>Ga0172379_10001804_pt1 | contig 40873 bp, 47 predicted proteins | sample GrowelOW334metaG_FD_119756 | JGI IMG/M metagenome (GOLD analysis project Ga0172379, IMG submission 119756) | Groundwater microbial communities from an aquifer near a municipal landfill in Southern Ontario, Canada - Groundwater well OW334 metaG | ecosystem: Environmental > Aquatic > Deep... | reverse complement strand
TCGTTCTTAAAACCCAAAGGGTATATTTAACAAATTAAACAGCGGGAAATTCGAAAGGAAGTCCCGCTTTTTATTTAAGTAAAATGCTTTATATAAGCCAAAAGATAGTATATTGACAAAATAAACTATCTATTTCTTAATATATAATAACTGAGGCACTATTGACAGAAAATTAATTATAGTCTAATATTATCTATTGTTCTTTATAATTTTGATATGAAATTGGATGGCCAATTTTTGGCTAAATTTAACCATATAGCGAAAGGAGAAAAATGGCTATAAAAAAAGAAGGACTCGCGGAAGTGGTGGCTAGCAATCACAAACTTGAAGTAGAGAGAATTGAGAAGATTATTGATAAAGAGCTTAAAGAGGAGTATGTGGGCAGAGCGGTATCGGTTGAATTGAGATCGGGCTATCCGCACGAAAAAGTACGCATCGAACTCAAAAGACGTTATGAAGAAGCGGGTTGAAAAATTGAATTTAATGGCGACCAAAGGGATGAAGTTTTTGTAACATTAGAGTAATAAATCAAGGAAAGAAGCGGTCATCTTTTAGGAAGGAGTTTATAATGGTAGATTTATATTTTTCAATCTTTATTACGACAGTCTTCGGTGTTATAACTTTTATCGAAGTGGTTGGGGCTTGGAAGCGCGGAAAGTTATTCAGTTGGAAGGTTTTTTTCTATCTTGCCATATGTATTACTAATCTACTGTTTCTTGGTAGTTTAATTTTGGCTCCAAAAGGATAACTTGTTTACAAAGAAAACAAAAAGGTTAAATGCGAAACATTGCATCTAGCCTTTTTTTATTTTTATTAAAAAATAATTGCAGAAATAAAAAAACGGGTGATCTGAGAGTAATCATCCGTTTTAATTTTTTATCTAAAGAATTTTTTTATATCAAAAACTTTTTCTTGTTTTCGGAAAGGTTTGTGAAATCATCCGCGGCTTCAATCAGTTTCGCGCTGGTGGATTCTTCAAAAGCAATTACTTCCACTCGGCTGCCGGTGGTGCTTTGAATATATTGCACGAGGGGAATGTAGTCTCCGTCTCCGGAAATGAGAACCACAACGTCCAAACTCTTGGATAATTTTATCGCATCAACAGCGATTCCGACATCCCAATCTCCTTTTTTCGCTCCGCCGGGAAAAATTTGCAGATCTTTGGTTTTCACTTCAAACCCTTGTTTTCCGAGAGCGTCAAAAAATTTTTCTTCTTGGCCTTCAACAGTTTTGATGCCATAGGCAATCGCTCGGATCAGTTTTCTTCCTGACGCGGCTTCTTCCAAAACTTTTTTGAAATTAACTTTTTTTCCGTGAAGCACGCGCGCGCTGTAGTATAAATTTTGAATGTCTACGAGAACCCCGACTCTTTGTTCGATGAATCTTGCCATGTTTTTCTCTACGAACTACGAATAGATACGAATATACGAATAAAATAATTAGTTCTTATTTGCTTCCTAATTCGTTTTAAATTCGCGAGTTATTTTATTATTTTAATCCCAATTTCTTGGAAAGTTTTTTGAATTCTTTTTCGTTGGTTTTTTCGAGATACGCCATCAGTTTTCTTCTTTTGGCAACCATTTTGAGAAGGCCTCGGCGGGAATGAAAATCTTTTTTATTTTTTTGGAGATGTTTTGTGAGCTGCTTGATTCTTTCCGTGAAAAGCGCGATCTGGTATTCCGGAGAACCAGTGTCCTTTTCGTGTCTTTTTACTTCTTTGGTAACTTTCACTTTTTGCTTATTCGTGAGCATAGTGTTTTCGGCTGAACAGTCGTTGGGTTTGTCCCGCAACCAATGTCCGCTACGAAGGTTATTGATTAACTTACTTATAGTATAAGGAAATAGGAATTTTGGCAAGCGCATTTCTCTACGAACTACGAATAGATACGAATATACGAATTTTTAGTTAATTTTTGGAGCTTGACCCCGTTAGAATTTCAACACTAGATGGTTATTTTAAATTGTGTAATAGCGAAGCGGCTTCGCCGCTAATTTATGGCATATAGGAAGTTTTTCTCGAAAATTCTAACGGGGTTGACACTCATTATTATATATGCTATAAATATAAGTTCAGTTTTAGGGAGAGTATTTTAAAATAACAAGCCATTTTAACTAAAAGGAGGAATTATTATGGCGGAAAAAATTCAAACAGAGGATTTGTTGAAAGAATTTTTACAAAGGATATCAAAAGCAGTGCCGAAAGCAGATATTAAGCCTATTGCCTACAGGGGCAGTATTATCACAACTAGCGGAAGAGTAGGCGAAGCTCATATAAACCTTTCTGCTGATGATAAAAAGATAGCCTGCTCAGTAAACTCTGCACAATTTGAAATAAAGAGAGGCGACACAAAAGAAAAAGTGGAAAAATGTATTTCAAATATAATTTCTACTTTAAGAATTGTTTCTTAAAGGTAAGGAACAAAAAATCGGCCGGACTTTAACGAATCTAGCCATACAATTTATTTTTGAAAGGGGGAATTATTATGGCGAAAAAAATAAAAGTATCAAAAAAGGCATATAGAGAATTTATGATTTTCTTCTGGTCTTTTATGATCGGGGTGGTTTTAACAGAATCAGTAGCACTTCTGATTAAATTCCATCCTCTTATTTAATTAACGAGTAAATAAAAAGCGAGTTAATCAATTAAAAAAATTTAATTGCAGCTCGCTTTTTTATTTTTTATAATATCGCGGAAGCGGAAATTTTGTCGCCAACTTGCGGCTTCATTATTCTCACTCCTTGCGTGGCGCGTCCAAGAACGGAAACACTTTTGAGCGGGATGCGGATGATTTGTCCTTTTTCCGAAGTTATCAATAAATCGCCTTCAATGTCATCAGTGTTTACAATATCGGCGCCAACTAATTTCCCGGTTTTGGAAGTGACTTTGGCGGTTTTTATTCCGGAGCCTCCGCGTTTTTGAATTTTATAGGCGTTGAGATCGGTTCTTTTTCCGTAGCCATTTTCTGAAATGATGAGCAATTGATTTCCTTTTTGTCCTTTGAAAACAGCTTCCATTCCCACTACTTTGTCGGCAGGTTTCAATTTTATGCCCCGCACGCCGGTCGCGTTTCTTCCCATTGAGCGAACGTCGGTTTCTTTGAAATGGATGGCTTGTCCGGCAGAAGTGGTGATGATGATTTCATCTGTTCCTGTAGTGGCTTTTACCCAGCGCAAGCAATCATCTTTATCCAGTTTAATCGCGATGAGTCCGCTTCTTCGGACATTTTCAAATTCTTCAATTTTGCATTTTTTCACCACGCCTTTTTCAGTGGTCATCAATAAAAATTTGAAAGCGTAATCCTTGTTGAAAGCAATGGTAGCGGTAATTTTTTCTTCAGGGCCAAGCTGTAAAAAGTTTGCAACCGATTGGCCTTTGGCGGTGCGGGAAGATTCCGGAATTTCATAGGCTTTGGTTTGGAAAACTTTTCCGGTGTTGGTGAAAAACATAATATTGTCGTGGGCCATCACGCTGGTCACTTGATCAATCGCATCGCCTTCTTTGGTTGTGGCGCCGATGACGCCTTTGCCTCCTCGTTTTTGCACGCGATAAGAATCAGGGTTCATCCGCTTGATATAGCCATCGTGGGAAATAGTAATTATGGCTTCTTCGTTTGGAATCAAATCTTCCTGCTTGAATTCTCCGATGCCGGATTTCACCACTTTAGTTTTTCTTTCGTCGGCATATTTTTCTTTGATTTCATCCAATTCTTTTCGGACTACTCCCAAAATTTTCTTCGGGCTGGCCAGAAGAGCTTCCATTTCGGCAATAAATAATTTCTTTTCTTTTAATTCGTCATCAATCTTTTTTCTTTCCAATCCAGCCAAAGTTTGAAGACGCATTTCCAAAATCGCAGTAGTTTGCAAATCTGACAGCTTGAATTTGGTCATTAAATTTTTGTGCGCAATTTCTTTGGTCGCAGATTTTCTGATGGTATCGATGACGGCATCAATCCGATCCAAGGCTTTTTGCAATCCTTCCAAAATATGCGCGCGATCCTTGGCTTTTCCCAATTCAAATTTAGTTCTGCGGGTAATAACAATTTTTCGGTGATCAATAAAATGTTCAAGAATTGATTTTAAATTTAAAATAGTCGGTTCAATTCCATTTACCAAGGCCAGCATATTCACTCCAAAGTTTTTTTGCAAGTCCGTCATTGAATAAAGTTTGTTCAAAACTTTTTGCGGATAAGCGTCTTTCTTCAAGTCAATCACAATGCGCACTTCATCCTTGGCGGATTCATCGCGCAAATCTCTAATGCCCAAAATTTTTCCATCTTTTACCAATTCGGCAATTTTGGTGATGAGGGCGGATTTATTGGTGGCATAAGTAATTTCAGTAACAATGATTTGGAATGACCCGGTTTTGCTTTCTACCACTTCGGTTTTGGCGCGAGTAATAATTCGGCCTTTTCCCAGGGAATAAGCTTCTTTGATATCTTTTGAATTGTAAATGATGCCTCCGGTCGGAAAATCAGGGCCTTGGATAAATTTCATTAGGTCGTCAATGGTTGCGTCTGGGTTATCTATGAGATGATTAATACCATCAATTAATTCGCCCAAATTATGAGGAGGAATATTGGTGGCCATTCCAACTGCGATACCCATTGTGCCGTTCAAGAGAAGTTGAGGTAATCTGGCCGGGAGAATAACCGGTTCCTTGTGGACTCCATCAAAATTAGGCACAAAATCTACTGTGTCCTTTTCAATATCCAAAAGCATTTCCTCGGCAATTGGCCTCAGTTTGGCTTCAGTATAACGATAAGCGGCCGCGCCATCGCCGTCCATTGAACCGAAGTTTCCTTGTCCCCAAACCAAAGGATAACGAAGGGAAAAATATTGAGCCATACGCACCATTGAATCATAAACCGCCATATCACCGTGTGGATGGTATTTTCCCAACACTTCTCCGACCACAGTCGCTGATTTGCGGAATTTGGCGCTTGGTTTCAGGCCTGAATCCCACATTGAATAGAGAATTCTACGATGAACCGGCTTCAATCCATCACGCACATCAGGAAGAGCGCGAGCGACGATAACGCTCATTGCATAATCCAAATATGATTGTTGGACTTCTTCGGTTATTTCTCTAGGTTGAACCTTGTTTGCATTAGTCTGTTCCATAATTTTGTGCTAAAAAAGATGTTATTTTGTTAAATTAGGGTTATCATTAGCTTGTTTTTCTGTTGTATTTTGAGTATCAGTAAGCTCATCCTTCAAAGAAGGAATAGAATTATTTAATTTTTGCATTTGTTCGGAAATATTTGGCAGTTCCGGCAGAACACTCTCTTTTTCTTGAATTGATTTTACATTTTCCTTGAGAGAAAAGATCCATATAATTATGATAAAAAGCATACAAATCAGAACTGAGACCCAAACATACCGTTTGCGAATTTCATCCGGTTTTCTTCTTATTTCTTCCAGTTTTTGATTAATATCCATTTAGAAAAAATGCTTTTACTCAATACTCATAAGGATTACTTCCATACTTTTACCTTCCAAATCCTTTTTTTTGAGGGATAATTTAGAAACTTGGCTGGAGGGGCAATTGCCGATTTCAGAGCAGAATTTTTTTTCATCACTGATGTCAGAATTGGATCCTTTAACTTTATAATGCATTGGAATGATTATTGCCGGCTCAATTTTTCTGGCGACTTCCAAAGCTTTTGCGCCATCAATCGTATATTTTCCGCCAACAGGAACGAATAAAATATCAATCTCACCCAATTCTTCTATTTGCTTGGGAGTAAGATCGGTTCCCAGGTCTCCCAGGTGGCAAATAGTCAAATCTTCGGATTTGAAAATAAAAATAGTATTGTGTCCGCGCACGGCGCCCTCCTTGTCATCATGAAAAGAGTCCAATCCGGAAACATTGATGCCTTTGATGGAATATTCTCCGGGAGTATTGATGATAACAGGGTCGCCTTTCAAGGCAGAAACGTTAGAGTGGTCGGCGTGAGAGTGGGTGGTGAAAATAATATCAGCTTGCCCCTGAGGCGGTCTCAAGCCGATAGACCTGTCAAAAGGGTCAATAAAAAAAACTACGTCTTCTGTTGCTCTTCCTGCCGGTTTGGTAGTTATCTTGAAACAAGAGTGTCCGTAATATTGGATATTCATAAAAAATATAAAAAAGATAAATGATTAACAAAAGAATATTAGCATAAAAAAATAAGCATGTCGAGACCAATTTTTTATTTTTGACAACGAGGCTTAAAAGTAGTATAATTGACACAGTTAGGAAGTCTTTTAATTAATTTTTCTTTCTTTTAGTCTTTTATTAACAAAAGATTAAAATAAAAACAAAAAAATGAGCATACAATCTGGAGTAGGATTCAGTTCCAATGCCGATGCAAAAAAAGCCGGAAATGAAGCTTGCCAAAAAGCTATTGAAAAAGTGGAAAAACCCAGTCTGGTAATCGCTTTTTCTTCAGTCGGTTATAATCAACCTGAATTGCTGGCCGGTATTCGTGAAATATCAAAAGACACTCCGCTTATCGGATGCAGTGATGCAGGAGAAATCACCGGATCAGATGGTCCAAATAAAGGCGGAGTAGCGGTTATGATTATGGGATCTGATTCTGCGGTTTTTACCATTGGACAAGGAGGAAAAATTGCTGATGGCGCCCGAGAAGCCGGAACTGCTTTGGCTAATGATATTATTAGCCGATCAAAGGATAAAATAAAATGCTTTATCATGCTCACTGATGTTCTCACGGGCAATGGTTCGGATATTGTCAGGGGAATTCAGGATGTGGCCGGAAAAAATACTTTAATTTTCGGAGGCGCAGCCGGAGATGACTTTAATTTCAAAGAAACTTTTGTTTATTATAATGACGCGGTAATTTCTTCATCTATAGTTGGTGTGGGTATTTCCGGAGATTTTTCTTTGGGAATGGGAGTTCGTCACGGATGGGTACCGATTGGAATACCAAAGAAAGTGACCAAGTCTCATGGGGCGGTTGTTGAGGAAATTGATGGGAAACCGGCTATTAGTATTTATGAAGAATATTTTGGAGCTAAGGCGGAGGATCTGCGCAAAGAACCTCTGGCAAACCTGGCTATCACTTATCCATTGGGCATTACTACGGAATTTGCCAATGAATTACTGATCAGAGATCCAATCACAGTAGATGAAAAAGGCGCGATAACATGCGCAGCTGAAATTCCGGAAAACTCAGAAGTCAGACTGATGATAGGAAGTCGTGATGAAGCGATTGCAGCCGCAAAATTTTCCGCTGAAAAAGCCATTGAGCAACTGCAAGGAAAAAAACCTCAGGCGATAATTATTTTCAATTGTATCGCACGCAGCAAATTGCTTGGAAGTCATGCTAAGGACGAAATTGAAGCTATTCATTCAGTTTTGGGAACAGACGTTCCTCTAATCGGTTTTTATACTTATGGAGAACAAGCTCCGATTGCCGGAAGTCTTGATTTGGCGTTTTCTTGTTTTCACAATGAAACTGCGGTTATTCTGGCTCTAGCATAAAGAAAAGAATTTCTAGTTTTAAATAAGAGTTGCGAAAATAGTTATGAAGAGGATGATTTTTAATCTGGTGCTCGTTTTGGCAATCTGTGTTTTGTATGTGTTGCATTTTATGCATACTCAAGTAATGGAAAGTATGGTTTATAGCACCATATTGTTTTTTGTTATTGTCATTTCTCTCATTCAGCTTTTTATAGACGAGAAAAGAATGAAGGCATCGGTCTTCAAACAGAAAAAAGAGTTCATAGAATCTGATCAATCAACCAAACTGCTGATCAAAAGAGATATGGAATTGAGAACGATCAATGAAGAGTTGGACAAAAAAATTGTTGAAGTGGAGAAGTCCGAAAGATCTTTACTGATGGCGTATCATAAAATTGAATCGGAAAAAGAAAAAACTCTGGCTATCATTTCCAGTCTTACCGATCCTATAATAGTTTTGGACAATGAAGATAAAATATCGCTTTTCAATTCGGCGGCGCAAAAAACCTTGGGTTTGCGCTTTTCTGATTTCGGAACCAAAATAGAGAATAAAAATAATTTTGACTTGGGAAATTTCAAGGGAACAATCAGGAGAGATTTTATTTTCAGAAAAATCGTCAATCAAGAGGATGTCACAAAAAATAACGAGGAAATAAGTTTGGTGAACGAGAATCAAAATTTCGTTTTCAAAGTTTTGACTGAACAAATCATCGGAAAAGACAAGGAATATCTCGGAACGATGAAAATTTTCTATGATTTGACCCGTGAAAAGATGATTGATAAAATGAAATCGGAATTTATTTCCATAGCCGCGCATCAGCTTCGAACTCCATTATCCGCAATCAAATGGGTAATTCAAATGGTGTTGGATGAAGATGCGGGAAAACTTAACAAAGAGCAGAAAGAACTTTTGACAAAAGGATTTCAGAGTAATGAAAGAATGATTACCCTGGTAAATGATTTGTTGGATGTTTCCAGAATTGAAGATGGACGATATGAATATGATTTGAAAGAGGGAAATTTGCAGGATGTTATTGAAGTGGTCATCGAAAATATTGAAAAAATGATTGCCAAAAATCATATTAAATTTGTCCTTGAAAAAGCGGAAAAATTGCCAAATGTTGTGATGGACAAAGAAAGAATAACGCTGGCCTTTCAGAACTTGCTGGATAACGCGGTAAAATACACTCCTGAATACGGAAGCGTTGCGGTGAAAATAATCGAGGAAAAAGGATACTTGAAAATTTCCATTAAAGATGATGGAGCAGGCATTCCCAAAGAAGATCAATCCAAACTTTTTTCAAAATTTTTCCGAGCTTCCAATGTCGTCAGAATGGAAACGGAAGGAACCGGGCTGGGATTGTTTATTTCCAAAAATATCATTGAAAAACACGGCGGAACGATAAGCATTCAAAGCGAGGAAGGGCATGGCACAGAAGCAGTATTTACGATTCCCATAAAAAATAAATAAATATTTTAAATAAAAAAATGAGTAATGAAAAAATTTTAATCATTGAGGATGAAAAAGTTTTGGCGGATGTCCTCGAGTCCAAGCTCAAAAAAGAAGGATATCAAGTGGAAGTTGCCTTCGATGGAGAATCCGGATACGAAAAAATCGGCAGTTGGAATCCGGATTTGATTCTTTTGGATATCGTGATGCCGAAGATGAATGGCTATGAAGTTTTGGAAAAAATGAATACGGAAGGAAAAAAAATTCCGGCTATCATCATATCCAATTCCGGCCAGCCGGTAGAAATCGAAAAAACCACCAAGCTGGGAGCGGTGGATCATTTGATAAAAACTCAATTTGACACGAGCGAAGTGATTGTAAAAGTTAGAAATTATTTGGCTGGAATAAAAACAGATAGCGCCGAGAAAGATATTGTTAATGAAAAAACCAAAGAAACCGACGGAGGAAAGTATAAAGTTATGCTGATAGAGGATGATAATTTTTTGCGGAGCATTTGCAGCCAGAAGCTCAGCAAAGAAGGGTTTGAAGTGATTGAATCAGTAGACGGAGTCCAAGCGCTCAAAACAATGGAAAAAATAAAACCGAATGTTATCCTGCTTGATCTGGTTATGCCTACGATGGATGGTTTTGAGGTGCTTACTAAAATAAGAAATAATCCGGATAAAGAAATAGCGGCAATTCCAGTCGTAATTCTTTCCAATCTTGGGCAGGATGAAGAGATAAAAAAAGCCCTGAGTCTTGGCGCGAATATGTTTTTGGTAAAAGCTAATTTCACTACGGGGGAAATTGTCAAAAAAGTGAAAAAACTGCTGGGGATGGCTGAATAAGCACGGCTCTTGCCAAAAAAAACAATCTGGTCTATAATGGCTTTACATTAATTATTAAGAAAATTAAATAAAAAAGGATGTTTTAATCCTGATTAATTTCTTGGTAATTCCTATTTAAATTTAAAATAGGTTTTTTGTTTTTACGCGCTAATTATTAAACGAAGGAGCGTAACCTTCAAAATTATATTTAAATCAAATGGCTAATATTTTAGACAAACTGGCGGAAGAAGTGGACAAAATCGATCCGAATAAAAAGGATGATGCTCCAAAGAAAAAAAATAAAAATACTGAAGAAAAAATAGATTCCGCAAATTCAGAAATGGCTGACATTTTGGAACAAAATCCTATCGTTATTCCGCAAGTGGGGGATGTTTTGGAGGGAACGGTAATTGACATTTCTTCCAGTTCTCTTTTGCTTGATTTGGGACCGCTGGGAACAGGAGTGGTTATCGGAAAAGAGATTAAAGATGGGCTAAGGGCATCAAGCAAAGTAAAAAAAGGCGATTTGCTGCATGCCACTTTGGTTAATCTGGAAAATGAAGACGGATATATCGAACTTTCAATCCGCGAAGCTTCCTATGAAAAAGCTTGGGCTGATTTGGAATCAAAAAGAGACACGCAAGAAATTGTCGGAACCAAAATTTTGGATGCCAATCGCGGAGGTTTAATGGTGGAAGTGAATGGAATCTCAGGATTTTTGCCGGTTTCCCAACTTTCCAGCGATCATTATCCTCGCGTGGAAGACGGAGATAAAAATAAAATTTTGGAAATTCTCAAAAGGCTCACAGGGCAAGAAATTCGAGTGAAAATTTTGGATGTTGACCGAGAAGCTGAAAAATTAATTGTCAGTGAAAAAGCTGCTTATAGCGACAAAGAACGCGAAGTCATTTCTCAATTGAAATTAGGAGATGTTATTCAAGGAGAAATAAGCGGAGTGGTGGATTTCGGAGCGTTTGTTAAATTTCTTCCATTAGCCAAAAAAGATTCCAATAATGACAGCGACAAATTGGAAGGTCTGGTACACATCTCAGAATTGGCTTGGCAATTAATTGATAATCCAAGAGAAGTAGTTAAAAAAGGAGACCGAGTGGAAGCTAAAATCATAGAATTGGATGACACGCGCATCTCTCTTTCCATTAAAGCGTTGAAAGTTGATCCTTGGATGGAAATTGACAAAAAATATAAAACCGGAGACGTGGTGGAAGGAAAAGTGGACAAAATAAATCCGTTCGGAGCCTTTGTTTATCTGGATGAAAATATTCACGGTTTGGCTCACATCAGTGAACTGAGAGAAATTTTTCCGGACAAAAAAATTGAAGAAATTTTGGAACCCGGAAAGGCTTATAATTGGAAAATAACTTCTATAGAGCCAAAAGAACATCGGATGGGACTGGTTTTTGTGAAAGAGAGCGCGGTTGAAGAGAAAAAGGAAAAAAAACCTAAAAAGGAAAAAGCTGAGAAAAAACCTGCCCGCAATGTTTCGCATAGCGATGCAGGCGGGGAAAAGAAAGAAGTGAAAGCTGGAGAAAAAGAATAATTTTCAAACAAAAGAAAAAAGACCGGAGATTTTCATCCTCGGTCTTTTGATTTAACTTTGTCTTTCTTCTTTTGCCTTCTCCATGATTTCCTGGATACTGGACGTTCTTTCCATCGTTCCGTCTTGATGAATTATTCCGTAGCGCTTTTTCTCGGTTGGTTTTTTTTCTGTTTCTTCTTCCGGAGCAGTGGTTTTTGGCAATTCTCCCTTAAAAATGTCCATTTTTTTGTTAATTAATGGTTAGCTACGTCCATTGTAGCATATTTTTGGCTTAAAAGCAAGCCTTTTTTTCTCCAAATTTTTATTTTTCTTTCATAACACATTCTTCTTGCCCCGAATTTTTCTAGAGATGTCGCCTCGGGATTGCTAAGGGTTTTATCGCGTGCGCGTGTAGTTTGGTTCATCAGAATTTCGCGAGGATTAGCGCAGATTCTAGCTAAAATTTTTAGAGCATACGCATCAGCCTTAAACTCATAATGATTCATAAGTCCCAAGCATTGGATACAATGGATAAAACGATTAAATTTATTTTTACCCAGCAACCAGTTGATCATAGCGAGAAATCTTGAATAAACCTCGGTTTTTACATGTCCGATTTCATGTGCCAAACTAGCGCAAAAAAGCAAATATTCGTCATGGCTAGCCAGCATATTTTTTCCTGAAATGTTTATGGCAATCCAAAGTTTGTTTCCCACGGATTCCATGCGCATTAAATATGGAGCTGAGCTAACAAAGATAAAATTTATGCTTTTAGACTCAAAAAAAAGCATCTTATATAATATATTTCTGACAGCCATTTCAAATTCAGTATCATGGACTTGTTCCACGAGGAGGCTCCTTATGTTAAGGTTTTTAAAGATCTATTTCCACAGGAATTATAAGATACACTAAAAAATGGCGCTTGTCAAGGATTTCGTCCATTTTAGCTTAAAGTAGAGTGTTTTTGGGATATTTGGTATAATACATTGTATATAATAGTTAAAATTAACCCAGTTAAATCCCCGACGAGTCGGGGTGTGGCAAAGCCACAATTTAACGGGGTAAAAAAATATGGAAAAAACTAATATTTTTGTCATCGGGGGGCCGACCGGTTGCGGTGAAACCACCATATCCAACGCAATTATAGCCAAATTGCCACAATTCGCCCGTCTGGTCGCAGCCACAACAAGAGCGCCAAGAAATAATGAAAAGAACGGAGTGGAATATTATTATTTTTCCAAGGAAAAATTCAAACAAGAAATTCAAAATGGAAATATTCCCGAATATACCTATATGGAAAATCGAGATACATATTATGGAAGCTATAAGCCGGACTTGGATAAAAAACTGGAAGAAGGATTCAAAATAATTGCCAATACTGACGTAGTGGGCGCAAAATATTTCAAAGAAGCATATGGAGCGGTGACGATTTTCATTAAACCCGATTCAATGGATAATCTCAAAAAACGATTATTAAAAAGACAACCGGATATTTCAGAGGATGAATTGCAAAAAAGAATTGTTAACGCTGAAGATGAAATAAAGAATGAGGAAAAATTCTATGAATATATCGTGATTAACGAAGAGGGGAAATTGGATGAAGCGATTGAAAAAACCGCGGAAATTATCAAAAAATATATTTAGCAAATATAAAAGGCAGGAATTATGTTAAATTCCTGCCTAAACTATTTATCTGTCTACTCTAAATGATTTTTTTATTACTTCTTCTAATTCTCTTTGCAGATTTTTTTCGCTAACTTTTATGAGGCCATACTTATGGAGATCCTCATAGAAGTTTCCAATGGGAAGCTGAAGTTTTATGGCATTATGAAAAAATACTTCATTATGCCTATCTACTATTACCCAATTGCCTTTTTTGTCTATTTCTTTTTTATTTTCCCATTTCAACTCTACGATTTCTACAACACATCCTATTATTGAGAAAATTTCTTGAAGCACCTTACCTGCAAACGCGAAGGATTCCTGAGGCGGCTCCTCCTGATCTTTTTTTAAACTTGAAAAAGGACCGTGGGAAAGAAGATATTTAGTGCTAATAAATATCTTTTTCGGCAAGTTTTTTTTCATAACAGAAGATAGGAGAATTTCTAGGCACTTTTTTGTCGGAATCAAAGCGTTTTCAAATTTTTCGTTATATTCTCCTTCTTTTAATTCAAACTTGCCTTTTTGATACTTACTTTCATTGGCTAGTTCAGAAAAATTTCTTCCGAAAATTGCCATAAAACTTGCTTGTTCGAATAGCTCATCGAGACCAATAATGTCTTTCGAGCTTATGCCATCATCTACGGGTTCATGAAATGCTTCTGCTTCTTTGGCTACCGCATAAAAACTACAAGTTTTATCCTTTAACACAATCTTGTTACGGAATTTTTTGTAGTTATTAATTATCCATTGTTTTATTTCTTTTTCCTCCATTCCTTTTGGAAAAACGGTAACCATTACTTCGTAACCCAGCGTTTCAATTAAAATCTTCACATAGCCCATCCACTTTGCGAAAAGATCGTTATCTCTGTAAATTATGGCAACTTTCTTCATTTTTTGATCCCCCTTTGTTATATTGGTTTATTTTGTAAGGAACATTATTAGGATATTTTTATCTTAACAAGCCAGTATAGCAGGAAATCTGATTATTGTCAATTATAATAACTATAAAAATAGCTATATTATGCCTAAAAATAGGTATAAATGGAATTTGTTGTCAGTATTATTGACTTTTTTACAAAGTGATTTATAATAGAAATATGGAACTAACGAACGTTTTGCAACATCTCGGACTCCATGAGAAGGAAGCCAAAGTTTATTTGGCTCTTTTGCAGATGGGAACGGCCTCGGTTCCTTCAATTTCCATCAAAGCCGGCACAAAACGACCGACCACATATTTAATTTTGGAAGAGTTGCGAATGAAGGGTCTGGTGACCCTATTGCCTAAAAGGATAAAGGCGCTGTATACTGCAGAATCACCTTATAAATTATTGGAGGAGCAAAGAGAAAAAGAAGAAACTATTAGACACAATATGCCGGAATTGATGGCTATATATAATTCAAAAAAAGAAAAGCCGAAAGTTGTTTATTATCAAGGAGAAGACAATATCATTAAATTATATTCTCAAATATTCAAAGAGAGAGAAATTTTGTTTTATGGATCCATTTCCTCAATCAGCCCGACTGTTTATGAAAAAATTAAAAAATATTTGGAAGTTATTCAAAAGGAAAATTTGAATGTGAGAGAAATTTTGCAAGCTGATGAAAAATCCATTGAGTTTGGAAAAGAGAATTCCTCGGAAAATCACAAAATAAAAATAGCGAGTAAAAATTTTATTTTCCCAACGGATAATATTATTTTTGGGAACAAAGTCGCTATCATCACATACAAAGACACACCGATGGCGGTCGTGATTGAAAGCAGTGATGTGGCGGCGACTTATAAATCAATGTTTGAAATTGCGTGGAATAGCATTACATAGAAATTAAAAAAGGCAGGAATTATGTTAAATTCCTGCCTAACCATTTATATTCGGCTTACTTCTTTTCAAATTCAAAATCTTCAAATCCTGCATTTTCGATTATTCTGTAGTAGGGTCCAGAATAATCGCAGTGGGTCATTATAAAAAACATTTTTTCACTACTCGCTTCAATCTCTTTTAAAATTTCTAGTATTTTTTCTTCTTTAGTTTTTTCCTTCAAGAAATATACCTTGCTGAATGTTTCCGAAAGCGTATTTATTTTTCCAAGCATAGAACAATAACAATCAATCAAAATTACTTTCTCAAAATTTTCCCTTTTTAATTTTTCAATATAATTTTTAAGATATTCTTCATATTTTTGTCCTTCATAAACAGAGCTCATAATAAAGTATTTTTTCATTTTTTCTCCTTAGTTTTTTTATTTTCTTCTGTTTTTTATGCACCGCTCCGCATTTTTGCGAATCTTTTTTGGAGTGGATTTTTTTTCTTTCTCCAAGGATGGGGTGTCGGTATACAGCTCCCATTCCTCTCCATAATTATCTATTACCAACACAACCGCGCTGCCATCAAGCCCTGATCTTGTTCTCAGGAGTTCACAGCGCATTTTTTTAAATCTAACCGAGAGTATGGATGGAACTCCAAGTTCATCCTTCTGAAGATTAAGCGTAGCCTTGCCGGTAATGGGCAGATGCCACTGGTTGGGCAATTTTGTGACGCAAACAACATTGTATTCTTTTAACTTTTTCATCTCAATCTCCCTTGCAGAATAATTGTTGAGTTGTTTTTAGCAAGCTAATTCTTCGTCAGTGAGGTAATCCAAAACTCTTTTCCAATTTTTTATTCTTGGCTCGCCGTCTATTATTGAATTATTGGTTAACATAATTTTAGCTTCTCCAACTGAGAATATGCTTCCTGAATCAAAAAACATATCAAATCCTTTGCTTATTGGATCCTCATGGTGGTTGGCATCGGTAACAATTCCAACCATTTTGACTCCGGCGCGTATGGCCGCCATTGCAACAACAAATCCTGTTGCTGCCTCTGTTTCAACTAAGTGGTCATTGGATGATGGCAGATAGAGATCGGTTAGGACAACCTCAAAGTCTGATATGTCTATGGTGGGTTCATTGAATTTTCGTTCAATGACTATTGATGCAGTTTTTTTCAAAAACTCCGTAAAGCTTTTAAATATTACTAGCTCATGATCTTTTAGCTGCATTTTAGCCACTTCTAGATGTATTGGGTTATCTTCAACAATTAATATCTTCATTTTTTCTCCCTATTAAATTTTGTAAGAACCGTGTTAAGACAAATCATTTTATCTTAACAACTGAGTATACCAGATATTTTAGATTGTGTCAATAATTATTTTCAATAAAATTTGACAAAAAGCTTTTAATAAGCTAAAATTAAAGTATAAATAAAAAGTGTAGTAAATTATTTACAAATATGGATACAATTTCAGCTCTAACAAGCCTTGGAATGAGCCCTCAGGAAGCCGGTGTCTATTTGGCCTGCTTTAAGCTCGGCGGATCCTCTGCCACCGTCATCGCCAAAGAAGCCGGTATGCAACGAACAGCGGTTTATCCAATTTTGAAAACCTTGGCGGAAAAAGGATTGGTGACCATTTATTTTAAAGGCAGCCGTAAAATTTTTCGCGCCCAAAGACCAAATCGCATATCGGAAATATTTTCCAACAAACTGGAGACATTCAACAAACTTATCCCAACCATAGAAACAATGGATAAAAAACAAGCGCAAATTTTTGGCTTGCGATTTATTGAAAGCAAAAATGAGTTGGAAAAATTTTATGAAGAAATTTTAGATGAATATAAAAACAAGGAGTACTACATTATCGGAAATACGCCAGCATGGGAAAACGTTATTAAAGAATTTTTTGATAAATACAGAAGAGATAGAGCTGAACTTAATATTAAAACAAAACTCCTGCTTTCTTATGATTCCAAACAAAATAATCCTACGAAAGAATCCTTACTTAGAGAATTTAAATACATGCCGGAAAAATACAAATTCAAAAGCACTATAGATATTTTCAAAGATAAAATTCTTATTGTCAGTCCTGATCTAAGCTCCTTGGCAGTCGTAATCGCTATTCCGGCTATGGTGGATATTTTTAAATCAGTCTTTGAGGTTATCTGGGATACAACCAATTGACTTTTGGGCAAAATAAGTATAAAATATTCTGATGGCTAAAAATTTAATCAAAACAATTCAAAATACCATTTTCCAAAATAATCTTTTGGAAAAAAATTATAAAATCGTGGTTGGAGTTTCGGGCGGGCCGGATTCCGTTTGTCTTTTGGATGTGCTGACAAAATTACAAAAAAAATATTTTTTGGAATTGATTATCGCTCACGTGAATTATGGCTTGCGAGGAAGTGACTCCAATCGAGACGAGAAATTCGTGAGGGGGTTGGCAGAAAAATATGATTTAGAAATTGCCGTCTTGAAGCCACAAATTAAAGCTAAAAATAATTTGGAAAACGCTTTGAGGGATATCCGCTATGATTTTTTCGAAAAAGTCAGAAAGGAAAATGGTTTTGATTCCATCGCTGTGGCGCACAATCTCAATGATCAAGTGGAAACATTTTTGATGCGGCTCATTCGGGGTTCCGGTTTGTCGGGACTAGCTGGAATGAAATTCCAAAACGGAAAAATTATCCGACCGCTGTTGGCGACATCAAGAAAAGAAATTTTGGAATATCTCAAAAAAAATAATTTGAAATATCGGATTGATAAAACTAATTCGCAAGATTTATTTTTGCGTAACAAAATTAGAAATAAACTAATTCCATATTTGGAAAATGAATTCAATCCAAATATTTCTGAGACCTTATTCTTGGCGGCGGAATCTGTCGGAGAGGATTATGATTTTATTTTAAATTCAACCAACAAATACAAAAATAAAAAATCATTCAGCATTTCGGAGGTTGCGAAACTTCATCCTGCAATTCAAAAAGCGCTGATTCGCCAAGCAATTGCGGAAATCAAGAAAAATCTGAAGAATATTAGTTCCGCTCATATTGAAGAAGTGCTAAAAATCATCCAAAGCACAAAAAATAAGAAGCAAGTTGTGCTATTTGAAGGGTTGAAAATTATGCGCAGCGGTGATAGACTAACAATATCTTTAAATTTTTAAATAGCCTAAACAACAAAAAAATGGATAAATTAATCAAAAATATTTCGGTTGCCATACTGGTTTTTCTGCTTATCTCAGGACTTTTTATTCTCTACAGCGCACCTCAAAAAAAACCGGTAGCCATAAATTTGAGCGAATTAGTGTCTCAAATTAATGCCGGGAAGGTTAAAAAGATTGTGGTGGATTCAAACAACCTACAAGTAGACCTTCTGGATGGAACGGCAGAGACCAGCACTAAAGAATCTGAAGGGTCTCTCACGGAATCTTTAAGCAATTATGGCGTAGATAAGGGAAAATTACAGGGTATTCAAATTGATGTGAAACAGGCCTCTTCCGGTGCTTTGTGGATGGGAGCTATTTTGCCTTTCCTATTACCATTCTTGCTTATAGGAGCTTTTATTTGGTTTATGATGCGCCAAGCTCAAAGAGGCAATTCTCAAGCGCTTTCCTTCGGTTTAAGCCGGGCTCGGATGGTTGATCCTAAAGACAAGAAAAAAAGAGTGGTTTTTGCGGATGTGGCGGGAGCCAAGGAGGCTAAAGAAGAACTTCAAGAAATTGTGGAATTTTTGAAGCACCCAAGAAAATTTCTGAATATGGGAGCTAAAATTCCCAAAGGAGTTTTATTGCTTGGCCCTCCGGGAACCGGAAAGACTTTGATGGCGAAAGCGGTTTCAGGAGAAGCAGAAGTGCCATTTTTCAATATTTCCGGATCGGAATTTGTGGAAATGTTTGTGGGAGTTGGAGCTTCCCGTGTTCGAGATCTTTTCAAACAAGCCAAGAGAAGCGCGCCAGCAATTGTTTTTATTGATGAAATTGATGCTGTTGGAAGACACCGTGGAGCAGGATTGGGCGGAGGACATGATGAAAGAGAACAAACACTCAATCAAATTCTGGTTGAAATGGATGGTTTTGAAACGGAAACTAATGTGATTGTGATTGCGGCTACGAATCGTCCCGATGTTTTGGATCCTGCGCTGCTTCGTCCCGGAAGATTTGACCGGAGAGTAATGCTTGATTTGCCGGACATCAGTGAGCGGGAAGAAATAATCAAAATTCATGTTAAAGATAAGCCTTTGAAAAAAGAAATAAATTTGAAAACTATTGCGGAACGCACCTCGGGATTTTCCGGAGCCGATTTGGCTAATCTGGTGAATGAGGCAGCCATTTTGGCGGCTCGAAGAGGAAAGAAAATTATCGGAATGGAAGAGTTGACTGAATCAATTGAAAAGGTAATTCTTGGGCCTGAAAGAAGAAGCAAAATTATCAATACGGCAGAAAAGAAAATTATTGCTTATCACGAAGCCGGGCATGCGCTGATAGCCACAGTTCTCCCAAACGCCGATCCGGTGCAAAAAGTTTCCATTGTTTCACGCGGACATGCCGGCGGATATACTTTGGCAGTTCCAACTGAAGACAAGAGCTTACATTCCAAAAATTATTTTTTGGACGAGCTGGCTACTTTGCTTGGTGGATATGTGAGTGAAAGAATAATTTTCAGCGAAGTGACTACCGGAGCTTCCAATGATCTGGAAAGAGCCACTCAGATGGCGCGGAGACTCGTGACTCGTTATGGAATGAGTAATTTGGGACCAAGAACTTTTGGAAAAAAAGATGAGCTTATTTTTCTTGGAAGAGAAATAAATGAAGAAAAAGATTATTCCGAAAATACTGCTCAAGCAATTGACAGTGAAGTTTCCAGATTTATTGAAGAAGCTTCCAAAACTGCGGAAAAAATAATTCTAGAAAAGAAAGAAATTCTGGAAAAAATTTCCGCTACTCTTTTGGAAAAAGAAACAATTGAAAAAGATGAATTTGATGAAATCGTAGGCTTGAAAAAGCCTGAAAAAGAAGCAGAAAAACAGGTTGAAATGAAAGGGGAATCGGTTTCTTCCAGCTAAAAAGCTGAGAATATGGAAAAAATAAATTATCTTGAAATTTTCAAAAAAGCCTGGAAAACCACCTGGGAAAATAAGCATCTCTGGTGGTTCGGTTTGTTTTTATTTTTGGCTGGGGGATGTTTTGGGTTTTCATTTCCTTTTAATCGCAATTTTTCCGGGAAAAATCCGGAAATAAAAAAAGAATCGGTTGTATTTATTGAAAATTTTATTGCGGATCATTGGATCTGGATAATTTTCGGCATTGTGATTTCCGCACTGATATTTTTGTGTATTTTGATTTTGGCGAATATTGCGCGAGCCGGGCTGATAAAATCAATTTATTTTTTGGAACAAGGAAAAATAATTAATTTTAAAAACGGATTTCAACTTGGAAAAAAATACTTTTGGAAAATTTTAGGACTTAATATCCTCGTAATGTTTCTTGTAGCGATATTTTTTGCAGTTATTTTTGTTCCAGTGAGCTTTCTTTTTTATTTGAAATCTTATGTTTTGGGTTTTATCGCTCTCATTCTTGGTTGCCTGATGATTATTCCTCTATGCTTGCTTTCTTTTTTCATCAAGGAATACAGCATTATCTACTTAGTACTTTCTGATCTGAAAATATACGCCTCATTGGAAAATGCCTATGCGCTTTTGCGGAAAAATATTTTGTCCAGCATACTGATGGCATTATTTTTTATCTTTTTCAATTTGATTATTTTTTCCATTATTTGCGCAATAATTTTTGTTGTTTCGGCTATTTTATTTGTTATTGGAAGCGTGCTGTATGTGCTGCTGAATAAAGTTGGATTGATCCTCGCAGTGACTGGCGGAATTATTCCCATTGCTTTTGCTATTATTTTTTTCGGATCTGTTCTTCAGGTTTTTCGACAGGCTGTTTGGGTGTTATTTTTCATAGAAATCGCGTCTATAAAAATGAAAGATTCTGCTGGTGAAAAGATTAAAGAGGAAAAAATAATTTCTGAAAAAATTCCCAGCGTGGGAGAAGCGATGTGAATAAGTGAAATCAGAATTTTTGTTTGTAAGGGCAATTAGCTCAGGCTTGCCCCAACACCAATTCTAAAAAAGTATATTAATAATAAATAGGTGTAAGGCGAAGCCGCCTAACGGCTCTGGCCGTAAATTATCTAAATTTTTCCTTGAATTGGTGTTGGGGTGAAGCTAGAGCGTTTTTATTTTTGAGGGCCCGTAGCTCAGTTGGTTAGAGCGTCTGCTCGACAAGCAGAAGGTCAGCCGTTCGAGTCGGCTTGGGCCCACATTAAGAGGTCACTGGTTCGAGTCCAGTATTGCCCACAAAAAAAGGCGCTTAAGGCGCCTTTTAACAATGAAGTAATTTAAAATTTGGATTTGAATAATGCTTGAGGATTGAATTGCTTGACATCAAAAGAGCCTGAAGAGGATCCATTAACTGTTTTGCTGAGAGAGGCGTTTATTTTTTGCGTTTTTCCACTGATACTGGTTTTGATTTGTCCTGAAATATTTCCGATGCCCTGACTAAGCGTTTGCATAGCCATTCGGCTAACCAATGAGGTAATTATTTCAGGGAGACTGCTGGCGCTAGCTATAGCTTTATTGCCGATGTCTTGGGCTTGAGCCTGCATTTGTCCAACCAGTGATCCTGGAGTCATAACACTATCGCCGCTCATTTTTGGTTTAAACCCTTGATTGGAAATTGCTTGATCTGAGGCCAACTTTTTTTCCTGAGCCAATGTTGCCGCCTTCAACTCCATAGCATTCAGAGTTAAGCCGAAATTATTGGCCGGATTGGAAATAAGCGCGTTGTATCCTCTCCAATTCTTTTTATCAAAAACTTGGCTGGGACCGGAAGCATATTGCTGAAGATCCATAGTTGGAGGAGCGGCGCTGGAGCTGGTGGCATTTTTGGCGGACTGGAGAAGTTTGGAGGCATAATTTCCGGAACCACTTCCTGAGGAAGAAACATAGTTCAAACTGGATCCCTTGCCTCTGGTAGTGGCCGAAAAGAAGTCGTTTAAAGCCAATTGAGTTTTTTGCTGAGGCTCGGTAACTAAAGCATCTTTCCAGTTAACGATAAACATCGCTTCGGAACCGCCGCCACCGGAAATAGTCGCGCTGATTGTTGAAGAGATTGACTGGATAGCCATTTGTTTCATAGATCCACGGATAAATTCTTGAATCATTGTGAATACTCTTTCCATCATCGTCTGCATGATATTTGCCGCATAATTTTCTCCCCAATAACTCGCGTTTAATTTCGAAGTGGGGGCAAAAGTAAAAGCAAATACCAAAAGAAAAAAAAGTAGCGACACAATTAATTTTTGATTATTTTTCATTTTCATATAAAACTTTATAAATCAACGGGGATTTCAGTTATCCCAAGATCTTTTAGCTGACTATCAATTTTTTGTGACATTTCCAATCCCAAACTAATCACATTTTGAACCGAAGAAAGATTTTTCATGCTAGCAATCGGATCTTCCAGGGAGACCATTTCAATTCCTTTCAATCCAATTGCATAATTTGCTAGTTGCATTGCTTTGATGTGAATATCCGATAATTTTTCCGGAACCTCTACGTCTTTCAGCTGGTCTAAAATTAGTTGACCCTTATCAGCCAATGTATCAAAATAGGATGTATCAGAAAAAAATGTTGAAGAAAGCAGTGAAGTTTGAGATATTATTTCAGTCGAGAGTGTTTGCAAATCATTCGGATCGGAAATTTTTTTGGGAGAGTTATTGGCTAAAATATAGGAAATTGTAGTGAAATATTGAAGAGAGTCTTCTTTCTCCTTAGCAATGCGATCCGTTTCATTTAATTTTGAGTAATTTTGTTTTTTTATTTTTATTATTTTTGAGTCTATTTCTGGAAGATCGGCGAAGGTTACTACGTCGGGTGAAGACATTTGACTTAGAATTCCATCAAGATCTTCAACATTAACAGGCTGATTTTCTTCAGATTTTTGATTCATTAAAGCGGCAACATCGGTAGAAAGTTTTTCTGTGAGATTGATTTTTTCTTCAGATGCGGTTTGAGTGGCTGTGGCCTTTGGTTCCACGGAAGTACTGTTTGAATCTGCAGAAAAGGAATTGCTCTGAATTATTTTGTCTCCAGGGGCCGGTTTGAGAGGATTGTAGCCACTTTTGACTTCCGCTCCGTCGGCATATCCGTCTCCGTCAGTATCGGTTTTGCTTGGGTCGGTTCCGTATATTTTTTCTTCCGCGTTGCTAAGGCCATCTTGGTCGGAATCCAAAAAAATATTCTGTGTATTTTGAGAAGCATCATCCGCAAAGACAAGAAAAGCAAAACTAGAAACAACTAGTCCCAAGAAAATAAATAAAGTTATTTTTGCATTTTTTATTTTCATTTCTAATTAAAATTATACCACAATTGAAATGTTTGTCTAACAGACAAAAACAAAACTCCCGCCGCCTGATGGTGGGGGAGTTTTGTTTTATTAAACCCTAAGATTAATAATTGCTGTTTCCTCGATTATTGTTGTATCCTCCGTTTCCGCCTCCTCCAAAACTTCGTCTTGGTCCGCGGTCTTTCATTCTTTTCTTATTGCATTCATAGCAAAAAAGTTTTCCATAGGTTCCGTCTTCCTTTTGAGTTGGTTCGAAAGGCAGTTGGGTAATAGCTGCTCCGCATTCGGCGCAAGTGATTCCCATAGCTGTAATATCGAACATTTGTCTCTGAGGACGGTTATTATTGTCTTGATAAGCCATTTAAGTGTTGTCACCTTCCTTTCTAGTTTATTCTGGAGCTTATTCGCGCTCCGGGGCGATTACGAGGTGACTCACTTTGATAGCTTACTCAACTTTGATCTGGAAAACTAATCTAAGATATATTCACCTATGCGAAAATATTATCATTTATTCCCGCAAAAGTCAAAAAGCCTAATCTATACTTTTTTGAGGCTAAAATTATATGTATCGGCAACGCTTTTGGCGATGCGAAAAGTAGTGATGTTGTGCTCTGTTTTGTTGATAACCTTTACCGATTTCAAATCATTTTTGCCCAATCTATTTTTTTTGAGAATTTTTTCAATGTTCAGCAGAAGTTTCTTGGAAAGATTGGAGTCTTCCGGCCAAGAAATTGCGTCAACAATTTTGCTGTTTTCCAAAAGGCGCAAAGTTATTTTCTGATTTTCCAAAATTATTTCCAATTTCATTTGGTTATTTTAGTCCAATCAAAATTCCATGGATCGGTTTTCCGGCTGGGAGAAACTTGGTCATGCCCCAAAACATATTTGATGGTATATCTGCTTTTTATTTCAGACAATAATTTATTGAGAGAGGCGTATTGTTCTGCGGTAAATTTGTCAATTTTGGTATTCATCAGTTCAATGCCGATGGAAAAATTATTAATATGATTTCGTTTGTCGGGCGTTTGTCCCACTCCTGCATGGTAAGCGATATTTTTTTCGTCTACCAGCTGATAAATTGCGCCATCGCGGCCGATAAGGTAATGAGCGGAAACCGTGTAATCTTTATATTCTTTCAAAATGCAATCCATGGAATATTTATCTTTTCCCGTTAAGCAATATGAGGAATGGACAATGACGGTGTCAATATCTCTTTTTGCCGCGGGATATTCAAATCCCCAAGAAATGAGTTTTTGTTGAATGTCTGACAGAGAAACAGCGCTTTCAGCTTTGGCGGGCTGATCCTTTTTTTCCGCGGAAGAAATTTTTTCCGGAGCTTTCTCTTCAGGTTTTTTCTCCGGTTGGTTTTCAACGGGAAGAGCGGCCTTTTCCAGAGTTGCAATGGAAATTGGTTCTTCGTTATTGCGGAAAACAGACAAAGCTTTAGGAAAGAAGAAATAAATCAAATATCCAACGCCGAAAAGAAAAATAATGGAAACAAAAAACAAAAAAATCCAGCAAAGCAAAGCTGATTTATTTTCTCCTCTTGTTTTTTTGGAAAAGATGCCCATAGTTTTTGCTCATTATTTTTTTATTATACCTCTTTTTGCCTCCGGAGGGCAAATTTTTTGTTGACGATAATTTTTTTATGAGTTAAATTGAAAAGTGGAAGAGTTCTTTTATTTTTTTATAAGAATTTTATATGAAAGGAGAAAAAAGTGGCTAAGCTTGCCTGCCATGATTTGGTTTTTCATAGTCAAACAAGCCATATGGAAGAAATGTTTTTTCAGGGAAGGACCAAGGAGTGCGCCGGATGCGGGCAATTGGATGGATGTCTGGATCTGGAGTTGCTGGAAAGAATATCCAAAAAATTGCAAAAGAAAGGAGTGATACCGGAGGCGGCCAAAAAGGAAAAAGAAGAATCTCTTGTCATCCGAGTTCAAAAAAATTTCTTATAATAAAAGGAGAAAAAGAAATCCCCGCGCTTGATAATCAAGGCAGGGATTTTATTTTCAAAGCGTAATTTCATTCTTTTTTTATTTTATCGACATAAAGCGCGACATCCTGAATCCATTTATTTACATCATATGTTCTATGTTTAGCGCAGGAACGTCCGCATTTCCAGACGATCATTTCTTGAGGCGTGTCAATTTCCTGAGCTACCAGCTCATCAATTCTGTTTCCGACCACATTCACTGCCTGCGCGGGAGAATCAAAACAGGAATAACCCGATTTGGTTTGGTTGTATGTTCCGCGATAGCCCCAATAATTGAAACATTCCTTGCCATCTTTCTTTGGGGAAAATTTTCCCCAATTGCTTTCTTTTTTAGCGATAGCTACCAAAAATGATGCGGTTTTTTCATCACGCTGGGAAATAAAAGGAATCATTTCTTTGATAGGCTTATCTGAAACCATAGTGGTAACTTTTTGTTCGAAAGCGGAAGCAGTCTTCACTAAAGGGGTTATAGCTTCATTTTTAATTTTTTCTCCAATGCCATAGAGCAAAAGTCCGTAAATTGCGCAAAAGGCCAAGAGAATTATAAACAAAACATCCTCCGGACGCGGAAGCTTGGATTGCATAAGGTTCATTAATTTGTCTAATTTTGTGTTTATTTTTTTACCCATAGAGGTAATTTATCCTTTTTCAAAGCAAAAAACGGGCATCACCCCGCCTTCATTGTACGATTTCGGCGAGGCAAGCCCGCCTGTATTTTTTAAACTTCGGCGAGGCAAGCCCGCCTTTATTTATCTATATTAACATATTAATTATAGCATACATTTCCAGTAAAAGCAAGCGTTTTAGTTAAAAAATAAATTTTTGAGCAGAGTATAGACAAATAAATATTTCTATGTATAATAATAGGAAGAGTTAAAAGATTAGTATGTGTAACTTTAAACTTTATACTTTTAACTTTATAACTTATCAGCGGGTGTCGTATAACGGCTTATTATATTAGCCTTCCAAGCTGAGGACACGGGTTCGACTCCCGTCACCCGCTCACTTAAAAGAAAAACTCTCATTGTTGAGAGTTTTTCTTTTTGTGGTAAAATACGAATATGAAAAAGCATATCTTTATTTGGGTCTTTGGCTTACTATCATTGATAGCAAGCCTAACTGCTAATAATTTGTTAGCGCATCCGCAAGTAGGAGTTACTATTTTTTCTCGTCCTAACACATGGTATGTAGTATGGGGAATTTTTCAATTAATTATGTGTTATGGGAGTTGGCTCCTATTACAAGCTAAAAATCGTTCAAAGTATTTTATAATTCTTCCATTATTTTCTGGTTTATTAGGAGCAATAATCGTTTATTTTATTCCTAAAAAGGAAGGCAATTTTTTAAGTACAAATTAGGTTATTTTTATTAATTTTTGCGGTAAAATAAAAACTCCGGAATTTTTTTAAAGTTTCTGCTTGACATAATTATTTTGTTCCGATATATTGAATTATCCTAAAATTATAGGAAAACACTAAAAAAGGAGGGAAAAATGGACATTAAAAATTCAATAAAAGACGCCATTGATCCAAAAAGGATAGTCGATGATTTGAAGGGTCTGGCTGACGAAGTGAAAGAAGTTGCAAAAAAATACGAATATCCGCGCTATATGATGGCGACAAAAGCTATGCATATGCTTGGAGATATAAGTCGGGAAACTCCCGATCTATGTTTTATTGAAAAAGAAGAAGGGGAAAATTATGTCGGCAGCTGGGTTGAGGGACATGGATTTTTCAATGTAAAATTTCCGAAAGAGACGACTCGTGAATTGACTGAAGAAGAAAAAGATAAATATAATGGAATGCAAATCCAGATTGGAGGCAATCCGCTGTTTATCATTAAGATGAGAGAAAATCCTGTCTCGAAAAGTTCTATCATTGTAAGAACGAGGAACTCGATTTACAGATTTGGATCAGATGCAGGCAATGGGGTGAGAACCGTTTCTCGCGATGGAAATCCTCTCGGCTTCGCTCAATGCAAAATCAATTTTCTTGCGGAGGGAAAAAGCATGATGTTTTATGCGATTGATAAGCCGGGATTGTGTGTTTCCACATCAAGAGTCCTCTCGATTGAATGACAAAAATTATTTGAAGAAGGGAGAAATGTTGATGAAATCAGAGCTGAAAAGAATTGATGAACTGACTCCGCACTACAAGAATATGATATTGCAAAATCTTTCTGTCCAAGAAAGAAAAGTCATATCATCTATCTGCCGGACCGTCCAAGGCGGCAATATCACTGCGAAACAAGTGTCGCGGGAAGCTCGAATTGTTCAAACTAGCCATGTGCACATTGTCCTGGGACGCTTGGTGAAGAAAGGTTTCTTGGTCAAGGCGGGAAGATCAACCTATTCTGTTAAAGACAAAAAGTTGGTTGATCACTTGCTGGCTCGCTCTTCGGGCCGATTGCCAAACTAATTTTCAAAATTTTCATCTAAAAAAACAAAGACTGCTTAATACGTTAGGCAGTCTTTTTAATTTTCCTCCATATCTTTCTATAAATTACAGGCCAATTGCAGATTTTTTTCTTCAGGCCCAGGCAGGTTTTAGATAGTAGTTGGATAAACTGTAAAATAGTACTTTACAACATATAAATAATATTATATCCTTTATTTAAGGATAAAAATAAGAGAAAAGCTATAATTTTATAAAAATTGTAAGATAAGTATTGATAAACTTAATTTTTTAGGTTATAATATTATGAAAAATAAAAATATACCCGACAGAGCGGAAAAAGCTCTTTTACAACTGGAATTTACCGAAAAAGAGATTGCCACTTATGGCGCTCTGCTGGAACTGGGCGCGAGTTCAGTTCAAGATATTGCACGCCAAACAGGAATTAATCGAGTTTCCATATACGCGGCAATTGACGAGCTGAAGGCCAAGGGAATGGTTGCGGAAAGCCGAAAAGGAAAAAAGAAATTATTTGTTGCGGAAAATCCTGATTCAATAATGGAATTGATTCATCTGCGGAAAGCCAAATTGCGCGAAGAAGAAAATAATCTGCAAAATTCAATTCTACCGATGCTCAAAGCGATTAATATCAGGCAGGAAAATAAACCGCAGATAAAATTTTTTGAAGGGTTGGAGGGCATCTACAAAATCTATGATGAATATATCTTGAAAAGTTCAGACGTGATTGGATGCGGATCATATGACTCAGTGATGAAAATTTCATCTTGGAAGGAAGAAAAAAAATACATTGAAAAAATGAGAGAAAGAAAAATATTATATCGCGGAATTTTGGAAGACACGGAACTCAATCGCCAGTTTGGCGAAATATCGAAAGGAGTGATGCATAATAAATTTCTGCCGATTGGTGAAAAAGTTTCCGCGGATATTTTGGTATTCGGATCAATGGTGGCGCTGATTTCGTATGAAAAAAAATCCGCCACGCTGATTGAAGACGAATCAATTGCAGAAAGTATTCGGATGTATCTGAGATTTATGTGGGAAAGATTGTAATGCGAGAAATACTCTAAGGGAAAAGATTTGAAAAACTAAAACTGGGAGGATATCATGAGCTTTGAACAAAAAATAGAGAGAATGGTTATAAATTTACCTGCTCAAATTTCCGAGAATTTTGAAAGATTATTAGAGGAATGTCTGAAAAAATATTCCGAGGATAAGGTGGATCGAGATAAAGTAAAAAAACTATTTGAAAAGAAAATATGGGTGCAGATTGAAGCGGCATTCAATACTATTGATTGCTGTAAAGGGAGGAGTGCAAAAAAAGAAGGCGAAAAAAACTAGCCAATATTTACAGCGGGAGTCGAAGAAATTCGATTCCCGTTTTTTTGTATACAACTAGTGCACAACTTTTCAAAAAAGTATACAACTAATATACAACTAATAATGTAGTTGACAACTTTCAATCAGTGGAATTTATGGTTACGAGAGTTGATGCGCCAAATATTTAATAAAATATTATTTCAGATTAAAAACCAAAAACTCCGGAATAAAGCCGGAGTTTTCTTAATAATTTTTTACGATTTCCAAAGCTCGTGGAGGTTGCAATAGGCGTTTTTTGATTTTAAATGAAACTGCGTATATAATTAAAGAAAATTAAACTATCAGTATGAATGAACAATTTAAGCCAAATTTTATCGAAAAAGTAAATTCAAGAGAAGATTTGTCTTTAGAAGAAAAGGAAGAAATAGACAAAGCTTTAAGTGTAGAAGGTGTTTTTAATCTTCATCCGTCGCTTTTTTGTGATTCAAAAGAAGAATTGAAAGCCATTATTGATGCCCAGCAAAAAATCTTGTCTATCGGATCAAAAGGATTGGCTTATTTGGAGAAGAAAACAATAAATAAAAATGCCTATGAGTTTTCTAATTTTGCCAGTGCGATAGCTAAGGAAACAGACTTGGAGGTCATTGAAGATGCTATGGCGCATGATAAGGTGGTTTTGAATCATGATGGAAGTGCCGCAGCCGGTCTAAATAGGGTTGCTTCAAGGCTGATTTTTGAAATAAGGAAAAAAAATGCGGCCGACCCCCGACTAGACAACGCGGCGGAAAAAATAATTTCTGTTTTGAATAAAGACATTGGGAATGCGTGCGCAAGAACTGATTATCTCCAAAGCTTGGCTTTGACCGGAACCAAGAAAGCGATCGATTATTTTAAAGACAAAGAAACGCTGAAAAACGAATATCAAAAATATATAGATGATCCCAATAACTATGTGGAGTATTCTTTCCAGCGGAGTCGATTTAAGACTTGGGAGGAAATAGAAAAACAGCGCAATTCTTTTAATCGTCAACACGATGAAAGTGAAGATGACCGGGACACTTTTGATGGGTCGCAAGATGATTATTATGATAGATGGGAGGAGGATGATTATTGGGAAAGAGAAAATGGGTTGGACTATTCAAGTGAATTTCAAGACGACGATAGGCAGGAGGAATTAAGCGAGAAAAATAATGAAAAAGTGGAACTGGCGGATAAAATAGTGAGAAGTTTGAATTTGCGAGAAGCAATCATTCCAATGGCTAAATTTTATATTTTTAATCAGCTTCAAAAAAATGCCAGCCAAGAAAATCTGGATCGTTCGGTGAATATGATAAAAAAAATGTCTGAAATAGAAGAAAAATATGAAAATATTGAGGCTCTTCCAACAATAGGCATCGAAATAGAATGCCATGAAGATATGTTTGGTAATCAGGACGTATCTTCACTCAAGGCTCTTGGAGTCAGGAATTATGCAGAGCAGGCTTGTTTGCGAGAAATTAATCCTATATATTCTTATAGCGCTTTAGCCCAGTCTCGGTATTTGCAGGAAATTATTAAAGCCGGATTTATCCGATTGGATTCGCGAAAAAACATTCCTGATAATCACCGCCTTTCTTTGCACATAAATCTAGGCATCCCGAAAGAAGTAGTGGATAAAAAATATTTTAATGAAAAAATATACATATTGAATGATGCCTTGAATTATGCTTTTACATCTTCCAATCGCCTAAAGTTTAGAAAAAGCTATAATTCTATAGACATAAAAGAAGGAGAATCTAGCAATAAGATGAAACATCCAGACGAAACGAATCTGAATAAAAAGAAAAAAAGAAGAGAGAATGGGGGGGCACCGAATAAGTTTCTCAGATTGGAATTAAGAGCTTCTGAATTCAAAGATTATAGGACTTATTTGATGCTGGAAGGCGCCCAAAGATTTGGCGCAATGTTTTTTAGTTCGGTAAAATCCAGAGAAAATGAAAAAATGAACCAGAATGAAATAGTGTTGGCTAAATTGTGGAAAGCATTTGAAAGAGAATACGTCGATGTGATGAGAAGATATAATATACGCATTCTAAATGCGATGGATAAGGACGCCTACCAGGCGATAAGTTTAGCGGATAATGTGAATCTAAAAAAAGAGTGTCGAAAGTTAATATATAAATATTCCAGAATGGTTGGAGATTTATTGGAAATAAGAAAAAAATCAGCAGAGTCAGTTGCGGTTTAGTAGCGTAATCTATATTAAAGGGTTTTGTAATTTTTTACGATTTCCAAAGTCCGTGGAGGTTGCAATAGACGCGGGCGGAAATAACTTATCTAAGAAATTTTGTTAACACTTATCGCGAAATCTTTTCGCAAAGTTTTTTTGAGTTTTTCGGCTTTGGCACGGTTGCGCGAGATGATCATTTTCATTCGCCCGCTGGCATTAATAATTTCCTTGATTTTAATTTCTGCGTTTTCATCCCACTGAATGGTTGTTTGGTAGAACTCATCAATTTTTTGCGCAATTTTTTGATCAAGCCAAACTTCAATAAGAAAATCTCCAAAAATATTAAGATAATAATTATTTTCTTTGAAAAGCGGAACTGCGAGAATATTGTATTGGCTTTTGTCTCCGTCAAAATATTTTCTAACTTGCTTATCCAAAAAGGTATCACTGCCTGAGGTAAGTAAAAATTTATGGCTTTTGTTGATTGTTGATGAAATTACTGCTTTTTCATTTTCCGTTCTCGCCAGCAAAAACCATTCATGAGAATTATAAAGAAAAACCGGTTCGTTTTCAGTCAGGCATTCAAGAAGCAGATAATAGGCATGCGTCCAAAAAACATCGCCTTTGTTAGCAGTATTGAAATAATATTTAATTTTTTCCTTATCCTCCAAATCCAGAAAGCTTCCTTGATTGTCATTTGTGACATATTTATTTTTCGTAAAATTCAAATAATCCACCATTTGATTGACCCAAGCGATGTTGAGGGAAGATATTCCTTTATTGGTCAAAACAATTTCTTGCGCCTTGAGAGAGCGGAGAGCGGCATAAACCGCCTGTTTTGTGGTGTTCGGCCTGTCTTGTTGGATGGTTTTCACAAGATCAAGCGTCAAAATAGGGCCACTTTTCAAGTGGTTTATAATTCTGTCATCAATTTGTTTTGGCTTTATTATGGACAAAATAGTTCTAATTACCTATTACCAGTAAAAAAATATTTTACTACACTTGTATTTATAACACATTAATTGATTATTTGTCAATAAAAGAGTATATTTTATAGTTTTGAAAGTATTTGAGTGTTTTTTAAAATTTTTGTAGAAATAACTAAACCTAAAGGAGGATTTAAAATGAAAAGAAAAAAAGCGAGGGAAGATTTTTGGAAGACGCTTATTTTAAGTATTGGAATGTTTGCTACAATGGGGGCACCTACTATAGTGATTATTTCATTGTTTTTCCCAGGAGAGTGGATAGTAATTAGAGTTGCTAGACATATATGGAATCTAAGTCCATTTCTTAGTTTTTTTGGTATGTTTTTTGCTATTGGAACGGTGCTTATGTCTGCGATATGCTCAGCAATGGTATGCGAAGATAAAAATTGCAAACGGATGCATGAAGGGGCGTGGGAAGTTATTATTTATGGTAATCCCATAGTGCTATTTTTTATGTTAGTGGGGATAATTTGTAGGTTTGTGGGAAGGCATCTACATCTTTAGGGTTGGAAATTAATAAAGGGTCATCTTAAACGAGATGACCCTCTTTTCTTTTTTGTTCAAGAATATTTTTATGATTTCCAAAGCCCGTGAATATTGCAATAGGCGCGGGCGGAAACTTTTTCCGCTTGAATGCAAAATTCTGCAACCGGCTCTGAGCCAATTTCCAAATCTTGGCGATATGTTTTTCCGTCAGCGATAATTTCAATCCAAGCGATATGATGCCCAGCCTCCATTGGATGAGGAACTGATCCGACTTTTACTTTATAACCGGTTGATGTTCTTTCAATAACCGGCACATGTTTTTCTTTCCCCTCTTCTGCCATTCCCTTTTCTTTTAAAAGTTCCATTGGTTGTCCGCAGCAAACTAATTCTCCGCCACCGACAAATGTCAGCTCCACGACATTACCGCAGACGGCGCACTTGTAAATTTGTCCTTTAATTTTTTCCATAAGATTAGATTTTAATTGTTAGTCTAGTTAAATACAAAGTAATTTAAGATATATTTCATTTTTCCAAAACCATTATAACTTTAATTTCTAATATCTAATTTCTAATATCTAAACAAATTCTAATTTCACAATGATAAAAATTTAAAATTATAAATTTGAGCATTAGTAATTAATTAGAAATTCTTAATTAGTAATTAGAAATTTTAAAATAGACCATTCTTTTTATTATTAATAACTTTTTCATAAATTTCTAGCATATGTTTTGCACATATCGCACTTGTGTATTTTTCTTGCGCAATTTGCGCCGATTTTTCCGCGAAATTTTTCCGCAGTTCCGGATTATCAATCAGTTTCTGCACTGCTTGGGAAAAATCTTCTTCACTTTCAGAAACCAAAAACCCATTTTGATTATTCTCCACCAAACTTTCAATTCCCGTCGATGCCACGGCTACAATTGGCAGGCCGCAATACATTGCTTCAGAAACAATCATGCCTTGCGTTTCTGATTTGGAAGCATAAACGAAAATATCTCCGGCGGAGTAATAATTTTTCAGTTCTTCTTTTTTTACAATGCCTTCAAAAAATATTCTGTCATTCAGATTATTTTCTGTAACCAATGATTTTAATCTTGGCAATAAATATCCATCGCCGGAAACTAGTAATTTAGTTGTAGGATTAGTTTCTAAAACTTTAATAATAGAGCGAAAAAGAAATTCCACATTTTTTTCTTCCGTGAGACGCGAAACCAAAAGTAGTAAGATTTCATTGTCTTTTATTCCAAATTTATTTCGCACAATATTTCTGTCGGGATTTTGATAAAATTCTTCTTCCACGCCTGTCGGAATGGCAAAAATATTTTTATTAGTCACGCCCCAATTTTGAATAATGGAACGAATTGATTCGGTTGGAATAATCACGGCGTCGCTTCGGTTGGCATATTTGGTTGCATTTTTAATCGCCCAAGCACCGGATATTTTTTCCGGAATTAGAGGAATAAAGTGAGTATATTGATCATAAAGAGTGTGCCACGTGAAACAAAGTGGGATATTTTTTTTCTTGGCCCATTTTTGCGCTGCACTACCTAGCAAATTTGGATGTTGGGAATGAATGATATCTAAATCCAATCCGGAAATAATCTTGTCCATTTTTTTTGAAAATGGAATGGCTAAAGGAAAACTTATTTTATATTTAAAATCGATGGAAGGATAACGAAAAACCCGCCCAAAATCCCGCTCAGCGGGATATTGTTTCGGGCAGGCCCGAGAATTTTCATCAGTATAATTTTTATATTTTGGCGCAAAAATATAGACCGTGTGGCCCAGTTTTTCCAATTGTTTGCGGAAACTTTCAATGGATCCGGTCACGCCGTAGGGATTGGGAAGATAGTTGTTGGTAAATATTCCAATATTCATATTTTATAAATATTATTACTCATATATTCCCTGTCTCGGCACGCTTTTGAACCCGGCGCGTTCAACGCTCTAGATTGCCCTCGCTCTTTTTCCTTTCGGAAAAAACCATGCCCGCTCGGGCAATCAACGGCCGATACAGAAAATATATTCGCAATATAAAAATGTAAAATAAAAATTTTTAATTACTAATTTATAATTTATAAACAAATCTTAATTTCGCAATGACCAAAATTTAAAATTATAAATTTTAGCATTAGTCATTGATTGAAAATTATAAATTGAAAATTGAAAATTTCAATTTCTCTCAAGAAATTGGAGTATTTCTTCAAATATTTTCACATTCTTAATATCCGAAATAAAAGTATGGTAAGCTCTTTTGATGATGATTTTTTTCTTTACTTTTGATTTTATTCTTTCATAAATTTCTTTTGAGCTTTTTTTGCTCACCACATGATCGCTGGCCGATTGGATAATCAAACAGGGTTGATTGATTTTTGACAAATATTTTCGCGAAACTCTCACCAATTCAAATGTCTCCAAGGCGCTGGCGATGGGATAGGTTTGATATGAAATCAAACGCGTGATGGTGGTGGAAACTCCGAAAGTGGGAGGATAAAATTTGCGAGCGTAGTTTTTTATTTTGCTTAAAAATTTTGCAAAAGGCACCAAAAGAGACTCAAACTTCATTTTGTATGGTGTGGCCATTAAAATTAATCCAGCAATTTCCGGATTTCTGGAGGCCAACATAATTGCTAAATTAGAACCGATGGAAGTTCCGGCTAAGAATATTTTTGAATGACTTTTTTGCAATTCACGATAAGCTTTTTCAATGTCCTCCAACCACTGATTCCAATGGACATTTTCTAAATTTTTTGGAACAGTTCCATGCCCGGCAAGTATCGGTCCTGAAGATGTGTAGCCATTTTCATTGAGAAATTTTCCCAGACGGCGCACTTCGTAGGGCGTGGAAGTCCAGCCATGGATCAAAAGCACCGCTTTTCCATTAGCACCCTCAAAATAAAAAGGCTGATTAATGAATTCAACCTCTTCCTGATAAAGTTTTCGCGGATCTTTGAAGAGAATGCTTTTGACTGATTGAAAGATATTTTTCACCATATGAAGTCTATTTTAGCACAAAACAGAAAAGAATATTATTTTTCATTATTACCATTTTCAGCGATAATTTTTTTTGCTTGCCGGTATTTGTATATTTGGATAAAAGAAAAAGTTATTATTGCCAAAAGAGAAATTGCCCATCCAATCCAACTGATGGAATCGCGAATTTCTTTCCATAAAAATCCATAAAAATAACCCATTGCAACCAAAAAACCGCTCCAAACTAATCCACCCAAAAAAGAATTTTTCAAAAATTTACGGAAATCCATTCTGACAATGCCGGCAGCGGCGAATGTCGCCCAGCAAAGTCCGGTTGTGGATTTGACGGCGAAAATAGTTTTTCCGCCGTGGCGGTCAAAATATTTTTTCATTTTGGAAACCAGTTGTTCTGTTATACCGATATATTTTCCGATTTTTTCTACGAAAGATAGCCCGAATTTGTAGCCTAGATAATATAAAATCACGTCTCCTATGATGTCTCCCAAAACAGAAAAGAAAAAAACCAGCCAAATATTAAAAGCTCCCAATTTTGCTAAAATAGAAGAAATAATTGTGACTACCGGTCCTTCAACAATCATCAAAGGAAGCATTATCCAGTAGCCATAATGTGATAAGAAAGAAAAAATTTGTTGTCCGGTTTGATCCATAGATATAATATTATTCCTTTGGCATAAAAAAACAACCCGACATCTTGGAAAATCCGAAATTCGAATACCCGCTTCGCCATAGCTTTAGCGAGGCGAGTCGAAATTCGAAACAAATTAAAATTTTCTAAATTCAAAAGTAAAAAAGTTTTGAATTTGAATATTATAATTTTGTCCGCCAGCTGGCGGATTGTTTCGGATTTCGGATTTTGCGCTTAGGATTTTTAGTAAATGTATCCTTTGATAACTCGGCTTGAAGTAGCAATGACTCTTCGGCTAGACTTGGCCCAACCTTTATAGTTCATTTCAGAAACAGTGATGGTTCCTCCGCTGACTTTTTCCACAATAGCCACGTGGCCCCACCAAGATTCGGATGTGACAACAATCGCTCCTACTTGGGGAGTTTTGCCGGTTTTGTATCCGCTGGTTCTGGCATGATATAGCCAAGTTCCGGCATTGCCACCCCAAGGAACATATCTCTTTTGCGCTACATACCAAGTGCAATAACCATAGGGAAACCTATGTCCGGTTCCGGCTTTGCCGGTCAAATCTTTCCAGCCTGAAATGGAAGGAGTGCCGCCGCCCGGAGTCGCGTATTCGCGTCGCGGAATCAAAGCATTATTCGTGGAAGGAATTGGAATTTCTTTTTGTCCGTCAGGAATAATGATTTCTTGGCCTTCTTCTACGGTTCCATTGGCAGGCAGATCATTAAAAGAAATGATTTTGTCTTTCCCCGTTTTATATTTTGAAGCAATAGAATCAATAGTGTCTCCTTTCTTGATTGTGTATTGCAAGCCGGCCACCGGCAAAATAAATATTTTGTCTCCCGGCTTGATCGAATCGGCGTTAGTAATATCGTTGGCCCACAATATGGTGTTAACTGTAATTTTATTGTTAACAGCAATAGAGCTCAAGGTATCGCCGTCCTGAACTTCATAGACTTTAACGCCTCCATCTTCCTCCGGATCTTTGCGGGGATAATTGGCGGAAACCATTACGGAATTATTCTGAATAAAATTCAAGTCTTCAGAATCATCCTTGGATGATGGATCGATAGCATTATTGGCCTTTATCAACGGGACGAAAGCCAAATTATTTTTTTTGCTGAGCTGGGATGTGAGCCATTTGTTTTCTTTTTCAGGATCTCGGTTTTCACTCTGGTTCCATTGGCCGAACAAAAGACTGCCGGTAGTTTTTCCGGTAGCCATATTGGTGGCAGTTACCAGCAGGGCGCTGGATATAACTACGGAAAGAGCCGCATACTTCCGCAACAGATGCAGAAATTTGATGCTCCTTCTTTCTTTGATGAAGATAATTATTTTCCTTTGGTAAAAATGAGTATTGTTCTGAATCCTTCCAAAAAGTTCCTTTCTGAAAACACCCGAATGCAGCATTGTCAATAATTTTTTACTAATAAGGTTTATTCTTTCAATAAGTTTTGCCCTGAGAACGAAAAAACAACTAAATCATGTCTGTTGTTCATCGGCCAAAACCCTAATTTTTAGTTGTTCCCAGTATATGTCCTGGCGAGGTTTTTGTCAATTTGAAAAACTGTGTGGAAAAGTGGTTTTTGACATAAAAATGGCTTAAAATAGGCATAATATGGCAAAACAGGCTGTGGGTAAAAATAGGCAAAAATTGGAAAAAATGCTAATATTGGGCTATGGATCTCAAAAAACTGCTTGTTGAATTTTTGGAATACTTGGAAGTGGAAAGAGGACGTTCCAAGAAGACTATTGAGAATTACCGGCACTATGTGAAGGTGTTTTTGGACTGGTCAAAAGCCAATAAGCCTAAGGAAATTACCGCGGAAACAGTGAGAAAATTCAGGTTGCATTTGAATCGAGTGCAAGATCAAAAAGGCCGAGAATTAGCCAAAATAACCCAAAATTACTACATCATAGCTCTGCGAAATTTTCTCAAATATCTGGCCAAACGGGATATCGCGACATTGACAGCGGAAAAAATTGAAGTTGGTAAAAATCCCACTCATTCTATTGATTTTTTGGAGCCCAGTGAAGTTGAAAGAATCTTGGATAGTGCTTCTGGAAGTGATTTAAAAAGTCTTCGCGACCGAGCAGTGTTGGAACTTTTGTTTTCGGCTGGACTGCGGGTCTCTGAACTGACCAATCTCAACAAGGATCAGATAAATCTCAAGAGCCGGGAGTTTAGTGTGCGGGGAAAAGGTGGAAAAATCCGAGTGGTTTTCATTTCTGACACAGCCAAGAAAGCCATAGAGGATTATTTGGCCAAAAGAGCGGATATTGATCAAGCACTTTTTGTGCGTGTGGCTAGCAAGGGCGGACAAATCCTTTCCAAAAAAGATAATCTTCGCATTACTCCCCGAAGCATTCAAAGAATCGTGAAATATTACGCCGCTAAAGCCGGAATAGTAAAAGAAGTGCATCCTCACACCCTGCGCCACAGTTTTGCAACCGATTTGCTCATTAACGGCGCAGATATTCGCAGCGTGCAGGCGATGCTCGGCCACTCATCAATTACTACTACCCAAATTTATACCCATATCACCAATCAACAGCTCCGCGAAGTGCATCAAGCGTTTCATGGGAGGAGAAAGGGGAAATAATAAAATTAATTAATTAAATTTATATTATGGAAATTACAAAACATTTTACCGCTACTACATATATTGTGTATAAAAATAAAGTGCTTTTACATTTGCACAAAAAACTGGGTATATGGATTCCAGTCGGCGGGCATATTGATCGGGATGAATTGCCTCAGGAAGCGGCATTGCGCGAAGCCAAGGAAGAAGCGGGATTGGATATCAAATTATACAATCCCGACAAACAAATGGATTTGGGCGAGGTCAAACAATTGTTGCGGCCAATGCACGTTTTATTGGAGAACATCAATCAATTTCATCAACATATTGATTCCGTGTATTATGCTACTTCTGAATCGGATGTGTTGAATCCGCAAAATGGCGAAACTACCAATCTCAAGTGGTTTGATGCCGAAGAAGTGAAAAATCTTGAAGGAGCTTCCGGAAATACTAAACCAATTTCTTTGGAAGCGCTTGAATTGCTGAAAACAAATGATGTATAAATCTTATTTATGACAAAATTAATTATCATCTGCGGATTGCCGGGAACAGGCAAGACGACATTAGCTGATGAGCTTTCCAAAAAAACAGGAATCTTTTGTCTTCACAAGGATTCTATCAAAGAAGTTTTCTACGAAGGCTTAAATCGTTCTACTTTGGAGGATAGCAAAAAACTTGGCAATCCATCAGTCAAAGCCATTCTGCGTTTGGCAGAAGAAAATTTAATCCGCGGCATTGATGTGATTTTGGAATCACCTTTTAATTTTCCCGACGACGAAAAAATATTCAAAAAATGGAAAGACAAATATGATCTTTCAATTTTTACCATCATCCTCCAGCTGGACGAAGCGGAACGGGAAAGGCGCTTTACATCACGAGAGAGGCACAGGAGCCATCATGACAAAGAACGGATTCGGAATTATAGGGAAGCTCCGGGCGATTATCAGCATATGCCGGAAAAAAAGATATTTATTACAACTGACAAGCCGGTATCAGAACTAACGGAAATGATTTTAGAGTTAATTTCTTGAATTTTAAAATAATAAACAGAACTATGAAGTGCACCAAGCGTTTTATGGGGGAAGGAAGGGGAAATAAATTAGTTATTTTATAGTAAGAGTTATCCACAGAAGAGAGTTTGCGGGGAAATTATAGTAATGATATAATATCACTAAAGCCTGATTAAATCAATAAAGATGAAAGAATCGAGGTGTACGAAAAAATCGTACAGTTGAAAATGATTGAGTATCCTTTTAAAATAGGTAATTCAAAATACTAAATGAATAATATAGCTAGAAAAAATGAATATTGTTTATATATTGACGAGCTGGGAACCGCCAATATAAATGACAAAAACTCAAGTTTATATATTCTTGCAGGGTGTTCTATTGATGAAAAAGAGCGAGAGAATATGAAAACATGGGCGGACAAGATAAAATTCAAATATTGGGGACATAAAAACATCGTTTTTCATTCTCGGGAAATATGGCGAAAGGAGAATGATTTTAAAATATTTAAAGATAATAAAGTTTTCCAGCAATTTCTAAAGGATTTAAAGGATTTTTTATTTTTCTCTAGGTTTAAGATGTTTTTCGTAATTGTCGACAAGGAAAACGCAAGAAAGATGTCATGGAATCATATTAAAATTTATAAAACAACGTCCGATCAACTAGTAAAAAATTTCCTATTAATACTTTTAACGGGAGATTCGCGTGGAAAGATAATTGTAGAGTCGGCAACAGCAGAAAAAGATTTTTATTTTCATAAGGCAGTCGGATATTATTTGGCAGGCGGTATTAAGGAATTAAAAGTGGATTATAAAAAGATCCAAGAGACATTAACTTCAATTTCTTTTGTAACCAAAAATAATTTCGATATTGAGGAACAAGTTGCTGACTTATTTGCTTATGCGGCGAAATGCAAATATTTAGGACAGTTAGGCAAAAAAGTTAAAAATGGGTTATACGAAAAAATGATACTTGATTTGCTTAAAAATAAGATATTTAAAAACCCTAGCAATGCCAGGGATAAAAAGATGAAATATTTTAAGGAAGTTGATTCTTTTGTGATTTTGCCCCAATAAAGCAAAAAACCGGTTCGC
>Ga0172379_10001803_pt1 | contig 40886 bp, 43 predicted proteins | sample GrowelOW334metaG_FD_119756 | JGI IMG/M metagenome (GOLD analysis project Ga0172379, IMG submission 119756) | Groundwater microbial communities from an aquifer near a municipal landfill in Southern Ontario, Canada - Groundwater well OW334 metaG | ecosystem: Environmental > Aquatic > Deep... | reverse complement strand
CTGGAGGAGTTTTCGTCACAACTACTTTAGCTGTATCAGATACGTTTCCATGATTTGAAGCTGAAACTGTGGCAGTATTGATCCATTCTGATGTTCCGGTTGGGAACTCAGAAGCAGGACCAGCTTGAGCCATAAAAGTAACCGTATTGGCAGCACCAGGAGACATATTTCCTAAATCGAATGTCGTAGGCGTACCAGAAAAATGTGCGGGTAAAGCATCCGTCACATTCACGTTTTTTGCAACTGCATTCCCGTTATTTGTTACAACCATACGAAATTCTACAGCATCACCTGGCATAGCGCTTACAGATTCAACAAAATGAATCTGAAAATTTGTGGCGTTTCTGACTGTCTTTTGAATCGTCAAATTTGGATTGCCAGAAGTTACAACCCTTGTATTAACAGACCCCTGATTGCCAAAGTATATATCCACGGTTGGTGCGGTACAGGTTGTGCCATCTGGTTTCAAGTATTCAGCATTAGCGCGATGCACCATCTGCATATCCAAAGAGTAAGAGCCTAAGGCTGTTGGCGCAGTGGCAGTAAATTCCCAAGTCACTTCATCCCCTGGGTTCATTCCATGCGGCAGGTGTCCATATGAAGGAGTTATTTGCAAACCAGTAGTGATATTTTCTGGAACTCTGACAAATTGGAAATAACTTCCATTGTACCATTTTGTATCGCCAGTATTTTTAACTTTCATTTTAAATATCGCACTTGCTCCTGGGGCCATAGTAGCAGGCAGCGCTTGTGTCACAGTCACTAAGGCATCTTCTGAACATATCGCTGGTGGCGGAGGAGTTGTGCAATCAGTTCCATAATCAACTAAAATCGCAAATATATTTGTATCATGATAATCCGGATAGCGTTCGTCAATCACGCCGACATCTATTTGCACCCTCCCGCAAGTCACATCAGTAGTTTTATAACTAAAATTAAATATTCCGCTTTCTCCTTCATTATAATCAACCTTTCCATCATAATTAACACTAAAAGGGTGTTTAATTGTTGGCTCGTTGCCAGCTTCATCATCATGAAAACCCATAACCACAAGGTGCATGTCGCCAGGACCGTGATTGGTAATATTCATTGACCAATTAAAATTTTTCTCGCCGCTGTTTGGCGCATTATAATAAGAAAAATTCGGGAACGCATTACCGCTTTCAGTAGTGGTGTACTCAATATTTTGTGCGCCTAAATCAGCGAGCGCATAAGAGAAAGTACTCACAACTAAAGCCAAAACAAAAGCTCCGGCAACGACCTTTGCAATATCAGATTTCAAATATGTTTTAAATCCATTGTTTGAAATATTCATATTATTCCTTTCAAATAAATTATTATCTTTCTTATATTAAATAACTTAAAATATTACCAAATTTTTCAATTTTTGTCAAGCATCTCTTGAATTGATCTTTTATTGATTTTAATCAACTCTTTACTGTTTCAATCCTTCTAGCTGAAGCCGTTTGAATGTATCTTCCATTACAGCCTCGCATTAAACTATCTTAGATTATAATTGTACTGGCACAGCGCTGACAACAAGCCTGTCTTTAGAAGTCCCGATCGGCCAACAAGTTGAAAGGTTCAACTTCTCACTGTATTCGCCAATGAACTGTTCTTGATCTGTTGGGCCGTAAATCTTGCTTGCAGTGACTTGATACCTGTACGCTTTAATGGATCCGTCAGACTGCGGAACTTCTATAAAAATGTCATCACCAGGTTCAAGCCTATTTAACTGAGCAAAAATTTGCATGTACGGATGCTTCTTCCAGATATAATCTGAAGAATGTCCTGTGATGTAAATGATCCCGTTTTCACCAGGCATAGCAGTTCCGGGGTAATGAATCACTCCCTTGGTTAAATCTTTATCAAAGTTCTTAGGGTCAGTACTCCAAATAATTGGAACTTGGATCTTCAATTTCGGAATTGAAAGTTTGCCGTTTGCTGTACTCTGAGAAGAATTTAATTGCGATGTTCCAAGTATAGACCCGCTGGTCGACCGCGAATTGCTAGTTGTACTTGCAACAGATGAAGGAACGCTTTGATTATTTATAGGTTTGAAATTGTTGCTTGAAGCAGAATTATAAGAAATTCTGTTGTTTACCAAAATCATATCAATATTTTTTACAAGTTCTTTCTGCTCATCACTCATTTTCCCTTGACCCCAAGGATTATAATCGTTGATAACTTCTAAACCGTCTTTATATCCATCTTCATCGCCATCAGCAATTAATGGATTGGTTTTTAAAATGTATTCATCATGATTGGTCAACCCGTCAAAATCAATATCATTTTGTGGATCAAGCTTGTCTACGTCTGACACGGAAAAATAATAACCCTGAATCCATTCATAATAACTCTGAGTTTCAGCGCCAAGAACTTCTTGCGGTTCGGCTTTAATAAAAAGTCCTTGTATTTGTTTAACCACAGCGCCAAAATTTAAAATTAAAAAGAATACTCCAAATGCTATAGCAAACACTATTGCATAAACAAAAATACTTTTAAAAAGACTTTTTGCTTTATTGTTGGTCAATAATTTATCTACAGAACTTGCGTTTTCAACATTTTCCTCACCCGGCAAATCAGTAAGTTTTTCATGACCATGCGATACAACACCAGACAAGACTTCTTCAGTATTTGCCAAATCAGAAACAGGAAGCTCTGAGTGCTCCGCTCTATCCGCTCTAACAGAAGAAAATAATTCAGCGGGCACACCAGGAAACTGGGAATCAAAATCCCCACTTAGCTTCAATATTTGATTGATGTGATTATATTGTTCTGTCATAAGGTTTTATATTAACTTGGAAGTATATCACATAATCGATTTTTAGTCAATAGTGATAAAAAACCCCTTAATATCGACATATTTAAGATTTTTTGTCAAACCAAAATATTATTTTTTTTGCATAAGAATTATATATACTTTACAATAAAAATAACAGCCCATATGAAAATCAAGGATATCTTTATCGCTTCTGAAACAAACCAATATCAGCCCTGGATTACAACCAATCAAGCTTTGGCGTTTTTTTGCGCATTTATTTGGATTTTGCGCTTTACTTTACCAAGCATCATGACTGTCCAAGCTTCAAGCGTTAGCTCCAGAGAACTTATGGAAAAAATTAATAATGAACGCACTCAGAGATACCTGACGGCTTTGATTTTCAACAACAAGCTCGAATCAGCTGCCACTGCCAAATCCAATGACATGATACGGCGAAGTTATTTCGCCCACGTGAATCCTGATGGACAATATGTCTGGCCCATGATTGAATCGGCGGGATATTACCCTTACATTACATTAGGCGAAAATTTAGCTATGGATTTTCTCTCAAGTGACGCGGTTGTTTCAGCGTGGATGAACAGCCCCACACATCGAGCTAATTTACTGAACGAAAAATTTGAAGATCAAGGACTCGCATCTATTTTCGGAAACTATGAGCCTGGACATGATAGCTATCTCATCACAAGTTTGTTTGGAACTCTTGTAAAAAAATCTGAACCTGTAACCCCTCCACCGCCTCCAGCTGAAATACCCCAAACTAAAGGGACAACAAAACCAAGTGTCGCTACTGAAACGCCAAAACAAACCCCACCCGCCTCCACACCTCCAGCTGAAACGACTGAACCTCCAATTGTAATCGGACCGGATATGTCAATAATGAAAAAATCCCTGGGCGATTCGACACTCGTTGAAATTCAGACAAAAATTACTGGGAACCCCAGACAGCTTTTTGCTTCGATCGGTGACAAAACCACGGAAATGCTGCCTGCGGCAAAGTCTGAGGAATACCTAGCAGTTATCTCTATGCCTAGTTCGACAGAATTTGAGAAACTGGTTTTAAATATAAAAGCTTACGACAAAAACCATAAAGAATACGCATTCAATTATAATCTAAAAAATATTCAAGAAGTTACTTCTGCGCCACAAAACGAAACAAGCGCATCTGGAGTTCTAAATACAAATATTCCGATTAAAGACAAAACTTTTCTTACTGTAGTTAAATATGTGACTTCTGGTATTGCTTTGTTTTATGTCTTATTTTTACTGATTGATTCTTACATAATTTTTAAGGCTAAAATTAAACGTCAAACGATAAATTCAAGCTCTCACACTTTTCTCTTTTTATTAATTCTTATAGGAAACTTGTACATCACTTGGCTATAAGCAAAACAGGTAAGGAAAAAAAACGCCGGACTAAAAACTGGATTCATAAACCCAAATGCCAAAATCTAAATGCTAAAGTCAATGATTAAAGTCTCAATGATTAAATTGGGATTTGAGGTTTAAGATTTGAAAGAGACTCCACCCACCCTCTCCTCAGAGAGGAGAGGAAATGTTGTCATTGATTATTTGGATGAATATTCGTACTTAGCAATTTCACTCTTAGTTATTTCAATTTATTTCAGTCTTCGTAATTTCTACCTAATTTCATTCTTTTCTTAGGATCGCTTTCTTTGAGGGACTTCTCGTCTGATAAATCAGTCTCGAAATGGTATATTAGTAGATTCTTCTTTCTTCTTCCTTTTTACTTCTTACTTGTCTCTTGTTTCTTTTCACTTTTTTCTTTCTTCTCTTCCATTATTACCAACTACAAACTATCGACTACTTACTATCCGAAGATGGCAACAAAAAAACCTGCGTTAAAAAGCAGGTTTTTTTAAATATAATTTATATCACTTTGGCGCCGAAATCGTGACTAGCAAGCAATATAGATACCGCCAAAAACATGATAAGGGTATACTCCATCGCAAGTTTTTTTGTGAGGGTTCTGTCCAAATGATGATGTAAAATTCCCCAAAGGCTATTATACACGGCTAAAACAACCATGCCACCAGTCAGATAATTTGTTTCCCAAAAATTATAAACCATTGCAGCTACAACCCCCACAAATCCAGAAATTAAAACCGAAAGTAATAAAATATTAAAATTCAACAGCCTGTGCTGAAACAAAGCTTGATAAAGAAGCAAAAAACTTAGCGAAAAAATAACACTCCATACTATGATACCTCCTAAATTAAAATACCATGCCAATCCCAGACAACCAGCAAAAACATAAAAAGCTGCGAAAATTTTTACTAATCCCAAAATCTTGATCCAAAGTTCGTGCGATTCCATTTGCTTACTAAAAACTTTTTTAAAATACCAATAAGCAACGGTTAACCCTAAACTTGCAAACACAACAATCAGTTGTTTGACAACTTGCCGAAATGGGTTAAGAAACAACATTACAACCACAGACCAGTATATTATTCCGGGTAAAATCAAATAATTTTGAAAGTGTCTTAGGTATTCCCATTTTTTTATATGCTCGAATCTTTCTAAAAAAGCACGACCGATCAATCGCCAACCGCTATGGGTAAGTTTAAGACTTGCCAAAATTCCTCGCTTCTTATAATGCAAATCAAACATCAAGGTCAGCCAGCAAACATGAAAAATATAAACCCAAAAAGCAACCTTAAGGTAAATCTCCGGCTGATACAAACCAATAATCAAACTTAAAGCCTCAAAACCCAAAAACCCGCCGATAGAAACTATTAGCACAGACAAAAAGTGATTTTTTTGTTCAGACATTAAATTTTTCATTTATTATTTTCTAATGCTTTTTTTCTGGCGAGTTCTGCAGCAGAAAACAGCGATTCAAAAGTTCCTGCGTCAATCCACTGACCTTTTACAATATCAACCTTGAGTTCATTTTTTTCTAAATACCAATTGTGCAAATCTGTAATTTCCAATTCCCCACGCGCGGAAGGCTTAAGGCTTTTTGCAGCATCCACCACTCTACCATCAAACATATAAAGTCCGGTTAAGGCGTATTCGGATAAAAATTCCTTAGGTTTTTCAACAATCTTTATAGCTTGCATTTGCTCATTAAACTTGACCACTCCAAATCGTTCTGGGTCAGGAACTTTTTTTGCAAACACGTGACCGCCGGATTGAAAATTCTTAATAGTTTCTGTAAAGTCATCCTCAAAAATATTGTCGCCTAAAATCATACAAACAGGATCTTTATCAATAAAATTCTCCCCGATTATAAAAGCCTGGGCCAGCCCTTCTGGTTTGTCTTGAATTTCATAAGTAAACTTTGCGCCAAATTCTTTACCAGACCCAAGTAAACGCAAATAATCTCCCGCTCGATCAGGCGAAACAATAATCAAAATTTCTTTTATACCAGCCCTTAACAAAGTTTCCAATGGATAAAAAATCATTGGTTTGTTATAAATCGGCAATAACTGTTTGCTGGTAACTTTGGTGAGTGGCGAAAGTCTAGTACCAGACCCCCCAGATAAAATAATACCTCGCATGAAAAAGAAACCTTTCTTATTACTTATTACTTTTTCCTTTTTACTTTTGACTTTGTAAATATTCCTCTAATGCCTCTTGCCAAGGACGGAGTTTAATAAATTTATTATTATTCAAAACTTCAAAACGAGGGCGTTTGGCATCGCGTTTGAAAAAAGTCGAATCAACTTTATTTATCTTTTTTTCAATATTATTTATCTTGAAGATTTCCTGTGTCCAGTTAAATCGAGACGCAACCCCTTCATTTATAATATGATAAACCCCGCAAGGTTTTTGTAAATCTACAAGCGCACGACTCGATTGTGCTAAGTCTTTAACATAAGTCGGGCTACCAAACTCATCTGAAACTGCATTGATTTCCAGATTATCAATCAGCCCGAGCATAATATCTGGAAAGCTTTTCTTGCCGTTTGTTTCTTTACCATACAGCCAACAGGTCCTAATCAAATAATACATGTCTGCATTCCTCTGCAACTCCTGTTCGCCCAACAACTTACTTTTACCATAATAATTCACTGGTTTTGATTCATCATCTTCATTATACCCCTCGGAATTGCTACCATCAAATATCATACCAGTAGAATAATGCACCAAAATTGCTCCAATATTTTTGCAGGCTCGAGCAATAAACCCGACTGCCAAACCATTGACCTTGTCTACAAGCTCTTTATTTTTCTCTGCGCCATCAACATTCGTATATGCCGCGCAATTAAAAATAATACTTGGTTTAATTTCACCAATTTTCTCTAAAACTTTTTTCTCATCCGTAATATCAAGTTCTGCCTGATCGAGTCCAACAACTTCACGGTCAGCATAAACCTGAGACAGCGCCTGCCCTAAACTCCCTTTTGCCCCTAAAATTAGAATCTTTTTTTTATCCATAATACTCCTGCACTTCAATACGTTATAGTATTGGAGTCTCGACGTTTAAACAAAATAAATAATTCTATACCACCTACCACTACAATACGACGATGTATTATATTATCTCAAACTCTCATACTCCATTACTATATAGTAATGGAGTATGAGACTATTTTGTAATTTCTGATAAAGGTGGGTTGTTTTTATCCTTATCTGAAATAATTGCCTTACCAAGTGAAATTGGCCAATTGATGGCAAGGGTTGAATCTGCTAAATTGACTGCTTGATAATCACTCGCTAATTCTGGTGCCCAATGCGCGTCCACTAAATATGAATATAAAGTATACGGCTCTATTGTTTGAAAAGAATTTCCAACTCCCTTTGGTACAAATACGGCTTTGCTGTTGTCTATTTCAATTTCCACTTTTTTCCCAAATCCATCCCCTTTTCGCAGATCCACAAGTGCGGCAAAAACTTTCCCATGAACTACGCTGATATATTTATTCCACGGTTCTGCGTGAATCCCGCGCGTTACTCCGACTTCTTTGTTAAAAGAAACGTTTTGCTGAACAGGCAAAAAATCCTTTGGAAATCCCAAAGCTACCAGTTTTTCGCGCTGATATTTTTCCTGAAACCACCCTCGAGCATCTTCCACAAGCGATATATTAATTTCCAAAAGCCCCGGGATGTCTGTTTGTTTAATTTTATACTGCGTTGTTTCCATATTGCTTGTTGTAATAATCTGTATATTCTTTATTTAATAATTTTTTCCACCAATCCTGGTTTTCTTGATACCACTGAATCGTTTGCCTTAGCCCATTTTCAAAATTATATTTATGTTCAAATCCTAATTCAGTCTTAATCTTTGTTGAATCTATCGCATATCTCCGGTCATGCCCCGGTCTGTCTTTGACAAATTCAATCAATGATTCATTTTTACCAAGCAATTTTAAAATCGTTTTGACTACTTCCAAATTAGACCGCTCGCTATCTCCTCCAATCAAATATGTTTCTCCGACTTTTCCTTGATTGATAACCAAATCAACACCCCTATTGTGATCTTCTACATGCACCCAATCCCTGACATTCAACCCGTCACCATAAACAGGAATTTTTTTATTCAATAAAATATTAACAATCGTTAATGGAATAAACTTTTCAATAAAGGCATAAGGACCATAATTATTTGAGCAATTTGTAATTGTGGCTTGAAGTCCTAAACTTCTCACGTAAGCTCTAACTAAATGATCAGAAGCCGCTTTTGAGGCTGAATACGGGCTTGAAGGGTTGTATGGAGTGTTTTCGTTAAACTTGTCATCCGTTCCAAGCGGCAGATCGCCAAATACTTCATCCGTGGAAATATGATGAAAACGTTTTTTAAACCTTACCGCAGCATCCAATAAAACTTGAGTGCCAACAACATTTGTTTGAATAAAAACAGCTGGTCCTAAAATTGACCGATCTACGTGAGTCTCTGCGGCAAAATTCACAATCACATCAACCTGCGGCACCAACTCGTTTACGACTTTCGCATCAGCGATATCACCCTTCACAAAAGTATAATTTAGATTTTGTTCAAATTTTTTTAGACTGTCCAAATTTCCCGCATAAGTTAACTTATCCAAATTAATCACTTGGACATCTGGATATGTCTTGAATAAATAATGGATAAAGTTGGAGCCGATAAATCCAGCGCCACCGGTAATCAAATATTTCATAAATCTATTTAGAATATACTTTCATACTATGTAGTATGAAAGTATTTACTTATTAACAATTAATAATTTATTAAGTTGCTTATATAAACCCTTTTTCTCACTTATTTTTTCTAAAATATTTCTCATTTGGTTCTTTTCTTTAATTGTGGAATTCTTAATCCAATACTCTATCATCATCTGTGGCCAATAATACATTGGATATTTTCTTTTCAGATAAGACAACCTAACCGGCTCATCCGCTATTTTTATTTTATCTCTCTTTGATTTTGTGCGAGATACTGCGAGCCGATAGCCCTCACCAGATTCTCTTAGCCACAGTTGCACTCTGGCAATGGTCGCGTAACTAACTTTAATTATTCGATTAATTTCCTCATACGTGTTACCCTTTAATAATAATTCAGCTATTTTAAGTCTTTTGGCTATCATTTCTAACTCTTGTTTGCCTAATAAATCAGTAAGAAGCTGCGCTGCTTCTCTGGAATTCTTTAATGCGGCTATCCCTGTGCATAAATCCATGATCATTGTCTGAGTTTCTTGAGAGGACAATTTAGATTGTTTTGTAAATTTTACCATACTACGTAGTATGAAAGTATTTGCAATACTTTAATAAAATTTATATAAGTGATTCACGATAAATCTTACTAATAGCATCAGCTATTTGGATCCTAGTTGGTTGCTCTCCTTCCATCTCTGGCCAATCTTTAAGCTCGCTTTTGGAAAAACGCGGAATGATATGAAAGTGCAAATGAAAGACACTTTGTCCAGCTTCTGCCCCATTTGCTGTAGTGAAATTAAAAGCCGATGCTCCAACGGATTTTATAATAGCCGGGGCAATCTTTTTGGCAGCTTGAATCATTGGAAGTAGATACTCTTCATCAGTAGAAACAAAATTCTCAAAATGTTTTTTTGGAATTATCAATGTATGACCGGGTTTTATAGGATGAATATCCAAAAAAGCCAAAACTTTTTCATCCTCATATAGTTTGGTACTAGGAATCTCACCGTTTATAATTTTGCAAAAAATACAGCCGTCCATAATTATTTTCTCTCCAAAGTAACGTCAATATTTAATTCTTCTGTATCGCGAACAATTGTAAAATTGTATTTATCTTTATCTGAAGTATTAAGGATCCGTTCAAAACTAGTACTGGCAAGATTTTGACCATCAATTTTGATAATGACATCCCCTGCTTTCAAACCGGCTTTTTGAGAAGCAGACCCAACTTCTACTCGATTAACCATAACACCAGATTGTTTCATACCATTAACTTCACCTTGAAAACTTGAATATAAAGTGTACTCGATGCCAAAATACAAATGTGAAATTTTTTGATTTTGCAAATAACCTCGCAAAATTCCCTGCAAATATTCTGCGGGAAAAATATTATCTTTGCCTAAAACTAATGCAACTAATCGGCCATCCAAATTAATCATTGGCGCACCAAGATATTCGTCTGTTGCCTGGAAGGTCGAGGTAATTTTTTCTTCATACAAATCAGAACTGGAAATTGTATTTTTCCCATTCTTAAGAGATAAAGGATGAATGACAAAGCCTGAGCTGAATTCTCTTTCTAAAAAACGGGCAAGCGGACCGATGGCAATAATCTTCTGTCCTGATTTAAGATCAAACGCATCAGAAAATGTCGGAACAGAAGTATTGCTCACAGCAATTGAAATAAGGGCAAGATTTGATCTGGTATCCACAGATTTAATTGAAGCTCGAAAAGTATTTCCTGAACTTGACACTGCAAATATTTCAGTAGCCTTATCAATCGAATCTCTCGACACCGCCATTATTCCGTCATTGGTAAGAGTCACCCCTAGACCTGCGAATTTTGTTTCCTTATTTCTCGTTACATAAATATCATAAACATATTTCGAGGCCTCTTTTGCAAGCTCTATGGTATTAGCGCCGTCGTTATAGTGAATTTCTTCTCTGCGATTAATTATAATCGGCGCGTCAGATTTAAGACTGCTTAAAAAAGATAATCCATTGATCGATGATAAAAACGGCAATAAAAACCGGTCAATAACAAGCCCACCGAGAGATCCGCTGACAACTGCAATGATAATAATAATGATATAAATTTTTTTGTTCTGCATGGAATATTTATCCTATTAATTTACGCCAAGTGGTACTTAATAATAAAATTACAAGACAAGCAAAAACAATAACGCTTTGGAAAATAACTTTTTTTCTTGTCAGTTTGCCAAAAAAATCAGCGACTGAAAAAACCCAAAATAAATAAAACAGTAAGAATAAGATAGCCCCTTTGATTGGAAAATATATCGGCCAAAGATACAAGCCTGCCGATGCCTCAACGCATAAAACTGTCAAAACAAAAATAAAATGTTTTTTGCTTGAAATTGAAAACCCGGCGAATCCTTGTATTGAAAACATAAAAGTCAGCAGAGCAATCAGCGCTAGAAGCAACCAAATATTAATATTTTGATAGTGTTGCAGGGAAAAAATTGCAGTATAAATTATAAACAAACTGCCTAAAAAAACATTTTGCAGCAATTGGCTTTCTTTGCCCAGATTCATCTGAACAAAATAAAAAAGTATGCAACTGGCTATTAAAAAAACCAGACGAAAATTCTGGCTTGGCACTAAGACGAATCCGGAAAAAACCGCAACAATATAAGTTAAAGAAATAAATTGATGTGACCAAGCCAGTCCCACTTTTCTTAAATTGACGGCAATTAAGGCTATTACCAAAGCCACAGCTGAACCAAGCAGGACATAAACGCTTTCTTGGCTATTAAACAGCAGTAAAAAAAGAAGTCCGGAAAAAAATAACGACGAGAGCTTGTCAAACATGAATGTTGAAATAAGTCTCACCGCATCATACCATTTTTTTATTCTTTTTTCAAATTTTGTTTCCGGTCGAAAGTTTACCCTTTTTCCTTCTAACGGCGCACACACCCACCATAGCAATCACAAAAATAATTGCCGAAATTATCATATCAACCTTGAATCCATAAACATAAGATGAATCCAGCCTTACCCATTCTATAAAAAACCGACCAAACGAATATAAAGCCAGATAAATAAAAGTCAAATACCCTCTCGTCGATTTTGACACATATTTGTTTAAAATAAAGAACACTAAAAGATTCCAAGCAACTTCATACAAAAAAGTCGGGTGAAAATATTCTTGACTATAATATTCATAAGGGCGTTTTGGCGGTTCAATGTATAAACCCCAAGGGAGACTGGTCGGCTTTCCAAAAGCTTCTTGATTGACAAAATTAGCAAATCTTCCTATCATTTGCCCCAGTGGTAAAACCAGTGCGATTAGATCGGTAATTTGAAAAAAACTGTAAGCCTTTTTCTTGGATGCAATATATAAATATGACAACCCCGCGATAATTCCGCCATAAATAGATAGTCCACCATGCCAAATCTTAAATATTTCTTCCAAATTATCTTGATAATAATTCCACTCAAATAAAACATAATAAATCCGAGCTCCTAAAAGTGCAAAAATCACCAGCCAGAATGCCAACTTATCAATCTCTTCAATTGAGAGACCAAATTTCCAGGAATTTTTTCTCGCCAACAGAAAACCTGTCAGAATTGCGCCTGCAATTATCACTCCATAAAGTCTGAGCTGATAGATGCCAAGGTCAATTACTGCTGGGATATAAAAATACCCGCGAATTGCCGCGAATAAAAGTACTGCCCCAATAAGAGCAATGATTGAATAAAAAATTATTTTAAACTCTCGATTCATTTATATTATTGTTCGAACGTAGTGAGAACTACCGTAGGATAAACTTCTCGTCGCAGACTCCCTACCTACCGCAGGCAGGCTCGAAGAATAAATTAAAACAGCGAGCCCTGCTTTACTGTATTTTTTTTAGATTCTGGCTCAGTAAAACTAATCTTAACTTCTTTGGTTTCAAAGTAATCTTTATACAAAAGCTTATTATATTTTTGCACATAATCATACAATTCCTTGGTAATTCGAACATCATCCAGACAATATTTTTTTAAATCCTCTATACGCCCCTGCTTATAAAGCTTAAGAGCCTCGAGACCATCTCCACTCTTGCCAGTCCCCAAATTCATTTGTGCTAAATTTTCCAGCTTCACGCGATGCCCAATAAGTTTTTCCACTTCTTCCAAAATATCTAAGTATGGAATGCTATGAACATCATACGAAACATAAGGCTTTAAAACTTCAAAATCAAAATGCTTAATATTGAACCCGATGACTTGATCTGCTTCGGCAATCATATCAGCAAGCTTGCTCACCTGATCTTCAGCAAAAGCGAAATACTTATTCAATGGATACGAATAAAGTCCTGCCACGGAAATTTTAAGCAAATGATGTTTATCTCTTCCCCCCACCTCATCAAACGATTTCTGTGTTTCAAAATCGATTACGATTTTATTTAGCATTTTATATCTGTTTCTTAATTCTTAATTCTTCCCCTTATTTCATGCTACATGTTATATAATACACGATAATTATATCACATATTTTTTTGCGGCTAATACATAGCTATCAATATTTTATTTTTTACTGCCGAATTACATCTTAAAAAATTCCATTGCTTTATAAACCAGCCATGCTGGCCACACCAAAGCCTTTAATACGCCCAAAACCCCAGCCCAAAAAGTAGCGGCGTGTTGAATAAAATAAATTGCCGCGCCAATAAATCCTAATCCATAAGCGCATCCTGGGACGCCAGTATTTACTCCTTTACAACTACGCTTACAGTAATCTTTTACGTTTGTTGATTCATTTGTTTCGTCTGCCATTTTTTTCCTTTCAATTTTTTAATTTTTTCTTGTTTCATGTTGCATGATTATTATACCACATCGATATACATACATATCTAAGTAATTAAATATTTTTTGGCTTAAATTCTGAACCCTCTCAAACACCCCTATTTCTATTGCCTTTTCTTGTCTTGTTACATGATACATGTTTCATGATACGTGGTATCACCGGGCTTTAACCGGAAGTCATAACAAAGATCCTTAAGCACACAAATACTCTAATACTTGGTAGTATGGTAGTATTTGCTAATTTGTAAAAACTAAAGATTATGACCAAATTAATATAATCATGAATAAAAAAATAATAGACGACTATCAATACTTTATAGTATAATTGGATTATATATTTATCATCATTTTATGATACAAATCAAAGATTTATCAAAGCATGTTGGCGAAGAAGTAACGATTCACGGCTGGGTTTACAGTCTGCGATCGTCTGGCAAAATCACATTTTTCCAAATCCGTGATGGTTCAGGTTTTGTCCAAGCCATTGTGGAAGAAAAAAACAGCGGAGCAGAAGTTTTTCAAAAAGCCCAAACCGTCACGCAAGAATCTTCTGTGGAAATCACAGGCAACGTGGTAGAACACCCAAAACGAAAAGGTGAATTTGAAATTCACGCAACTGGAATACGCGTTATCCAACTAGCTTCGGAATTCCCAATCGGAAACAAAGAACACGGACCTGATTTTTTGCTCGACAATCGCCATCTTTGGCTGCGCTCACAAAGCCAGTGGGCAATTTTGCGAATTCGTAATGCGATTTATCAACTTACAGAAAAATGGCTGCAAGACCACGGTTTTATTCGATTTGATTCCCCTATTCTCACGCCTTCCGCCTGCGAAGGCACCACAACTTTATTTGGCGTGGATTATTTTGATCTGGGACAAGCTTATTTGTCGCAGTCTGGACAGCTTTATCTAGAAGCTGGAATAGAATCAGTCGGCAGGTGTTATGATTTTGGCCCCGTGTTTCGAGCGGAAAAATCCAAAACCCGCAGGCACCTCACGGAGTTTTGGATGATGGACGCTGAGGCGGCATTTGTTGAACACAAGGAAAACATAGAAATCCAGGAACAACTGATTAGCTTTATTGTTCAAAATATTTTAGAACATTATTCTTACGAACTAAAACTGCTTGAGCGTAATATCGAGCCGCTTAAAAAAGTTCAAGCCCCATTTTATCGCATCACGCATCGTGAAGCCATAAAAAAACTCCACGAACTTGGAAGTACGATTGGTGAAGATGATGATCTTGGAGCTGAAGATGAAACCATTCTTACCCAACAATATGATAAACCGATTTTTGTAGAAAAGTATCCGGCTATAATCAAAGCTTTCTATATGAAGCGCGATCCCGAGGATCCGACGCGCGCACTTTGCGCTGATTTACTTGCGCCAGAAGGATATGGCGAAATTATCGGCGGAAGCCAACGTGAAGATGATCATGACACTTTGCTTGCCCGCATCAAAGAGCACGAACTCCCTGTGGAAGCGTTTCAGTGGTATCTTGATTTGCGAAAATTCGGCTCTATCCCGCACAGTGGTTTCGGCGTCGGACTGGAGCGTCTTGTCACTTGGATTTGTGGACTGCATCATCTACGCGAAACAATTCCTTTTCCTCGCATGATCAACCGCAAGACACCGTAAATATATCTTTACAAAACCCTGGACGATCAGGGTTTTTTGTTTAGAAATAAAAAAAGACCAAGACAGTAAAGGATTCAATAATCCCAAAACAATTCCGGTCACTAAACATCAAAGTAACTTCTCCTGACAAGAAGACGATACTCTGCTGATAATTTTTCATTCACACGGCACCGACCGATATTCAACTCACGGCCTGAGTCATCGCCGACAAGGAAAGCGGCCCAGTACTGATCGCTGACCTTCCAAACGATACCGATCGAAAATCTGCGTTGGTCATCCGGGTGCTTAATCGCGTAGTCCAGCAGCTCTACCAGATCAGCCAGCTCATTATGGTAACGTTCATAAACCTGCTCTACTGCTAAACATGCCCCAAGAGGACGCAAACTGACCTTGCGAACAACGGGGTGGAATATTTGACCTTCAATCTTTTCGGAATTTCTTGCCTGATCATGCAACCGATCAAAGCGACCCAATTGAATCATGTCACAAAGCGATTGAACAACGACCCTCAAGATGTAAATAGCCACTACCGATCCTTTTGAAGTAGCCATGCGTTCCTCCTAATCCTTGTACTCCTAATGGAACTATAAACGTTTTTAATATAATTCTTTCAATCAGCTTTGTCAAAATTTATAGTAATTAAATACCTAATTAACCTCTCCTCTGGCTCCTCTCCTCGCCAAGAGAGGAGAAATTATTCAGAAAAAAATCAACAATATGGAATGAATTCTAGTATCGAAGATGCCCTTTGACACTTTGACTATTATTGATTTTTTAAAATAAAAAAACCCAAGGATCTCAAGAGCTCTTTCGAGCTTTCGAAAACCCAAGGGATAACTTACTTAACCCACAACTTACCAGGTGAACAAAAGACGTTGTCCCCTGTAAGCACCATGGCAGGTTGCGTTTTCTGGTACTTGAACAATGTCTAGATGTCTCTCACCATCAACTGATTCAAGAGATCCTCTCCAATAACGTCCGCTGGCATCCAACCAGATAGCATGCACAGAAACAAAAAGCTGGATCTTCGGATGGTTACTGCCAAACAACAATAGTTCAGGAAGTCCAGCAATTCGCTTGCCGAATTTCCGATACACCTCATCAACTATGACTCGCGACGTCGCGTTTTGATTGAAAAGATACACTTTTCGATTCACTCTGAGAGGGTTTCCCAAAGCCGCGCCGTATTCTTTGGTGTCCCCAGCTAGACCAGAAACTTGGTCGTAGTTTCCTGCTTGGATTGCTTCACCGAAAGTGGCAGGCTCACCAACCAACTCGAATGGCACAAAAAACTCCCTGATAGCAGTCTTTACCATCTCTTCAATCGCGTGTCGCGCGTCGTCTTGAGCCAACATGGCCATGTGCGCGTGTGTGCCTCCCATGAAGAACATGGTGTCTTCGACCTTGTTCCAGAACCCGGCGATCAAACCTGCCGCCTGTGCCGTCTCTCTTTTAGCCATCGCTTCCCCCTTGCTTGGCTATGCCCTGTGATTGGCGGATTTGCCAACCTATGAGCTCTGCCCTTGTGTAAATAATTGTAGGCTTAAAATGATAAAGAGTCAAAATTTTGGAAAATATGATACTTTCTGGTATAATTAATAGTAATTAAATACCTAATTAACCTCTCCTCTGGCTCCTCTCCTCTCCCGCCTTCGTTAAAACTTCGGCGGGCAGGCAAGGAGAGGAGAAACTATAAGGAAGGAAACAAGCTATGGAACGAACGCTAATTATTGATACACTTAAGAAAATCGGAGAAACTGTGAAATTAAACGGCTTTGTGGATGTTCGCCGCGACATGGGCAAACTTATTTTTTTGGATGTTCGCGACCGGACAGGACTGATCCAAGTCGTAATCAATCCTGCTACAGCGCCTGACGCTCATAAAATCGCCCAAGATTTGCGCAACGAATTTGTCGTTGAAATTGAAGGAATTGTTAAAGAACGGCCGGAAAAATTAATCAACACAAATCTCGCCACTGGAAAAGTGGAATTGGATCTGACTGGACTTAAAATCTTAAGCAAGTCCAAAACTTTGCCATTTGAAGTAAACGGCGACACAAGAGCTGTCAATGAAGAACTGCGCTTGAAATATCGCTACCTTGATATTCGAAGCGCGCGCATGGCAAAAAATCTGCGCTTACGCGATCAGGTTGCTACAATGGTCCGCGACTATATGCACCGCAATGGATTTGTTGAAATAGAAACCCCGATGCTGACTAAAACCAGTCCGGAAGGTGCGCGAGACTTTCTGGTGCCTTCCCGCTTGCAACCCGGTAAATTTTACGCTTTGCCGCAAGCGCCGCAGCAATATAAACAACTTTTGATGATTGCGGGCATTGAACGATACTTTCAAATGGCGCGCGCTATGCGCGACGAAGACCTCCGCGGCGACCGACAACTGGAACATACGCAGATTGATTTGGAGATGTCATTTGTTAATCAACGCGAGGTTCTTGATATCGTTGAGGGGATGTACACTGAAATTTGCGAAGCACTGGGAAAAAAAATTTGGAAAAAACCTTTTCCAGTGTTTACTTATGAACAAGCCGTAAAACAATTTGGCGCTGATAAATTTGATATGCGCGCCGCTAACGAGCGCGATCCAGACACCCTAGCTTTTGCTTGGGTTGTAGATTTTCCGTTATTTGAGTGGGGTGAGGATGAAAAAAGGTTTACCTTCGCGCACAACCCGTTCTCTGCTCCGCACCCAGAACATGTGGCAAAACTTATGTCTGCAAAAGACGGGACTGATAAAGAACTTGGAAACCTGCACGCGCAACAATACGATCTTGTGTGCAACGGATTTGAACTGGCTTCTGGAGGGGTAAGAATTTCTGACCCTGTGGTGCAACGAAAGGTTTTTGAAATCATGGGATTAGCCCAAGAAGAAATTAATGAACGCTTCGGCCATATTTTAGAAGCTTATGAATATGCCGCCCCCCCGCATGCCGGCATGGCGCCGGGATTTGACCGATTCCTGATGTTGCTTGCGCATGAAGAAAATATTCGGGAAGTCATTGCTTTTCCTGTAAATTCCTCTGGTCAGTCTTCTGTCATGGACGCTCCATCTAAAGCCTCTGAAAAACAATTAAAAGATTTGCATATTAAATTAGATATATAAAAATGACGTGATTCACGTCATCCTGAACTTGATTCAGGATCCATTCAATAAATAGATTCCGGATCAAGTCCGGAATGGCAAGAGTATATATGGCAATATCAAAACAACTCGAAAAACTATTGAAGCTAAATAAAATAAAATATCAAGTCGTTGAGCATAGACAAGTGTTCACTGCTTATGACAGCGCAGAAACTCAACATATAAAATTAGGCGAAGTTGCCAAGGCAGTTTTGCTTAAAGGAAAAAAGAATATTTATCTAGCTGTGCTAAGCGCACAATACAATTGTGATTTTAAGGTTCTCTCCAAACTTGTTGGCGATAAAGTTTCGATGGCTCGAGAATTAGACATCACGAAAAATTTCAAGACTAAAATTGGTTTGATCCCTCCATTTGGATCATTGTATAAGATGCCGGTTTTTGCTGATAAGAAACTTTTGAAAAACAATAAGCTTAATCTCCCAGCAGGATCATACACAGAATCTGTTTTAATCTCTACAAAAGATTATATAAAGCTTGAAAATCCAACTTCGGGAAACTTCAGTATTAAAAAATAATTATTTTTATTCCTCCCCTAGAATAGGGGAGGTTAGGAGGGGTAGAGTACGAGCTTGAACCGTACCTCCCCTATCCCCTCCTATTCTAGGAGGGGAATTTATGATGCAAATAAAAGTACAACAATTTGAAGGGCCTTTGGCATTGCTTTTGGAATTGATTGAACAACAAAAACTCGATATTACAGCAGTGTCCATCGCCCATGTCACAGAACAGTTTTTGGATTATGTCAAAAATTTGCAGGAAAAAAATCCGGTTAATCTTGCTGATTTTTTAATTATTGCCGCCAAGCTTCTGGTTATCAAATCTCGCTCACTTCTTCCTGATTTAGATCTTGGAATTGAAGAAGATGAAGCGGCTTTTGATCTTACCGAGCAGCTTCTTATATACAAAAAATACAAAGAAGCTTCCAAATACCTAAAGCGACTCGATGGGCGCAGAAAACAATCATGGAGCAAAGAACCGGAAATTGAAAATATTGTTTCGTTTACTCCAGATCCTGATGTAACCATTTCCACCCTACACAAAACCCTGCAAACTTTAAGCGTAGAGCTGAAAGAAATACAAAAACTGCCGCAACAGATGATGAAACGAGTTATGTCTATCTCTGAAAAAATTGAACAGATTCAAAAAATCCTTACTGAGAAAGTTGAAATGAAGCTCTCTTCCTTGATTCACGGAGCAAAGGACAAAACCGAAGTTATTGTAACTTTTCTAGCACTCTTGGAACTGATTAAGCAACGCATCCTGATAGTGGACCAAACTGAAATGTTCGCAGACATTATAATTAAAAAAAATACCTAAAACTGTCATTGCGAACCTCGGCTACCGAGGTGTGGCAATCTATTTAGATTGCTTCGTCACTTCGTTCCTCGCAAAGACGAAAATACATTATTATGGACACTCAAAAGCTTAAATCTCAAATTCTTTCTATACTTTTTGTGGCTGGGAAACCAGTCACCATAAAAGAGCTATCAACAGCTTTGGAAATTGATATTAATGAAATTAAGCAAGCTGTGACAGAAATTGTCTCTAACCAGACAGATTTAGGCATAATTATGCTTGCACATAATGACAAGCTACAACTTGCCACAAATCCAGATAATTCCCCTGTGGTAAAAAAATTCACATCTTTGGAACTTCGTGAAAAATTGACAGACGCAGCTTTGGAGGTTTTGGCAATCGTGCTTTATAAACAACCGGTATCACGGGCAGAAATTGAAAACATTCGCGGAGTAAACTCGCAATATACCTTAAGGCATCTATTGATTCGCGGACTAGTAGAGCGCGAGCCTTCATCCACAGACAGGCGCACCATGCTTTACAAAACCACTTTGGAATTCATGCAATATCTTGGCATCAAGGACATGAAGGAACTCCCTGACTTTGAAGAACTCACTAAAAACATTCAACTGACCACACCTTCTGTTGACTCTGCGGAAACCCCTTTAGCTGTATAAATAAATCAAATAAATTTTTTAAAAAATTAATATAATAAACATGGACCAAATTATCAACGAAGATCCCTCTCAAAAAAACAATAAATACTACCGAACAACGCTTATAATAATTACGGTCTTGCTAGTTTGCGTTATAATTTTTCAATTTTTTTATTTTTCGAAAAAAATATTTTATTATCGAAAAGAAATAGATAGTTTGATTGAAAAACAATCAATAGCTTTAAATAAAAATAACAATCTCATTGATCCTAATCCGCAGACTACAAATAAAAAAAATAATAACTACTCTACTAATAATACCGATACTGTTCTCTCAAATAGAATTACAAATCCCTATTCAAGTAAAAAAGATGTGTATTATAAAAAAACCTCTGAAACGAACATCTGTGGAAAAAACGGATCAACTATTTGTGATTTGGTTATCGAGCAGGTAGATGAATCTACCGGGGCAAAGTATTACAAATTCATTTCTAACTTGTTTAATCCTGAGGACACCCCCCAGCTTGAATACGAATTTACTGGAGCAGAACTCGTTAAATTTACTAATACAAACACACTCATCCTTAATTACAAAAATTATGATCATGGGCAGAAAATATTTACTGTTTACGAGTTTGACATTGAAAATAAAAAACTAAACTTTCTATTTCAGTTTTTTGCAGAAGAACAAATAAATGAGACAACTTATACAACTTATTCATTCACAAATAATAATAAAACATTAATATTCAAAAACAGCATAAACGACAACGGCCAACCCATAAATAATATTTACTTGGAAGAAGGTAATGAACATACAGTTATCCCCATCTCTCTATCCGAACATTTGACAATAGAACTTGACATTGAAAAAAATGTCGTTAATCCAAACTATCTATATATTGATATAAATTCTGAACCATACATATTCGATTTCGAAAAAAAATCTTTTGTTATAATTTAATATCAAACTATGGCCAAATAAGAGTTTCCTTAGATTAACACTTTCGAAATTAGACGGAAAACCACTCTGGAATTTATGCAATATTTAGGCATCAAGGACATGAAGGAACTCCCTGACTTTGAAGAACTGACCAAGAACATCCAACTTACTCCACAAAGTCCAGAAAAAACAACTTTAAACGTTTAAAATAATGGAAAACATTACGAACTATCAAGGAGTTAATAAAAAAATATCCTGCCTTGGATGTGATCGAGAAAATGGGAAAATAAACTTAGGGGATATTGTAAAATCTAAATATTTTGATGCTCACCAAGACTATGAAATACCCATTCCTGGTTTTATCATCATCTCGTCACGGAGACATATATTAAGCGTTGATCAGTTTACAAAACGTGAACAGGTTGATTTTATCAAATTTTTCATTAAAATCCGAAAAGCACTAAGAAAAGTTTTAAAAATAAAAGTCGTTTATCTAATTCAAGAAGAAGACACCTCACACCACTTTCATCTTTGGATACTCCCCCGCTACTCGTGGATGGGCAAAAAATTCGGGCAAAAAATCGAATCCGTCCGCCCAATCATGTTATATGCGAAAAAAAATTTTGCAACAAAAAAAGACCTCATAAAAGTTAATAAATCAGTTATTAAACTAAAAAAAATCTTAAACAAATAATATTCAAATTTCTCGGTCTGACCAAGAACATCCAACTTGCGCTAACAGCTTCAGATGAAAAAATTGTATAAAAAAAGCGAATTGGAAATAATAGAACCTGCGTTCTTTTCACAATACGCTAAACCGTCGTACCAAACTCAATCCCAGGTCGGTGGCATTGACCAATCAATGATCGTGCAGGTCTTGGCCTCGACGTCTATTACGATAGCCTCAGTAAAATCTATCTCTTGAGTGCCCCAACTCATCCCGAGCACTTCTTCACAGAATTCACACGGGAACAATCGAATGATTGGCGCATGAGTGAACCAAATAAATGTGTCTTCAACTACTCCTTGGGTCAGCTCAATCAAATCTGTGCGCTGATCTTCTGGCAGACATTCTCCTTGGGGCATCAATTCAATGTATCCGTCAATTTCCTCCGACAGACCGAGAATCGGTGCCACAACCTTAGCGGTTTCCTTCGCTCTTTCAAAAAGCGAGGTTCCTGACTTGATGCTCCCCAAACCTAGATCATGGAGTTTATGAGCAACCACCTGAGCGTGCATCAAACTCGAGGTCCGTTTTTCCTGATCAATATGACGCATAAGTATCAGTCGTCTCATGGTGACCTCCAAATATTGTTGATACGGTAGTCCTCCTTGGCTAATTAAAATAACATGTTCAGTAAAAACATGCAAACTATTGTAGAACTCCCTGACTTTGAAGAACTCACTAAAAACATTCAACTTACATCACTCACTCCAGACCCAATCCAATTAGAATTAACGATATAGTTATAACGATATGATTGACCGAGAATTATCTGAAAGTGACCACCAAGAGACCTTGTCTCTTTCTGAAATTCGTAGAAAAGCCCAAACTTTAATAGAACAATACCGAAATCAACTTGCCACTCATTCTGGTCACAAAGAAGATTTTCCTGATAGTTTCTATACAGGTACAGATCAAGCAATAGATCATTTTCTCCGACAAATACCAACTGAAACTCTGAAACGCTATTGGGGACATGGCATTACAAAAGGTACTGAAGAAGATCAACTTACAGCTTTATTGGCAATTCTAGAAAAAGGCTTAATCGCGGGTTCAGCGGCTGGATTAACTACCGGTCAACCACCTGCATATACTGATGGCTGCGCATTAGTGCTCTCGAAACTCGACGGAACATTAATGAGAAAAATAAATGATATGCCTGTATTTCATAATGTTGAAGATAATGGAAGAATTATGAAAACATGGGAGGCTGACATCGGCGCTATCGTATTGAATTCTACTTATTACCCCCTAGTCGGCGAGTTTAAAACTATGTACCCAAACGTACAAATTTTAAAAGCAAATGAATCACCTGCCTTTTTACATAAATAACCATTTATCAGTTCTATAAAAAATACTTGACTTATTCTTTAAGAATTTAAGCAACGATCGTATCCCGGCAATATTTTTTTCATACTAACCTACTAGCATGCTAGTATGCCGTAAAGTAATTTTAATTTTTTTATATTTGTAAAAATTGACCGCACGGACAAAAATTACTAACATCAAAACTTAAAAACTAAAAAAATAAAAAATAGTTCTCAACCCTAGTGGTAGAAACTGCGTTTCACTACAGGGCAGACAAGCTCGAACACTATTTTAGAAGATTTTTTACTACATTCCACATGCCCCAGTCCCCTTGTTTCTTAGCCAACCAATACCACCACTCCACTCCCCAGAGATAATTTTCTTGAAATCCGACTTTTTTAGCATATTCAATATTTGATAAAAAAATCTTCTGATTCATAAGGCTTAACTGCTCAGAAAGCGGCGTGCGATAAAAATCGTCAGCAAACCAAGGCTCGGCCTGAAGTTCAGAGCCGATGAAATTATCCACACCCGAAAATGTCCGAACAATACCTGCTTTTACTCGGAAAAATATAGGCGGTAAGGGATATTTGAAATATCCGGTTTTTGGATTATGAACAACACGATACATAGTGGGAGCAAAAATGTCCGGATTAAATTTGGCAGTTGGCAACCAACGACCAATTTCCCCGCTGTCTGTGAGTAAAACTGGTCTGTCGTCGCTTTTGCGTACAATTTCAATTTCTTTAGTTAAAATTTCTTCATCTGATTGTGGACACTCGTGACCGAAGCTAAACAACGGCTCATTCTCCACTTGCCAGACCTTAATGGATTGAAATTGTTTGAAATGATCCACACTCTGCTTTACATAATTCAGAAGCGCCTGATCTTTTTCTGTTTTAGACAATTCATTATACCAAGCCGGATGATGACATTCTGGCCAGCGGGGTTGTTTCAATCCCAAAACCATAATTACTTCAATTCCTCTTTTTTCGGCTTCAATTAACTGCTCGTCTGGAATTGTAAAATCATATTCACCTTTTTGTAATTCAATCATTTCCCAATGTGAAAGTAATCGCAGTTTTTGCGGTTTCAAATCATTGAGCATATCCAGATATACTGTTTTCCAATCAAATCCGAGATACTCTGCCTGTCGCGGGGAAAAAGTGATTCCCCAGCTAAGGCTATCTTTGGCTGGGGCAAATTGCGAATCAAAATAAAATACCATGATTATTATAATCAAAACGAGAAAAAATATTATTCTATAAATTATTTTTTTCATACAAAAATTTATCTATTTTATCCTGTCTTATTCTTATTACTAGTTACTTGTTTCTAATTACTCATTGAAATTATATGGCTAAAATAATTAATCCAAAACTTATCAAAACTATTGCTAATATTTTCTGTGAAAGAATTAGACCAGAAATTTCTTCTTTTAAAATTTTTGGAAAATATTTTGATAACAACACACCGGCGAGTAATATAAAGACAAACTGTACACCTTGCATGGCATTGACTATCACAACGCTTCCTATGGCGATGGCATACTGCTGTAAGTAACTGCCAAGTGTGCCAGTCAAATGTCCGCCGTAAAAAAGGAAAATGTGGTGTTTCGAAGCTTCGCGAGGAGCGCTTAAAATATCGCGCCTGACAGTTTGCGGAATCAACATTACCAAAGCCCCGATACCAAGACCTAAACGCGTCCAAACTAAACCTGAGATAAAATTAGTCTGTTCATAAGTATACTTGGTCAAAATAAAAGATAAAGCAAACAAAAAAGCCGCCATAGTTGCATTATACAGCGCCTTCGGCGTCCATTTCCCATCAGATTTTTTCAAAGATATCAAAACCGCGCCTATGACTAATAATACCGTGGCAATTATTTGATTGCTGGTTAAAATTTCTGTCTGAGTTATGAAGGCTAAAATAAAGGTAAAAGTTGGCACTAGCCCGCCTTCAATCGGCAAGACTCGTGAAATGCTGGTTTGCTGAATGGCGCTATAAAAAAAATACAAAGCATACGTAAAAACAAAACCAGCGGTTAAGGCAATATATAATCTAATTCCGTATAACATATGCATCCCAAAAGGAGCAAGAAAAATCGCCATCATACTGCCCACTCCGATATAAAAAGCATAAACTGCCGGTTGTCTGACAACCTTAGTCAATAAAAATTTATCTGCCACACCATTGATAGCAAACAATAAATAAGCGATTATAGCAATGATGATATACAAAGACATAGGATAGTATCTAGAATCAAGAATAAAGAATTAAGTATAATCTAAGAACTATTGATAACTTCTTGAAAAACATTTGCGCTTTCGCGAATGACCCGCCGTTGAGTATCATAATTTATTTCAACCAAGCCAAATCTTGGACCGTATCCATCTGACCATTCGTAATTATCTGTAAGTGACCAATAAAGATAGCCTCTCACATCAACACCCTCATCGATTGCTTTTGTTGTCCAGTATAAATGCTGTTTAATAAAATCTTTGCGCATATCATCACGCGCATTGGCTATGCCGTTTTCTGTAATGATGACAGGCTTTTTGTATTTTTTTAACTCTTTCAGCAAATAATAAATTCCTTTTGGGTATGTCCGCCAACCCATATCTGAACGCTGGATGTTATCTATGATGCCCAAATGCTTATAATCAAAATTTTGGTTGAGTCTTTCTAATCGGAATTTTTTCCAGTCAACGGACAACCGCTCATAAAAATAATAATTCAAACCAATGAAATCCAAGGAAGATGAAATCTTATCCAGTAAATAATAATTTCCAAAATAATCCGCGACCTTTGCCGCCATCTTGTCTAAAATATTTTTCTGGCGACCCGGTTCGTAATAAACATTATTTTTTGCAAGACCCACACGCGCTTGCGGCAGAACAAGTTTAATCGCCCGGTAAGCCAAACGATGCGCGTCAATCAAGTTATTATAAACTTTAATCCAAGTAAAATACTTTGATTTCTTAAATGGCGGCCATTTGCCTAAGACGTATCCGCTGGAAACATAAACTTCTGGTTCATTGATCGTCATCCACCAGTCAATTTCTTGCCCTAAATTTTTTGCGACAAACCAGGCAAAACGGGCAAATGCCTGCGACGCATCCGGATGTTCAAAACCACCCTTGGCAGCAAGCCACTTAGGCAAAGTAAAATGGAAAAGCGTGACAAAACGCTGCAAACCCAATTCTTTCATCTTAAGCAAAACTCTATGGTAGTGCTCAAGCTCTTTTACAGCCCACTTGCCTTCTTCAGGCTCGATGCGACTCCACTCTATAGAAATTCGGAAAGCATTGCATCCGATCTGCTTGGCAATGGAAAAATCTTCTTCGAAACGATTATAATGATCACAAGCAAGGCCTGAGGCAGGCACCTTGCCTTGTGTTTCTGCTTGCCACCAATCGTTGTTTTTATTATTTCCTTCCACTTGATGCGCTGCTGCAGACACGCCTAAAAGAAACCCCTCCGGCAGTTTAAATTTGTATTCTATTTCTTGATCGTCTGACAATTTCTTAATTCTTGCTTCTTAATTCTATATACTATTAAATTATACTAGCTTTTTATTGATTTTACTAATCAAATTCTGTATAATTGTTGGGTATATTGTTCGAGCACTGTGAGAACTATAACTTAGGTATTACTTCTCACTTCGGAACGTCAAACGTTCCTCCATTCGAAGAATAACGACAATTTCAAAATTCCTGCCTACCGCAGGTAGGCGGAATTATATATTTATTACTGGCCCATTCGTCCCTGCCACCGGCAGGCAGGTAGTGGCACAAAATTTTGGTCCTATCGTCTAGCCTGGTCTAGGACACAGCGTTCTCAGCGCTGGGACTCGGGTTCAAATCCCGATGGGACCACCAAACAGAATAAGGGTTCGCACGGTCATTCGACCGTGCGTCCAGTCGGATGACTGGACGACCCGCCCCATAGTGAACCAAGGGTTCTACTATTGGGGTTCCCTTATGGGCTGCCGAATAAATTTCTATAGAATATTAAAAAAATATAAAATATGCCAAAAAAATATTACTACATTTTTGGGATCATAATTTTGATAATTTTTGCCGCTCTACTTATTTATGTCTGGACAATCATGCATCAGGCAAACAAACTCACTGATCAAGGAATTGAAAATTCACTTAACCCTTCTGTTTCGTGGAAACAAATCACTGATCCTATACTTGGTTTTAAATTTGAATATCCCAGCCTTTATACCGCGACTGTTTTACAATCAACAAAAGACACATATCCGGAAGTTAACCATGACACAGCTGTTACAAATTTTATTGGAGCGGTTAATTTTAGATCCTCGACAAACCCAGACGCTTATCCCTCTGTGACTGTATCTGCCTACACAAAAAATAGCAAAACTTTTAATAATTGGCTTTCTGACAACCAGATCTTAAAAGCTGACTTTTCGAATCAAACATCAACAATAGTTGGAGGCAATCAATATATTAAATACAGCCAGCCGTCCGGCATTTACGCCCCAGCCGAACTTTATATCGCAGAAGGAAATCAAATGATTTACCGCATAGATTTCGCTGCTAATTTCAAAGGCGAAGAACAGCTGGTTAAAACTCTTGATATTCTTAAAACTTTTAAGTTCACCAAATAATTTTCATTTTTCATTTTCATAAAACCCCTTAAATAAATTATCTACATTTACTCCCATAATCCTTATCATGGGAGTATATGTCGAAAATACAAAAATGATTAAACTTAAAGTCTTATCTATATGCCTTATAACATTAAAAATAAATTAAATAAACAGACCAGAACAAGTTTGTTTATTAAACTGGCTCAATCGCTGTCTTTACTCCATAGCCCTGCGGAAATGGCTTAAGTATTAAGAGATCTTTTGTCTGAATCTGAAGTTTTGATGCTTGCCAGACGTTTAGAAATTGCCGAGCTATTGATTGAAGGATTAACATATGAAGAAATCAGATCGAAGCTAAAGGTTGGCGCGACAACAATCGCAAAAGTTCAAACATGGTTAGACTTATACGGGGAAGGTTATCGCATAATCAAAAAACGATCTGCTAAAAAGTCGACAAATTCTGAGAGCACTAACGTTTTCTCAAAACTGAAAAAAGCTTACCCGATGTACTATTGGCCCGAGCTTATCTTAAAAGAGATAATCAAATCTGCTACCGCGCGAAAAAAGAACCAACTTTTAAAAATCATTCAACAACAAAGAGAGAAAACACAACTATCAAAAGACTTGATTAAACTTTTAAACTAAATTTGGTAAATACTCCCATGATAAGGATCGCTGGAGTATTTCTACTAGAGAACAATTTACTTATTACTCGTTACTTATTACTTAATACTTAATATTCATAATTTATTTCTTAAAAAAGTTTTGAAACTTTATGAAATTTTATGAAACTAGCTGAGTTTGATTTTGAATTGCCACTGGAGCTGATTGCTCAAGCCCCGCTACACGATCGGGGTGGAGCAAGATTGCTAGTTCTCGATAAAGCAGAAGGAAATATCATCCATTCTAAATTTTCTGACTTGGGTGATTTTTTGCGTCCTGACGATCTTTTGGTTTTAAACAACACCAAAGTTTTTACTGCTCGCCTCTTAGGACAAAGAGAAAATGACAGAAAAAACTTTGAGTGCTTGCTTATCAATAAAATATTAAACCTGTCTTTACAAAGGTCGAGTTCTAAAAACTGGATCCCGGATCAAGTCCGGGATGACGCCGGTGTTTGGAACGCGTTAATCAATCCTGCATCCAAAATCAATGTTGATGATGTGATAGCCTTCCAAAAAGACAACAATACCCTGAAAGGAAAAATTCTAAAAAAGGTTGACTCCTTTCAAGTCCAAATAGAACTTGAAAATGACAACATTGAATCTGTTGGACATATTCCTCTCCCACCTTACATCAAACGGCCGGACAATGAAGAAGACAAATTATACTATCAAACTATCTATGCTAAAACCGCAGGCTCTGTCGCAGCTCCAACTGCTGGATTGCATTTTACTGCAAAACTCCTATCTGAATTGCAAAATAAAGGAGTGGAAATTGCAGAAATCACCTTACACGTCGGCTACGGCACTTTCAAGCCCGTTAGATGCGAAAATATCGAAAATCACACGGTAGATCGCGAAACTTATATAATTTCCCCTAAAGCCGCGAAAAGCATAAACAACGCTATTTTAAAGCGCAGGAGAATCATCGCAGTGGGAACAACCACAGTAAGGTGCTTGGAGTCAGCTTGTCAAAGTGGGCAAATTCAACCCGGAGAAAACCAAGCAAATATTTTTATCTATCCGGGCTTCAAGTTTACTGTTATTTCTGGGATGATTACTAATTTCCATTTACCGAAAAGTTCACTTCTTATGCTTGTGTCAGCTCTGGCTGGAAGAGATAAGATACTCGACGCCTATAGCCAAGCCGTAAAAGAAAAATATCGTTTTTATTCTTACGGGGATGCTATGTTGATTTTATAAATTTATGCTATGCTATAATAACATTAATCAATAAATATATGATAAATTGGGGCTTAAGATTTGGAGAATCATTACCCATTGATCCAAACGAAAAACCACAAGCACAACCAGAAAGTCTGGATAAAAAGAAATCAGCTATCTACCGGAAGTTGATGGATTATTTAGTTAAACTCGAGAAAAATAAATTCGGCCTATCTGATAGAAATTTAAACCCTAGTTATGAATACACAAAAGCCGAGTTATGCAAGGCTCTGGAACTTGATCGAACTGAAGAAAATTATACCCTTCTGCTTGAAACTTTAGCATTGACAAATCTTAATATGGAAAATAAAAGAAAACACCCTGCAGAAAGCCATCTTAATGATGAAGGGGTTGGTTATAATGTATATAATACTGCGGTTCCTTCTTTCCAATATATTGAAGATGAGGCTCGCGGCAAGATATTAGATATTCGATTTCGAATCGATCCGAAATACATAGAGCAAGTCGTAGATGGTACTATTAGCGATGAATTAGATGATATAGGCAAATCTATTCACCCAGATGAATTAACAGGCTCAATAATTGAACCTGAAAAATAAGCATAAAAATCCCTCCTTATCGAGGGATTTTTAGTTTTTATAAAATTAATCAAAAAATTTATTGAACGATAAATATTACTCCTGCGAGCATAATCAAACAGGCCACAATTTTTCTCGTTAGGTTTTTTTCTGAAAACAATTCTCCCCCTATCACTGTCGTAAATAAAGCTGACAATCTCTTAATCGGTAGAACTAATCCAAGCACTGTCGTAGAAATCGCTATTATAGTAGAAGTCCGGTGCACTACTGTAATAACAGAAATCAATAAAATCAACCAACCATAAGTTTTGATCCCACGGCTGATCCCTTTTATACCATCATACACCCAATAAGATAGAATAAAAAAATTCAATGCAACAAATATATGCACCAAAAACATATACGCCATAAAATTGACTTCATATTTGCTCAAGAGCGTTCTGTCAATTAAAGCGCATACGGAATATAGTAACAAGGAAAATAAAATAAAATGAATATACTTAGAAGAATAAATTTCCCTCAGCGGATCCCAAACAGATGAATGCCTGTGCGATTGCAGAACATATAGACCAATTATCATAAAAACCATGCCGAAAACCTGCAAAGCGCTCAATTTTTCGCCTAAAAATATGAAAGCTAAAATTGAGGCAACAGCAGGAGCTAAAATCATCCATGGCGACGAAGCTGAGACTTCCATATGACGCGTGCTTTTGGCATTCAACAAAAAAGACAATGTCCCGAGTAGTGACGCGAAATAAATCACCAACACTCTGCCGATCGTTAAATTAGAAAAGTCCGCGAAAAAAATAAAAGGCACACATAATACTGCATTAAAAATCGCAAAAACTGTTGAAAATTCTGTGGCATGCTCTTTGACCAAAACTTTCTTTTCAACAATTGTCGAAACGGAAATTAGTATCGCTGAAACAAGCGGTAAAATATACCAGGGCATAAAACTAAAATTTCTAATTTCTAATTTCTAATAAAATGTTCAAATTTAGAATTTTGAAAAGATGTGAAATTTATTCTTTTGACTACAAACTACCGACTACTATCTACTATCTACTTACTACTAACTAACTTATGGCTTGTCCAGCCATTTTTTTGAATGCCTAACCAAAAGCTCTTCAGCCTTTTCAGGATGCGCCATAATCATTTTTACAACTTTTTCCATACGCGATGATTGTGATCCTTTTACCAGAATAGAATCTCCAGGCTTCAAACTCTCAAGCACAGATTGTCCGGCAGAAACCGCGTCATCGTAAAGCTTGATAAAACCCTTATACCCAAATTTATCTAATTCATTTTTTATCAATACCAAATCGCCTCCAACCATGTGTAATTCATCGGGTTTTGTTTCATAAATTTTCTTGGCAACATCTCGGAAGCCTTCTTCCTTTGCCGCGCCCAGTTCGGCCATTGTTCCAAGTGCCACGATTTTTCTACTGTGGGCAATATGGTTGAAAGATTCCAGCGCTGCAATTACTGAAGCTGGCGCGGCGTTGTATGTATCGTCCAAAATTAGGGTCTGATTGATACCTTCAATAATTTTCAATCTTCCGGCTGGGGTAGTAAAATTTCCCAAGGCTTGGGATATTTCCACCAAATTCATACCCATTGCGATTCCACAAGAGGCAGCTGCCAAGGCGCTGTAAACCGGTGGTATTCCTATGACGTTCGGCAAAAAAACCGGAACAACTGTCCCATTATAATTAAGCTTAAAATTTATCCCCCACCTGTCATCTTTGTTTATAATTAAATAATCAGTCGCTCTCAACATAGCCAAAGTTGAAAGACCATAGGTCAAAATTTTTGCCTTGGTTAAATCCTTATTTTTCGCAATCAATTCGTTGTCAACATTCAAAATCGCAAAGGAGTCACTATTTAAATTTTTGATAATAGATAATTTCTCGCGAGCCAAGTCCGCTCGGGTTTGAAAAAATTCCAAATGGCTGATTCCGATGTCAGTCAAAACCGAAATATCAATCCGACCGACCAGATTAACCAAATAATCAATGTCACCCGGTTTATCTGTCCCCATTTCCAAAACCAAAAGCTTTGGATAGCGAGTCCAGAAAAATTTCAACTTAGCTTTAAAAAAAATCCAAACCCAAGAAAAAAAATTTTTTCCGCCTGAATCCTCGCCGATAATTGTCAAAGGAAGGCCAAGCTCGTTATTATAATTACCATGGCTTTGGCGTAAGAAAAATTTGCTTTTCAACACACAAGCAACAGCTTCTTTTGTTGAAGTTTTTCCCACACTTCCCGTAACCGCAATGACCTTTGGCTGATATCGCCAAAGTATTATTTTTGAAAATATTTTTAAATAAAATTGTATTACTTTCCTCATGGATATCAGCTCTCTCTTTTTCCTTTTTACTTACTTGCCCCGTAGCGAACTTGTTCTGCTTCGGGGTTACTTATTCCTTTTTACTTATTCCTTTTTACTTGATTTATCACTGATCCGTTCTCGAAGAAGGAACCTGAAGATAGTTTAATATAAAAGTAGCGATTTCGCCAAATGCCGGTGCAGCAGTACTTTCAGCGAATTTAACATCTCGTGGATTATCAATTCTTACGAGCATCAAAAATTGTGGGTTATCCACAGGACCAAAACCGATAAACGAACCGATATTCAAATCAGGATTATATCCCGGCCTGTCCTTATATGGAACTTGCGCTGTCCCGGTTTTACCGGCAATAAAATAACCTTTTACCCCCGCGCGCTTTCCGTGCCCATTTTCCACGACATTAACAAGCATAGCAGAAAGCACGGCCGCAGTCTTGCTACTTATCACTTCCTTTCCGGGCTTGGGATAAGTTTCCAGTACTGCGCCATCCGGAGAAACAATCTTTTTGATTATATAAGGCGTAATCGTTTTACCCTCGTTTGCGATAGCACTAAACGCTGTGACCATTTGAAGCGGTGTGACAGTAATCCCTTGTCCGAACGCCGCAGTCGCATGATAAATGTCGGATTTTTTATTTACGTTTGTTATATTCCCTTCCGCTTGACCATTTAGATCGAAATCCACAATTTTGCCGAAACCAAACCTCTTCACATATTCTCGAAATTTGTCATTTCCTAATTTTTGTTCAGCAAACACTATTCCGGTATTAAGAGATTTTTCCAAAACCTGAGTCATTGTTTGCACTCCATTAGCTTTATTGTCAGAATTTTTGATAGTATACTCCTCCATCTTTACAGCTCCTGTATCTTCATACGTTGTTTCTGGAGTCACCGCATTTTCATTTAGAGCCGCGGACATGGTAATGGGCTTAAAAATCGAACCAGGTTCATAATCAGCAGCTAAAGCGCGGTTGGAATAAATACTCGCGTCAGTAACTTTGCCGTATTCATTTGGATCATATTCCGGATAATTTGCCATTGCCAGCACCGCGCCGTCTCTAGGATTAATAATTACGATTGAACCGCTGTCAGCGCCGTGAGTTTTCACTGTTGCCGCTAAAACGGATTGGGCTTCAAATTGAATGGCAGGATCAAGAGTCAAATAAATATCATCCCCGTTTCTCGCTTCTTGATAATCTCTTGAGGTTGACGCAATCCATCTTCCTGCTGGATCCTTTTCTATGCCCATCAAACCCTTAAACCCGGCTAATTTATCTTCATACTGACCTTCAACGCCATATTGTCCCACCCGTTCATCATTTTTAAAACCCAAAAATCCCAAAACTTGGCTGGCTAAAGTTTTCTCCGGATAAAATCTAACCGTCTCGTTCTCAATTCGAATTCCGGAAATATCCATATCTTTTATCTGCTGGGCAATTTCTTCTGTAAGCTGTTTTTTTAAAACGGTATAGTTCTGATTCCCTTTGATTATTTTATCCTGTAAATCTTTTGACTTCATTTCAAGAAACGGCGCCAATTTCGAAGCAACATTCGACACATCCGTAATCTGTTTAGGCACCGCGTAAACTAAAGGCTTGGAAATTGTAGCTGCGGCAAGCAAGGGTTCTCCCTTACCGCTTATAGGCGTAAGATATATACTACCTCTTTTGGGATCAATCACCCGCGTGGCATCGTGCTGTGACGCGGCTAAAATTTCATAATAACCATGATGGGAAATCTGTAAAAAAAATAACCTCACCATAATGATAAGCACGAAGGCAATCACGCCAAGCAGTAACAAAAAAATTCTTAAGGAATAAGAATTTTTTACAGGTTGTGCTCTTTGTGAGACGATTTGGTTCATTGAGATGCAATATTTCTGAGCTAGTTAAAAATATTATTTAATCTTACTGGCGCTTTCTACCAAAGCTACTCCGGAATCGTTTATATAAGTGACTGATCCGGCTGGAACGAAATTAACCTTTTGAGATTCTAATTGTATACGGTTGATGGATTGTAGACTGGAAGCTTGCATTTGTAAATGCTTATTTTCAACTTCTAATTGCTTGATTTTGACTTCAATTTGCTTGATATCATAGGTCTTGGTTCCAAGCATATTAATCTCAATGATGTAAAACAATAACAGTGCTCCGGCTAAACCCAAAATTATAACATTTCTGACATATGGACTATTAGATAAAAATCCTTTTTTTGATTGTGTTCGATTTGGATTATCTAAAGTAAGATCGTAGTACATTTTGCCGCCTTTTTTGTTCATGAATCATGAAACATGAATCATAAATCAATTATTTTATATTTTTTTATTTCTTTATATTCCTGTTCTCTGTTACATGTTACATGATACATGTTACGTGATTATATTTTTTCTGCTACTCGCATTTTTGCTGACGCACTTCGTGAATTTTCTTCGATTTCTGCTTCACTAGCCACGATAGGCTTTTTTGTAATAATTTTTACGCTTGGCTCATTATTGCAGACGCAGACTGGAACTTCCTTGGGACAAATGCAACTTTTGGCGTTTTGTACAAAAAATTGCTTAATTATCCGGTCTTCCAATGAATGAAATGAGATTACTGCCAACCTTCCACCCGTGCGAAGCAAGTCGAGCGCTTGCGGTAAAAATTTGCTGATATTTTCCAGCTCATGATTTACCTCAATTCGCAATGCTTGAAAAATTCTTCTCTTGCTATCTGAAGCTTTATACCGAACTTTGCCAGGAATGACCGATTCAATAACTTGGGAGAGTTGGGTTGTTGTTTTCATCTCCCCTGTTTTCCGAAAAAATAACACGCCTCTCGCGATTTGCCGAGCAAATCTTTCTTCCCCATACTTTCTAAAAATTTCCTCCAAGCGCTCCTCGGAATAACTATTCAGAATCCTTTCAGCAGTCAATGGGTTATCCTGACTGTATCGCATATCGAGCGGTCCATCTTTTTGAAATGATAATCCCCTGCTTGGATCATCAAGCTGCGCGGAAGAAAACCCTAAATCAATCAAGATGCCGTCAACAATTCTAAAATCATTTAATTCTGCCTGCTCTTTTAGACTCGTATAATTAGAAACAACCAGCTTACAGCGGTCAGATACCCCAGCTTCAGTAAGTCTTGCAGCGGATAATGCTACTAAGCGTCGATCCCAATCAAACCCTAAAACAATATTTTTCGAATTTGCTTGCAGAATCCCTAAAGTGTGTCCGCCAAAACCTACAGTCGCATCGATAAATTTTCCACCTGACTTAACATTTAAAGCTTCTAAGACTTCTTGAAAAAGTACTGGTTTATGCATTCAAAGAAATTATCTAATATTTAATTTTGAATTTCGATTCAATATTTATTATTCAAATATTCTCCAGCCACTGATTATTAATAATAATTGTCGGCGGGATCCCGCCTGCCTGCCGTAGGCAGACCAGAGACGGCGAGAGATTAAATCGAAATTAGAAATTCGAAATTACTAATTATACACCGAGTTCTCCTAATTCTTCAGTAATCTTGGCTGTATCTTTTTCTGTAGATTTTTTGTAATCAGTCCAAGTCTGCTCATCCCAAATTTCTACACGGGAATAAAGACCCACAGTCACGACTTTTTTAGTCAATGACGCAAACTTGCGAAGATCTTCTGGGATTATGACTCTTCCCTGCCGGTCAACCTCGCAATCATAAGCTCCGCCAAGCATAAGCCTAGTGAAAGCTCGTGAGTCCGATTTCGAAATTGGCAAAGCAGAATATTTCAGAGCGATTTTTTCCCACTCATCTTTTGTATACAAAAACAAGCAATTATCCACACCTTTGGTTATGACTATGGTGCTGCCCAGATTTGGCCGGAACTTGGCCGGAACTGCCACCCGCCCCTTGGCATCCATGCTAATTGTATATTCGCCGATAAACATTCTTTTATTTCTATAAAGAGTAATAAGATAAGACTAACAAAAATACGATTTATTCGTATTTATAAGATAAGCCCTTGCGAATTCGTGAATTTAAGTGAAGCTCCACAGCCTCACGGCTGTAACCTCTCTTTATTTAAGGTTCCGCAGTGGAGCGTAAACCCTGTACCGAAAGCTATTAATCCCAGCGCTTATGATCAGGGCTTTCTGGTACACGGGTAAGTAATCCACATTTCCCCACTTTTATCCACAATTCACCACTTCATAACCATTATAACCCCCTATTACCCACTCGTCAAAGGGCTAAGTATTATGTTTAATAAACCATAAGATAATTAAAAATGGCTAATATGCTTAATAAATCACAATAAAATCACTTACTTGTCAAGTGATTTAAAAAATCTATCCACAAGGCAAAATTTAAAAACCCCAGACATCAAATCTGGGGTTTGTGGAAATCTTTTTATACCTCTTCGTCTGTGGTTTCTTCAGTTCCCTCTCCTGTTGAGCCACTCTCTGGCTCTTCAGTTGGCTCCATGTCATCATCAGTAGGAAGAGGATTGTTTGCGTCGTCGTCCATATTTTGTCCTTATTTTGCTTCCTTGGAAGCAGTTAATAATTTTAATCGGGCAAGCGCTTAAATCAAATCTCCCAATATTGATTTGACTCGCCTGCTTTGCCGTTTTAGTATCTAGGTTCAAACTATCTACAGAAACTAGAAACTTACAAGCTTCTTATTTTTGGAGTAAAAATTTAATTATATTGACTAAACTTTCCCAAATATTTTTTAAAATCGGAAAGGCTGCTGGCACAAGCACAATGAGTAATATAATATAAATGAAATCCCTTTTAATCACCTTAAATATTCCAATAACAATTAAGGCTGCCAACGCCAATGAAACCAGCCCATGGAGGTTTGAGGGAAAATAACTCAAGAATTGGTTATAAATTGAATATATTTGATCCATAGGAGTAATTTTGCCTGCCTGCGGTAGGCAGGAATATCTAATTTCGAGTTTCGATTCAATACTCAATATTTGATTATTCTGATTTGAATCAAAATTCGAAATTCTTAATTATATATTGTCTTGCTTTTAAGCAAGTTTATGGTGTTTTAGTTTATCCACTATTATTACTGGGTGATTTTCCAAAATATCCTTAACAAAACGGTCATTCATAATTTTGCGGTATTCAAACTCCGGTACTGTAAAAACGGTATAACTGACTTCTTGCTCAGCTAACTTTTCCGCCAGCTTCAAAAATTTAGAAAGCCTGGCAGGGCTAACTTTTCCCACAAACAATAAGTCAGTGTCTAGCCTTGGCTTACCGACAAATATGCCGGTCAAAGCGATAAATTTACACTCCCCAACTTTCATGGCGGATTTAGCTAAAATGTCAGAAGGAACAGGCTTGACCCTTCGCAACATGCTCACTAATTCCGGGAACAACGCAAAATGACGGTTAACTTGATAAAACTTCTTTCTCTGCCTTTCTGAAGAAACTAAAAAGCCTATTCGGACAAGTTCCCGAACAGTATCATGGAGAAGTTTGCCTGAAATTTTCGCAGTCAATCGCAATTCAGTCATTGAAAAGGCTCTTACAGGATTAGAAATCATTAAACTGACCAATTCACTCTTCTTCTTGGATGTTAGTAGTTGTGTCAACATATAGCCAAATTATAATAAATTAATTAATAAGAAGCAAGAAGAAAGGATAGAGAACTTCTCGCTAACGCTCGAAGAATAACTTATTGTTCGAACGAAGTGAGAACTATATTTATAAATCTAAATGCCAAAACCTAAATGCCCAATCAATGATTAAAGCTCAAATGTCTAAATTAAGGCTTTAAGTTTAAGGTTTGATTTGTCATTGATCATTTGTGTTTGGGGTTTTTCTTAAAATATGGTAAAATCGTAGTAGATAAATATGCCCAAACTCGAAACACAAATAAACCAAATATATTTAACACATCCGCAAGCAACGAGTAATACACTCGTTATGTTCCAAGAACCCTTGGATGAATCGCAAAATCTTTTGGTTATTGCCAAACTCATAAATATCCGCAAAAAATCCGATACGGTTGATCTTAAAAAAATCTGCTCATGCATCCAAAAAATCTTTAAAAATAACATTAATCTTTCCGGGGAGCATCTATTCGAAGCTGCGCTGTCTGAAATAAACAATACGCTGGCAGAGTTTGGTCAGAAAGAACGAAAGGCCTGGATAGGTAAACTGTCTGCCATTATTTGCCTCCAAAGTAACGATTCAGTATACTTATCCTCTTCCGGTCAAACTTGCTCTTGGCTGTTTAGAAAAAAAGAACTTACAGAAATATTGCACCCGGAACCGTCGGTGGAAAAACCGATTAAAACTTTTTCAAATTTTACTTCTGGTAAAATCAGGTCACAGGATATTCTGCTTGTTTCAACTTCAAACATATTTAACTACATTTCTCTACAATTGTTAGGCAAGACATTGTTTGAAAGTAATTCCGAACAAGCGTCCGTTGAAATTTCAAAAATTATCCAAGATTCCTCCGAAAATGAAGATTCGATCGGCACCTATCTCATAAACTGCGGAGAAGGCCTGAGCCAGACAGAAGAATCAATGCCAATTTACGCGCCCATTCCCGAGGAAATATCAATCGAAAAAAAACCGGGCTATTCTTTGGTGCATAAACTGGTAAATATTCTTGATTTTAAAAAATTCCATTTTTTCCAAAAACGTCCAAAACAAATTCCTCTTCTCTCCAAACCCCGCTTCTCTCTCGCAAAGAAATTTTTTCTCATTAGCTTTTCTTTGTTTTTTATTCTGGCGCTGATAAATTTTTCCAAATATGCCATCCAGAACCATAAAATAAAAACCCAGAAAGAAATCGTATCTCTTGAACAGTCGCTTGAGACGGAAATTTATGACATCGAGTTCGCACTGCTCTATAAAAATCAGAATCAGGCCGTAAAGATATACGACGAATATTTGTTAAACCTAAAAAGAATGGAGGATCTAAAAGGGCCAAAAACAGAATTTTACAAACAAAGCCAAGCAGAATTATATAATCGCATCAATTTAATTAATACTGTTTTAGAACCCAAAGTCGCTGCTGAATTCAGGCTGTCTGCGGATCTACTTACCCGAGCTGGAAATGGCTTTTTCTTGGCGCAAAAGCAAAGTAAAACATTCTTTAAATACAACCCAAACATCTCTGAATTGTTTATGATAAACACACCTCAAACTCCACTTGAGGGAGCGGCACATGTCTCAGGCACTGGAACTTTTGCTGTATTTGGAGATACCATATATCTGATTGATGAATCACAAAAACAGTATGTCGCCTTAAAAACTATCCCGGGTGCATCGCTTTTGGGCTTGAAATTCATGGAGCCTAACCGACTTTACAGCTTCAACAAGACCACAGGAGAGCTCCTGCGTTTTATTGTAAAAGATGGAAAAATTACCCAGCAACAGACTGCAATCAAATCAAGCGATACAGATATATTAGATTTTGCGTTTGATAAAGACATTTATCTCTTATACAAAGACCGAGTAGTAAAATATGTGTCTGGCAACGCCCAATCCTTCCCCTATCCTTCTCTCAGCCAAGCAATCGAAGCAGCGGAAAAAATTTTTGTTGCGGGGAATAATGTTTACATTTTAGAAAATGGCAATAAGCGTTTGATTATCATGAGCAAAAATGGAGTCTTGGTAAACCAGATTATACTCCCTAAAACTTCCAGCTTGACTGATTTTTACGTTAATGAGTCAGCAAGAATTATAAATGTCCTGGATAATAATAAACTTTTGGAAATCACATTCTAAAAGCTTATAGCTAATAGCTTTTAGCTATAATAACGTCCTCCCCGGACTGCGCACTTCGTGCTTGTCCGGGGTTTCCTTTGCTTAAGCTACTCGCTCGCATCTATCGTTCCCGCTTGCCTACTCGCCTCGCTGAAGCGCCCGGCTTGCGTCGACAAACTACCCCGAGTCGAGGGGTTGAATGGATGTAATGAGATTAAAAAAAAATAAAAGGGATAAATGGGGTAAAAAGGGTATAAGGGGTTTGATTCATGTTACATGACTCATGGTTGTTGTTGCTCGGTAGGTACAGTATAATCTTTGAAGTCTTTAAGTTTAAGGTTGACTAGGTCTGGATTGATGGTGCGAAGCAGGACAT
>Ga0172379_10001802_pt1 | contig 40893 bp, 37 predicted proteins | sample GrowelOW334metaG_FD_119756 | JGI IMG/M metagenome (GOLD analysis project Ga0172379, IMG submission 119756) | Groundwater microbial communities from an aquifer near a municipal landfill in Southern Ontario, Canada - Groundwater well OW334 metaG | ecosystem: Environmental > Aquatic > Deep... | reverse complement strand
TTCCGTGCCAGACGTGAGCGGGAATCTATCACGCTTCCCGCTTTACTGTCAACCGCTTCCGATTCTTTTTCCGTCTAACTTCCCATCGGTTACCCGACTCGTATATAAACGAAGAAATCAAAAGCATTACAGGTAATAAAACGTATAAAATGAACCGTAAAAACCAGACTACAAGAAGCATTCTGCTTTAGCGGCGAGGGTCAAGTTATAATGAAAGGACCTTGAATGTCAATAGATTCAATACAAGATTCTTACAAAAATCAAACTTTGTCAGATTCTGACGGTTTCCTGAACAATTTCCAGTAATCTAAAAACGAGGTGAGAGAGAGCAACACCGCCAAGATAAAAACCACTATGGCTACCAACCGTACAAGGTTGAAAATGCTGGCATCGAAATTCAGACGACGCAGGCTTGAGGCTCCAAGGGCGAGGATGCCGGTCACCATATACGCTACGGCCTTGATTTTACCTGACATGCGGGCACCCATGGTTATCCCGCGCTTGATCATCAACATGCGTACAAAAAGAATACCGAACTCGCGGTATAGGACTACCGCGAAAAGGACAACAGGCAGAATGCCGTCATTCACGAAACATAGGAAATAGGTAATTCTTACCAGAGTATCTGCAAAAGGATCGAATAGCTTTCCAAAATCACTTACCTCGTTTCTTGAACGCGCAACCTGGCCATCCAGAAGGTCCGTAAGCTCGCTAATTATGAAAAGAAACCACAGAACGGGGACGGTCCAGAAAAAACCGGCACTCCCAATCTCCGGCAACAAGTACACGCCAAAAAAGAATGGAGCCAGGATCAGACGGACGGAGGTAACCTTATCGGCCGTAGTCATGGGCCGAGTATGGGGTTTGACAAGGGCCATGTCAAGTAATAGTATACGTTGATTTTCCAGTCGGGAGACAAAATGAATCTGGAACAAAAAACGTCTCTCCGAAATTCCATACTACTGTTGTTGACTGCATACGGAACGATCCAGATTGCTGGAGTTTCCTTGATAGCCTACCTTTACGGCTTCAATCGGGAACTGACAGCAGGGTTCTATATTTCTGAAATCCTATTCCATACGCTGATCGCGCTTTTCATGTTGCTTGCACACAGGATGTTTTATCGTGTAAGCGATGGTGAAAGGCTTATAAAAGTAAATGCGGCCAATAAAGTAACCTTATTGCGAATCAGCATGTTGCCCACGGTATTATTCCTGATTCTGGCAGCAAGGGATCATCAAGTTGCCCCCATACTTATTCCCGTCATAGCCATCACATTTTTAACCGACATCCTGGATGGATGGATATCGAGAACACGGAATCAAGTAACGCAGATCGGAAAAGTGTTGGATTCTGTGAGTGATTACGCGCTTCTTATAGTAGTCTCCATAGCGTACCGGATTTTCAATCTCTTGCCTATATGGTTATTTCTACTCATTATCGGGCGCCTTGCGTTCCAAGCAATTGGAATGCTAGCCATACTCATAGTAAAAAAGAAAATAGAACCTAAGCCAAGCATGTTCGGCAAGATTGCTGTGGCAACTACGATGAGCCTATTTGCGGTGGAAGCACTCAAACTCGCCCTTCCTCCAGGATGGAGAGCATTCTTTGTCTATGTGGAAATCATTGCGGGCGCAATCGTAGGGTTATCAGTGATCGACAAAGGTCTGTTCTTCCGCAATGAAGTACGCCTCATTAAAGCGGATAAAAGATTACCCACCCATACTTGATTCCGTAATCTTAACTCCCACACCCGACGCAAGACCTATAGTATCTGGTGGTATCTGCCAATAGGCACAAGCAAATTGCAAAACAAATAAGACACCCTGCATTTGTGTGCAAAACACATGTATAGCCATCAAGCAGCAGCTGATAATTAGCGAACAATCGCCACTTGACTCCATGGGTCTGCGAATATCGTAGCCGGAATCACTTGCTCCTTATGAATACCGGGATTATGATTACCGATCGGAATATAGCGGAATAGGAGCCTTGCATGAAAAGCCTGAAGGAAATTGCACAGAAATCCAAACTACCTTTGGAAGATCTTGTCTGGATCGAGGAATTTATTCTGAATACCGGTTATATGGGACCGGAGAAAGTCCGGCAAGAACTTGAATGGTTCATGGTCGACTTGGGGATAGATCCCTACTATTTCAAAACCACCCAGACCGCCGAAATCGCGCAGAATCTTATCTCCCTGAGCGCATCGGAAATGATCACCCTGCAGGGTGGCGCAGGCGTAGCCACGCAACTGATCAATGAACAGGAAGATAAAGCCGTTTACATCATCGAGGATAATTACGAAAAAACCAGCGAGATGGAAGATCGTATAGAAAGTCGATATCCCGATTTCCGCCTGGAAAGCTACCGGACAGCAAAATTGGCAAGAGGATCCCAATTACGCTTCTATATACTCAACAAACCCCGATTCGGAATGGCAGTGAATGCAGAAGGAAAGAAGCTGAAAATCGGTAGTGCGAAAAACGGAGAAATCCCGAGATCGCCGGATTCCTCAACAACTATATTTGAAAGAGCAGCGTGCGAAGCGCTTTTATCCAGGGCGGTTCCCGAAACAGTAGCCCGGTATAAGAAAGCCTGGGAAAGCATGAATGAGTCTGAAACCCCCTTTATTGCAGTATCAGACAAGGTTGAGACGAACGAAACCCGCATCATGGTGGGTGTCCATGGGAAGGATTCGCGCAAGGTGTTGTGCATCTTTTCTCAGTTGGCCGAAAAATATGGCCTGGAAATAAGACGAAAATATCGGGAATCCTTCAGCGACGGCAAGAGAATCAGCAGCTTCTACCTCCCACTCATGGAAGAGAAAATGCGCGAGGATCTGACCCGGGATCTGAACGTGACCATGATGCTGCCGAACAATCCCATCTCAGCCCTCTTTTTTTCCGGTCCCTTTAACCCGGAAAAGGCGATGTATGCGGTGTGCGCCGCTGCGTTCACCCACCAATTCCTATCCATGCTTACAGACGATTACCGTATCCTAAAGCGGGCGCTCAAGGATCAACCGGAAGCGCGGGGCATCGTCGACAACCTCAAACTGCACCTGATCAAGGATACCTATTCGACTGCGCGAATAGCTCAGACCGTTCTGAATACGCCGGATATTGTCGCTACCCTATATGATGATTTTGTCGCACGGACTCGCGGCACAGAAAACGTCGGGGTTCTGGAAAAGCGCGAGGCCACCATAAAACAGATACTCGAGAGGGATGTTGCCCGAAGCAAGGACAGGGAGATTCTTCATTACTTCCTTATTTTTAATAAGGCCATATTGCTGACAAATTTTTTCAAACGCGATAAATCCTGTGCGGCTTTCAGACTCGATCCCAAAATTCTTGACCACGATGACTTTAGCGAACAGCCCTTTGGATTATTCTTTTTGGTAGGAAGGGAATTCTTGGGTTTCCACGTACGCTTCCGCGATATTGCCCGGGGTGGGATACGCATAGTGCGATCGCGGACCATCGACCAATACGCCCATAACATAGATACGATATTCAGTGAAAACTACAATCTTGCCATGACCCAGCAGAAAAAGAACAAGGACATTCCCGAAGGAGGGTCCAAGGGGACGATCCTTTTGAATATGGACAATCAGGGGGATGCCGAAAGGGCTTTCAAAAACTATGTCGACGGGCTCCTGGATGTGCTTATGACCGAGGATGAGTCAGGTAATTCGTCGGCAAGGGAGATCCTTTTCCTGGGTCCGGATGAGGGAAGCGCCGGCCTTATGGACTGGGCAGCGCTGCACGCCCGAAAAAGGCGATATCCTTTCTGGAAAGCTTTCAGTACAGGAAAATCACCGGAAATCGGCGGTGTTCCCCACGATCTTTACGGAATGACGACCTTGGGTATCCACGAATACGTGCTGGGAGCCTTGGAAAAACTCGGTTTGAAGGAAAGTTCCGTCTCCAAAATGCAGACTGGCGGACCGGATGGGGATCTGGGAAGTAACGAAATACTCATCTCGAAGGACAGGACGATCGCGGTAATAGATGGAAGCGGTGTACTCTACGATCCGCAGGGTATCGATCGGGAGGAACTGAAGCGGCTCGCACTCGCAAGAGGGATGGTGGATATTTTCGACAAGACTCGACTATCAATAAGCGGTTTTTTCGTGGCAGTCGGAGACCGGGATGTGAAGTTACCGGATGGAACCTCCGTAGTAAACGGGGAAGAGTTCCGTAACGAATTCCATCTGAGCAGGTACGCTAAAGCAGACCTATTCGTACCTTGCGGAGGCAGGCCAAACGCGATCAACATTGGTAATTGGAAACGTCTTTTGGATGAAAACGGAGCTCCAAAATTCAAGTGCGTCGTCGAAGGCGCGAATCTGTTCCTTACCGAGGAAGCCCGATTGCGGCTTGAGGAACACGGTATACTCATCTTTAAGGATTCTTCGACCAACAAGGGCGGGGTCACATCGTCATCTCTTGAAGTGCTTGCATCCCTCGCCCTGAGCGATGCCGAATACGATGAGCACATGCGTGTTAAGGGTGACCAAGTCCCGGAATTCCGGAGAGCATACGTTGCAGAGACGATTTCCAGGATTAAACAGAACGCCCGAGCTGAATTCGAGCTTATGTGGAACGAACACGTAAGTGACGGGATTCCATTGACATCATTGTCAAACATGATAAGTGGTAAGATCAATCAGATTAGCGACGCGGTCCGTGAATCTGACTTCACAGAAAATACGGAATTGAGCGAGAAAATCCTTCTCGAATATGTGCCGAAAGCGTTGATCTCCCTGATAGGGTTGAACAAGATACGGGAAAAGGTTCCTTCAAATTATATAAAGGCGATTATCGCAACAAAACTCGCCATGGATTTTGTGTATACGAACGGACTGAGGGCGAATGAGGTTGATTTTGCAAAATTTACTCAAAAACTTATGAGTTAAGGTGTCGGTGAATCCGGGAGGAAGTTTTTGACAGCCTATGTGGCGGTATTCATCGGTGGAGGCGCAGGCGCCCTTGCTCGTTATGTTCTAACCCTTACAGGAAAGCGCAGTGTGGAACTGGCCTGTTCTGCGCTGCGTTTGTCTATCGGCATTGCAAGCTCTATAACGGCCAATGCGATTGCCATTTCAACCCTGTTAATCAACCTTATTGGGTGTTTTGTTATCGGACTTGCCTTTGGAGCGTTTGAACGGCGCTTGCCCAGTCCGGAACTCAGACTTTTCGTCATGACCGGATTTTTGGGCGGCTTTACAACGTTTTCAACCTTTGCACTGGAATTCTCCACCGCCATCAAGTCTGGACGAGTGGGATCCGCACTTTTGCTTGCTCTGATTTCAAATCTGGGAGGAATCGCACTGGTAGTAATTGGCTCGGCACTAGGCGACTATATAGCAAAATCTACTATCAACTGAGTCGTTCCGTCGAGCCAATGAACGCTGTCAGCCCTAGGCGATTGTCTTGGTGGCAGCGGTTATGAGATCGAGAACCGCCGGCACTTCTTCCATTGCTTTTTTCCCTATGATCCTTTCCCATTGGATGAACTCACTTGTAACCACCGCACCCGGCCACGAAGAAATGAGGTTAAGAATTGCCTCCCTGGTTTCGGGGCGTGAGAATAAAACCGATGCCGATGTCGGATCTGAAGCTTTTATCCGAACGGCCTCATCAAACACATAGTCCCCAACTTCGACATCCTGAAGACCGAACAACGTTTTCCCCACCTTATCGAAGATACTTTCCTTCCCAGCCCTGAGCTTGAATGGGATCGTATCCCGAAATAAAGCGCGGACTACCAGCCAAGTGGTCGAAGATTTGCCAGTAGAGCGGGTTTCCGGAAAAATTCGGACCGGGACACCACCATATTCACCAAAAATTCGCCAAGGGGCAAATTTATCCAGAAGCTTGCGCAAGAATGGCGGTAGGGCTTCGAGCTTGGCGCTATAACTTTCACGCCCCTGCTCCTGCGCCGCAGATTCTGCGGCTTCCAGTCCTTCCGAGTATGAAAGGCCCAAATCCGATGCCAATCCACGTGCCCGTTCACGATTCTTGTTTTTCCAATTGAGGGCAAACCAGATCGCAAGCACGCTCGTACTAAAAGAAATGATTACGGCAATCGGGAAAAGTATTGCTGCTGCACCCATGCCCACAGTTTAAACAAGTTTGTATTTTATGCAAATAGTGAAGACCGATCTCTACCCCAGCTCGCCCCGCAATGCTACGGCCAATTCCTTCCAGACGATCTTGTCCTTTTCGGACAAGGCGTTGAACTCTTCCTGCCTGCCATAAGCAGAGTATTCGATAAATGTAGAAGTTCGGCTCAACAACTCGTCGAATTTCCGTTCCTGAAATTCACGAAGCCACCGGGGAATACGCTTGGCTTTCTCGAGTAAACCCGCGTAGTGGGGCGCACAGAAACCATCCGATGCCTGAAAAGCGACCCGCAACTCGTGTTCGTCCGCTTTGGAAGGGTCATCCGCATCCGCGCCGGAAAGAAAACCCAAATATTCGGTTTCGATGCGCTCCCGTTCAAGGCAGACGGGGCATCGGTCTTTGGGCTTCCATGCCTTATTTTTTTTAAAGGAAGCGATGCGGTCCAGCAGTATATCGCGTCCAAGAATTGCCACAGCAAGCCCATCCCGGTACGAAGACAAGCCCCGGGAATGGTAATCGCAAAAACCGCCTGCAGCCCGATATGCAGCGCGAAAACCACGATCGCTGACGTGTTCGAAGAGCAGATTGTCCATATACCTATCGGCCCGTCTCGTAACGATGCCACAAAGCGGGCAACCGGGTTCGGCACATGCTTTCTGTAGCTCAAAAAAATTGATATGCCGGACTACCGCCATTCGCCCAGCCCCATACGCAATTCTACCGATGGGGTATTCATTCCCTGATCTCCACTTCTCCGGTCGAACGACCAATGAAAACGATAGGGCGCAGTTTCGTACCCAGATATGAAAAAAATCCCGTCTCGACCACCCCAGGGATACAGGCTATCTCAGACTCCATGGCCCGGGGATCCACTGCATGGGGAAAACGGATGTCCAGGAGAAGATTGGCGTGTTCGGTTATGACGGGTCCGGCTTTCCTTACAGCCTCCCGCAACTGCGGTCGGGCACCCATGAACTCGAGAGCCCGCCAGACCGTAAGTCTGGCTTCCGGTACAACCTCGATGGGTACCGCGAATTTCAAGGCCAAATCGTCGACGATTTTCAGCTCGTCCACAACAATGGCAAAGTTCCTGGAATTATACGCCGTAATCTTTTCCACCAACAACGCGCCACCGCCGCCCTTGGTGCAAAAATTATTGCGATCGACCTCGTCCGCGCCATCTATGGTCAGATCGAGTTCGCCACCAATTTCTGCCGAATTCAAGTTATATAAAGGTATCCCCCATTTTTCGCATTCGATAATGGTCTGGAAACTCGTGGGAACAGCTTTTATGTCCTTAATCTTACCATCACGAATCAACTCGCCCAGTCGCCGGACTGCGGGCATCGCGGTAGATCCGGTCCCCAGCCCCAACTTCATGCCACTTTTGACCAGCCGGTCCACTGCGGTCCTGCCGACAAGTTCCTTCATTTCTCTTTGATCCATAGGGCAATACTCCCGACAATGTCTTAAGAATGTTCTATACTGTATCGCGAAAGTATTGAAGGAGACAAGAACCGTACCGTGGACGACAAGAATGACTTCCTGCTTGAATCGGTCTCGTACTTTGATGTGCTTGAACAGGTGCAGGATGGGATCTTTATCGTGGACAGGGATTATTCCATCCGCTATTGGAACCCGGCGGCATCCTCCATTCTTGGCTACAAGGTGCGCGATGTGTGCGGGTGGTCCTGTAAAACCCTTGGTCCCCTATGCAAGCGTGATTCTTCCGGTACGCCACTCTGCGGTGAAAGTCTGTGTCCGCTTGCATTATCCGTTTCCGGAGGATTCGCCGGACGCTACCCCCATTATGTTTTCATGCGTTCGGCAGACGGGCGTGAGGTTCCACTTTCATTATCCGTATGCCCGCTGCGGGATGCAGGCGGAACGACAATAGGCGGAATCTGCCTGTTCCGGGACATGACCGAAGAATACGGCCAACTCAAATTGGCTGGTGAGATACAGAAGCACATGGTGACCACCGAGGGATTCCGCCAAGGCGGGTTGCGTATCGATACCTTGTTCCACCCCTTGGAAGTTACAGGGGGCGATTATGTGGAATCCTTCGTCACGGACACTGGTGTTTTGGTCGCTTCGAGCGCCGATGCGACAGGGCATGGGGTTTCAGCGGCTCTTTTTGCGATGATTTATAAAACACTGTTCCACGGCAGCGTAAAACAGACGTATTCCCCTGCGGTCATGCTGGAATCCATAAATCGGGACTTCTGCAAGACGGCAACCGTCGAAGGTTACTATCTGACCGCCTCCATCGTGGTTCTGGATCCCGTCTCACGTAGTGGCTACTTCGCCAGTGCGGGACATCCCATGGCTATCATTTTTCGTTCCCGGGAGGGGGTGTTGGTCCCGGAGCCGATCCGTGAACGCTCCTTCATGATAGGTATGGTGGACGGTGCGAAATACGAGCAAATCCAGATCCGGCTATCACCTGGAGACCTACTTTTGCTTGCATCGGATGGAATTTACGAGGCAGAAGACGGCAATGGTGAGGCCTTCGGGATTGAGGGGGTGGCGGCGTATTTTGCCGACGGAGGTAGGGATCTTGAAGCCCTTTACGCCCGGCTAAAGGCACGCAATCACATGGGCGAGCTGGCAGACGACGTGAGCGCCATCCTGATTGAGGCCATAGAATGATTCAGATTGGAAAATCATGGCCTGTAAAAAGCTTGAATTGAAGGTACGCCTGACGCTCCAGCATATCCCTTCCATTCAGGACCCGGCATCCCGCAGCGGTAGCCCTTTGAAGCATGCGCGTCTTGGCGGGTTTATAAATCAGGTCCATCACCATTTCGCGTCCACGAAAACGGTATAGTTCGATGGGATCAGCGTCCACGTCGGGTTCCATGCCCACAGAAGTGGTCTGGATAATGATCTCGTTGAAATGATCCAATAGTTCAATGCCGCGACCATCAAGTGCGCCCCAGGCGAATTTATATTTTTCGGCTAGAGCTTTCGCCCTCGCTTCGTTCCGGTTCAGGATGCAGGCATGGCCACCTAATCGGTGGACTTCCGCCGCCACAGCGCATGCGACTCCACCAGCACCAATGATACCGATTCTTTTACGCTTCAGATGCATCCGGTCCATGGCATTTAGCAGGGAGGAAGAAAAACCTTCGGCATCGGTATTATAGCCATGCCAGACAGAGCCTTTCTTGACCGCCGTGTTGCACGATCCAATCTTGATGACCTGGTCCGAACGATCCCCCAAATAGGGAACTATGCTTTCCTTATAAGGAATGGTGACAGACACACCTTGAATCTTTAGTTCCCCAGCTAGCTCGAAGAAGCCGCTGAGGGTGTCAGTCTTAAAGGGAAGGTAGACCGCATCGATATCACAACGGGTAAAGGCCGGATTATGTATCATCGGACTCGAAGTGGCTTCGAGGGGGCTCCCAACGATACCGAAAATGCGGGAATTGGCGTTCAGGGAACGGAATCTATAGGTTTCAACCAACTCGACGGGATCAAGTTGCCCCGGACCCGCGCAGTCGAAATCGTGTTCCCCCCGAGGTGAGGTATAGCTCAGTACAGACCCGGCCTTTTCCGCAAGTATCCGCGTGCATACTCCATAAGGTCCCATCGCCAACACTATCTTTTCGATATCCCTTGTCTCGTCGCATGAATGGAATACCTTTGCCACATCAGCCATTCCCCTCGCCATGGCCGCAACTTTTGCGATTTCATCCCCGTTCCTGACTAGGGAGCGGATACGACGCGAGAGATCGGCGGGAACCCCAGTGAAATCATGGAAAGACCGGATAATACGGGTCCCAAAGGTTCTGGCTGCCTCTTCCAGGCTGGGAACATCCAGATCCTCCTCAAGATCCACATACGCAAAATTCCGTCTTTTTTCCGTGTCCGCGAACGCGAGCCCCGATGCCAGCAATACAATACGTGCACCCTCCCCCTCGATGAACCGACCACCATCGCTTTTACGCCTTACGGTGAGAATGGTTGGTATGCCTGCGAGTTCCGGGAAACGCCGTATTTGAAGACGTTCATCCATATTCAGGTAATCTACGCGCAATTCTGCGATGTCTACCCATTTTCGGTACTTGTTAAGAACCTCCAAATTGGCCGCGAGGGTCTTTCCGGTCAGGCAGAGACAAACCTTGGACATGGGTATCCTTCCTTAATAATCGGCCCGGTATAGATACAAATCCGCGATCGATCCCATCTGATCGAAACGCACCCGAAGGCGTAGCGGCCAAGCCTTGCCACCCAATTGATACACGAAGGACGAATCGAGACGGAGAAGGGGTTCGCCAAGCAGCGCGAGCACCTTTTCCTGGAAATCACCAGAGCGCAACCCTTGAGCCGTATCCGAACGGGCTTGCCAGACACGATCCCGGAACAGATACAATTCCAACCCCTTAAAGCGGAAAACCACATCGTCCTGCCATTCCTCCGGTCCCCGTACGGCAAACACGGAATCGGGAACCCCGAAGGTTTCCAGGACCTGAGATAAGGTCAAACCCACCAAATCAGCCGGTTCTCCAACCTCGATTCCGGCTGATTTAGCCGTGGATTCAGGATAGACAAGCTTATCAAGTTGTACTGTCTGCGCATCTGCAGTCCTGGACAAGGAGCTGAAAACCAGTAAAAAAACTGGTAAAATTCTTTTATGACACAAACGACTCATGTCCGTACTCTACCTGTAGCCGCGAGGATGGGCAAGCCGCCGGCTTAGAATTCGAGCCGGGTCGATAGATTGATGGATACAGCGCCGTCCCCTCCATAACGGGTAAATTCCTTGTCCTTCCCTCCCCCGACCCAGGTCATGGATAGGCCGAAAGGAACCGAGCGGGGAAAGGAGATTGATTCCGCAAGTTTGATCGAATAGGAATAATCAGAAAGGTTCGCCAGAACCGAGAAAGTTGTGGATAGGGAGGGCGAAAGCAATTCCATAGCGGTCAGCGCTCCATACGCATAGAACTCGCCTTGGTACAACGGTGTCCGTTCGCTTGCGGGAATGGCCATGATGCCCGAAGCGGTGTATCCGCCCAAGTCGCGCCCATTGGAATTGTAAAAGCCTTCCGCAGACAGGGTCCAAAGCCTGAGCTCGTCCAAGGTACGTGAAACACCGAGCGATGCCTGTACGCTCTGGGTAAAATCAGAATATTCTGGTGCCCAAGCAAATTCACCGTAGGCTGTCGCACCCAGAATACGGCCTGAGAAATCCGCGCCGAAACGAGCCTGGGCATTATGGCCACTGTAGCCGGTCAGGCCGAATTCAAAGGCCCCACCTGCAGTAAAATCGAGACGACCTCCTAGATTGACGGTTTCCGAAGGGTTGCCGCCAATAGAAAGAGATCCTGACCTATCCTCGACCATGGAGGAAAAATCAGCGAAGGCGAATACATTCGCCCTGGAGAGAGGCAGATGCAAGCGCAAGCCCGGTTTCCCTACCCGCGAATCCAAGTTCGCGAAGGCGTCGGATTTTTGCAGATTGATGAAATCGACGGGGCTCCAGATGCGCGAAGGCCCCCAAGCGATCAACTGATTGCCGATGCGGACGAATAGGATCTTGGAGATATCAAAACTATAGTGCAACTCGGCTAACGCATAGCTTGGCGCATAGGGATCGAACACAGTAAAAGGATTGGTTTCCCCGCCATAGCCCTGAAAGAAATAATGGGATGCGTTGTATGCGATATACAGGGCTCCATAATCCGGTACCGACACCTTCGCAAAGATTTTCCCGCCTGCATTGGCTAGGGATTGGACTGAATCGAAATCAGCGGAAAATACCGTATTCGATTGGGCCACGACTGTCCCGCCAACGAGTGTTTCGATCCGTGCTACGTCGGATCCATCCCCGGCACTCGGAAATACAAAGTCGAAACCATCAGGTGCAGGGGACTCGGTTCCGGTCCCGACAGGATCGGAGGAATTGCCACCGCCAATCGAGCCATCACTTGTGGCGTCTCCAGACGCGTCCCCCGCTCCGAACAACGCAGCTTCAAAATCGTCCACAGCCTTAGACTCAGCGTCCTGACCAAATACTGGCAACAGTAGTGCGAAGGTAAGGAGAGTCAATAAAAGCATCCGCGTAAGAGTCGATACCGCAGGGCGGGTAATAGGTACCAGGCGCTCAGAAGTAGAAGGGTGCGTAGAAAGCGGCGCTTCGAAGCGTACGCCGGAATCAATCTCGTGCTTCATTTCGTCTCCTACCCTTAACGGGACTGTTCCTCGAGGAACGCTTTGGAAAATATATAATCGGGAATTTTCGCGGTGGAAATACCTTCGTTGGTGAGGAAAGTCTGTTGTCCTTTTTCCAAGGCGTCGGTGGCGAGCAACTTGGTGAAAATGTATTTATTGGGAGCCACTTGCTTGTAGTCCACATAGTAGGTCGTGCGTAATAGTGTTTCGGAGGCACTGAAATTTTCAACCTTAACAGGGAGGCCATCGCTTTTTCGTACGTACCACTTTTGGATGGGGAAGGAAACGTCCAACTGCTTGGCATCCAAACGGACCACATCGCATTCCCATTTGGCAACCATCGCACTGCCAGCTGAGTTCACCCAATATTGGGCAGCCACGTCGCTTTTTCCGAACAGGTCGGTACGCACATCGGTGGAACCCACATCGTCCTTGCGGTTGCGGTAGACGAACTCGCGGGTTGAGGGAAGGTACAGGAAAAGATCATCCTTGCTGCGATAGTAACCCTTGCCTTTCTCGCTGTCCGGGAACTGGAATACCAGGGCAAAGGTATCCATCGCATCCCTACGATAAATCTTGATCTGTATGACCCTATCCGCCTCGCCTGTTTTTTTCTGGACGATGGTAAAAGTGTTGGTAATGTCCAGGCCTTGCAGGTTCAGCTTCTCCTCAAAGCTTTTGACCAAGGCCAATGCCGCAGCCGTGTTGGATGAAACCGTCTTTGATTGGGTAAAAGCAGTGCTGCCTGTAAAAAGCAGGACAACCAGAATGGCTATCAAACGAACTGTATATTTCATGCTGAATCCTCCGTTAAAAAGTTTTGGTCAAAGCATCGACCGGCGGAATCGAACCACCGCTACGGGCAGGGAAGAAGGAAAAGAATGCGGCGAAAACCGAAATGGTCAGGGTCACCCCAAGCATCCCGCCCAACCCGGGAACAAGGACCAATCGGCCCCTTTCGAGGAAAATGCCCAGATTGCCGCCCGGTGGAAACACAGGGCCAAACCGTATGGCCACCGCGACGATGGCGGCCAGTATCGCTCCCACAGCCGAGAAGATGACTGCCAGGGCGACGCTTTCGATGATAAACAGGGCAGTGACCGTAGAAGCCTCCACACCCAGTGCCCGCATTGTGCCTATCTCGCGCAAACGCTCGTTAATGCTCATGCGCAGGTTTATGAAGATGGATACGGCGATGACGAAGAGCATGACCGCGGCGATGAAGGCGCCAACCGCATTTACGGCTGCCAGGACGGTCCGTACGATTCCAAGAACCTCGTCCAGGGTGGCTACCTTGAGCATGACCCGGTCTCGGCCTTCCTTGTCTTCTTCATATTTTGTGCTGGCAGAGGAAATCGCCGAAATGGCCTCCGAATCGGTCTTGGGGACCGAAACATCAAAACCCGCACCGGATAGTTCAGCCGCAAGGATTGAACGTTTCGCATTCAATCCTTTTGTGGAAGGAAGATAGACATAAACGGAAGTTGATGCATCGCTCCCGGATAGATCCAAATCCCGAAGGAAGCCGAAATGGGCCAGAACCAAACCACGGGAAAAGAAATTGTCCGTTGAATATATGCCGCGAACCACGAGGATGCCCGTATTGAAGGCTCCGAAACGCGTTCGTGCCGAAAGGACAATTTCGTCCCCCACAGCCAGGTCGAAATATTCTGCCGTGTCCAAAGGAATGGCCACGCCGTTTGAATCCTCCGAAAAGGCGTCCCAGGAGCCAGATGAGAAGTTTGCTTGGTCCCTGAAACCGGTATCTGTTTTGGAATCTATTCCGGAAAAGGAGAGGCGCTTCGAGAGACCATTAAAATAAACCGTCGATTGAATGGCATAGCGGACCAAGGTTTTTGCTTCCGTCCCGAATGACCGGTCCACGGCACTAACGATTTCATCAGTGCGCAAAAGTCCGGTGTAGATCTTGCCGCCCTTCGCGAATTGCCCCGTAATGGTGAGATGCCCCGCCGTGGATTTGACCAGGCTGGTACTGATATTTTGGGTGGCTCCCTTGGAAAAGGACAGGAGCAGAACCAATATAAAAGCTACTACCGCATAGTTGACGCCTAGGGTGAAACTCCGCTTTTTCTGGCGGAATACGTTTTTGAACGCTAGTCCGAAAAAATGTGGCATCATATCCTTCTTAGCGATCGTTCATCGCTTTGAGTGGCGTTATGGAGGACGCAACCGAAACGGGATAGATCGTGGCGAGCACGGAAACCGCCACGACAGTGACAAGGGCCACGATGAAAGGAAGAATTCCGACCCTTATCGCCAACGGACCACCTCCGATAAGGAATTGGGATACCGTCTCGGGCAAGGGCACTCCATTTTTACCAGCGAGGGCCAGAAGTACAACTGATACCAGCATGGCAAAAATGGCAGCCGTAATGTTCAGAATCAGGGTTTCGGCCAGGAATACCCCACGAACGAAGGATTTATCCGCCCCGATAGCCCGCATTGTGCCAATCTCGGCTGTGCGCTCGACAACGTTGATTATTAGGGTGTTCATGAAAATCATCGTCACCACCAGGAAGATCAATCCCGTCGCCAGGAAGATGAAGGCCTGTAACGCCAGGGAAATTTGTGCATAGAAGCCGGAAGCCTTATCCCAGCGAGCGACAGCAACCCCAAGTTCTGGTTGGGCGCTTATGAGAGCCATCGCCTCGTCAACGCGGGAATGATCCTTGAGTTTGACAGCGACCATGGTAAAGCCCGACAAGGATTGTGATGTAAGTGTTGACAGGTCCAATTTACCAAAGTCTTCATCAGCTGCAAGGTCAAACAGACTCGACTCGTCCACCGAGGCGGCGGCCAGGCCCGCATTGAAGGCGTCGGGCAAGGCATCCACGCCAGTGAAGTTATACAAGCCCGCGTAGGTGTCGGAATCCAGGAAATTGATATAATTGAAAACACTCTTGTAACGTATGGGCTCGAAAATCCCCAGTAGGGAAGAACGGGCGGTATTGACGCCGCCTTCGGTGATGCCCAGGAGGGTAATTGGCTCCCCTACCTTGAGGGTCACACCGTAATTTTCCTTATACTGATTGTTCTGGTATTTGCTTATGAGAATACCCGGTGATGGAAGCTCCTTCCCTTCCGTCCCATTTTTTGGGGGAAGACCAAAAAAACTGCCCTCCTCCACCTGGACATTTGAGAAAACCTTGCGATATGGCCCCGGGTCAACGGCGTAAAAAATAAAGGGAAGATCCAATTTCTTGCCTTCCCGCTCAACCTGGATCAGTCCGTAATTTTGTGCGTAGAAGGAGTATGCCTCTACACCATCCATAGCATCCAGAACTGCGGAAAGCTCCTCCGGATTTTTGATATTTGGAAGAGGAGTTGCAAAAGCGAAGGGAGAGGGCAACTCCTTGGATCGGGCCGAATATACGATGAAATCGCCAGTAAAGTTCCCTATGATGGATGCCCGGGAAGCTTCGGCAGCGGAGGCTGCGAAAACGCCACCAAAAACTATCAAAAAGGTGCCGAATGCCACAAGTATTCCTATCAAAGCCATGCGCCCCTTGCGTTTCATCAAGGTACGGAAAGCCAATTTCAGGGTAAGCACGGGCTCAGCCCTCCTTTCCCTGATCCGGGTCTATGATTAGCCCGTCCAGGATGCGAACGACGCGTTTGGCTTCCTTCATGATATGTGCGTCGTGGGTGGAAAAAACGAATGTAGTCTTTTCGGTTTCATTGATGGTACGCATCAGTTCTATGATGCGTTTACCGGTTTCCGAATCCAGATTGGCCGTCGGTTCGTCGGCGAGTACGATTAATGGCTTTGTCACCAGAGCCCGGGCAATCGCTACCCGCTGGCGCTGACCGCCAGAAAGCTCGGTGCTCTTGTTTTTCAGGCGGTCCTGCAAGCCTACTTCCTCAATTGCCTTCATCACCCGGGCGTGGCGGTCTGCCCTTGACAGGGTGCGTTGGAGCAGGAGGGGAAACTCGATATTTTCATACACATTCAGGACCGGGATGAGGTTGAAGGACTGAAAAATGAAGCTGATCTTGGTGCGACGATAACGGGTAAGTTCCTTGTCGCTCATGTGCTCCGTTTCGGTTCCATCGATCCTGACTGTGCCTTCGGATGGGATATCTATACAGCCGAACATGTTGAGCATGGTGCTCTTTCCCGAGCCCGATGGTCCGGCTATGGCCAGGAATTCGCCTTGACCTATGGAAAGGGAAACGCCCCGAAGAGCGTCCACGCGTGTCTGACCTAGCATGTAGAACTTCTTGACGTCCTGCAATTCGACAACGTTCATTTCAATCCTCCTTTTGAATAGTCGAGGCCCTTTAAAAGGACTTCGACGAGCTCAAATGCCATATCTGTCCTACTTCGACGTACGGCGAATTCGGGAATCGAGTGAAGGCTTTCGATCAAGCCCAAAAATGCCCCTGCCATCAGCCCCGCATCTGTGGCGGGCCCCAACTCGCCGGTATCCACACCAGCCTGGAATACCTGCCTTAATCGCAAAATCATCTGCACATAGACCAAATCCATAAGCTTTTTGGCCACGTGTTCCGGCAATGCAGGCATGTCCGTTTCCGCCATCCGAATCAGATCCATGGGCGATTGGGAAAGTAGCCATGCGGCCGCACCCCTCAATTGCCCCCGCAGGTCTGTTCCGGCAGCTTCGATGGAATGAAGAAGGCCAACACCATGGTGCATGATATTCCGTTCGGTAACGGCGGCGAATAATTCTTCCTTGCCACCGGGAAAATGGTAATAAAGTGACGCATGTGACAAGCTAAGTTTGGATGAGATATCCCTCAAGGTGGTAGCCGAAAAGCCCTTGGCGGAGAAAATACGCTCGGCTGCGTCCAGAAGCCGTTCCCTCGGGGTGGTCATTTCGGCAGTCATCTATAAACAAGCTCACTTACCAACATGTTGGTAATATAGGAATAATTCTTAAAATGGTCAACAATAAAAGTGAATCAGGGCGCAGAAAGGGTATGTTTATTACTACTTAGTACGAAAACATCCTTCGCGGCGGAGGACACGACTATCCGGTTATCCTTTGTCAAAAAGATCGCAGCCAGCTCAAGGCGATTGGCCAATGCGAGTCCGACTTCCGTTCCGAGCGTCAGAAGCGCCAAGGGCGGCCCATCTGAATTAATCGACCTATCCACCATCACGCTCACAGAGACGAGTTCGTTCTTCACTGGACGCCCGGTGGAAGTATCCATGATGTGGTGGTAGGCACGACCGCCTTCCTCGAAAGTACGCTCGTAAATACCGGAGGTGGCAACCGCGATATCCCTACCCACAAAGTAACCGATGATATCGCTGCCCCTTGCAGCGGAAGGGTCTTGGACGCCGATTTTCCAGGGTTTTCCGGTTGGATGCGAACCGACAGCAACGACACAGCCCCCTACATCCACCAAGGCCGAACGAACACCTCGCTCCACAAGAATCTTCCCCGCTTCCCTGGCACCAGTCCCCTTCGCCATGGATCCAAAATCCAAAACCATCCCTGGCAAGGTGAGCGCGACAGTGGAAGAAGCGATATCCAGGTTGACTTTTCTCCAGTCCACGAGTTTGAGTGCTTCTGCAATCCCGGCTTCTGCCGGAATTCGTGCCTTTTGAGTCCCCACCCCCCACAACTTAACCAATGGCCCCACGGTTGGGTCATAGCATCCGGCGGTGAGTACCGCGAGTTCCAGTCCCTTGGACAAGGCTTCAATGATTTCCGGCGTTGTGCGTGAAGGCACCAAACCCGCTGCGTTATTAAGGACGGACAAGTCAGAAGTATCGTCCCACATATTCATCATACCGTCGATTTCGCGCAGCCTCTTCCATACAGCTTCAAAATCAGCCTCGCGGGCACGCCCGTGGATGGTTACAGAGCAAAGGGACTGAAAAATGCTCTCGTAACGTTTTTCTGTCGTTTCCTCACTGCAAGAATTCATGCTTAGAATGAAAACCACAGGCAAAATTGCCGTAATAAAACCAGTTTCACCACTTTTCATGCTGAATCTGAAACCATGCATACCTCATACTCTCATCTCCCTTCCAAGTACGCAAGCTTTTCATTGTCATGCCCTTCATGCCTCTCCGTTGATTCAAGCTTGTATGTTCCTGCTCCAACGGAAAAGGATTCCGACAAATAAACGCAACCCTTCCATCAATGACGTGTCTCAATTAGCGTATACATTGTCCTTCCTTATTCAATGGTGTATTTTAGCATGCAAACTGACATTTTATCATATTTCGTCAATTTGTAATGGTTTTAAGGAGTATCCGCATGGATTGTTCCCCTCTCAAGGGTCTCTCGCTGGGTGGTCTGGTAGCACGGGTGCCGATCATCCAAGGCGGTATGGGAGTTGGCATCTCGCTCTCAGGTCTAGCCGCAGCCACCGCAAACGCGGGCGGGGTTGGAGTTATCGCCGCTGCAGGAATAGGTCTTCTTGAACCGGACGGATTCAAGGATTTCCTGGGCGCTAACATTCGGGCGCTACGCCGTGAGATTCGACGCGCCAAAGAACTCAGTTCCGGCGTACTAGGGGTAAATATCATGGTTGCCCTGAACGATTTTGCCAGTCTCGTCAAAACTGCGGTCGAAGAGAAGATAGATGTCATTTTTGCAGGCGCCGGACTCCCGCTCCGCCTTCCGGAACTTACAGCCGGAAGCGCAACAAAGCTCGTCCCCATAGTATCATCCGCCCGCGCGGCAGCACTAATTGCCCGGCGTTGGCTGGATAAGTATAAGCGAATCCCCGATGGATTCGTCGTGGAAGGACCAAAAGCCGGTGGTCATCTGGGTTATAAAGCCGAACAAATCGAGGATCCGCATTTTTCTTTGGAAGAAATCGTCCCTCAAGTGGTCGAAGCGATGAAACCCTTCGAAGCTGAAACCGGGGTTCGCATTCCTGTAATCGCAGGAGGCGGTGTCTTTACCGGAGCCGATATCAGACGATTCATCGACCTGGGAGCCTCGGGGGTGCAGATGGCCACCCGCTTCGTGGCAACCGATGAGTGCGATGCATCAACCGCCTTCAAGGAAGCCTTTGTAGATGCCAAGGAAGGCGACCTGGAGATCATTTCAAGCCCGGTAGGCATGCCAGGTCGTGCGCTCAAGAACAAGTTTCTCGACGATGTCCGCAAAGGAAAGAGGAAACCCTATACCTGCCCTTATCATTGCATAATCACCTGCGATGTGGAAAAAGCGCCCTACTGTATTTCCCTGGCCTTGCTGAACGCACAAAGGGGTAATATGGACAAGGGCTTCGTCTTCGCGGGGCTAAATGCTCCGCGGGTAAAGAAGATAGTACCGGTAAAGGAACTGATTGACGAATTGGTCGCGGGGTATGATGCTGCCGGCCAGGATTCGAATCAGACTTGCATCTCTTCCTGACAAGATACAAGCCACGCGTACCCCAGCCGTTCCGGTCAATCCGGAACGGTCTTATTTTTAAAACACCAATTCAACCTTCGTACCTGGTCCCACAGAGAAGCTAATTTCACCATGTAATTGTTGGGCAAGTGACCGGACCAAGGTAAGTCCCAGCGAGGACTGGGATCTCTGATCCCAATTATCCGGCAAACCTGGCCCATCATCCGAAACTACAAGCACTTTCCTCCCATCTTCCCCCTTCTTGAGACGTATGCATAAATGCCCGCTTCTACCTATGACAAACGCATATTTAAGACTATTGGAAACCAGCTCATTTATCAAAAGTCCCAGGGAGATGGCGATATCCAGATTGATCTCTATGGGATCCAGGTCGAGCTCCGTTATTATATTTCTGGAGGCTTCCCAGTAGGACGATGCCAATTCTTGGTACAAACCCCTGATATATTCGGCAATATTCAGGGAAGATAAATTTTCTGAACGATACAGGAATTCGTGAACCTGAGCCATGGCGCGAATGCGCTGTTGGGTCTCATCCAGCTTCGCCCGATCGTATTCATTCTGGACCGAAGTCGACTGTAGCTGGATCAGACTGGAAATGACCTGCATATTGTTTTTTACACGATGATGGACTTCTTTTAATAATATTTCTTTTTCCTGGAGCGCTTCGGCCACCTTGCGTTCCGCCGACCATTTATCCGTGATGTCCCGAACGATGAAAAGCACTCGATCCGCTTCGAGCGGGACGGCCCTGGCCTCAAAATGCTTCCTGCCGGCTGCTACCGTAAGATCGTATTCGATCACCTCGAAATCCTTGCCCTCAATGATCGATGAGATGGCACGCATGAATAACATTGAGATTTTAGTATCCAGCCCTGTCTCAACTATGGTTTTTCCCAAGCGTTCTTCCGCAGGCTTGTATAGTATGGCGGGATTAGATGTGATGAACTCAATATACCTACCCCTGCCGTCGGTGATGAAAAATAAATCCGGCAGGGCTGAGATGAAGGCCCGATTCTTCCGTTCACTCGCAGCCAGAGCACGGGCGTTTTTCAGTACTTCCTTTGTTTTTTGCCTGACCCGAGTATGGAGGATGAGACCATTGGCCACCAAGACCAGGATGAGCAGCACCGCTGTAATGACTACGATCCAAAGCAAACGCCAATCGATAGCAGTTGACAAGGACTGGCCGAACCAGCGTCTATCGATATTCTTGTATACTTCCTGAGGAATTGACTGGAACCCTGCCGCGACTAGGGTATACAAATCGGAACCATCGGAAAGCGGAACACGGTCCTTGCGTAAGGCCCTATGGAACTGGCCGGAATACAAATCCAAGGCACTTTTGAAATCCTTGTCCAGATTATATTTGTATAAAAAATAGAGGGCCGGTGGCTCATCCATGCAAAAAACCCGTAACTCCTGCACTGCCACGGCGCGGATGATCGCCTCATAGCTGGGGTATTCGATCAGGTCCCGTATGCCATCCCTCCTGAGTACCTCGATCGAGGCGTCACCCGTTTTCACGCCTACACGAAATCCCCTCAAATCCCTGGTCAAAGCAATTCCGGAAATCGAAGTATGGAAAAATACCGAGACTTTGATGGTGGCGTATGGGCTAAGGAAATCAAACTGTTTCTCACGTTCCGGGGTTCTGAAAGCGGAATCCAGTACATCGGCCCTTCCTTCCGCCATTTCCTTCTGCGCATCCACCCAATTCATGGCGCGGAAATCAACAGGACGGCCTGAATACGTGGACCAAGCTTTCCATTGGTCCGGAATGATGCCCTGGATCTCGCCGGAGTCGGATCGGAACGCATAGGGTGGATAATTATCATCGCAAACGACACGGATGGGTCCTGGGACTGAATCGCTTTGGGCATGGATAGGACTTAATGCGCAGATGGCAATAAAAGTGACTATCGAAAACAACTTGATGTTGTGCTGCTTTGATGCAGTGTTCAAAAAAGACAATACCACTATTCAACTATAATCGAAAAAAGTAATAGCGCATACTATATCACGCATAGAGCCCCAGATGGACTTTCAGCCCGTTTTGCGCTACAAGATAAGGGCAATGTGGGGTTTGATCAAAAGAATATTCCGGCGAGACGCGACAGATACCGACTCCCTACGGGAGGAACGCTGGAGTACGGATTTTTCCTCACCCAGGAACTCACGCTTCCGGGAAGAACAGGAAGAAAGGTATCGATCGCGCTTTGCGCATAACGGATACGAGCTGGAAGTCCTCAAAAAAAATGCCATCGTGTGGACTGAAAATTCCTGGTTCCGGTATACCGACCTGAAGGTAGAGACCTTACTGGCTTTTCAGGGTTCGGCCTACGCTGCGGCGGGAATATTGTTCAGATACTCCGATGACGGGGACTATTACTCACTTCTTGTTTCGAACAAGGGTCTATTCCGCCTCGACGCGGTTTTCAACGGCTCCCCCCTGCCGCTTATAGCCTGGACCGAATTCGGCGAACCCATTGCCGCCCATACCCATGTCAAGATCAGACTTATTGTACTAGGGGACAGGCTGTGCATCATCATCAACGATGCTTGGGCTGGTGAGGTGACAGATAATACCCATTCCAGCGGAAGGGTAGCCCTGACCGTGGCCGATTATGGAGAGCCCGGTACCGTTTCGGTCAAGTTTTTACAACTGAGACTGGATTCGAGGCCAGTGGAAGTGGAAGCGGACTATATTCGCTGGAATTCCTACATCAAAATCGATCCAACAGCCCGCATTCGTCTGGCCGAAACTTTTCTTGCCTCCAACCAAGCACTTTCAGCCTTGGTCCAGCTCAAGCGTGCGTGGAAGCAGAGCCGGGATACCGGCAATTCCGCTGCGGCGGCTGGCGAAGCGGGAAACCGCAGCCCCAAGGAACTGTTACTCGCAGCGGATTGTGCATTAAGGCTTTCACTCATTCCCGAAGCCGAAGAATACTTGGATCGTTGCGTTGAAGTGGATCCGGATTCTGAAGAGGCGCACAAAGCGCTGGCCGAAAAAGCCAAGCTTCTCTATCTTGCCAATCGTTTTGCCGAATTAAGGGAACATACCGAAGCAGCCCTATCATTTTTTCCGGACGACCCCTCCTTGTGGAACCTGCTGGGTCACGCCTTCTGGAATCTTGGCGCATGGAAAAAATCCGCTGAAGCCTACAATAAGGCCCTTTCGCTGGACCCGACTAACGGTCTTTTGGCCCAGAATTCCGCCCGTGCCTTGGAACGTTCGGGCGATGACACAGCAGCTTTCGACCACTATCTGAGAGCCGGCAATGCATTCCTGGCTTCGGAATCCTATGACGATCTGGCGTTGTGCCTTGCCCGCCTGTCCGACCTCGACCACAATAATTCTGCAGTCCGTGCCCTCACGGGAAAATATGCATTCGCCTTGGGCGATTGGAAAAGGGCCGAACAAGAACTGGCAGTGGCAGACCGCTTGTCGCAGAAAAAATACGGAGGCCGGGAAGCCAGTCCCGACGCCACGATTCCCTACCTGCGTGGGCTCCTGAGAACCCGCATAGGCAAAAGAGAAGAGGCGATCCCTTATTTCCGGCAGGCCATCGAACTCGAACCCGCCTTTGCCACGTTTCGTTTCCGTCTTGTGGAATGCCTTTTTCTTATCGGTGCAAACCCATCGGACCCGGAAATGATGCGGGAACTGCAGAGTGCACTTGCCGTCGGTCCTGAAGATCCCTGGTTGGCTAATTTGGCTGCCCAGATTTACCTTGCCAAAGCCGATCACGAAGTAGCGGCCGCCTTCGTGGAAAAAGCGGCGAGACTGATGCCTGATGAACCGGCTGTGCGGGCAAACAAGGCTGAACTCATTTTTCTGAGGGGCGATCCCGAAAACGCCCTTGCACTGTTGGACTACCGGCCGGCTCCGCACAATGTACGCCCCAGTGCCAGAACCGAAGATCCAAAGGGAGAATTAGCCAATGCCGCAGGGCACATCCTGGCCCGACTTGGCCGGTGGGAAGAAGCGGTTGAAGCGTATACCCAAGCGCTGATTGCGGCGCCTGATGATCCCGATTATCTGCGTAATAAAGCTTCATGCCTGATCGAACTCGGGCTCTACGGTGAAGCGGATGAAGCCTTGGCCAAAAGTTATGAATTACACCCGGGGACGCGTACCCTCGACCTCATAGCATACGTAGCCATAAAGAAAGGTGAGTACCCCCGTGCAGAAGCCTGCTACCGCATCGGTCTCGAACGGAAACCTGATGATCCGGCGCTTCTTGCTGGTCTGGCCTGGACACTACTTTCCATGGGAAGATGGAAAGCAGCGGAAGAAAACATCCTTCTTTTGGAAGGTTCATCCCCAATGGGCTCTAACGCTGCAGCCAAGGCAGCGGAATTGTGGGAACAATATACCGAAGCAACCACGCGAAACGTTTCCTGTGCTTTTTGCGCCCTGACCTGGAAGGTGGACAGATTCGCACCCGCGACACCCGGGATACGTCTGATTGCGCAACCACCCGATGAAATGCCCGCAGGTTCCTGCACCACCTGCGGAAAAACCCTTTGCGTTGGTTGTGCCAAAAAAAACATGGATGGAGGACGGTTCATCTGCCCCGACTGCGGCGAACGTCTTAAACTTTTGGATGAGGGATTGAAGAAAATACTTTCCGAATGGGCGACGAGAAATGCGTCCGAGTCAAGCCAGTAAGAACATCATTTTGGAATTTCGGATAGCGTTTTCCCCAATTCCCCCGCCGATCGGCTTCGTCGGCTGCCGGATATGAGCCCTCAGCGCTCACGAGGGTAGTTCGAATGGACAAGGTTGTCCCGAGCAGGCCGATAAACCGTTCCCGGGGAATATCCTCCGCGCCGAGACTTTCAAGATGATCGGTATGTACCTGACAATCTATAAATTCGACTCCGTCCGAGAACAGCAGAATGGCCAGACTCAAGAAAGCGGCCTTTGAGGAATTAGGCACCTTGGCGAACATGGATTCTCCAAAAAAGGCATTCCCCAGTCTTATGCCATAGCATCCACCTACGAGGCGGCCTTCTTGGTAGGCTTCTGAGGAATGGACCCAACCCAATCGATGAAGTTCAATATAGGCATCAATCATTTCATTGGTTATCCAAGTTCCGTTTTGGCCAGGCCTTTCGGCTTCGGAGCAGGCGCGGATGACAGCGCTGAAATCCCGGTCCAAGTGCAGGTCGAAAATCCGACGCCTTAGCACCTTATGCATGGATTGGGATATATGCAATTTTTCAGGAAAAATAATGAAACGTGGATTTGGTGAATGCCAAAGGATGGGTTCACCCCCGGAATACCAAGGGAAAATACCTTGTTCGTAGGCTGAAAGGAGCATGCCGGGGGAAAGGTTCCCCCCCGCTCCTACCAGGCTTTCCATCCCCATCCGGGCTTTAGGTCGCGGAAAGGAAAAGCGCTCCCTTTCTGTAAGAAAGGGAAACTCACCCGCATTCTCACTTCCTGAATCCCGGGCCACGAGGGGTCAGTCCCGCACCGTTATCTTGTAAGCGCCATCAAACCAATCGGCAATAGCCTTGCCGCCCGCCTCCAAACGTCCGAATAGGACCTCGTCCACGAAGAAAGATTTAATTTTTTCCTCCACCACACGGGCGATGTTGCGGGCGCCAAATTCCTTGCTGTAACCATCTTCGGCCAAGTGCGTTATACAGGCTTCGGTAACTTCCAGGTCCACTTTTTTTTCTGTCAGTTGGGCACGGAACGAGTCCAATTCCTTGCGGACTATGGACTGAATGGTTTTACCTTCAAGCTGGCCAAAACGCACAATGGCATCCAGGCGATTCCTGAACTCGGGGGTAAAGATCTTTTCAACCGCATCATTCACGACGTCATCGCCATTCTGCCGTTCGCCGAACCCGATCAAGTTCTTTCCGATATCCCTGGCGCCCGCATTGCTGGTCATCACCAGCACAACGTTCCGGAAATCAGCCTTCCGTCCGTTATTGTCCGTCAGAGTGGCATAATCCATGATCTGCAAAAGGATATTGTACACGTCAGGATGGGCTTTCTCTATTTCATCCAGCAACACAACCGCGTTGGGCTGCTTTCTCACGGCATCCACGAGCAAGCCACCTTCCTCGTAGCCCACATAACCTGGAGGAGAACCAATCAGACGGCTGACAGTATGCTTTTCCTGGTATTCGCTCATGTCGAAGCGGTGGAGTGCAGACCCAAGCAGATCCGCCAATTGACGAGCCAGCTCCGTTTTGCCAACCCCCGTGGGGCCGACAAAAAGAAAATTGGCAATGGGCTTGCCCGCAGCCCTGAACCCGGCACGGGAACATTTCACAGCCTTGACGACCGCGTCGATCGCCGTATCCTGCCCAAAAATACGCTCCCTCAGGCGGGATTCCAGGGCCTTCAGTTTATCCTTTTCATTTTCGCCCACCGTTCGTTCCGGTATCCTGGCAATCCGTGAAACCACCGTCTCTATCTGGGGCACACCGATGGGAATGATTTCTTCCTGGCTTTCCAGGTCCACACCAGCGGCGGATAGGGGCTCGGATACCTCCGGCTTCAAGGAATAACCGGATTGGGCTTCAAGGCGCTTGAAAGCCTCGATGCGTGCGAAAGCTCCGGCCTCATCGATTACGTCGATTGCCTTGTCCGGCAAGCGCCGTTCCGTCACGAACTGGGCGGAAAGTTTCACTGCGGCTTCAAGGGCTTCATCGCTGTATTTGACCTTGTGGTATTCCTCATATTTGGTTCGCAGGCCTTTCAAAATGGCTACCGCATCGTTCTCGGAGGGTTCAAGTATGTCTATTTTCTGAAACCGACGGGAAAGGGCACGGTCCTTCTCAAAATATTTGGTGTATTCTTCATGGGTGGTAGATCCAATGCAACGGATCTTGCCGGAACTGAGTGCCGGTTTCAATAAGTTCGACGCGTCCAGGGAACCACCAGATACCGCTCCGGCACCTACAATGGTATGGATCTCATCAATGAAGAGTATGGCTCTATCCTTTTTAAGGATCTCATCCACAACCCGCTTAACCCGTTCCTCGAAATCTCCCCGATACTTGGTTCCCGCCACCAAGGCTCCCATGTCGAGGGAATAAATCGAGAAATCCTTTAGGGTGGGTGGCACCCGTCCTGCCACTATCCGTTGGGCCAAACCTTCGGTCACCGCAGTCTTGCCGACACCCGAATCGCCCACATGTATCGGATTATTCTTAAGGCGCCTGCAGAGGACCTGGATCGTCCTGTCCAATTCCGCATGCCGTCCAATGACGGGTTCGAGTTTCCCCTCTCGGGCAAGGACAGTCAAATCACTGGTAAAACGCTCAAGGGCGCTTTTCTTGGACTGCTTGGAACGTGGTCCCGTTGTCGGAGCAGCCTCATCTGCCACGTCCGACTCAGAACCTTCCGGATTCACGCCTTCACCATCTTCGTCCGCTTCATCACCATCGACGGCTCCCATATCCTCGTCAAGACCAGCTCCTGACCGACCGTGCGAAATCACTTCCAGCAATGCCAGTCGCTTTACCCCCGATTTCCGCAGATAGTAGGCACAATAATTACTTTCCTCGTCATACAGGGAAACCAGGATGTCCGCAATATCAAGTTCCTTCTTCTGGGAAGCCTGGGACTGCAGGACAGCCCGCTCCAGAACACTCTGAAAACCAACCGTCTGAGTTGGCTCGGAGTTTTCCATGACCGGAACCTTTTGCTCGAAATAATTCTCCATGCCTTTCTTGATTTGCTCCAAATCCGCTCCGCATGCAGTAAGTATATCCTGCACCTGATCGAATGAGAGTGACGCATATAGGACATGTTCCGGGGTCAGGTATTCGTGGTTCCTGACCTTTGCTTCATTGTATGCGGCGTTTATGATCGCCTGCACGTGGCGGCTGATCTTCATGCTTCCTCCGAGAACCTAGACTTTCTCAACCAGACAACGTAAGGGATACTCGTTCTTTCGTGCCAAAACGTGTACTTGATCGGCTTTAGTCGCCGCTATATCCCAAGAATACATACCAACTATTCCCCGGCCTTTTTTATGGACGTCCTCCATGATACGAGTCGCTTCGGGTACTCCCTTCTGGAATATTGCCACCAGAACCGCTACGACGAATTCCTTGGTGGTATAGTCATCGTTGAGCAGAACCACCCGGTAATTGTCCGGTTCGGCCAGCTTGGTAACCCGTCTTTCAGCTAACCCCGTCCCTAACCCGTCATTATGTGGCATCTGTCCCAACCTTCAATTCATCCATATCGCATTAATAAGATAGCCAAAAAAGATCCATAATACAACGTCATAACGTACTGAACTGCGATCCTGCTTGCCGCACTCACTAGTTTTGCTTATAGTCGAGACATGCGAATAATTTCCTGGAATGTGAACGGTATCCGAGCCATAGAGAAAAAAGGATTCGTGTCCTGGCTAAGCACCGATGCCCCGGACATGCTCTGTCTCCAAGAGACCAAAGCGAATCCAAGCCAGTTATCCGAGGGACTCGTCAATATCAAGGACGCAACTGGCAAACCCTACCATGTATATTGGGCTTATGCAAAAAAAGCCGGCTACTCCGGTGTCGCCATATATACACGGGAAAAACCGTTAAACGTACAAACCCTCGGGGTTTCCGACTTCGATGACGAAGGGCGCGTGTTGATGGTGGATTATGAAAACTTCACCCTCATCTCCGCCTATTTTCCCAATTCACAGGATGCCGGAGCCCGACTCGATTACAAGCTCGACTTCTGCAGGGCAATTCTTGAAAAATGTTCCAATCTGGTCGCAAAAGGACGTAGATTGGTCCTTTGTGGGGATTACAACATCGCCCATGAGGCCATTGACCTTGCACGGCCGAAGAGTAACGAAGGCAATCCCGGATACTTGCCGGAAGAGCGGGCTTGGATGGATGTCTTCACCAATGCGGGATTTGCGGATACGTTCCGGAGACAACACCCCGGCGAAGCGGGGCATTATAGTTGGTGGTCCTACCGAATGCGTGCCCGTGAGAAAAACGTAGGATGGAGAATCGACTATCACTGCGTGGACGAGGCATTCATGCCGGCAGTTTCCAAATCCTTCATAAGACCGGATATACTTGGATCGGACCATTGCCCGGTCGAACTGCATCTTACTATTGGGGACAAATAAAATGCGGATAAAATATAATGCCCCGACTACTCTCAGTTTCGCTTTTCTCTGTGCTCTGGTACTGTTGCTGAGCAAGACCCTTTTGCCCGGTCTCACGGCCAATCTTTTCATGGTTCCAGGCAAAACCGACTTCAATGCCGCCAAGATTTTGGATTGGTTCCGGGTATTCACCCATATCATAGGCCATGCCGACTGGAATCACCTGGTATCGAACTTTTCTTTCATTCTTTTGATAGGTCCAATACTGGAAATGAATTACGGATCATTCACCTTATTCATCATGATACTGCTTACTGCCTTGGTGACAGGTTTGCTGAATGTATTCCTTTTCCCTACGGCCTTGATGGGCGCTTCCGGTGTGGTTTTTATGATGATACTTCTGGCTTCCTTTACCAATTTTAATAAGGGAGAGGTACCACTCACCTTCATCCTAATTTTGGCACTATATTTAGGCAGGGAAATCCTGAACTCCTTCCAATCCAACAACATCTCTGAATTCGCGCATGTTGCGGGTGGCTTCTGCGGCAGCCTTTTCGGTTTCTTCAAACCGGCCAAACGGACAGCCTGATCGGCGCATTGCGAAACTTTGCGATTTTTGCTATTTTAGATACATGCAAGTCGATATCAACCCGCGCGGCAATGGAGCATGTCCCCTTTGCCGACAGTTTCAGAACTGCCGAATACATAAAGCTCTCAACGCATCCATCAAGGATTTAACCAATCGGGAAAAAAATTCGGCCATGGAACTGGTTATTTATTCATGTCCCGCCTTTGAAGAGCAAGCCTGACATGAATGAGCGCATGGAATCCCTTATAGCCCGCCATAAAGAACTGGAAGAGCTTATACAGAACCCCTCCCTCGCAAAGGATCAGAACAGATACCGTGACATCATGAGGGAACATTCGCACCTGACAGAATTGGTATCAATGGACCAGACAAGAAACATGCTGGAAGCTCAGATTGCAGATACAAACGCAATTTTAAAAGACGAAAAAAACACGGAGATGAAGGAACTCGCCAAGGAAGAACTACAAAACCTTCAAGCCCAACTCAACGAAATTGAGGATCGCATTAAATTCTTCCTGATCCCCAAGGATCCTTTGGATGAGAAAGACATCATCATGGAAATCCGGGGTGGTGCCGGCGGAGATGAAGCCGCCTTATTTGCCTCTGACTTGTTCCGCATGTACTCCCGTTTTGCCGAGAACAAAGGATGGAAGATAGAAATAATGAGTTCCAGCGAAACTGAGCTGGGAGGCCTGAAAGAGGTCATTTTTTCTGTAAGCGGCAAAAACGTCTATGAAAACCTTCGTTACGAATCGGGGGTCCACCGGGTTCAGCGAGTGCCTACGACGGAAGCATCCGGGCGCATTCACACTTCTACGGTAACGGTTGCCGTCCTTCCGGAAGCCGAAGAAACAGAAATCAACATCCGTACCGAAGACTTGCGCATAGATGTCATGCGCGCTGGAGGTCCTGGTGGCCAGTGCGTCAATACGACGGATTCAGCCGTCAGAATCACCCACATGCCTTCTGGAGTCGTCGTGCAATGCCAGGACGAGAAGAGTCAGATCAAGAATAAAGCCAAAGCCATGCGTATCCTCCGCGCCCGGATCTTCGAAATAGAGGAAGATAAAGCCCATGCTGAAAGAGCCGAAGCCCGCAGGAGCCAAGTAGGTTCGGGCGACCGTTCTGAACGGATCAGGACCTACAATTTTCCACAGAACCGGCTCACCGACCATCGCATCAATCTGACACTCTACAAGCTTGACCTGATCATGCAAGGCGATGTCGCCGAGCTCTTCGACGCGCTCAAGCTCACTGCGCGCGAGGAGTTGCTTAAAGCGACCGCATCGTGACCCTTCGAGAAGCATTGGATGAAGGGATCCAGCTGATCCAACATTCAGGAAGTTCAAGTCCCAATCTCGACACGACCCTGCTCCTTTCAGCCGTACTCGGAGTGGACAGGGTATACCTGTATGCACATGCCCACGATAGCCTGAGTGATGTGTATCTTGAACAATTTCAACAGTATCTTGTTCGTCGCAAAAACGGCGAGTGTGTCGCCTATATCCTGGGTAAGAAGGAATTCCACGGAAGGAACTTCATGGTGAGCCCGGACGTGCTGGTCCCCAGACCCGATACCGAAACATTGGTAGATTGGGCGCTTGAATTACTTGAACAGCGTTCCACGCCTACAAACCAAACCCTGCGGGTACTGGACGCGTGTACCGGCTCGGGTTGTGTTGCCATATCCGTAAAATCTGATTTTCCTGGCTGCGATATGATTGCCTGCGACATCTCCAAAGCCGCACTCGAGATCGCCCGTCGCAATACTGAGGCGCTTCTTCCTCAAGACGGAACTGAATGCAAACCCATCCATTTCATACAATGCGACCTACTAACTGAAGTACAGGGAATATTCGATCTGATCGTTTCCAATCCGCCCTACGTGCCGTCTGATCAGATCGATCAGCTTTCTGTGGAGGTTCGCAGGGAACCTAGAATAGCATTGGACGGAGGGACCGATGGGCTGGATCTTATCCAAAGGCTCATCTCGCAAGCAGCCTCCAGACTGCATTCCGGGGGACAATTACTGATCGAAGCCGGAAGCGACCAAACAGGATGCATTCAGCAACTCTTCGCGCGTTCAGGTTTTGTAGACTTTACCCTTCGCCATGATCTTGAAGGACGGGATCGTGTTTTCGGGGGACGAATGCCATGAATATACTCATCGAAGCTTTTTCAACCCGGATATCAACCTATTCAGAAAAAGATCGTGAACGCATCCTGGAAGCCGCCAGTTGGGCCGATGCGCTCCATCTGGACCAAAAACGCGCCTCGGGAGATCCCTATATAGTTCATCCCCTAGGTGTCGCACAATTATTGATTGAATTGAAAATGGACCCCGACACCATAATCGCAGCCCTACTACACGATTCGTTGGAGGATACCAGCGCCACAAAGGATTCCCTTCGCGACCGTTTTGGTCCCGATGTCATGATGATGGTCGATGGGGTTACTAAAATCGACGATCTATCTTCAAAAAACAAGACTGTACAGGAAGCAGAAAGCATCAGGAAGATGCTTTTCGCCATGGTCAAGGATATCAGGGTCATCCTTATCAAGCTTGCGGATAAACTTCACAATATGCGCACCCTACAATATTTGCCTGCGGACCGACAAAAATCCATTGCGCAGGAATGCTTGGATATATACGCCCCCCTAGCGGATCGACTCGGTATTTCCTGGATGAAGGATGAACTCGAAGACCTTTCACTCAAACACCTTAACCGGGATACCTATGAGCAGATAAAGCAGATAGTAGCCCTTAAAAAAGGGGAGCGCGCAGATTTCCTCAATCGTGTTCAGGAGACCATCCAGAGAGAAGCAGGTCTCTCCGGCATCAAAATCACCATGAGTTCCCGGGCAAAACATTTTTATTCCATTTATCAAAAAATGAGAAAAAGGAATAAGAGTGCGGAAGAATTATACGACTTGATGGGTCTGCGCATCTTCTGTGAAGAACAAAATGATTGTTATACCTTACTGGGGATTGTTCATCGTTTATGGAAACCACTTGACGGGCGTTTTAAGGATTATATCGCCATGCCCAAGGCAAATGGCTACCGTAGCCTCCACACCACAGTCATGTGTTGGGATGGCAAACTGATAGAAATCCAGATTCGTACCGCAGAAATGCACCGAATCGCTGAATTCGGAATTGCAAGCCATTGGTTATATAAAAAAGGAAGTACAAACGAGATTGTAAAACTTGAGGACGTTTCAATAGTGAACCGGTTAAAAAGCTGGAATTCTATCCAATTGACATCAGGCTCATTCCTCGAAGATATAAAAAGGGAACTTCTGAAGGATTCGATCTATGTCTTCACACCCAAAGGCAACGTCATCGAACTACCCTCTGGCTCCACCCCCATCGATTTTGCCTACCACATACATTCAGCCATCGGCGACCATTGCATAGGGGCAAAGGCTGATGGATCGATAATACAGCTGAGTGCGGAATTAAAAAACACACAAGTTGTTGAGATACAGACTTCACCCTCAGCTCACCCGCACCTTAACTGGCTACGAGCCGTACGTACCGCAAAGGCCAGAAGCAAGATCCGAGCCTGGCTCCAGCAGAACGACGAAACCCTCATCATCGATAGAAACATAGTAGCCAAAAAAAAGCTCACCACGCCCCCGCTACAAGCGCCGGTACCAACCAAACCCCTGGATCACATCCAGACCATGGTCTATGGGCAAACCATAAGCGAAGGGGTATTGCAGGTCACAGTAGAGAACGAACGCAATATGCTTATTCGATTCGCACAATGTTGTAGACCGATGACAGGAGACCCCATAATCGGCTATGTGTCCCGTGGGAGGGGCATAATCGTACATCGGCGAAATTGTCGGAACGTAGCAAGCATTCCTGACTTTCTCCAACGCAAGACGGAAGTTGAATGGGAAAACTCATCATCACGTTTATTGAAACGATTTCGTGTGGAAGCACGCCGATCATCCGATTTGTTTTCGGAAATCGAAGGTGCGGTTCGAAAATATCAAGGTCACCTTATCGAAGGTCGCCTTGAAGAGAGCACCATGAATCGCCTTACCGGTTTTTTTACCATGGAACTGGAAGATCGTGAAGACCTTAAAAAGGTATTAAAAAACCTTAGGGCAATCCCTTCGGTTCTCGGAATACAGTTGATCAGCTGATCAATTCTCCCGAACGTCCACAACCCTATCAACCAGGGGACTAACGGTATCCACCAGTTTTTGTCGGGACACATCTTCAATCTTGATAACGCAGTACGAATTGGTAAGATCCTCACCCTCAAAACTGGCGAGAGAAATAATATTACCGCCGATTTCAGCTATGGCCGTGGCAATTTTGGCCAATTCGCCTTTCTTTTCGGGCATCAAGACGGTCAAACGTATCCCCGGATGTCGTGCTCCCAAAAGATCGATAAAAAGCTTGAATATGTCCGATTCCGTTACGATCCCCACAAGCACATCACCACGCATGACGGGTAAGCCGGAAATATCGTTATCTGTCATATTTCGGGCGGCCTCTTCAATTGGCATATCCTCGGTTATGGTAATGAGATTCCGAGTCATTATCTTTTCAATTTTTAGTTTGGAAATAAGATAATTCAGCTCGTACATATCCAAAGCGGTGGCTTGGGAGGGCGTCGCGTGGATCAAATCATTTGCAGTGATGATACCAACCAATTTATTATGCTTATCCAGAACAGGCAGGCGATGGATTTTCTCGCGCCGCATTATCGCCTGGGCTTCCGGAACAGAAATTTCCGGATGGACATGAATCGGATTCTTGGTCATGCATCGTCCGACTGTCATTATCAGCCTCCCAGATATGCTTTCTTTACAGCCTCGTCGCTGGCAAGATCGGCCGCAATACCTTGCTTGGTAATGGTACCTGTTTCAAGAATATACGCCCTGTTCGCGATTCTCAAGGCTTTGTACGCATTTTGTTCTACCAATAAGATTGTAGTTCCGGCCTGATTTATCTCCTGGATTATGGAGAATATTTCATCTACCAATACGGGAGCCAGTCCCATCGAAGGCTCATCCAACAAAAGCAGCCGAGGATTTGACATGAGAGCCCTACCAATGGCCAACATTTGTTGTTCACCTCCGGAGAGCGTTCCTGCTATCTGCTTTCTGCGTTCCTTCAAGCGAGGGAATCTTATGAAAACCCTTTCATAACCGGCTTTTATTTCATTCTGGTCAATCCTGGTATAAGCACCCATCTCCAGATTTTCCATTACAGTCAGATTAGCGAATATTCTCCTTCCTTCCGGAACTTGGACCAAACCTTTTTTTACTATCTCATTGGGGGCCAGTTTGGAAATATCGATACCCTCAAAAAATACCGATCCTCCAGCCTTATCCGTAATATTGGAAATCGAATGGAGCGTAGTGGTCTTGCCGGATCCGTTAGCACCAATCAGCGTAATTATCTCGCCTTCCTGAACATCGAAGCTGATGGATCTGAGTGCTTGTATAGTACCATAGAAAACAACCAGATCGTTCACTTTAAGCATCGATCGTCGCCTCCTCGCCCAGATAGGCTTTGATGACAGAAGGATTCCTTTTAATTTCCTCGGGCAAACCTTCCGCGATGATCTTTCCGTAATCCAGTACGACCAGACGTTCACAAATACCCATAACCAAGTTCATGTCATGTTCAATCAATAGAATGGTCACCGAAAAGCGCTTGCGGATGAATGAGATCAATTCCATCAAATTCTTCGTTTCTTGGGTATTCATCCCTGCAGCAGGCTCATCCAACAGCAAAAGGCGCGGATTCCCCGCAAGGGCCCGGACTATCTCCAGTTTTCTTTGTTCACCATAGGGCAGGTTTTGGGCCAGTTCCATTGATTTGGAATCAATATTGAACAAGCCAAGCAATTCCAGTGCCTTGGATTTGATTCGCTCTTCCTCTTGATAGTAGGATTTGGTCCTAAAAACCGAGCCGAATGGTGTGTACGCAATACGGTTATGCATCGCAATCCGCACATTATCCAGTACACTCAATTCTTTGAACAAACGAATATTCTGGAAAGTTCGGGCGATTCCGGATTTTGCAAGGATATGTGGAGCCTGACCTTCGATATTTTTGGTGATGCCATCAGGTTCCATGAACCGGATTTTTCCCTCAGTCGGTGTGTATATGCCGGAGAGCATATTAAAAACAGTCGTTTTTCCCGCTCCATTTGGTCCTATCAAACCGACTAATTCACCTTCATAGATTTTTAGATCAAAATTACTTACAGCTTTCAATCCACCAAAAACTATACTTATGGATTCGACATTCAACATGGGCTCGCTCATCGACGGGCCTCCTTATCGTCCTTGGCCTTCGACGCACGCCACTGCAGTACTTTGTTTAATAGTCCAACCAAGGACAATTCAGTACGACCCAGCAGTCCTTTTGGCCTGAAGAGCATGATGAATATCAAAATGAAAGGGTAAATAACAAGACGGTAATCTTTTAAGAATCGCAAGAATTCCTGCAAGTAAGTAAGAACATAACTTGCAATGATGGTTCCGGTGATACTTCCCATTCCGCCTAAGACAACAATGATTAAAAAATCGACACTTTTAAGGAAAGTGAACATCGTAGGGTTAAGATAACCAAAGAAAGGCGCATACAATCCGCCTGCAATACCTGCAAGGAAAGCGGATATGGTAAAACTAAACATCTTGTAGAAAAAGACCGGAATCCCATTCGAAGCGGCAGCTATCTCATCTTCGCGGATGGAGATTATCGCCCTTCCATAAGACGATAATAGAAAATTGGTAATTCCTGCCAAAATAAGCACTAATGTCGCTGTTACGACAGCGAAGGAAATAACCGGTTGGGCCAGGATATCCGCTGTAAAACCAGGGACACCCTTAAGTCCGGCAGCACCCCCGGTAAGGCCCTTCATATTTATCAGGACTACCCGGATAATCTCACCGAACCCAAGCGTGACTATCGCCAGATAATCGCCGGTAAGTTTCAACGTAGGAAAGCCAATGACAAAGCCAAAAACGGCAGTCATAAACCCGCCACCGATGATTGCCAAAGGCAGGGGCAGGCCCAGTTGCATGGTCAATGAAGACGTAGTATAGGCCCCGATAGCCATGAAGCCTGCATGCCCCAAGGCTAGCTGACCGGTTATTCCCGATATCAAATTTAGACTTATGGCTATGATCGCATTTATTCCAGCTAATGTAAGGATTTGTGCCGTATACTCATCTATAACTTCAATTTTTATCAATGATGTAGGAATTACTACCACCGCAATGGCCACGATTGCCAGCAGGATCGAATTACGCGTTTTATGTTCCATACGCTATACCTTCTCCCGAACGTTCTTGCCCATAATGCCCGTCGGTTTGGCAAGCAGGATTATGATCAAAATACCAAAAGCTATAGCGTCAGATAATTGGGACGACAAAAAACCTTTCGTCATGGTTTCTGCGATGCCTAATATATACCCGCCGATCATCGCCCCAGGTATGGAACCAATACCTCCGAGCACAGCAGCGATGAAAGCCTTCAAACCTGGCATTATACCCATATACGGTTCAACTTGTGGATAGGCGGTTGCAAAGAGAATGCCAGCAGCGGCCGCGAGTATGGAACCCAAGCCGAAAGTAAAGGATATGATGCGATTCACCGGAATTCCCATCAGACTTGCAGCTTTACGGTCATAGGAGACAGCACGCATGGCCTTGCCTGTTTTTGTCGACATTACAATATAATTCAAGGCGATCATAAGAAATATAGATACAAGGACTACTATAATCTGGACATTGCTCACGCTCATGTCCAAGACACTGATATTCACGGTTTTAATGGTAGGAAACTGGCGGGGATTCGGACCGATGAAAGGAATAACCCTCGCGCCGTTCTCAAGAATAAGGGAAACACCGATGGCAGTGATGAGTGCATTGATTCGTGGAGCATTCCTGAGAGGTTTATAAGCCAAACGTTCTATCACAATACCGAAGGTTGCGCTGACGATCATGGAAAAAAGGAAAGCACCTACCATTCCAATGGTGGATAAACCAAAACGGGTAAGAAAGAAATATGCCGCAAAAGCACCTACCATCAGAATATCGCCATGGGCAAAATTTATAAGCCGCACGATGCCGTATACCATCGTATAACCCAAGGCGATCAATGCATAAATGCTGCCCAGGGCGATACCGTTGATGATTTGTTGCAGTATCTCAGTTCCTATGGACACAGCTGCACTCCAGTAACGAAGAAGGCCGACAGGAGACGCGAAACATTCATCGCATCTACCCATCGGCCCAGGAATGTCATCGGAAAGGATTCAGGGTAATACCCTTTATCGAATCCGATCGACTTACACTCCTATTAGGGGTTAACGGTTCCGGCATACTTGGTTGTCAGTTTGCCATCAGTACCCTTAACAACTTCAAGCATTACTGCAGATTTTACCGGATTACGCTTTTCATTGAACTTGATACGTCCGGTGACCAACTGCATATCCAACGCGGCCATCGCGTCACGAATTTTCTGGCTATCGGTGGCAGTGCCGGCATTCTTGATGGCTGCAGCTACCAAGTAGGCCGTATCGTAACCGAGAGCGGCCAAGGCGTTCGGATCCTGGTTATACTTAGCCTTAAAGGAAGCGACGAATTTCTGTACCTTGGGATCATCGGAATCCGGAGAATAATGATTGGAATAGAATCCGTTGAGGGCTTCGTCACCAGCGTTGTTCGTAATTTCGTCCCAACCGTCAGCCCCCAGAAGCGGCATCATCATGCCTTGTGCCCTGACCTGCTTGGCGATGAGAGAAACCGTGTTGTAGTAATCGGGTAGAAGCAGAACATTAGGATTCGTTGCCTTGATTTTTGTGAGCTGGGCGTTGAAGTCCTTGTCTCCTGAATTATACCCTTCAGACGCTACCATTTTCCCGCCGAGACTTTCGAAGGTCTTGCGGAAATTCTCGGTCAGACCGACAGAATAATCATTGGATATGTCATATAGCACCGCAGCGGTTTTAGCCTTTAAGGTCTCGCTGGAATACTTGGCAACAACCTGCCCCTGGAAGGAGTCGTTGTAACAGGCGCGGAAAATAAAGTCTCCAGCATCGGTTACAGTATCGTTGGTGGATGAAGTAGAAATTTGGACTACTTTCTTGGCTTGAGACAAGCTTGTGATGGCCAAGGAGCACTTTGAAGTCAAAGCACCTATGATTACATTAACCTTGTCTTGTGCAGTCAATTTCTTGAATGCATTGGTGGATTTCTCAGGGTTCGCTTCGTCATCCTCCGCAATCAATTCCAGTTTCTGACCCAATACGCCACCTGCTGCATTGATCTCTTCGAAAGCCAAAACTATGGCATCCCGGGTTTGAATACCGTAAGCCGATACCGGTCCCGAGATGGGAAGGATGGTACCAATCTTGATAGTGCCGGAATCTTTTTGTCCGGCGCCGAAAGCCGATACCGCAATCACTGCGATTGCCGACGCAATTAGAGCAAACTTCTTCATTCAATCCTCCTGATGCGAAATCTCATGATCCGCAAACAAAACAGATGATATTTATTAATATGCAATTTGTCTAGGGTAATTGCATATTTTATGCATACATAGCACCAATAACCATTAAAAAACCCTCACAACTTTCCGTCGTGAGGGTTTATGGATCTCTTAAGATAAGTTTAAACGGCTTTACCGTTTTTTATACTTGACTTACAGATTTTGCATATTTTTTGCTTGGAACCAGCTATTTCCTGTTCATATAATATCTTTACATTATTTCTCTTGCAGACCGGACAAGTACCGCGCCCATGAGCCGGCAGTTCCCTTATACCCTTTCCACGATGAGCTTTGGACATGACAATCCTCCCTTATTTCGAATCAGCTTCGACTGTTTTTTTGGTCGGAGCTTTCTTGGCGGGAGTTGTGGTTCCCGTTTTTTTAGGCTCATCAGTAGAGGCTTTCGCCTTCTTTGTTTCAGTCTTCTTGGCATTGGGCTTCTTTTCAGCCTTAACTGCCTTTTTTTCGACCTTTTCAGGTTTTACGGAACTCTTGTCATCGTTTTTACCCGCAACAGCTTTCTTGTCAGGCTTAGCCTTTGGCTCGACCAGTTTATAATCAACCAATTCAAGGATAACCATTTCAGCCGCATCGCCTGCCCGGGCTCCCAATTTGATAATCCTGGTATATCCACCAGCACGATCTTTCATCCTTGGCGCGATGTCGGTGAACAGTTTGGCAAGTATTCCCTCATCAAACAAACGGCGTGATACAATTCGCCTATTGTGTACTGAGTCCTCTTTTGCGCGGGTAATCATTTTCTCCGCACTTTTGCGAATTTCCAAGGCTTTCGCTTTGGTAGTCGTTACCCGCTCATAGCGCAATAGTGAACCCACCATATTCCGGTGCAGTGCCTTACGGTGCGCGGCCGAACGATCCAGGCGGTTAAAGCCGATCTTATGCTTCATCTTCCTCTTCCTTTTCAGTCGTAAGTTTCGCCGCGTTCTTGAGCACGCTATAGTCAGTCATGCCAAGATTAAGGTTCCACTCTTTGAGTTTTTCCTTGATCTCCTGAAGTGATTTCTTACCGAAATTTCTGGTTTTGGCAATGTCATCTTCAGTTTTTCGGGTCAATTCACCAATGGTCTTAATATTTGCATTCTTAAGGCAATTTGATGAACGAACGGAAAGTTCAAGTTCCTCTACCGGCGTATTCAAAACCTGACGGATTCGTTCATCATCTTCATCGAGATCGTCGTCCGCGCTAAAATCGCTTTCGTCAAAATTAATGAAAACAGAGAAATGATCCTTAGCGATTTTCGCAGCCTCTGCAAGTGAATCATCCGGGCGCACGGTACCATCGGTCCATATTTCAAGAACCAACTTATCGTAATCGCTTCGTTGTCCAACTCGTGTAGGCTCAACAGTATATTTGACCTTTTTCACCGGCGAGAAGATTGCATCCATCGGTATTGTACCGATAACCTCAATATATTTCTCGTTGACTTCTGAAGGCACATAACCCCTGCCAAGATCAACCTGAACCTCAAATTCAACTCTGGCTTCTGGCATGAGGGTCATTATGTGCAAACCTTCATTCAATACATCAAGTTGGTTCGTCCGCTCCAAATCTTCGCTATTTACTTCAACCTGACCTTTCCATTCAAACAGAAAGGTTTCCTGTTCCACATCATCCGCGAGTCTTAAACGGATTTGCTTGAGATTATTTATAATTTCCAAAGTATCCTCAACGACATTAGGTATCGTCTCGAACTCACTGGAAATCAGATGGGCAATGCCATCCGCATCGTAAGAAGTAATTTTTACGGCGGTGATTGCATAACCCTGTATCGAGGAAAGCAAAACTCGACGTAAGGTATTACCGACAGTCGTACCGAAACCAGGTTCGAAGGGAGCTGCGACGAATTTTCCATAGTCGGAATTCAGTTCGCCGTGCTCAAAGGTAATTCCTTTAGGTCGCTTGAAGCCTTTAAGCAGATTCTTTCGAGCCATTGGAACTCCTTATTTGGAATAAAGCTCGACGACCATCTGTTCCTTGATC
>Ga0172379_10001801_pt1 | contig 40914 bp, 47 predicted proteins | sample GrowelOW334metaG_FD_119756 | JGI IMG/M metagenome (GOLD analysis project Ga0172379, IMG submission 119756) | Groundwater microbial communities from an aquifer near a municipal landfill in Southern Ontario, Canada - Groundwater well OW334 metaG | ecosystem: Environmental > Aquatic > Deep... | reverse complement strand
TAAGTGATATCTTGAGAATCCCGATGGGGACAGTCGCAACCCGTATTAGTAGAGCTAAAAAAATAATGAAAAGCATATGCCAAAAGAATTAAAAAATATTACAGAAAATGTGATGGATCAAATCCACCAAGGCAAGGTAAAGATGAAGCCCAGGGCATATTTTGTTGTTGGATCTATTTTAACTTTTGTGGGATTAATATTTTCTGTAATTGTTTCAACCTTTTTCGTCGGATTAATAAGATTTTCATTGCGAACGCATGGACCAATGGGGCAATACAGATTCGACCAAATAATGTCCAGCTTTCCCTGGTGGGCCGTCATTCTCGCTATCCTTGGTTTGTTTATTGGTATTTGGCTTATTCGTCAATATGATTTCTCTTACAAAAAAAATCCCTGGATTATAATAATTGGTTTTATTTTGGCGATTATCGTCGCAGGATGTATCACAGATATGGCTGGTCTAAATGACACGATGTTTCGGTATGGTCCGATGAGAGGGATGATGGGCAATTATTTCCAGGGTGGACAGACGGCACCCATTGTCACAAACCAAAATTCTTCACCCTTAACAACGTCCACGGCACAGACAGTTGCCACCAACGTGCCCATAAAAATTCCACCGGAACCTACTTTGCCACCTTTACCGGAAGGAACAGACCAATTTGTAGTATCACTTACAGCAACATCGGATGATATTTCTGCTAATTTGCTGTCCGGTGGGTATATAAAAGATTCAACAGCCTTTAGTCTGTCTATCGGAACGACGAAATCGATTGATCCCGGGGCGTATAAAATTTCAAAAGTCATGACCCCGGCTCAAATTTTGCAGACTCTGCGCGGAAAGCCATATATGAAATGGGTGGTTATTCCGCCTGGGTTTCGCAAAGAGGAAATAGCGGAATTGCTCGCGCCCGCTCTCGGCTGGACAGCAAAACAAAAAAGTGAATGGATAACGAAAGACACGACGGTCAAGCCGGAATACATCGAGGGAGTTTATGCCCCAAATACATATCTTATTCCAGTGGGGGAAACACCAGCCAGCGTTACCACCAGACTCATCGCTAAGTTTAATGAAAATTTTGCTTATTATTTACCGCAGTTTACTGCCAAGAATATCAAATGGACTTCTGGGCTCACTCTGGCTTCTTTGGTACAACGTGAAGCTGCCAATGTCGCCGATATGCCCCTCATCGCCGGGATACTTTGGAATCGTCTAAATCAGAGCATGATGCTCAACGTGGATGCTACCCTTCAATATGTTCGAGGAAATACCGGCAACGGGTGGTGGGCTCCCATTACTGTAGCCGATAAAAAAATTGATTCACCCTATAATACATATATGCATACCGGCTTGCCACCGCATCCAATAGCCGAGCCGAGCATAAGCGCTATCGCGGCCGTGCTTCATCCTACTGCGACAGATTGCTTGTATTATTTGCACGACAAGAATCACGCGACTCATTGCGCGGCAACTTATGAAGAACATCAAGCAAATATTCAAAAATATTTAATAGCACCCAGTTCGTAACGAATAATCTTGCGGGCTCCTTTTTTTAAAAACAAATTATGCGAGGCAAGAAAGTATGTTTTATCGATCAGTCTCCGTGAGGAGAAGCGATTGAACATCCTTTAAAATTTCAATGCCGTGATATGTGGGGTCCACTTCAGGATAAGTCTTTTCTATGTTTCCGTCAGGCCCCACAAGATAGGAAATTCGCTTGCTGGAAAGTGGGCTATTTGCTTCATACATTTTTATAACTTTCTTTTCTGGGTCAGAAAGCAAAATGAACGGGAGTTGATATTTCTCCGCGAATTTTTTGTGGCTTTCTACGGAGTCTGCGCTTATGCCGAACACTTTTACATTATTTACTTGAAAGTCATTATACATATCGCGAATTACGCAAGCTTCTTTTGTGCATCCCGGTGTATCGTCTTTTGGATAGAAATATACGAGCACAAAATCACCACGGTATTCAGTGAGAGAGTGCTCCTTTCCGTTTTGGTCCGGAAGTGTAAAATCTGGCGCAGGTGTTTTTATTTTTAGCATAACAGAATGATTATAATCGTAGATTGTGAAGTAAGCATGAACAAACAGCTGTGATTATCGTTTTTTTCACAAAGTTTTAATGTGTTGATACTAAGCTTAGACATTATTAATTTTGCGTTTTGTTTTTTGTCTGTTTGTAACTGAACGGATTGGTCGAAATAAACAAATGGCGCAATAAATTTAATTATAAAAAACATGAGTAATACACCAGCAGTAAAGTTTTTTTCCGGAGTAACGGTTGTCGCAATCATTTTTTCTGCGGTCATCCTTGGTATGGGTAGTGGAAATTTGGCTTTCGCGCAAACGACTCAAACTTGTTCTATCACCACCACGCTGAAATCTGGATCAACGGGGGATGAGGTTAAATGCTTACAAACTAGTCTTGGAGGGCTCGCCGTCGACGGCACTTATGGTGCAAAAACGGAAGACGCTGTTGATAAATTCCAAAAGGACCACGGCCTAAAGGTTGATGGCATTTTTGGTCCATTATCTCGTGCTGCCTGGGAAAGTGGCGCCCCAGCTGTAAATACCTCTCCCAAGGACAGTACTAGCTATTAAAATTATCCAATTTTGGTCGAAGGAAACTACTAAAATAAAAAAAACAACCCCCGAGAAAGGGGTTGTTTTTCTGTTATCGCCATTATAGTTTATTAGTTTTTTGTTTATTTATTTTATTACATTGGACAAGACATATGTTTTTTATACATTATCGCTAATAAAATCGACCTTTAGTTGTCATTCCCATGGCTATTTTTTTGTTTCCCATGATGTTGTCCGGGATTATTGTCTCCATTAATGCTGTGATTCACCGGAGAAATATTATTTGAATGGTTATGATTTTCGTTATCACCGGATTCCTGATGATTATCAATTTCATCAGTTTCACTGCTTTCGTCCTCATTTATACTTTCGTTCCCATTGTCGTCGTTTTCATTTTCTATTCCTTCGTTTTCATTTCCATCATGGCCACCTCCGCCCCCGATTGTTTCTGAAGTTTTGAAGCTCAAAACTTCACCCGGATACCAGGTACCATCAACAAAGGACCAAGCTGCAAAATAATATGTCGTGTTTGGAGTTATCGCAGGTAGGTTAGAGGGGATACCGGTGGTGGTAATCGACGAAAGAGAAGCAGAGAAAGGTGTGTTCGCGGCAATCGCTCCGAAGTCAGGAGTTGAATAAACTCCGGATGGAATGACTGGGCTTGTAGTGACGAACGGAGCCAAGGAAACCCAGAATGAATGTCCGGTAGCAGCACTACCTCCATTAGTTCCATTTAGCATTGCATCTGTCGTGCTGATGCCGGTAGCCGCATCGGTCGTAACGTTGGCATCGTTTACTGTCGGGTAAATGGTCGTTGGGTCACCTGTTAAATTCGTATTTTCAGCTGTCACAACCTTGCCATTGGCGAGAGTAACAGTTGCCACTACTTTTGTGGCAGGAACACTTTGACCATATTGGGTTTCTTTTACATTTGTCCAGTACCCATCTGTTCCGTAATCGAATGTTCCAGATACATCAAACGGTGAAGAAAATTGAGTTCCCGTGATGTCTGTGTTAAATTTTGGCAAGATAGCCGTATTGGTTTGAAGCAGAGTTGATCCATTAAATAATTGCACAACCACAGAAGTTGCCCCGGCGAATGTTGCATCAGTTAAACCAAATCCCGCCGTGTATCCTTTTAGTATTCCAAGGCCAGTGTCATAGTTCACAACACCAAAATCCTCAGCCGTTAGGGTACCTGGTAGGGCAAGGATTGGCGCAGCCATCCCACTCGTCGTGTGCCACTCAAATGGGGAAGTTCCGCTCATGGTGCCATCAGGAGCGATTGTTCCCGTGGCTGTCACCGAGTAACCAGGGTTTAGTGGGCCTGAATATGTGGTGGTAAAAGTTACGGTGTCTCCCGTAACTTGTCCGGTGATGGTTTCTGGTGTTTGGCCTGCGGCGGTGTAGGGTGAGCCGCCGGATGGGTAACCCCCGGTTCCTGAGAATGTGCCGTCAGGATTTTGGTTGGTGATTACCATATCATGTGCATACACACCTCCCGCTAGCCACACATATGTACCGACTGCGTTCCAGTTTGGTAGGGGTGCCGCCTTGGCGGGTAGAGCCATACTGAGCGGAGCTATTAATAGCGCCAATAAAGCAATTTTAGTAACAATATTTTTTTTCATTTTTTTTAATTTTAATTAAGTTTATAATTTTTATTATAATTAATAATATTAACCTTATAATAGATAATAGTTTTTTACCGACCAGAGTTTTAGACATATCGGAACGACCATTTGACCAGAATGATTGTTTCTTTATATCGCGTAGCTCTATTTTAAAATAGCCAGAATGAAGTCAGCGTGAAAAATCGGAGGCGCTGTTTTTTGACAGATAAATAAAAAATGTGTTATTGTATTGATGGTTGATGTTCTTTACGGCGATTTCAAAAATTAGGAGAGGGAGGCTCTCATGGTTTTAAGAAATTTGGTATCCTGGATTGTTCCACTTTCCAGGTTCCAGGATTTTTACCACGGAGAAGAGGTGGCAGACATGGTCCCAGTTATCTGGGAACTATCTTGGGGCGATACTCTTCAGTGGGAGGTCGGTGGTTGCCTCACTGGTCTCGCTGTAGTTGTTTCTTGTGAGGAGGAAATTGAAATTGTTGAAGACAAAAAGGATGGAACGGAAATTCTTAAACACCCCATGGTCGGGGTTGTTTTTAGGAGGATTTCCTGATAAACCACTTTGTGTGAAAGGAGAATCGTTGCGTGGCGCTCATGTGCCACGCATTTTTTATTAGGCGGTGGTTTTTCGGTAAAAAATTTAGGCCTAGAAATATTTTATGTGAGGAGTGTTTTTGATAATTTCAAAAGCTTCTTCTGCGGAGTCTACGACATTCAATATATTGAGGTCTTCCTCGTGGATGAGATGATTTTTTTTATACCAAGATTCCTTCATCCAATTAATCAAGGGTGCCCAAAATTCCTTTCCGACGAGAATAATCGGAATTTTTTGAGATATTTTTTTTGTTTCGATGAGGGTTGCCAGTTCAAAGGATTCATCTAGGGTGCCGAACCCCCCCGGGAAATATACATAAGCCTGGGCGGCGTAGGCGAGCATTACTTTTCTGGAGAAAAAATAATGGAAACCGATGCTCTTTTTTACCCATGGGTTGATTCTTTGTTCATAGGGGAGTTGGATGTTGAGCCCGATAGATTCTCCACCACCCTCGCTTGCGCCACGGTTCGCTGCCTCCATGATACCCGGGCCTCCTCCGGTCACGACTCCATACTTATTTTTTGCCAACATGAGGCCAAGCTTTTCTGCCTCCTTGTACCAATGAGCATCACTTTTCATCATGGCTGAACCGAAGATAGTTACCGTTCTTGTGTTGTTAAAATCAGCCAAGAACTGAAATCCATTAACAAATTCGGACAAAATTCGGAGGGTTCTCCATTGGAAGGCTTCTCGCCAATCATTTTGGCTTTCTTTGGGTGATGGCAGGTCGCGGGCGGGAACGTTAACATTTTTATTATTTGGCATAGACATGCATTGATTATATCAGACTTCGTTTCACTTTCAAAAAAAACAAACCGTTTCAATAATACATAGATTTGGTATAATAAAAATTCAATATGAAAAAGGAGGGAATGGCAATAAAAACAATATATTTAAGCATCGCTGGGAATGCGTCCCTGGCTATCATTAAATGGCTAGCCGGTATTTTAGGAAATTCGCATGCCCTAATCGCTGATGCGATAGAGTCAACGACGGATATTTTTTCTTCCGCTTTGGTGTTGTTTGGAATAAAATTTTCCAGCAAACCGGCAGACAAGAATCATCCTTACGGCCATGGCAAAGCGGAACCGATAGCGACATTTTTTGTGGTGGTTTTTTTGGTAGTCTCTGCTCTTATTATCATTGTAAACAGCCTAAAAAGTCTCGGGATGCCACGCACTTCTCCGGAACCGTGGACCCTTCTTTTTCTCGCATTCATAATTGTTTGGAAGGAGATTTCTTATCGCTTGGTGTTAAAGAAAAGTAAAGAGACGGGGAGTTCTTCTCTTCGGGCCGATGCCTGGCATCATCGAAGCGACGCGATTACTTCTGTGGCGGCCTTCATCGGTATCGGCATGTCTTTGGTTCTGGGGAATGGTTATGAACATGCAGATGATTGGGCTGCTCTCTTTGCGGCTGGATTTATTTTGTATAATAGTTATTTGATTTTTAGACCAGCCTTGGGAGAGATAATGGATGAACATTCCTATGATAGTTTGGAAAAAGAAATTCAGCGAGTGGCAGATGAGGTTCCTGAAATAATAAATATAAGAAAATGTTTTATTCGCAAAGCGGGCATGCAATATCATATAGATCTACATGTCGCCGTGGATGCGGACATTCCGGTAAAAAGGGGACACGAAATATCTCACGAATTAGAAAAGATTTTAAAGGAAAAGATAGAGAATATCGACAATGTTTTAATTCATATTGAACCCAACTAATGCATTGCAATAACATGCTTTTTCCTCTATACTCACCTAAATGGACAAAAAAATTTGGGTACTCTCAATATTCTTGCTAGCCGTGCTTTTCGGTTTGTTTTTTTTATTTCCCGGCGTGTTCGGTAGCGTCGTCTCTTATAGTAAGGATGGATTGAGTGCAAATGTGGAACAAACTGAGGCTGAACAGTCCATTGTCGTTGTTCCTCCTCTCGACATTGTCGCTTACGATAAAAAATTAGAAGAAATAGCCAATAACCCTCCTCCGAAAGTTGTTGTGCCTAAAAAAGACAAAGACGGGAACGAAATTCCTGTCCCACCGACACCACCCCCGGCGTATCTCTGGCCGGTGAAAACCGCATATCCGAATGACGGAGCTCTTTTGCCGTTTAATCGTATCATCGCTTATTATGGAAACTTGTATTCAACCAAGATGGGAGTATTGGGAGAATATCCGGAAGACGTGATGTTGGCGAAGTTGGCAGGAGAGGTAAAAAAATGGGAAATAGCTGACCCCGGAACCCCGGTCATTCCAGCTCTGCATTATATCGCCGTGGTGGCTCAGGGGAGTGCGGGCAAGGATGGTAAATATCGGGCGCGGATGCCGGATTCTGAAATAGATAAAGTTTTAGCGATAGCGGCGAAAATAAATGGGATAGTCTTTTTGGATTTACAAGTTGGTTTTTCCACGGTGGAGACAGAGATACCTCTTTTAGAAAAATATTTAAAATTACCGAATGTGCATTTAGCTCTTGACCCTGAATTTTCCATGAAGGGGACGATCAGACCCGGGAAGGTCGTCGGCACATTAGATGCGACCGATATAAATTTCGCTTCAAATTATTTGGCAAAACTTGTAAAAGAGAATCACCTTACTCCGAAAATTTTAATGGTGCATCGTTATACGCAGAAAATGGTTACTAATTATAAACAAATCAAGACCATGCCGGAAGTACAAATTATAATGAATATGGATGGTTGGGGAGGACAAGCCAAGAAGATCGGTACCTACAAAAATTTTATATATTCGGAACCTGTGCAATTTACCGGTTTTAAATTATTCTATAAAAATGATCTTTGGGATAAAGGTACAGTGATGATGACCCCAGAAACTCTTTTAAAATTAAACCCTCGTCCGGTTTATATACAATTTCAATAATTTTGTTATATAATTATGAATATGGAAGGAAAGCAAAATCAGCCTGTTAATGCAGAAAATATAATTTATGGGATTAGGGACGAAGTTTTAAGAATGGGAGCAAATGATTCTGAGGCTTCTCGTTTTGATAGAGTTTTAGGAAGATTAAGATCTGGGGCGTCCACTCCGGAGGATGCGGTCAGAGAAGCTCGAGCGATATTGGATGGCAAGCAAGACTACCACTAACACGCATGAATTCACAAAAAGAAAAAAAGGCGTGGCGGGAAGTGAAATACAGCGAAAAATTCTCTAACGCATTTCGTGGAATGTATGTTGTTTCCAGGACAACCAGACATTTATATATTCATATTATTTTCACGTTGCTTGTAATATTGTTCGGTTTATATTTCAATGTTTCTGAGTTGGAATGGATTGCTCTTGTTTTTGCTATTGGTTTTGTTTTTGTTTCCGAGACGTTCAATACGGCGATTGAAATAGACATAGATTTGACCTCACCGGAGTATCATCCATATGCGAAAGACACGAAGGATGTCGCCGCTGCCGCTGTGTTGTTGTCTGTCTTCACTGCCGTAATTATCGGATTTATGATTTTCTTGCCAAAATTTTTTTAAACTGATAAGCTTTGACCATGAGTAATAATGTAAAAATATTTATTGCGGTAATTATTCTTTTGATTTTGGGCACTGTCGCAAGCGTGCTCGTTCAGTCTGGCGGTATGCCTGTCGGGCCTGGAAAATACGATGCCCTGGCAACTTGTTTGAAGGACAAGGGGGCTGTCTTTTACGGGGCTTTTTGGTGCCCACATTGCCAAGCGACAAAGAAAGAATTTGGTTCAGCTGCTAAATTATTGCCTTATGTTGAATGTTCCACCTCGGATGCTGCTGGTCAATTGCAGATATGCGCAGACAAGAAGATAGATAGCTATCCCACCTGGGAATTTGCTGACGGGTCTCGTCTAACGGGGGAGGTGTCTTTGTCGCAATTGGCTGACAAGACGGCCTGTGTTTTGCCTCAATAAACATGAATGCTGACACAATTCATTACCTAAATTTATTCCTTGGGACCGGAACCATTTTGCTTCAGGTTTTTTGTGTCGTTACTCTTTTTATTTTATTTTTCAATTTTAAGAAAAATAAAAAGAATGTTTTTTTGGATTTTATTGACAAACATTTTTTAATTTTGGTTTTTTTGATTTCCTTATCTGCTACGATTTTTCCTTTGGTGTATTCTGAAATAATACGTTTTGTCCCATGTTATTTGTGTTGGTGGCAGAGAGTTTTCATGTTTCCATTGGTTTTAATATTCGGTGTTGCCCTTTGGGATAAAGACAGAAAAGTAATTCGCTATGTTTTGCCCCTTCTTTGCGCTGGTTTTCTCGCCTCTGTTTATCAAAATTTTTTCTACTATTTTGGCGAAAACTCAAATTTACCCTGTGATGCGTCCGGGGTGTCTTGTTATCAACACGTCGTCTCGGTGTTTGGGGGATACATATCGATTCCAATGATGGCATTAACGGTCTTTTTTTCTTTGTTGACCTTGCTGGCAGTTGCTCATTTTTACAAAAAAGAGATATAACCCGGAAGTAGAGCTTTTGTCTTTGATAAAAGTCTCACTACCGGGTATAATAAATACATGGAACAAGAATTACAAAAGAAAATTGAGGAACAGGGGATTAAGATAGATGCGATTTATAAATCAGTGGAAAAGACCAGAAAGTATTTTTTGATGATAATTTGGATTACTGTTATTGCTGTAGTTTTGCCTCTCATTGCAATGGTTTTTGTTTTACCAACGTTTATTAGTAATTATACAAGCACTTTGAATGACATAGGATTTTAGTTTTATTATTAGTTAATTTAGATAGCGTCACGCTTTTGATTGACAGTTGCGCGACGTGATTCTGCAGAATCATATGGGGAAAGGTAATAATTCATACAGAAAGGACGTAAAAAAGCCTAAAAAAGCAAAGAAGAAATAAATCTTTTTATAGATAATCTTGTTATTACTATTGTGTTATAATAAAAACATAGTTGTATTATTATTTTTAAAATATTTTATTGATTATGAAAAAAATAAAAACAGTCATTGGTTTGTCGTTAATAAGCGCGATGTTTTTAATGAATGTTTCACTTACTCAAGCGGCTGTCACTTGGACGCAAACAGATTGGTCCGCGGGTGATGGACAACCTACTTGGTCTGATCCGAGTATGTATGATTCGTCTAGTGGAGATGGGGTTTACGATACCGCTACTGCCAATCAGCTGACAATGAAAATCAATGCTTCTACCGTGGTGGGGCAAGCGAATTTCACTACGGGGACAAGTCAAAGTACTAGTGTTTCTGGAGTAAGCGCGTATGGGTTGAACAACCCGATTTCTTCAATCGTAGCCGGTAGTAAATTTATCATCGCTGACCCAGTTAATAATCGTGTATTAATTTATAATTCAATACCGACTTCTCTGGCCGTGCCCGCGGATGTGGTGGTCGGACAGGTGGATTTTACTCATAATTCTGCTAACCAGGGAAGTACCGTTGATGCGAATACTCTCAATGCTCCGCGTGGACTTTATTCGGATGGGACGAAACTTTTTATAGCAGATTCCGGGAATAATCGTGTGCTTATTTTCAACACTATTCCGGTCGCGAACAATATTTTGGCTAATGTAGTAATCGGCCAAGCTGATTTTACCCACAATACAGCCAACCGTGGCGGGGCCGTGGCGGCGAACACTCTTTCTTTTCCGGATGCTATTACTTCAGACGGGACAAAACTTTTTATTAACGACGATGTGAATAATCGTGTACTTATTTTTAACACCATTCCGGTTGCGAATGGTGTTTCTGCGGATGTTGCGGTCGGGCAACCGGGACTTGTTTCTGGTTCTTCGAATAATGGTGGTTTGGGGGACGATACTCTTTATTATCCTCGTGGTGGGATTGCGGTAGCTGGCACGAAGCTCATCATTTCTGATACTTATAATAACCGTATGTTAATATACAACACCATCCCTGTTGTGAGTGGTGCTTCGGCCAGTGTAGTAATCGGTCAAGCTGATTTTATCCACAATGCAGCCAACCGTGGTGGGGCTGTCGCAGCGAACACACTTAACGCTCCCTTTGGTATTTATTCTGATGGGACAAAATTATATGTAGCAGATGGTGGGAACAATCGTGCCCTTGTCTATAACACCATCCCCGTAGCCAATGATGCTTCGGCTGATGTCGCCGTCGGGCAAGCTGATCTTACTCACAATTCATCTGGAGTGACCCAAAGCGCCATATCGCTTCCTATGGGTATTTTTTCAAATGGGACAAAATTATTTTTATCAGATTTTACTAACAGTCGTGTTCTCGTTTACAATACCATCCCAGTTTCAAGTGGTGTTTTAGCTGATGTGGTAGTGGGTCAACCTAACTTTATTTCCAGTACGGCTAACAATACGTTTTCTTTTTCTTCAGATACTTCTCTTTATAACCCCATGGATTCAATTGTTGTTGGGAGCAAACTCATTGTAGCTGATGCTAGTGATAATCGTGTCCTTATATATAATACTATCCCAACATCCAATAACGCTCCAGCAGACGTGGTAATCGGACAAATAGATATGACGCACAATGCTGTCAATCAAGGGGGGTCTGTAGCAGCTAATACATTAAATGGCCCCGTCCGTCCTTATTCAGACGGAACGAAGCTTTTTATCGTTGATCGTAGCAACAATCGCGTCCTTATTTACAATACCATTCCTGTTGCTAACAATGCCTCAGCGGACGTGGTAATAGGTCAAGTTGATTTTATGAATAATGCAGTTAATCAGGGTGGAGTAGCCGCAGCGAATACCCTAAGTGCTCCTTATAATGTTTCTTCTGACGGAACTAAATTATTTATCGCGGATCAGTTTAACAATCGTGTGCTTATCTACAATACTATCCCAGTCTCCAATGACGCATCCGCTAATGTCGTTGTGGGACAAGTAGACATGGCGGGCGCTACCGTTAATCAAGGATTGGGGTCAAATGTGACGGCGCAGACCTTGTATCAACCAGCGAGTGCTTTCTCGGATGGGGTGAAATTTTATGTATCTGATACAAAAAACAATCGTGTCCTTATATACAACACTGTCCCTGTTTCCAATAATGCTTCGGCTGATATAGTCATTGGCCAAGCAGATTTTAACAGTTGCAGGGCCAACCGTGGTGCGCCTAGTTTTTTTGGAACTTGTAACACCGCCAATTCAACCGGAGTTGCTGCCAATACCCTGTATTTCCCTTATGAAGTTTATGCAGATGGAATTAAGTTATACATTCTTGATTATAGTAATCAGCGTGTCCTTACTTATAACACTATTCCAACTTCCAATGATGCTTCAGCTGATGGAGTAATCGGTCAACCGAATTTTACTAGTATGTCTGCAAACCAAGGAGGAACAACGGCTGCGAATACCCTAGCATTACCCGCCGGCATAAATTCTTCCGATTTGAGTTTGTACGTGGCAGATTACTCCAACAACCGCCTCCTCATCTATTCGGGCTCTCACAGCAGTACCGTAACTTCCTCCATCTACGACGCCGGTACCCCTTACACCTGGGGACCACTCACATATACAGCCACTACGGGAGAGAACACAGCCGTATCTTTTGAAGTCTCCACGGATGATGGTGCTACCTGGGAGGCGGTGACAAACTATACCACCCAAACCTTCGGTCCATCTAATACCGTAGCTTACCGAGCCACTTTCTCTAACACCGATGGTATTTCTACCCCTACTCTAACCAATGTCTCTATCCCAGGCGGGGTAGTGGCTTCTTTGATTACCGGTCAAGCGACAAACATTACTAAAAACAGTGCTACTTTAAACGGAGAGATGACAGATACCGGCGGGTCTGACGCCATCGAGAGAGGTTTTGAATATGGCAAAACCACGAGCTATGGTTCTATCACCACAGAAGCAAGTGGCCCCTATGGTATTGGTCTTTTCACGGCCAATCTTACAAACTTAAACTGTGGCACCACTTATCATTATCGAGCTTATGCCACGAGCGTTGTAGGAACAGGTTATGGAGATGATTTCAGCTTTGACACGGTGCGATGTCCTTCTTCCGGAGGAGCCGGTTTCTCCGGGACGACAAGCCAATCCTCCTCTCCAGTCATTCCTTCTGCTCCAGCTCCGAGCTGTTTGATGCTTCAAACCCTAAGACAAGGCAGTAAGGGAGAGGAAGTGAAATGTCTACAGACCAAACTAAATTCTAATCTAATCATTGACGGCATGTTTGGACCACTAACCAAAGCATCAGTTATTCAATATCAGCTGTCTCACAATCTGGTAGGGGATGGAATCGTGGGACCACTGACGAGGGAGGTGTTGGGGGAATAGAAACATGGATAGATTTTCCGAAAAGGAGGAAATTTTATTACGAAAATTAAACACTCCGGCCAGGGTGCAGGATTTTTTGAATGGTTTGCAGTTTAATTTTGAAAAGCCTGCCCGCCGCGGCGGGGGCGGAGAGACGCTAAAATCACCGCTTTTCACACTTCGGGATAAGAGCGCGCATTGCCTAGAGGGTGCGCTCCTCGGGGCTTACGTTCTTTCTAGGCACGGTTTTAAGCCCTATCTAATGCACCTTAAGGCAGCAAAAGAGGATTATGACCATGTTGTGGTCCCGTTTAAAGTAGGGCAATTATGGGGGGCGCTTTCTAAAACAAATCATGCAGTTTTGCGTTATCGAGAACCGGTGTATAAAAACATTCGCGAGCTGGCCATGTCCTATTTCCATGAATATTTTTTAGATAATGGGCGAAAAACCTTGAGACAATATTCTGCTCTTCTTAATCTAAGTGTTTTTGAAAAAGGCTGGCCGATTTTGGAGGGCGACCTTTGGGGCATAGACGAGGAGTTAGACAGGATAAAACATTACGATATCGTGCCCAAATCGTATCTTAAAAAATTACGCAAAGCCGATAAAATAGAAATTGAAGCGGGGAAAATAACAGAGTTTAAAAAATACTGAAAACGCTTTCCCAAAATCTCACGAACCAATTTTTCTTTGGAGTTTCTGTTTTTTCTGTTACCGGCTGTATGGGAGCTGGGACAGGGGTATCTATAACGGCAGGTTTAATTTTTTGTTTGGCAAGAATTCTTTTCGGCGCCTCCGTGTTTGTAGAGATAATTATTGGTTTTTCTTCAACGCTTGCTGGGTTCGTGGGAGTAGGAGTAGGAGTAGGGGTGGGCGCTGGTGCTGGGGTGGGTGCAGGAGAAACAGGTAAAACGGTGTCTGAGATTACACGTCCACTGCTTCCACTACTGATATGGGCAGGTGGAATTTCTATTTCCGGTTCTGGTATTTTATTTTCATCACCGAAATATAAAACAACATTTTCTCCTCCGGATAAAATTTTTGAATCCATCCCGACACTGGGGCTATCACCATTCACTTTGTATTGCCAATTATCGCACAATGGAGACGAGGAGACGTTGATGCACTTCAAATAAAAAGCGCCGAACATATCGTAATAAATTAAATTGGAAATATTAAATTCCTCGCTTGAAGCATCGGCTGTGTTCACTATCGAGAGCACACTATCGGCATTCGCATCGTGAGGATTTCCGCTTGAGTCATTTATGCTGATAGTTCCGGCTGGAAGTAAAATCACGCTTCCGGAATAAACCACATCGCCATCATTTTTGACGGTTAAATTTATGTTTGTCCCATCGGCCAGGGCGAATTCATTTGCTCCCGTTAATAATACTAAGGCAACCAAGAAACCAGGTATAATTTTTTTCATAGTTATAATTAAAAAACAAAAAACTCCTACCGAGAGGAGTCGACAAATCAAGACATAGGCCTTGATAATTCCTGCTCGGGACTACTAAAATAATTGGTATTCGGACTTGTCTCCGACCTGAGTCGGAGCTTACCGTAGCGGCACTGTACTGGAATCAAACCAGTTTCCCCAATTACTTCTTCTAATTTTTAAAAGGAACTTCTATATTTTATGCTTTTCTGGTTTTCTGTCAATTTTTATTGTGGATAACAAAAACTGGTATAATGAAATAATGTTGGATAAAGACAAGAAAGGGACAAGGATTATGGTTTTTGGGACATTTGATGGCCTGCACAAGGGGCACCTCAATTTTTTCAAGCAAGCAAAAAACTTCATCAAAAATTCATTTTTAATTGTTTCAATAGCCAGAGATAAAAATGTATTTAAAATAAAGGGAAAGTATCCGGATAAAAAGGAAAAGGAAAGACTTGCCTTGGTAGAGGAATGTAAATTGGCGGACAGGGTAATTTTGGCGGGGAAGAAGAGGTATTTGTTTCATATTTTAAAGGAAAAACCGGATATTATTGCCTTGGGCTACGACCAGAGGGCTTATGTGAAAGAATTGAAAAGAGACTTAAAGAATCTTTTCGTCTCGGGTGGTGGCACAGAAATAAAGGTGATCCGCTTAAAGCCGTATAAAGAAAAAATATACAAAAACCACTTGCTGAAGAAAAAAAGAAAAATATAATTAATTATTATTAGTAATTTTTATTTGATATGGAGGAAAAAAATATTTCAGATATTATTAAAAAGAGTTTTGCTAAGCTAAGAGGCAAGAATTTTATTGCTGTATTTCTTACCAGTTTGTTGTCTTTTGTTCTTATTTTTGTAATAGGTTTCGGGGTGATCTGGCATTACCGAGCGAACATTTTTGGGTATTTTGCCAGGGAATATTTAAAAGACGCACAGGCAAATACTAATAATTCATTAGAAAAACAGACGATTTTTTCTCAAGAATCTTTTGTGGTGGATACGGTAAAAAAAGTTAATCCGGCAGTTGTTTCGATAATTATTTCTCAACAGGTGCCGAAATATGAAGCTTATGTTGACCCTAACCAGCAAAGCAATCCATTCGGAGATTTATTTCCCGGCTTTCCCGGCTTTAATCTGAATATTCCACAATACCGTCAGAATGGTACAGAAAAGAAAGATATCGGTGGCGGGTCCGGGTTTTTTGTTTCAAGCGATGGCTTGATCGTTACCAACAAGCACGTGGTGGATCAAAAAAATGCAGAATATACTGTGTTTACGAACGACGGGAAAAAGTATAGTGCGAAGGTTTTGGCGCGGGATCCTGTTTTGGATATTGCTCTCATTAAGGTTGACGGCATCGGTTTTCCCTCTCTTGCTCTCGGCAATTCCGATTCTCTCGATGTCGGGCAAAGTGTCATCGCCATTGGGAATGCTCTTGGAGAATATAGAAATACCGTTTCAGTCGGAGTAGTTTCCGGTTTAGCTCGTTCGATTACGGCAGGCGATGGTTCCGGTAATTCGGAAGTGTTGGATCACGTTATCCAGACAGATGCGGCGATAAATCCGGGGAATTCGGGCGGGCCACTTTTAAATCTGGAAGGAGAGGTCATCGGAGTGAACGTCGCTATCGCGCAGGGTTCACAGAACATAGGTTTTGCTTTGCCTATCAATAGTGTGAAGGGAGCAATCGATTCAGTGAAAAAAACGGGTAAAATTATCCGTCCATATTTGGGAATCCGTTATGTGGCGATTGATGCAGAAATGAAGGATAAAAATAATTTAATTGTTGATTATGGGGTCTTGGTCAAGGCAGGGGCGACAGCGAGTGACCTAGCTGTTATTCCGGGGTCTCCAGCAGATAAAGCGGGGATTGTGGAGAATGATATTATATTGGAAATCGACGGAGTAAAGCTGGATAGTAAAACGAGTCTGGCGTCGATTGTTCGTGAGAAAAGTGTTGGCCAAGTTATCAATCTGAAAATTCTACACAAAGGTGTTGAGAAAGATGTACCAGTGACCCTAGAAGCGGCGAAGGATAATTAAAAAATTAAATATCATTCTTTTTTATTGCGTAGGATAAATATACTCCGTAGAACATTAATGCTCCGAGTACGAGGAAAATATAGTTAAAAGAGGGGACAAAATAAAATACGGCAAAAGCAATTATCGGAGCTACTATATAGGCAAAAGGAGCGGTATTTCTGTATACGCTGATAAATTCGTCATTTTCCTTGCTTATATGTCTAAAAAAATACACGTCGCTCATAACTTCTATGGCTGCTGCGCCGATCCTTGTGCAGAAAAGGGCCGTAGCCCAAATCCAAACTTCGTGCCCTCTTATAAAAAAAAGTGTTAAAGTCGAAATCGCGGCAATTAGAAATCCAAAAATTAAAATTTTTCTTTCCCCGATTTTATCTGAATATTTTCCAAGAGGAAATTGTATTAAAACAAAAGGTAGAAGCATAATCATAAAAATAGTACCGATTTCTTCCCAGGTAAAATTGAGATGCGCGAATAAATATATCGGAGTATAAATTACCATCCAGGCGTAAAAAAACTGTAAAAGAAAATTTATTTTATATGCTCGGGCAAGATTCTTGTTTGCAAAAAAACTTTTGAAAGAATGCCAGCCAAAGCTTTTGTCGTATTTAGGGTCTTGAATATTTCTAAATCCCAAAAATGCGACAAGTAGAAAGACAAGCATTACCACAAAAGCCAGAAAATAAAGCGTGGCAAAAGAACTGCCGGAAAGGATCCTGCCGGAGAAGATTTGTGAAATTACCCAGGCTAAATTAACCAAGGTCAAATAAAATCCTCGTATTCGTCCGGTGGAAGAATTTCTGGAGAATATTTCAAGCAACTCATCTAGGGCGAAAAAGATTAAATAATTTATCGCAAAGTAAAAAATAAATATCAGAATAATAAGTGCGGGAATTTCAAGCAAGGCGAGCAAAAGAAGAGACAGGGCACTCAATCCGGATATTAACAGTAGAAATTTATATTCTCCGACTCTTTTTAATATTAGGGGAGTAAGAAACAATAAAATGAGAGAGAGTACTGAGCTTGAGATGTATATTAAGCTTACGTTTTTTTCGGAAGAAAAACTAGAGAGAAAACTGGAATTGAAATAGGAAATAACCGCCAGGTGAAAAGAAAATAAAAAGCCCAAAAGAAATATATTTTTTAATTTTGGATTATCTTTAAACATGTTCTTATACGCTTAATATTACCGGTATGACCAACGGTCTTTTGGCGGTTTTTTGGTACAGGAATCTCGAAACATTTTCACCGAGCACTTGTTTGATGTTGTCGAAATCCACCACATTGTTCTTTGCGGTGGCATCTTCCACCCCCTTTTTAATCATTAATCTCACTTGACGCAAAAGCTCCTGGTTTTCTTTCAAATATACGAAACCGCGAGAAATCAAATCCGGTGACTTTTTTAATTTTCCTGTTTTTTGATCTACGAGCGCGATGATGACGAACATTCCGTCTTGCGCGAGCATTACTCGGTCGCGGATGACCACGTCTTGGGTGTCGCTGATAGAGGTGCCGTCTACCATCATCGGACTGTTGGGGGCACGTTCCTTTCGGGTAATTATTTTTTGTCCATCGGCTGATATTTCAATTACTGAGCCGTTGTCTGGGACGATAATATTTTGTTCGGACATACCTAGCTCCATCGCGAGTTCTTTGTGCAATACCAATCGATAATGATTTCCATGGATTGGAATAAAGAATTTCGGATGTGTTTTTATATGCAACCACTTAACGTCTTCTTTGTTGCCGTGTCCGGTCGCATGAACGAAATCTTCTCCAGCGGTACGATAGCTTATGATACGCACTCCTTGACGGGTCAAGCTGTCTTTCATTTTATCTACTGCTCTTTCATTTCCCGGGATAATGGAAGCGGAAAGAATGATGGTATCTCCTTTGTGTAATGAGAACTTGGCGTGGGTTTTATTTGCGGCTCGGTTGAGAGAAGCGAATTCTTCTCCCTGGGCGCCGGTCATGAGCACCACCACTTTATTCGGGGGATAGTTGCCGGCTTCTTCAATAGGGATAATCGTTCCTTTTTTGGGTTGGAAAAATCCGGCCTCGATAGCCACCTCGATGTTCGTCTTCATCGAACGTCCGTCGAGCGCGATCTTTTTGCCCAAGGATTCCGCTACTCTAACCACATGGGCTAAACGAGTGATGTGGGAAGAGAAAGCGGCGATGATTATTCTGCCGTTTATTTTTTTGAGTAAATTTTCTAAACCTTGATGTACCTTTATCTCCGGTAGAGAGAATCCTTCATTCTCGATGTTGGTGGAATCGGTCATGAGGAGCAATACTTTCGCTTTGTCGAAAATGGAGTATTCTTTTTCTTCTTCCTTGGAAACTATTCCATCTATTTGATCGAGTTTATAGTCTCCCGGCGTCACGATCCATCCATGGGGGGTTTCGATAATTATTCCCATCGAGTCGGGAATAGTGTGGGTTACTCCGAAAAATCGTATTTTAATTTTTCCACAAGTGACGACAGAATCTTTTTCCACAATCATTTCTTTCATTTTTGGAAAATGCGGGAATTCTGCTTGTCGTTTCCGCATCATTAAGATGGAAAGATTTCTGGAATATACCGGAGGGTTGCCGATTCGAGAAAGCACCAGGGGAACACCGCCGATGTGGTCTAGGTGCCCGTGAGTGATGAAAAGGGCGCGAATTTTGTCCTTATGTTCCTCTAGATAAGTGGTGTTCGGGATGACATAATCTACTCCCGGAGTTGTTTCGTTGGCAAAGTGCATGCCTGCGTCTATCACGATGATATCTTCACCGATTTCTATGGCCGTCATGTTTTTCCCGATTTCTTCTACTCCACCGAGCGGGATAATTCGAATTACCCCTTTTTCTATCGGGGGGATTTTAACTTCTTTATTTTGTTTTTTCATCCCGAACGAACCGGTTCCCTTGTTTTGTCCGAATCTTTTTTTGGTGTATTGGTAGGTGGAGCTTTTGATTGTTTTTTTTCGATCCGGAGATGTTCCGCGTTTTAAATTTGTAATTTTATTTCCCATTGCTGGACCACCGTCTGATCGATCGGATGGTTTTTCTTCAATACGGAGCGAAGAAAAGGATAATCTTGTTTTTTTTGTCATTTTAATTTTTTTGTTAATTATTTATTTAGTGAAGATTTTCCAAATATCTTCTGTTTTTGTGTACCATTCATATACATTTGAAAAACGGTCTGTCGGCTGAGTGTTTCGGCCTATTGAGACTCCTTTTATCTTGTTTGATACAACATATATAAATTTAGGACTGTATAAAAAGACTGCAGGCATATCTTTTTTTATTTCGCTTTCGAATTGAGCGTATTTATTAATTCTCTGTACATTGTCGATCGTGGTGGCGGCATCTTCGAGGAGTTTATCAACCTTCGCATTAGTATAAAGAGCCACGTTTAGTCCGGGGTCATTCCTTTGAGAAGAGTGCCAAAAGGCATACAAGTCTGATTCGTGGTTTACGATTTCGCCGAAGAGGAGAGCGTCATAACTGCGGGGCCTGATTACTCCTTGGTTTAGGTTGCCAACTTCAAAAGTTTTTATATTGACCTTAATGCCGACTTCTTCCAGTTCTTGTTTTATTATTTCGGCTGCTCGGAGTAAGTCCGGAGTATTCCCGGTCGAGATGGAAAAGGCGAGAGAAGTCGTTTGTTTCCTTTTATCCTTTCCGGTTGTGGTTTTTTGTAAAAAATTGTCGTCACCCTTTATCCAGCCATCTTTGGCGAGACTACTTTGCACGTTTTTTATTATATTCTCACGAGAAGGACTATTTTCTCTTGTTGTCAGTTTTTGATAGGGGACTAGGTTGGGCGGGATTGGTCCATCTATCGGCACCCCGTATCCAAAAAGAACTTCCTGCACTATTTTTTCTTTGTCTATTGCCTGATCGATTGCCCTGACCACGACCTTGTCGGTAAAGATTTGATTTTGGTTTTGGTTAAAGAAGAGCCCGAATATGCGTGGAAGAATAAAAGAGTCTATCAGATAATTCCTTTCCTTTAGGATATCTGCATTAAGGGGAGTGATGGAACTTATTTGTTCGACTTCTCCGCCCTCAAGGCCTTTGATTGAATCATCTTCATTTGAATAAAAATGTAAACTGATTGTATTGATGTATGGTTTGCCCAGGGCGAATTTGTCGAAGGAGGTCAACTCAAAAGAATTTATAGCTCCGGAAGATTCTTTGGCTGAGTTTTTTATCATATAGGGGCCGGATCCAATCGGGGAAGTGTTTGCCGCATTTAATTCTATTGGGGAATCTTTCCAGATAGACGCCGGCATTATGCCGAGGGTCGCATTTTCAAGAAACAATGGATAGGGTTGTCTTAGGGTAAATTGTATTGTTTTGTCGTCAATTTTTGTAACACTTACTCCAGCCCACTCTATCCGGTGAGGGCTGTTGATGGCTGTGTCCTTAACTTCATTAATAGTGAAAATGATATCGTCGACGGTAATCGGGTCTTCGTTTTGGAAATATATTTTATCTTTTAGGGTAAAGGTGTAATTTAGACCATCCTTCGATACCTCATATTTTTCTGCCAAATCAGGAACGATGTCCCCGTCACTGTTTTTTCTCATCAGCCCGGAATAAACAAGGGAGACTAGATCCTGGTCGGCAGGAGAATTTGCCAATACCGGATTTATAAAGCGGGGAGTCCCGATGATTCCTTCAGAGAAAGAACCTCCGTATGTAGGCACACTTACCATAAAGTATCGATTGACGCTCTGTAGGATGGCTAGGGTGCTTAAAAGGAGGATGGCCAGGAGCCCGATAAAAACAATCCATTCTTTTTTTGAAAAGTAAGCGATTGCCTCGTTGATCTCGTCTCTCTTGGGCAATTTAAAATTGCGTATTCGACTATAAATTTTTTCCATATAAGAAGTTATTTGAGTTTTGTTTTAAAAACGCGCTTTTATTATTATAGACAAAAGTGCGAATAAAGCAAAAAGAATTCCACAAACAATGGATAGGTAAAAAAGAAATTTTTCAAAACCTCGGCGGGTATGATGAAAAGAAGCAGCATCGCTTCCCCCTAAAGCACCCCCTAAACCCGCGGCAGATTGCTGAAGCAATATGGCGGTAATCAATATTACAGAAAGAATAATCTGCGCATATGGCAGAATTTTTATAACTAAACTCATGTGGACATTATTGCATGTTTGCCTCGAAATTGCAAAGGGCGCCAAAAAGCCCACAAAATCGGCTTTTTGGCGCCAGTTCCCCCTAAAAATAGTTTTCCACAGGTGTTTTATTGACCATACCGGGAAATGCTATAATAAATTCAGACCAAACATTCTGAGAGCAATCTCAAAAATGTTTGGAAAAACAAATATTTGTTCTTCCATTCCAGACCACCCTTGCAGTTCTTTCATTATAGAGAATAACCACTTACAAAGCCTTAGACTTTTTCTAATAATATTTGTAACTTCGCTTATTCTCAACAATTTTGGCATCATTCTTCTCTTGATGCCTATCTATACAAGGGGGAGGTTCGGCTATTGCTGAATCTCCCTCTCTCCATTTTTACCCGGTTTTCAATTTTTTAAAAAACATATATAATAGATAAATGAAAAAAGAAATTTCAATTTTGGGTTTGTTTCAAAAATTATTCCATAATTTTAATTCACGGGCGATGAAAGATGCCACCCTGGCATACAAGAAACATTTAGACGACGGGGGTAAAATGTTCCTGGCGATGGGGGGCGCGATGTCCTCTGCGCAGATGGGCATCACTTTGGCGGCGATGATTAGGGAAAACAAAATGCATGCTGTTTCCTGCACTGGCGCAAATTTGGAAGAGTCAGTTTTCCGATTGGTGGCGCACGATAGCTACAAAGATTATCCTGATTATCGATATTTCACCAAAGAAGACGATGAAGCGATTTTGAACAGGGGCGAGAGGCGAGTGACTGATACTTCCATTCCGGAAGAAGAAGCTTTCCGTGTTGTAGAGCCGATTATATTAAAACGTTGGAAAGAAGCGGAAGCGAAGGGCGAGCGATATTTTCCGCACGAATATTTTTATCAAATTCTCCTCTCGGACGAATTGAAAGATAAATATGAAGGTGATCCGGAACATTGCTGGCTTCTCGAGGCAGCGAAAAAGAATTTGCCCATAGTGGTGCCGGGTTGGGAGGACTCCACTCTCGGAAATATTTTTGCCGGTTATTGCAAGGCGGGGGAGGTGAAGCCGAGTGTGATGAAAACCGGGGTGGAATACATGATGTATCTTTATGATAAATATACGGAATTGGCGAAAGATGGTCCGGGGTTAGGATTCTTCCAAATTGGTGGCGGCATCTCCGGAGATTTCCCGATTTGTGTAGTGCCTTCCATAAAATACGATTTGAAAAAACCGGTTCGCCCCTGGGGGTATTTCTGTCAGATTTCTGACAGCACCACTTCCTATGGCTCATACTCCGGCGCAACCCCAAATGAAAAAATTACTTGGGATAAACTGACGAAAGATACTCCGATGTTCGTCATCGAGTCTGATGCGACGATTGTCGCCCCCCTTATGTTCGAAGCGATTTTGGACAGATATACTTTAAGTGAAAAATAAAGAATATGCATGAAGGATTTAAGGTCCCCAAATTAGAATACCTAAAAGAAGGAGTGAAGCCCATTATGGTTGCTGTCGGCACTTATGAGGATTTCGGCATGCGCTCATACCTTAAAGCCTTCCCCGAAGGAGTGGAAAATAATCCTAAGCACGAAGTTGATTTTAAAGGATCTCCGGAAGAATTAAAAAAGGGAAATTTTTTAAATGGAGGACATGAGACGTATGTTTTCTCTCCACTCGATGGTTTGGATAAATATTCCAGAGAGTTTTTTGATTGCACTGTTCTCGTTGTTGCTGGTGTTGACAAAAATACCGGGGAGAATATTTCTTGGCTGAGTCACCAGGATCCAAAAAAATTTTTGACTGATAAAAAAGAGGACTTCATCCGCGACCTAAGACAGCGACTGCTAGAGGCCAAGGAGGCGTGTGAGCCTGGGACCATCGATGCCACACTCGTGGGTGGAAATTACTTTTCTAAATATCTCCATCGGGAAAAACCACTGCACAAGAAAAATTATCTCGATTCTGTTAGTTTGCTTTCCGGGGAGGTAGAAAAAGTTCTGGGTTTCAAACCTAGAATTATAAATGGACCAAAAGAAACCGGCGGACACGATAGCGTTTATTTTGATAATAAAAACAAGCGACTTTACCTTATGAGGGTGAAAGTAAATTCACAAATTAATAGCTTTACAAGGGATGATATCAGTGATAAGGAAGACAAGGGAGACTCGACAGATTTTGCTGAACTCAAATTAAAATAAAAATTTTTTGCTCCGTAAGGCGACAATATCTAAGCTGAATCAGAACCATGGTATATGACCCTGACTGTTGCTCGTCTTTCTGTGCTTAAGGCGAAATACGGGATAAAATAGTGGCTATTTCTTTTGGTTAAGTTCATAATTAAGCTATTATAATTAACATTATTATCTAATTAAACAATTTTATGCTTACAACAATTGCGACTATCTTGGTGGTTCTGTGGCTTCTCGGTTTTTTAGGTTTTCATGTTCTGGGAAGCTTTATTCACGTTCTTCTTGTGATAGCCATCATTCTCTTTTTGATTCGGATTATTCAAGGAAGAAACCCACTGCAATAAAATTTTCCTCTTGTGCTAAAATGGCGAGATGGGTTATATCCACGTCAAAGTTACTGCCGGGGCGAAAAAAGAATCTTGGAGAAAGAAATCCGAAGATCATTTCGAGGTATCGGTGAAAGAAAAAGCGGAGCGCAATATGGCGAACACTCGTGTCTTGGAACTCGTAGCGGAACATTTTGAAGCTTCATTAAATAAGGTTAGAATTATAAACGGGCATAAACATCCCAGCAAGCTTTTAATTGTTGAAGATTAAATATATGCGGAATATCTTTTACAAATTCGGCAGAAACTTTCTGGGTGTTTTTCGCGGGAAGAATCTTCTTTGGCATCTTCTCGCGATAATTCTCACTTACTTTCTCGTTGTTTCCGGTTTTGATTGGAAATATTTTGTTTTTTTCAATGGCACCACCCTCCAGACGATTCTTTTTTCTGCAGCAGTCCTAGGCGGACTTTTGCCGATACTTTTACCAGTTCTTTTTTACGTGGTAGGGAGGTTGAAAAGCAACATGATGTTCCAAAAGACCGCTTACGCCATTTTTCAAGCAGCGGTTCTGGGCTCAATCATTTCTTCCATTTACAAAGCTTTCACCGGCCGGCTGCAACCGGCGCTTCATTCTTCGAGCTTGGTTGACATCAGCCATAGTTTTCAATTTGGTTTCCTAAATCACGGTATCTTTTGGGGCTGGCCATCATCGCACACCACCATCGCTTTTGCCGTCGCCGTCACTCTTTTTGTTTTGTATTCGAAAAATATTTATATGCGAATTTTTGCCATCGTTTTTGCTCTATATATAGGTATCGGTGTTTCTATGAGTATCCATTGGTTCTCCGACTTCGTGGCTGGGGCGATTATCGGTTCGGTCATCGGCTACGTTGTCGGTAAGGCCTTTTGGGCTTGAGTGAATCCTTAACCATAGATCAAATTGAGGTGTTATAATATATTTATATGGATAAATTAAAAATAAAAGTTATTTTAGCTAGTATCCGCAGTAATCGTTTTGGGGACAAGCCGGCATATTGGATCACCGCGCTTGCAGAGCAAATACCGGAATTTTCGGTGGAGCTTTTAGACCTTAAAAATTATATGCTTCCGATGTTTGCCGAAGTTACTTCTCCGGCGCAAGTGACGGGCGACTATGCGAATCCGGAAGTGAATAAGTGGGCGGCGAAGATTGCCGAGGCGGATGGTTTTATTTTTGTTACTCCGGAATATAATCACGGGTATCCCTCATCTTTAAAAAACAATCTTGATTACATATATAAGGAATGGAATAAAAAGCCGATGTGCGTCGTTTCTTATGGTGGCACCGGTGGTGCCCGGGTGATAGAACAACTACGCACGGTTTGTGTTGAATTGCAGATTGTTTCGATACGAAATAGCGTGAACATTATGAGCCCCTGGAATCTGGTGGAGATGGATGGATCTCTCAAAGCAGGAGTATTTGATGGTTATGTAAAAACTGCGCAAAACATGCTGGCCCAGCTGTCCTGGTGGGCAAAAGTCCTCAAAGAAGCACGTAGTAAAAAATAAATATGGATACTAAATCGAGATCTGCCTTAAAGGCGATTACTTGGAGAATTTTGGCGACGCTTATTACCGGCACTGTCGTGTTTATTTATACTGGTAAAATTGTTGAATCAAGCGTGATAACTCTGACGGTGGCTATTATTTCGACCCTTGCTTATTATCTGCATGAAAGATTCTGGGCGTGGATTAAAAAGTAAAAAATACAATGATAGTAAAACGTAAAGATGGATATCATGTGGTTTCAGAGAAGGGCAAGAATTTAAGCGGGCCGTATAAGGCGCGCGCCGAAGCCGTCAAAAGACTAGGGCAGGTTGAATATTTCAAGCATAAAAAGTAGAAAAAATTATTAAAAAACAATTTCACCGTGAATTTAGGCCAAAAGTAGACAAAATTCACGGTATATTGACTTTTAAACGTGAATTTGCTATGATGGTGCTATATGGCACTATCGGGTGAAATAAAACAAAAAATTGATAAACTCAAGCAAGAATATGATTCTTTAAGGAAAGGCAAGGAGTCTCTTTTGGATATTGTATTTGAAGCAGAACTTCCTGAATCAGTTTCCAACTCAAATGCTATCGAAGGATCAACATTGAGTATTGCAGAAACAGAAAAGATTTTGTTAGAGCTTGAAGTATCACGAGAAGTTTCAGTGCGAGAAGTATTTGAAGCAAAAAATCTTGCTCGTGTTTTTGAATATATAAAAAACAAAATTAATGGAAAAGATATTGATAAAGAATCGATACTTTTTATTCACAAAATGCTTTTAACGAACATTCGAGATGACATAGCCGGAAGATTCCGCGCGCAACATGAATATGTGCGAGTAAGTGATCATGTCGCGCCTGCCCCAGAACATATTGAAGCGATGCTTGGCGCGCTAATTTTAGAATATTCTGGCATCCACAATCTGCATTTTTTAGAAAAAATTAGTCGTTTCCATCTAGAATTTGAACACATTCACCCATTTAATGATGGCAATGGGCGGATGGGTCGTGTTTTGATAAATTACCAATTGATGCAATTAGGGTTTCCGTCAATAATTATTCGCGACAAGGAGAAAGATATTTATTATGATTCATTCAAGGAATACAGAGATAGCAACAAAAAGAAAAGTTCAATAATGGACAAAGTTCTCTCTCTTTCATTAATTGAATCCTTTCACAAAAGAATTGCATATTTAAAAGGATTAAATATCATACGATTGTCTGAGTATGCAAAAATGATAGGAGAAAAATCATCTATATTATTAAATAAAGCAAAACGCCAAACCATTCCTGCTTTTCGTGAAAAAGGTGTATGGAAGATAGGTATTCCTCATAAGTAAAAAATAAAAATAATTATTAAAAATTGATTTTTAATATTATTATAAAAACTCTCGTTTAGTATAGAATAGGATAATGCTAGGAAATTCAAGGAACCTATATTTGCACGTGGATGGGGATTCTTTTTTCGTGGCTTGCGAGCTCACGAAGCATCCGGAATACAAGGGGAAACCTGTCATTGTGGGCGCGGACCGAGGCATAGCCGTCGCCATGAGTAGGGAGGCGAAGAAGCTCGGCGTCACTCGTGGTATGCCCGTTTTCCAGATTAAGAAACTTTTTCCCGAGGTGATAACTCTCCCGCATCATTTTGATTTATATAACGAGATTGCGGAGGGTCTGCATAGAATTTTAGAATCATATTTTCAAACGATTGAAGTGTATAGCATCGATGAATGTTTCGCTCTCGTGGAGCCCTCGGAAGTGAAATATTTTGGCGATGAGAAAAAGCTTCTCCTAGAATTAAAACAAGAGATAGAGAAAACTTTAGGCGTCACGTATTCTATAGGTCTTGCTCGGACGAAAGCTCTCGCGAAGCAGGCCTCGAAGCTCGAGAAGCCGGGTGGCGTCGTGATGCTCCTTACGAAAGCGGATGAAATGCAAGCACTTAAAAGGACGCCGATAGACGACATCTGGGGCATAGGCAGGCAGACCGTCCCTCGCCTCCGAGGGCTCGGCCTCTCGACTGCCTATGATTTCATAAATTATTCCGAAAAGGAAATTGAGAAGAATTTCTCCGAGCCCTTGCGCGAATTGCAGAGGGAACTTAGAGGGGAGCAAGTTTTCGGAGTAAAAGGGGACGCCGATCCGCGAGACCAGAAATCCATCCAGTCCACTTCCACTTTCCGCCCCGCCTCTACCGACCCGAAGATAATCTGGCAAGAGATAGCTCGAAATGCCGAGCGCGCTTGTGAGAATGCGCGCTCTATCCTGCTCGTCTCGAACAAGGTCTCCTTCTTTGTGAAAAATAGTGATTTCAAATATAAAACAGATGAAGTGAAGTTGCCTCTATATACTGCCGATCCGGGAGTAGTTTTGAATGCGATTGAAATGAAACTCTTGAAACTTTTAAACAAGCGTGAACGCATTCGTTCCACGGGAGTAATTTTACACAATCTCACCCGCGAGGAGAATGTCCCGCTTGATTTATTCGGCAGACAAGACAAAATGTTGAAGGGCCTCGTTGTAGAAGAAGTGGCAGATAAAATTCGCAAAAAATACGGCGCGAGCGCCATCAAACGCGTTGCGTCACTGAAACGCAGGGAGTAATTATTTAAAATCAATTTTTTCTCAGGTCCTCGGTTTCCTGGGTCCCACCCCAGCCAGACCGTTCGAAAAAATTATTTTTAAAATTACTCCTTTAAATGGGACCTGTCCCGTTAGAGGCAGGGCTCGCTGAAGGCGTGCCCGCAGGCTCTAATGGGATTGAATTTAAGGGCGTAGGAGAGTATGATGTAAGTAATATATTACGTAATATTTTACTTATGCCTACACGCAAAATCGGAGAAACGAATATAAGGAAAATCACCAAAGTGGGTCGGGCTTCTTTGGCCGTTACCTTGCCGATAGATATGGTCCGCAAACTGAAATGGCGGGAGCGCCAAAAAATTGTGGTCAGCAAAAAGGGGAGCCAATTAATAATAAAAGACTGGAAATCTGGGAAGTAGTTTTATAAAATGAACATGAAAAAAGGGAATGATAAAATGAAGATCGTGTTTATTGCTGGACCCTATACGGGGGATGGAACGATAGAAGCTATTGAGAGAAACATCAGGGAGGCTGAAAAATACCAAATCGCTTTGGCGAATAAAGAAATTGGCTTTTTCTGTGCACATAACCATACTGAGCATTTTAGTAGCAAAAAGGGAGCAACTCCGCCGGAAAAATTCTATTATGATTTAGATTTTCAATTTCTTATGCGTGCAGCAGATGCGGTGTTGGCTATGCCGAACTGGGAAAAATCATTAGGTGCAAAAAGAGAAGTAGAATGGGCAAGAGAACAAGGGATTAAAATCTTTTACCCGAAATACCCGGTCGATATTGAAGATATTATTGTGTGGGCAAAACACTAATAGCTAGTTATATGAAAAACATAGATGATTTAATAAAAAGGATAATGGTATTTAGAGACGAGAGAGATTGGAAACAATTTCACAACCCAAAAGATTTGGCGATTTCTCTTTCTCTTGAGGCGGCAGAAGTTTTAGAGCATTTTCAATGGAAGTCAAAAGAAGAAGTTGAAGAATATATAAAAACACACAAGGAGCATATTGGCGAAGAACTCGCTGATGTTTTTTACTGGATTTTACTAATGAGCCACGATTTAAAAATTGACATTATCGATGCGTTAGATAAAAAAATAAAAAAGAATGCTGAAAAATATCCTGTAAAGAAGGCAAAAGGAAAACATACCAAATATAACAAACTTTAATTTGTGATAGTTTATCAATCAACAAAAGAGGATTTTTTAAAAGATGCATCTAGCGGGTGTATTGAGGATATTATTCGTGAATCTGTAAAGCTAAAATTAAATAAAAATGTTGGTAACAATGAATATATTTCTTGGAAAAATTCTCTTGGCTCGATGTACCACATTATAAATAATGAACTTATTCCGAACGATTCTGGAATTGCGATTGAGTACTCGATACCAAGAACAAAAAATAGAATAGATTTTATTATAACTGGCCAAGATGAAAATAATAATGATAAAGTAATTATTATTGAGCTGAAGCAATGGACGGACATTGAAATTACTGAAAAAGATGCTGTGGTTCTGACCCGCTTTCAACAAGGACTCAGTGAGGAACTCCACCCTTCATATCAGGCTTGGTCTTATGCGGCACTTTTGTTTGGTTTTAATGCAACGGTTTACAATGAAAATATTGGCTTACAACCATGTGCATATTTACATAACCATATTGATGATAACGTCGTTAAAAATTCTTTTTATAGTGATTATTTACAAAAAGCGCCGGTTTTTTGTAAAGGTGAGAAAGAAAAACTCCAGAATTTTATTACAAGATTTATAAAACATGGAGACAAGACCAACATAATGTATCGTATTGATAACGGAGAAATCCGTCCATCAAAAAATCTCGCAGATAGTATGGTATCCATGATTAAAGGCAATCAAGAGTTTATTATGATTGACGATCAAAAAATTGTATATGAAACAGCTCTATCTTTGGCGAGAAAATCTAGTAAAAGTAATAAAAATGTTTTAATCGTAGAAGGAGGTCCAGGTACTGGTAAGTCTGTTGTTGCAATTAATCTACTCGTCCAGATAACAAAACTTGGACTAAACACTCAATATGTAACAAAAAATGCAGCTCCACGAGCTGTTTTTGAAAGCAAACTAACCAGGACGCTAAAAAAGACCGAAATTTCAAATATGTTTACGGGATCAGGTTCATACATAGGGTGTGACTCAAATACTTTTGACTGTTTAATTGTTGATGAGGCTCACAGACTTAATGAAAAGTCTGGTATGTTTAAAAATCTTGGCGAAAATCAAATAAAAGAAATAATAGAAGCCTCAAAATCCTCAATCTTTTTTATTGATGAAGACCAAAAAGTAACCTGGCATGATATTGGGAAAAAGGAGGAAATTGAAAAATGGGCAAATAAAATCGGAGCAAAAGTTCAAAATCTTAAACTCGAGTCACAGTTTCGCTGCAATGGATCAGATGGATATCTGTCATGGCTTGATAATATTCTTGGGATAGAGGATACGGCAAATACTACATTAGAGGGCATAGATTATGATTTCAAGATTGTTGACTCACCTAACGAATTAAGGGATTTAATTTTTGATAAAAATAAAATAAACAATAAAGCTAGACTTGTTGCAGGGTATTGCTGGAATTGGATAAGTAAAAAAGATAAAAAATTAAATGATATTACTATCCCAGAATATAATTTTGGAATGAAATGGAATCTTGCGAGCGATGGAAATATTTGGATTATTTCTCCAAAATCTGTAAACGAAATAGGGTGTATCCACACATGCCAAGGGTTAGAGGTAGATTATGTTGGGGTTATCGTTGGAAATGATTTTATTGTGCGAAATGGGGAAGTGGTTACTAATCCTAGTAAGCGTGCAAAGACGGATGCGTCATTAAAAGGATACAAGAAAGAATTAAAAGAGAATCCAGAAATTACAACCGAAAAAGCAGATGCAATTATAAAAAATACTTACCGAACTCTAATGACTCGAGGGATGAAAGGATGTTATGTATATTTTACAGACAAGGAAACAGAAAAATTTTTCAAAAGTAGGATCAGAAATATTCCTTCAGATATTAAAACAGTTGTGCAAAAAATTATTTCTCCCTACACAAAAGAGATGATAGGTATTCCATTGGTAGGTTCTGCTCCTTGCGGTGAACCGTTATTAGGAGAAAGTAATATTGAAGAAATAATAATGGTAGAGAAAAGTAAAATTAAACCAGGAGCGAAGTATTTTATTGTTAAAGCAAAAGGAGATTCCATGGATAAGGTTGGAATTAATGATGGAGATCTTGTGCTTTGTAGGTTTTCAGAAAAGGCGGAGACGGGCGATAGAGTAGTTGCTTTGCTTGGTGGTGAAAATGTAACAATAAAAATGTACGATAAAAAAGATGGACTTAGAATTTTATTACCAAAAAGTACAAATAGTATTCACCAGCCAATAATGCCAGAAGAAGGGGACAGTGTTCAAGGTATTGTGCAAGAGGTAATTAAAAAAATTAACGAAGAATAATTATGAACTATTTTAGAAAATACCGAAATCAACTATCATACACAAGTAATTTAATATTTAAATACATAGAAATATCTACTGTTTCAGGTATTTTAATAGCGATCATAGCTTATTCTAATTGGAATAACATTTATAAGAACATATTTTCAGGTATTTTAGCTTTTGCAATTATAATTAGAATCTTTGTTGATGTCGATTTGTTTTTTATAGAAAAACTAGAAAAAAATAAGAAATCATTAATTTTACAAATAATTATAACTCTGTTTATTTCCTCAATGTTATATTATTTTATATCTTCTCTTTCAGATATAGTTATTAATTTTGAATTGAATTTATTTACTTTGATTTAGTTTTATTAAAGTTTTCAAAAGATTCTTATTGGACGAAAACTAGCTAGAAAGTTTTTAGCTAGAACTCAAAGAATCTTAAGCAAGCATCATTCTTGCTTAATTACTAGAGGAAATAGAAATTGTAGAAAATTTAAGTAAAAGTATTAATATATGAGTAGAACAAATTGTATTGATAGAGCTGGACAGATATTAATCTTTTGCATTTGGATTGAGAAAAGATTAGTTGATTTATTAATACTTAAAAAACACCCACGACTAATTAAATCACTAAATTCAAAAGGATCTATACCACGTACGATGGTGAAAAGTAGATTTATTTATTGGGAAAAATCTTCTTTTCCTATTTTAAATGAATTTATGAAAGAATTTCAGCCTAAAAAGGATTGGAAAGAAAATTTAGAAAATATTTTTATATGGAGAGATATAATTGCGCATAGTTATATTTCTTTGTATAAACCATATTTGCTTTACAGACCAAACACAAAAATAATGGGCAAGAAACCACATGAACTAAGAAAAAAATTAGGTCTTACAAAAAAAATAAATAAAAAATATTCGAATAAATTTACTCTTCTTTTAAGATTATCAGATGAAGAAAAATTTATTAATATGATTAAAGTAATTGAAGAAATAGATAAAATATATTTGAAATATGAAGCAGAAAAAATTGGAATAAATTATGAAAAGATTAGATAAAAATTTTAATTCCTGCTTAATCTAAAGTTACAAAAAGGTTATAATAAAATAATGGTTAAGAAATACATTGCATACGTAAAAGATAATCCACCTGCCTGCGCAGGCAGGAAGAATTTGTGGTTTAAGCGTAAGCTTTATGGCTGGGGCTGGGTGCCTGTACGCTGGCAGGGGTGGCTGGTGATAATCGTCGGCATAGCTATCTTAGTTGCTGGTATTCAGATTGGGGAGGCCGATGATGCACCTGGCGCAGCTCTACTAGGCGCCTTGTTGATGACTGCTCTCATATTTGTTTTTGGGTATTGGAAAGGAGAGAAACCCCGCTGGCAATGGGGCCCGCTAAGAGATAAAAACTAACCCCTAATTTAACATTTTAACATTCTCAAGAACGTGAGAATGTCCCGGTATTCTTTAATCTCTAATTCGCGCGAATAGGCGAATAGTTTAGAAAATCATTAACTATGTTAAAATATGTATATGCATGACAAATCAGTTGGCTTAATTCCTCTGGCGAAAGATGAGGCAAATCAAATCATGTGCCTTGCTGTGCAACATGCAGGGGAACACTGGGGCTTTCCAAAGGGTCATTTTAATCCCGGAGAAACGCTTGACCAAGCGCAAAGGCGTGAGTTTCATGAGGAAACAGGGCTATCCCCAGAAAAGATTTTTCTGGAGCCTATTTTTAAAAATGTTTATTCTTTTGAGAAAGAAGGAAAAATAATAAACAAAGAAGTAAATTATTGTTTAGCGGTGTTAAACAAAAAAGAACCAGTTATTCCTGCCGAATTTAGCCAGGAGATTTCTCGAGCTGATTGGTTTTCTTTTGATGAGCTGATTAACCTTGTGCAATTTGAAGACGCTAAGGTATTTCTAAAAGAAATCAAACAATATGTTCTTGAGCACGAAAGGGAATTATTTAAAAAATAACTTATCGAAGAGGACCCCAGAAGTAAAAAATAAAGTCGAATGCGCATTATTTTTACTACGGGGCAGGAACATTTGAACCCTTCGGCAGGCTCAGGGCAGGTAAGCGAAGGAAAATGATTTAAGTCTAGACGAAGCAGAAGAACTTCAAAATTAACATTCCAACATTCTCAAGAATGTGAGAATGTCCCGGTATTCTCTAATCTCTAATTCGCGCGCTTGTCCGCCTCTGGAGGGAATAGGCGAATAGTTTAGAAATAATGAATAGTGATATAATAAAATTATGAAAAAAGAAATACACCTTTTAATTTTAACTGGTTCTACGGGTGTCGGAAAATCTAGCACGGCGGATGCTATTTCTAGGATTCTTACAAAAAAATCAATTAACAATGCGGTTATTGATCTTGATTATTTAAGATACGCGTATCCTAGACCAAAGAGTGATCCATTCCACACGAAACTCGGGTACAAAAATCTTGCCAGTGTTTGGAAAAACTATAAAAAAGTTGGAGTTACGCATTTTATTATTCCGAACGTAGTAGAACAAAAGAAAGATTTAGAAAATATAAAATTAGCCATATCAAACGATGCCAACATTCAAGTAGTTTTTTTAAAAGCAAACGTAAAAATTATTCATAGTCGTTTAAAAAACAGAACAAAAGACGAATCCTTGCAATGGCACCTAGATCGCGCGATTGTTTTGAGTAAAAAATTAGAACATGCCCACGTAGAAAACTTTTTTGTTAATACAGAAAATAAACCCATTAATAAAGTTGCAGAAGAAATAATTTCAAAAACCGGGTGGGCAGTTTAAATTTCTTAAACACACGAGGATAGTTTTTGCATAAAAAAGGATAAAAAATAATATATGGACGAGGACCCCAGAAGTAAAAAATAAAGTCGAATGCACATTATTTTTACTACGGGGCAGGAACATTTGAACCCTTCGGCAAGGGCTTCGACTGAGCTCAGCCGAACGTCCTCAGGGCAGGCCTCATTTTCTATTCTCTAATTCGCGCGAATAGGCGAATAGTATGCTTTGTGCTAAAATATTAATGTGACCGAAAAAGAACTTGAAAAAATTCTAAAAGCTTTGGCCAACAAGCGACGACTCTCTATCCTAAAATTTATTAAAAAGACCGACCGCGCTTCGGTGGGGGAAATTGCCGGAGCCATAAAGTTATCATTCAAGGCAACCTCAAAACACCTGATGATTCTTTCCAATGCGGATATTTTAGAGAAGGAGCAGGTCAGTCTCACCGTGCTTTATTCTTTACCAAAAAACGCCAATCCAATTGTTTCAAAGATTTTATCCTCCCTCTAATCCAATCTCTAATTCGCGCGAATAGGCGAATAGTTTAGAAATAATGAATAGTGATATAATAAAATTATGGATGCACTTTTGGAAAAAATTAATAAGCTGTATGGACTAAGTGTGCATTCTCCTGAAAAAGTTACAAAAGGTCTTCTTACTGAAAATCACGTTCTTACTGAGGGTGATAAAAAATATTTTCTCAAAAGATATCGCTTTGACAGCAAGAAAGAAATAGAAGAAATACATTTGGTTAAAAAATATTTTGCCAGTGGGGGTATTCCTGTAATCCTACCAATTTTAAATAAGGAACTAAATACTTTTTTTGCTTTTGAAAACAAATATTTTGCCTTATTCCCATTTGTTGAAGGTAGACAGCTTGAGCTAGATTCACTTACTGATACAGCAATAATATCGCTTGGAGAAATGCTCGGTAAAATTCATTTACTGGGGAAAGAAGCAAAACTATCTATAACCGACGATTTTGGTGCATGGGATAAAGAAAAAGTGCTCGCAAAATTCGAAAATATTACCGCTATGATATATCAGCAAAAAGAATTAAGTGATTTTGATAAATTAGCGCTTGAAGATTTAAAAAGGAGAAAATTTTTAGTAGAATCAAATTCAATAAATTTTGAAGATTTAGGTTTAAAAAATGATCACTTAATACAGGGAGATTATCATACAGGCAATCTGTTTTTTGATGATTATGACCACGTTTCTTCTGTATTTGATTTCGAAAAGGCTAGATACGCACCTAGGGTGTTTGAGTTAGTTCGTTCTCTTGCGCATATATTTTTTCAGAATGATTTTAGTCCCGGAAATATTACCAAGGCAAAACTATATCTTAATTCATATTTAAAGATTTACCCTATTTCAAGAGGTGAAATTGAAAAAGGATTTAAAATATACTATTTAAAAATGTTACACAGCTCTTGGGTTCAAAGTGAGCATTATTTGAAAAATAATTATCGAGTAGATCATCTTTTAGCTGGAAATTTTGAACGTATAAAATATCTCTCAGAACATTTGGAAGAATTAATTAATAAACTTATGATATTATAGATTTATGTCCGAATGCTATAAAGGAAACAGGGGGGCGGGGTGGAATTATGGAGGAGCGAATTGGAAACTCAGTCGCTCCAAGATTGATTTGTTTTTGGAATGCCCGAGATGTTTTTATATTGATAACAAAATGGGAGTGAAACGGGTGCCTGGTTTTCCTTTCTCTCTAAACAGTGCGGTGGACCATTTGCTCAAACAAGAATTCGATATTCACCGAGCAAAAGACCAACAGCATCCACTGCAAAAAGAGTATGGTATTGATGCGAAGCCAGCTCCGCACGAAGAACTGGATGAATGGCGCAGAAATTTCGGCGGGATAAAATATTTGCATGAGGCGACGGGGATGCTCATCTCCGGCGCGATTGACGACCTTTGGATAGATAGCAAGGGGGAATATATCGTGGTGGATTATAAAGCGACGGCGAAAGAAGAGGCGGTGACGGAGCTAGATAAAGAATGGCAAGACGGATACAAAAGACAAATGGAAGTGTATCAGTGGCTTCTGCGGAAAAATGGTTTGAAAGTTTCCGACACGGGGTACTTCGTTTATTGTACGGGCAAGCTTGACCGCGAGGCTTTTGATAAAAAATTGGATTTCGATGTGAACCTAATCGCTTACAAGGGCGACGATTCTTGGATAGAGAAAACTCTTTTCAAAATAAAAGAATGCCTGGAGAGTGACGAGATACCGAAAGCGGGGAAGGGTTGCGACTGGTGCACGTACTGGAACGCGAGAAAGGAAATAGAAAAGTAGTATAATAAAGGCATGAAACTAAAAAAGATTGAGATATTGTCGTTTGTTTTAGTCCTCGCGACTTTCGTCGCGGCTGTTTTGATTTATCCATATATGCCCGATAAAATAGTTTCACACTGGGGACTAAATAATCAGGCGAATGGCTATATGGGGAGATTCTGGGGAGTCTTCCTCTTGCCCATGATTATGCTCGGATGTTCTGTTCTGTTTATGGTAATTACTCGTGTCGATCCAAAAAAGGAAAATATTCAAAAATTTGAAAAGTATTTTGATATGTTTATTTTGTCGTTTCTTCTTTTCTTCGCTTATGTCTATGCGTTGATGATTTTCTGGAATTTGGGTTATCATTTTATTTTGATTCAATTTATGGCGCCGGCTCTCGCCTTTTTGTTTTATGTTGCTGGGGTGATGATATCGCATGCCGAGCCGAATTGGACCATAGGCATCAGGACTCCCTGGACGCTTTCAAGTGAAGACGTTTGGCACAAGACACATCGGCTGGGAGGTAAACTGTTCAAGGCTGTCGCAATCATTTCTCTTCTGGAGATAGTGATGCCTCAATATTCTGTTTATATTATTTTATTTCCGATTTTAGCTACCGTTATTTATTTGTTCGCGTATTCTTATGTTGAATATCACAAAAAATAAATGGTATAATCAAATAGGTTGATTTATTAATAGTTTGCCCTCCGATGAATCGAAGGGTTAATCAAAAAGGAATTTTATGGCAGATAAAAAAGTTTCCGCGTTTATGAAGCCGATGAATATTAGTCCAGACTTAGCAGCTGTCGTAGGCGCAGGCCCAATGCCTCGTTCTGAGGTGGTGAAAGCTTTGTGGGTATATATCAAAAAGAATAATCTTCAAGATCCAAAGAATAAGCGTAACATCAATGCTGATGCGAACTTAAAGAAAATATTTGATGGCAAGGGAGTTGTGAACATGTTCGAAATGACCAAGCTTGTTTCAAAGCATCTTTCATAGAATTATTGTAGATTAACAAAAGTAGACAAAAACTGGAAAGTGGTATAATAGATGTATGAAAAAAGTACTATTTTTTGTCGTTATTATATTTATTATTATTGGGGTTTTTTATTTTATTAATAAAAAAGAAGCCATTGCTCCGGTGGTTGTTCCACCGTCGGCGACAGATACTAAATCGACGACGGTTGACACGGGGCCCGCAGAGCTCTGTTTTGCTAAATTTGGAACACCAGATAAAAATGGCTATTACGATAAATATACCCTACGGATGATATTGGATGGCGGAAAGGTAACGGGGGAGTTAAATTTATTACCTGCAGAAAAAGACAAAAAGACGGGCGAGATAGAAGGGACAGTTAGCGCCGTGGACAAAACTACGATGACGAGAACGGCGGATCTCTGGTGGTATGCATCTGCCGAGGGGATGAATGTAAAAGAACAATTAAAAATAATTTTTGGTGAGGGCACATCGAGTATCGGTATGGGTGAGATGGTTGACCGAGGGGATGGTGTTTATGTCTACAAGGATTTAAAAAATATTTCTTACACATTAAATCTCACTGATGTAGCTTGTGCAGATTTAGTCGAACGAGCAAACGTGGAAAATTATTTAGTGGATAGTATTGCTGATCTTTCTCCGGTAAAACCTGTTTTGGGTGGAAGTTGGTATGTAGTTTCGATGACGGTTAATTTAGAGAAAAATACTGGTACGGTCGTTTACGAAGATGGACACATCCAGGAAAACAAAACTTTTTCATATACGGTGGACGAAAAAGGAGTAGTGACCGGCATGATTATCAAATAATTAAGAAAATCTTATGGGAGAACTATTAAAAGGACGTTGGCCAGAACCAGAAAAAGAAAAAAGTCCGAAAATAAGACTTGAGTGGGCATTTGATACAAGCAAGAAATCAATTCAAAAAGTTAGCGAAGTAGGTAAAACTTTTCAGGAGAAACTTGTGGAGATAGGGTGGGAGGAGGATGAGGCCTGGGGGCTTTGTTATGGCCTTCAAGAGGCCGTGACGAATGCTTTTGTTCATGGAAATCTAGGAATACAAAAATTACTGAAAGATAAAGAGGGAAACACAAAGAGTACGGGTGCCTTGGTTGAAGCAGCGTTGGAAAAGCTGGCAAAAGCCACCGAGGAAGAAAAAAAAGATTTGAAAAAAAGGGTAGAAGTGACTGTTGAGATGGATAAAAATAGGGTTATTGTAAAAGTGAGAGACGAAGGACCCGGATTCAATTTCGATGATGTCAAAGACCCGACTTCTTCTGCTACTCCGGATGAAGAGTTGGAGGCAAGTGGGAGAGGGGTTTTTCTTATAAAAAAGTTTTTTAATTCGCGGGACTGTAAAAAAATTGTTGATGACGAAGGAAAAAAATGGAGTGAAGTAATATTAATAAGAGAAAAAGGGAAAGAGATTATTAATTAATAACTAAAAAATTATGGTAGACCCAACAAAAGTAGACATAAATCAATTACCGAAGAAATTCGTCGATGGCGCGATGGGCGGTTTTGGGAAGGATGTTTTTTCGTTTGCTATTACTTCCGGGAATAATCTGGATTCCTTCGCCACCACGCCACAAGTGATGAAAAGTATTTCTATCTGGATGAATAGGCAAATAGAGAATTATGAAAAGCAATTCGGCGCCATCGACATGACCCCGCCACAAATCGTGAGCCCACTACAAGTTTCTGATTTAAAAAGGCCGGGAGACGAAAAAGAAAATAATTAATCCAGGTCGTTCCAGACGACGAGTTTCCATTCATTAGGTCTTAACCAATGATGTTTGTAGGTGCAGATAGCCATGCCGGCATTATCTATCGGATTGAAATAAGAAAGACTATTGTACTCTGAGGCGGTGAGCTTTTCTCCGTGGAGCATGTAAGCAATTACCATTTTTAAGAAAATTTTATGGGTGACCATGATGATTTTTTTGTGATACCTGGTGGAGATAAAATATAATAATTTTTTCGCGCGCTTTTTTAAGTCGGAAAAATTCTCTTCGTCGGAAACTCGCAAGTCATCGTCGTGATAACTTACATCCATGCGGTCAATCATTCTTTTTATTTCCGGTTCGCCACCCCAGTGCCCGATGATTTCGGTAGGATTTTTTCTTTCCTTAAGTAGGTCAGTGTATTTTATTTTTAGATTAAGTTCTTTGGCTATTATCTCGGCTGTTTCCTTTGTGCGCAGAAAAGGGCTCGCGTAAATAATGTCTGGACGGCCTTTTTGTTTTGGGAAACGTTTGGCTGTAGCTAATGCTTGTTCCCGACCCTTTGCGGAGAGGGAACCACCTTCGCCTTGTCTTACTCCGGCAAGATTCGCCTCAGTTTGTCCGTGCCTTACAAAATATATTACTTTCGTTCCCATTCATATAATATAGCATGAAATAAGCCATTTTTCGGTAATTTTTACGCTTGACCCGGTAGTGAGACTTTGCATAGCAAAGCTCTACTGCCGGGTTGACACTGGCAAGCCCCTGGTATATACTTCTCCTTGCGTCTTTCCTTTAGTGGGATGACGTTTTAATTTGACCCTGCCTGCGCAGGCAGGCCTCTTTGATAAAAGAATAGGTTTTGAGAACAAGTGCAAGCTTGTTTGTTTTTTTGAGTAATGAATAATTTCAAAGAGCTAGGAACAACACATTTACAAAAACATTGCTGTTTTTTGTTTTGTTTCGTTCTATTTAACTTTTAGTTAGAGTTTGATCCTAGCTCAGGATGAACGCTGGCGGCGTGGATAAGGCATGCAAGTCGAACGGACCTCATTTTTCCCGAGATGCGATTATATCAAGTCAAAGGTCGTTTGAGGTTAGTGGCGAACGAGGTAGTAATACATAGGAACTTCCCCCAGAGTCGTGAATAATTCATCGAAAGATGGACTAATACACGATGGTCTCGCAAGAGTAAAGTTTTAACGCTCTGGGAAAGGCCTGTGCGGTATCAGCTAGTTGGTAGTGTAAAAGACTACCAAGGCTATGACGCCTAGGGGAGCTGAGAGGCTGACCCCCACCGATGGTACTGAGACACGGACCATACACCTACG
>Ga0172379_10001800_pt1 | contig 40919 bp, 56 predicted proteins | sample GrowelOW334metaG_FD_119756 | JGI IMG/M metagenome (GOLD analysis project Ga0172379, IMG submission 119756) | Groundwater microbial communities from an aquifer near a municipal landfill in Southern Ontario, Canada - Groundwater well OW334 metaG | ecosystem: Environmental > Aquatic > Deep... | reverse complement strand
TCAAACTCTCTCGTTCAATCCATCTTAAAACAATACTGCTCAGGGTATCTATCAGCACCTAAGCACTGATAATACCCCTGGGCCTAAACCCCACACATCTCCACTCGGCTGGGAAAGAACAATACCACGTAACCACGTACTGCGAATCTTGGTAGCGGGGGTAGGATTTGAACCTACGACCTTCGGGTTATGAGCCCGACGAGCTGCCAAGCTGCTCCACCCCGCAACAGGGTTTGTAACTATATCAGGCGATCTACTTTACTGTCAACACCCAATGTATTTGCTGCTCTCTCTGGGTCCTCTGCCCCGCCGAGAGGACGAACTATACACGGGGGTATGGGGGCACGCAAGCGCTTTTTTTGCCCCCGGAGAGGAAGCGCCTGTTCAGGGCGCTGGGGTGGCGATGGGGGTCGGCGCAGGTGGCGGCGTCGCGGTATTGGCATTCTCACCATAGGGCGCAAAATCATAGGGCTGGGCAGGCAATTGGGCGACCTCCGCGGACAGAGTAGGGGCGTTGATATTGATGGCCGTGGGTATGGTATTGGGCTTTTCTACCAGATCGATGACTTGCTGCCAGTTAATCGTCCAGCTTTGCTGAACCTGCTTTTCAAAAAGACTGATAGCATCGACCGCGCGTTGTTGCGCGTTGCCGCCTTTGTTATAGGCTTCTATGGGTGCAAAACTTTGCAGGTAGAGCTGGCCGTTGCCACTCGTCCCGACAATATATGGCTGATCTATGGTCGTCACCGGCGTGTTCACCTTTACCATTTTAAAGAGCTGGACTTCGTTTTCAGGATAGACGTGGAAGCAACCATGGCTGACCCGCATGCCCACCCCCCAAGGCTTATTGGTACCATGAATGAAAATCTGCGACCAACCCGTTTCCAGCGCCAGTTCACCCATGGGGTTGTCAGGGCCGGCGGGAAAGAACGCGGGTATGGGTTCTCCGGCCTTGGCGTGTTCCTCCTGTATGTTTTTGGGTACTGTCCAGGTGGGATTCCTGACTTTGGCAATGATGCGTGTGCTGCCCAGCGGATTCGGCCATTTTGGCCGGAAAATGCCTACCGGATAGGTATAAACCACGTTCTGACCCGCGGGGAAATAAAACAGTCGGCGCTCCGGGATATTGATGATGATCCCCGTCCAGGGTTTGGGGGGAAGAATATATTGGGTGGGAACCAGCACATGGGTTCCGGCGCCGGGAAGCCAGGGATCGACACCGGGGTTCGCGGCGCGGATTTCGTTATAGCCAACATCGTAATGGCGGGCAATGTCGAGCAGGGTATCCTGATGCCGGGCGATGACCACCTGAAGTTGGCCGACCATGTTGCTGCCGGCAGCGGGCAGGGGAAACTCCGCGGCAAAGGCAGTGCTGGAAAGCAGCATCGAACAACTGGCAAGAAGACTGGGGATAATGGGATATTTCATGGTGCAGTATTTTCCTGGACTTGTTGAATATGGGTAAGATCGATCTCGACATTACCGTCGGACCGGCGCAGACGCAGCCATTCCCTGCCCTGCGCAGTCCAAACGTCGAGAACAATGCCGGCTTGCCATGTGCCATCCGCCATGTGCAAACGCATTGGACGACGCTGCATCGCGGCCAACTCTAAGGCGCTGTGCAGTGCACAACTCACGGGTTCGTAAGCCGAATGCACGGGCTCAGGCCTTAACGACGCCCATCCCGCCGAGGTAGGGACGCAAGGCGGCGGGAATCCGGACACTGCCATCGGCCTGTTGATGATTTTCCAGAAGCGCAACCAGGGTGCGGCCGATGGCAAGGCCAGAGCCATTGAGGGTATGGGCGAGCTGAGGCTTACCATCTTCCGCGCGATAGCGTAACTGCAGGCGACGTGCCTGAAAGCTTTCGAAATTGCTGCAGGAGCTGATTTCCCGGTACTGATTCTGGCCCGGCAGCCAGACTTCCAGGTCATAGGTCTTGGCAGCGCTGAAGCCTAAATCTCCCGCGCAGAGGGCTACCACCCGGTAGGGCAGCTCCAGAAGTTGCAATACCTTTTCGGCATGGGCGGTAAGTGTTTCGTGGGCCTGAGCGGAATCTTCGGGACGAACGATCTGCACCAACTCCACCTTGTCGAACTGATGCTGGCGGATCATGCCACGGGTGTCGCGCCCATAAGCTCCCGCTTCGCGCCGAAAACAGGGAGTATAGGCACAGAAGCGTTGCGGCAGGGTGCCGACAATCTCACCGCGCAGAAGATTGGTAAGCGGCACTTCGGCAGTGGGAATCAGGTAATAGGGGTCGTCCCTTAAAGCGAAAAGGTCTTCTTCGAATTTGGGGAGCTGCCCAACGCCGAAGAGGGAGTCAGCGTTGGCGAGAAAGGGCGGCGCAATTTCGCAGTAGCCGTGTTCCGTCGTATGCAAATCCAGCATGAATTGCGTCAGGGCGCGCTCCAGACGGGCACCGAGGCCACGCAACACCACAAAGCGGGCGCCAGCGAGGCGGGCGCCCGCCTCGAAATCAATAATACCCAAGTCCTCGCCCAGATCGACATGGTCGTGAGGAGGGAAATCGAAGGCGCGGGGCGTGCCCCAGTGACGCAACACCACATTGTCACTTTCATCGCGGCCATCGGGCACTGAATCCTGCGGGATATTGGGCAGGCTGCTAGTCAGGTTCTCCCATTCGGCAAGGATGCCTTCCTGGGATTGTTCCAGGGTCCTGATTTCCTCGCCGTGCTGCGCCGCCGCGGCCTGCATCGCGCTGGTATCGAGCCCCTGACGGCGCGCCTGACCGATCTGTCTGGAGGCTTCATTGCGGGCGTTGCGCACTTCTTCAAGCTGAATCTGCAGGGTTTTGCGCTGCTGGTCGAGGGTTCTCAGGGCCGTCACATCCAGAGTGAAGTGACGGCGGGCGAGGCCTGCGGCTACTTTTTCTGGTCCGTTGCGCAGCAAGCTGGGATCAAGCATGGGGTTTCTTCTCTCGGACAGGTTGACGATGAGCATTTATCCAGCGTAAACGCTCCTGAATACGGGTTTCCAGGCCGCGGTCGCTGGGGTCATAAAAATGGGTCTGACGCAGGCCGGGGGGCAAATAATGCTGCTCCGGGGCGATGGCATCGGGATAGTCGTGATCGTATTGATATTCCTTGCCGTAATCCAGTGTTTTGAGCAGTTTCGTGGGCGCATTGCGCAGATGGAGGGGCACTTCTGCACTACCACCGGCCTTGACCGCGGCGCACACAGCATTCCAGGCATCGTAGATGCGGTTACTTTTGGGGCAGCTTGCGAGATAGACCGTGGCTTGCGCGAGGGCCAGCTCCCCCTCGGGCGAGCCGAGAAAGGCGTAGGCGTCCTTGGCGGCGAGGGCCATATCTAGAGCCCGCGGGTCAGCGAGGCCGACATCTTCAGAAGCCATGCGCACCAGACGGCGGGCGAGGTACAAGGGATCGGCACCCCCATCGAGCATTCGCGCCAGCCAGTAGAGGGCCGCATCGGGGTCGGAACCGCGCAGCGACTTGTGAAAAGCGGAAATTTCGTCGTAAAAAGCTTCACCACCCTTGTCGAAGCGTCGCCAGGATTGACCGCTGGCTGCGGCGACGATTTCGGCAGTGATCTGTGTGTTACCCGCCCGCACCGGGGCCAGTTGTACAGCGAGGTCGAGCAGATTGAGGAGACGACGGGCATCGCCGTCGGCAGCAGTCAGCAAACCCTTGCGTACTTCCGGGGACATCTCTATCGCCCGGTTACCCAGACCGAGCACACTATCAGCAAGTGCGTGATCAAGCACCGTGCCGAGTTCTTCATCACTCAGCGCCTTGAGAACGTAGACGCGCGCCCGGGATAGCAGGGCGTTGACCAGGGCGAAGCTGGGGTTTTCCGTCGTCGCGCCGATGAGGGTCACGACGCCTTCTTCCACATGGGGCAGCAGGGCGTCCTGCTGGCTTTTGTTGAAGCGATGAATTTCATCAATGAAGAGGACCGTGCCCTGGCCCAGGGACTGGGCGGCCTCGGCGCTGCTGACGGCGGCACGGATTTCTCGTACTCCGCTGTTGACGGCAGACAGAATCTGGAAGTGCTGGCGAGCAGCATGGGCGAGGAGTTGCGCCAAGGTGGTTTTGCCACTGCCCGGCGGACCCCAGAGAATCATGGAGTGCAGATGCCCGGCCTGCACCATGGTCCGCAACGGACCTCCCTTGCCGAGCAGATGGTTCTGCCCGACGTAGGCGCCCAGCGTCTGGGGACGCATACGGGCCGCCAACGGGCGAGGGTCGCTACCGGACAATGCTGCCATAGGCGTTCTGCTCGGGCAGCCTATCCCTTAAAAGTCCCGGGAAATGGCGGCGCCAAAGTTGAGGGTGCTGGCTTTGTAGTTACCACCATAGATAGGATTGTCGGAGGTCGTAGATCCGGAAAGGGCATAAGAAGCACCCAAATCATAGTGCCAAGCACCAACGCCAATACCCAGTCCAAAGGCGGCCAGATTACTGCTCGTGCCAGGTACTGCCGCATTTATGCTGGCGCCATTAGTAGGACTACCTTCGTGAGCCAAACCACCGCGGAACTCCAGATTCTGGTTCAGATGATAGCTGAGCCCGATACGATAGGCCATGGAGGATTTCCAGCCGAGGCTACCATAGCCGGGTAACTGGGCGTTACTCCAGTCATTCCAGTCCACATCCAATTCAGTGGCAAAGCGCGGGGTGAAGCGATAGCGGACACCTGCCTGCACGCGACTGGGGAGGTCAATACTGCCGCCGCCTGAAGAAATGTTGGCCGTCGAGCGGTAACTGAGTCCCGCATTGAGGCGCTCCGTGGTGTAGAAAAGCCCGACGTTACCGCCGACACCCCCACCATTGCCGGAGTGAGGGCCAAAGGTTGCACTGAGCGTCTGGTAATAATCCAGACCCACCCCAACGCTCAGATTAGGCAGCAGCAAGTAGGCAACACCCGGATTCACATCAATGATCCGCAAGTCATTCTTCAACGGCAGGGATTGTGTGGGAAAAGTCCCGGCAGGCCAGGTGTTGTTGATATTGAAGGGCGAAGTGATACCGAGACCGACCGCCAGCGGGAGGTCATTAAAACGATGGGTCACAAAGAGATTGGGCAGAATCTGCAGATTGCTGCTGGCGTCGTAAGTAACATTGCTGTTATTCACTGTGTAAGTAGGGCGCATCGCGAGTATATCCAGGCCCACCCGAGTACCCGGGAAGAAGACCATGTCCGCAGGATTGTCGGCAAAGCTACTGACGGGCCCGCCATCGGCTACCGTGGCGCCTGCTTCCGAAAGTCCCACCACGGAGGTCGGCGCGGCAAAACCTGCGGCATGGGATTGCGCAGCCACTAACAGGCCGAGGGTAACAAGGGCGAGGCGGGTCTTCAAAGCCGACATACAGTACTCCAGAAAAAATTATTGCGAGAGAACATCCACACCGGCCGGCGGAGTGAACTGGAACTCCTGCGCCGAAATGGGGTGATTGATTTTAATATGCTCAAAGCGGAGGACGGTCTGTTGCTGAAACGCATCTTCCATGCGCATCTGGCGCAGTGCGCCCTGCGCATCAAAACCCATGCGCAGAGCCGTGAAGCCTTGATCCTGACCCGTTCTGGGATGGAGCAGGAGCCAGTGGAGACCGTCTTTTTGACCTAGGTCAGCAATCTTGAAGCGCTGGCGGAGGTCATCGCTGCCAGCGATCAGCGCCGCAGGGGTCGATCCGAGGGCTTTGCCGAGAGGTTGTACCGTGGCCTGTTCCAGAGCGGGTTCGTAGAGCCAGACCTTCTCACCGTTGGATACAATGGTTTGCCCGTTGTTACCGCTATAGTCCCATCGAAATTTGCCGGGGCGGGAAATCCACAGCTTACCACTGGTACGCTTGACGATCTGGCCGTCATGGTTGGTTACTTCCTGATTGAACTGGGCCGTGATGGTATGGGTTTTCTGGAAAAAATCCTGCAGCATCGCCAGACCCGTGGCGGCGGCCGCGTACTGGATACCGCCCAAAATCAGCAGCGCCACCAAAAACCAGCGAGCCAAACGTAAGACCGGTAATGGGCCGCGCGTAAAGCGCAAATAGTCAGTCCCGACCGGGCGGTGCTGCTGCATAGATTTCTCTGCTCCCGTTACTTTGCAAGGGACCGACCACACCAACCCGCTCCATCTCTTCGATCATGCGGGCGGCCCGATTATAGCCCACCTTGAGTTGCCGCTGCACGTAAGAGATGCTCGCTTTGCGACTGCTGGTAACGATGGCTACCGCCTGATCATAGAGGGGATCAGCATCTTCCTCGCCTTCGCCCTCCATGCCCTCACCATCGCCACTGTCGTTGCCCTGCAAAATACGCTCGTCGTACTGTGGCGCGCCTAACTGACGCAGGGACTCTACTACACGATGAACTTCCTCATCGCTGACAAAGGCCCCATGCACCCGCAACGGATAACCGGAGCCGGGCGGCAGATAAAGCATGTCACCCTGGCCCAGCAAGGTTTCCGCCCCCATCTGATCGAGAATGGTACGCGAGTCGATACGCGACGAAACCTGAAAGGCAATGCGGGTGGGGACGTTGGCCTTGATCAGGCCGGTGATGACATCCACTGATGGACGCTGTGTCGCCATAATGAGGTGCAGGCCGGCAGCGCGCGCTTTCTGGGCTAGGCGGGTAATCAAGGTTTCCACCTGTTTACCGACCACCATCATCAGGTCCGCGAACTCATCAATGATCACCACGATAGCAGGCAGCACACTCAGCGCGACGGGCTCGCCATCCATATCTTTATCCGGACCCGGCAGGGGATGTCCCGAAGCCACCGCGTCCCGCACTTTCTGATTATATCCGGCTAGATTGCGCACTCCGGCAAAGGCCATGAGCTTATAGCGCCGCTCCATCTCCGCCACGCACCAGCGCAAGGCGTTCGCGGCCTCCTTCATATCCGTTACCACCGGCGCCAGCAGATGGGGGATGCCCTCATAGATGGACAACTCCAACATCTTGGGGTCCACCATAATCAGACGGACGTCGTCAGCAGTCGCCTTAAAGAGAATACTGAGAATCATGGCATTGACGCCCACAGACTTGCCGGCGCCGGTGGTTCCGGCCACCAGCAGATGGGGCATCTTCGCCAGATCGGCGGACACCGGCTGACCACCGATATCCTGCCCCAGTGCCAGCGTTAGATGGCTTTTGCTCTGGGTAAAACTGTGACTGGAAAGCACCTCGGAGAGACGCACCGTGCGCCGCTTGAGGTTCGGCACCTCGATGCCCATGGTGGCCTTACCGGGAATGGCTTCTACCACACGTACCCGCGCCGCCAGCACGCGCGAAAGGTCTTTACTGAGACCGGCGATCTGGCTGACTTTGACCCCCGGTGCCGGCTCTATTTCAAAACGGGTAATCACTGGTCCGGGATGGGCCGCCACCACGGTTGCCTGCACCCCGAAGTCGGCCAGCTTTTCTTCCAGCATGCGCGACTGCTGCACCAGCACTTCGGGCTGCAACTGTGAACCAGGGTCTTCCGCATCTGCCGGATCGAGCAAGGCAAGATCGGGAAGACCATCAGCGCGCGGCGGCCCTACGGGTGCGGGCAATGGTAACTGTCGACTACTTTTAACGGCAGCGCCAGCCGATACTGCTCCGCGCTTTTTGGTGGAGAAGAAGCTCGGTGCTGCTGCCGGGGATGGCTTTTGCGCTGCGGGCCCAGGCGCCGTAACCGACACCGCTTGGGCTGGTACACGCCGTCGCAAAGGCCAGCGCAGGCGCCAGTGTGGTCGCGGCAAGGAGAAATGCAGGGCGCTGATATATGCCGCCATAGCGCGCGGTCCCAGGCCGGTGAGCAGAAACACACCGAGAACAAACAGCGCCAGAAATAGCAATGCACTACCACCCACACCAATGAAAGGTTGAGTAAGGACACCGATTTCCTGACCGAGAATGCCGCCCGCGCCGGCCCCGGCAACAGGCCACCAGTCCGCTGGCCAAGTCAGCGCGAGGAAGCTGCTCAGACCCAGCGCGATGGCGACAGCCCCCAGAGGCGCCGCCCAGCGGCCGGGATGCTGACGAAACCAGCGCCGCCACGTCTGCCAGACCCACGCTCCCAGCGCAACCGGGAGGAGCCAGGCGATCATGCCAAAAATCTGTACCAGAAAATCAGCGAGATAGGCACCAGTTTCGCCGCCCCAATTATGCACCGGGCCACCCTTGCCACTATTAAACCAACTGGGATCGGCCGGGTGAAAACTGAGCAGGGACATCGCCATAAAGGTCGCCACCGCAATCAGCACCAGCAACAGCGCCTCGCGGCGCCATGGTTTGGCGCGCGATAGTTGAACCGGCTTTGCAGGGGCAGCAGGCCGGGAGCCTCGAGACGCATTACGGGCAGCAGAACTCATGCTGGCACGCTAAACGACCCCTGCACGGGTGTCAAGGAGATGCCAAAGAAGAAAGGCAAAGAAATGCCATTGTTAGCAGCTTCTAATGGATCAGATGCAGGCGTTCATTTCACGATTCCCGATGCCACCTCCCTGTGGAAGGCGGGGACAACAGCGCGGGAATGGTGTTAAGCTTCCGGCCAGTAATTCGCATAAGTCTGGACGGGTTCCGCCGTGTGCGCAGCTCGTCCAATACCGTTCCACTCCGGCAGCGAGGTATCCATGAGCGATCCGAAAAGTGTCATCGATGAAAAACATTGTCGCCTACTCATCCTGGGCTCCGGTCCCGGTGGCTATACGGCGGCTATATATGCGGCACGCGCCAATCTGAGCCCGATACTAGTACAGGGCATGGAGCCCGGCGGCCAACTGATGACCACCACGGACGTGGACAACTGGCCCGGTGCGGCAAATGGCATCATGGGTCCGGAGCTCATGCAGGAACTGGAAAAACAAGCGCGGCGCTTTGATACCGAGGTTTTATTCGACCACATTCATACCGCAGACCTGAGCCAACGACCCTTTCGCCTCAGTGGAGACCAGCATTGTTATACTTGCGATGCGCTGATTCTCGCTACAGGTGCATCTGCCAAGTACCTTGGTTTGCCCAGCGAAGACCAGTTTCGCGGCAAAGGCGTTTCCGCCTGTGCGACCTGCGACGGATTTTTCTATCGCGGACAGGCGGTCGCGGTAGTCGGTGGCGGCAACACTGCAGTGGAAGAAGCGCTCTATCTCAGCAATATCGCCAAGCACGTAACGGTCATCCACCGTCGTAACCGGTTCCGTGCCGAAAAAATTCTGCAGGACAAGCTGATGGCCAAGGAGAACGTCACCATTATCTGGGACCACTCTGTGGACGAGGTACTGGGTGACGACTCCGGGGTCACCGGCTTGCGGATTAAGCATGTGGAAAACGGCAGTACCCAGGACCTGACGCTGATGGGGGTGTTCATTGCCATCGGCCATCAGCCCAATACCAGCATCTTCAAGGGACAACTGAAGATGGACGAAGGGGGTTACCTGATTACCCGCGGCGGGCGCGACGGCATGGCAACAGCCACCAGCATTGAGGGTGTGTTTGCGGCGGGCGATGTACAGGACTATGTCTATCGCCAAGCAGTGACCAGCGCGGGCAGCGGTTGCATGGCTGCGCTGGACGCGGAGCGTTGGCTGGAGCAACAAGAGGACTGAAACATGAGGCGGCGGCGGCCAGATCAGCCGGAGAAGCAAGAGCCAGTGACCGATGCAGCAGAAGCAGATTGCTTCCTGCGGGCGGTGGCCGATGTCCGGCCCCTGCCAGCCCCGCCGCCTCCCCCACGTCCTGCACCACCACCGCCCCTACCGCTACAGCGGCACCAGGATGAGCTGGCCGTTCTCGAAGCACTCGGCCACGGCCTGAACGGCGATGAAGTATTGGAATCTGGAGACGAGTGGCTTTATTTGCGGTCCGGGCTGTCTCCGGCCCTGCTACGGGACTTGCGCCGGGGACGGTTCCGGATTCAGGAGCGGCTCGATCTGCATGGCTGTACCGTTGAAGAGGCTCGTACTGAACTGGCGACATTTTTGCGGGAAGCGCGGCAATGTCGCTGGACCTGCGTCTGCGTCATCCATGGCAAAGGACTGGGATCCCCTGGTCGTATTCCCGTCCTGAAAAGACTGGTGGGTGGCTGGCTGATGCGTCACCGGGAAGTACTGTCCTTTGCTCAGGCTCGCCCTGAAGAAGGGGGCAGCGGCGCATTGCGTGTTCTGCTGGGCTGGCCTCGTCGAGGATAAGCAATCCAACCATAGCTTAGGCCTTTAACCGGGCACTGTAGCCTTCTTCTTCAACAGCATGAATCAACGGACCTGGGAGCAGCCCATCTCCCTCAACCCAGGCTGTCGCGGCGTCGAAATCGACCGACACCTGCTGCACACCCGGGATATTTTGCAACGCTTTTTCCACCGCCATAACACAATGTTTGCAGGTCATGCCCTGTACGGACAATTCGAGACATTCCATGGGTAGCCATTCTCCTTGTTTGGTTATAACGTGTTTTACCAAAACACGCTCAGCGCTATGCCACGCTGTAGGGCGACTGGCTATCCTGCCGCTCCCAGCGCTCCCGAACAGGCATGGCACCTCCTGCGTCGGCCAGGGAGGCCAGAATCGGACAATTTGCAACGGAGCCGTGACCGGGACAACGCTCAGCCTGCTGCGCAAGGGCTGTGCGCATCCGTTGCAAATCAGCGATCTTGAAATCAATCTCGGCAAGTTTTTGCTCGGTGAGTGCTTTGACCTCACCCATGTCATTCTCGACACTGCTGCTGATATCCAGCAACTCCTTCACCTCTGCCAGAGAAAAACCGAGATTCTGGGCACGCCGGATAAAACGCAGACGAGCTTCCGCTTCGCCGTCATACAGACGATAGTTGGACTGGGTCCGCTGCACCGGCCGAATGAGTCCAATCCGCTCATAATAGCGCAAAGTCTCTGCGGCAAGCCCTGCTTCACGCGCCAAACGACCAATGGTCACTGGGGTTTCCATATTATATCTCTCTCCCTGATATAACGCTTCTGAGCATAGTGTCCATTGTAAAGCATCTAGTCAACACAAAGGTCAAGCCTCGCTGCGTCGGCCATTTCCTGCCCGAAAAGGCTCTCCACACAACTCGTAGCGAAGGCTCCGGCAGGGAGAAAAAAGCTCAAGACAAGAGTCTGTGTATCTTGCCAGTGGCTAGTCAGGTTCTCGGGACGCGCGCGCAAGGGACGCCGGGCAGCATCTAGTCCCTGTTCCGCAAGGCATTGTGCCCAGCGCAGGCCGTCACCCGCTGCACCAGCGATGATGGGTCGGGCACTTAGTGCCGATGCCTCTAGCACTGCGGCGACAGTGGCTGGTGCCAACCCACCACGGCCCGGCAGAGGACCGGTAGGATGCAGGTCCCAGTCGGCGGCACGCACCTGCAAATCCGTCAGACCATCGTCTTCCGCCAAAAAAATGCTGTGCGAACCCGCCAATTGCACGATTTCGCCCGGCAGAATCTCCGTCCAGTTAGCTTGCCGCACCCGCTCAGCGAGGACCAGATTGAACAGGGCGGCACGGGCAGCGGACCAGAGCAGGCCGCGCCGATGGCGGTCTACCCGCATCGGCTGCCCGGATAGCAATCGCGCAGCCTCCTGCAAATTACGATGCCCAAAGCGCTGGGCACCAAAATAGTTGGGGAACCCACCTTGTATGAGATGTTGCAGACGGGCATCCCAGAGACTGCGCTCTCCTGTGGTGGCGCGCAAAATGAGCTGGAAGTGATTGCCACGTAACACACCCCGACGCAATTTACGGTCGTGGCGGCTGATCTGCCGAAAGTGCAGACAGTCGTCTTCCAGACTGGCCCAGTCCGGATCAGGCCCCGGCGTGGCTGGCACCGTAAAACTCTGCTGGGTAATGGCATGGCGATCCTTGAGACCGGCAAAGCCCACATCGCGGACCGCCACACCCGCGCAACGCGCCAGGCGGTTGGCCACATCCTGGGTATTGAGGCCGCGCTTCTCCACCACCAGCCAGTGATGGGCGCCCAAACCGGATGCGGTAAAGGGCAGCAGTTCCGTGACCTGAAAGTCTTCTGGAGTTTGTCGCAATCCGGCGCTGAGCAAACCGCCCTCTGCGGGATAGATGCGCGGCGGACTTTCAGACATGCTGTATCAGAACGACGGCGTGGGCAGCAATGCCTTCACCCCGACCGGTATACCCCAGTTGTTCGGTAGTGGTCGCTTTGATGTTGACCACATCGAGCTCCACGGCGAGGTCAGCCGCAATATGGGCGCGCATCTGCGGGATATGAGCTGCCAATTTGGGACGCTGACAGACGATGGTCGCGTCCACATTGCCTACCGAAAAACCTTTCTCCTGTACCAACTGGTGACAATGCCGGAGCAGGAGCCGCGAATCTGCGCCCGCGAAACGGACGTCGGTGTCGGGAAAATGGCGACCGATGTCGCCCAGGCCCGCCGCCCCCAGCAGCGCATCGCAGATGGCGTGAAGGAGTACGTCAGCATCGGAGTGGCCAGCAAGGCCAAATTTGTAGGGGACCGTCACACCGCCGAGAATAAGGAGTCTACCGGTCACCAGCGCATGTACGTCAAAGCCATGACCAATACGCAGTTGCATGGGGTTATTCTTCATCACGCGCTGCAAGAACGGCGGCTGCCAGCACGAGATCATCCTGCATGGTGACCTTGATATTGTCACCATGCCCGTGAATCAAACGGGGGCACCAGCCCTGCCATTCCATCGCCGAGGCCTCATCGGTGATCTGCAGATTCTGTCCACGCGCCGCTTCCAGCGCAGCCAGTAGAGCACCGAGGGGAAAGGCCTGTGGTGTGAGGGCGCGCCACAATTCCTCACGATCTACAGTGCCCATGGAATGCGCATTCTCTGCACGCTTCAGCGTGTCGGCAACCGGTACGGCGAGAAGAGCGCCCTGGGGCGAATGCGTCAAACTGTCGAGCAGGAGCAACAGGTCTTCGCGACGCAGACAGGGCCGAGCGGCATCATGCACCAGCACCCAGTCGCCCCCCCCTGCCCCCTGCCGCAGCAGCGCCTCCAAACCAAGACGCACCGAATCCGCGCGCTGAGCACCGCCGACGACAGGGGGCAGGAGCGGCCCTTGCACAGGTCCCAATAACTCCCGCCAAGTACCGGTCGCAACATCCTCACCTGGCAGAACCAACTGAATGCCGGCAACACATGGCTCCCGAAGGAAGACCGCCAGAGTATGGGCAATGACGGGACGGCCGCGCAGCAGAACGTACTGCTTGGCCTGCGCCGCTCCAAACCGCTGTCCCCGCCCTCCCGCCGGGATCACTACCCAGACGCGCTCCATGTGAACCTCCCGACTTTCATAGACCAAAACTGTAAACCGAAGTATCCGCAGTCTTTCGAGAAGACGCAACAAAGCAGCACCCCGTTTTGCAGTTTCCACAGCACCCCTTTACACTAGGACCCTTCAGAGTCCCCACATAAGATCAGACATTCTTGGATCGAAGTCTTTCTCTCGGCACCCCGCCGCGCGCCGGGGCGGCACGCGCATTTAGTCAAATTTACGGTGCTGCGGATAGCTGGCTGGCGGCGCAGATGGCGCGTCAGTGGCAGCGCCCGCTGCTGATTCTGCTGCCGAATGCCCGCGACGTGGAGGAATGGCAGCGCGAGTGGCGTTTTTTTGCACCGGACTTACCATCGCCGCTGATTTTTCCGGATCGCGAAATCCTTCCCTACGATCGCCTGGCGCCGCCGGCAGATGCCACGGCCACCCGGCTGGCTACCCTCGCTACTCTGCCGGAATGGCGTGGCGTTTGTCTCGCCCCACTATCCGCCGTCCTGCAACGCCTGCCACCGCGCAGTTTCCTCGACCAGCACGCTTTTGTCCTCGCCGTCGGCGACCACCTCAGCCCAGAGGGTTTCCGTCAGCGTCTGATCGACGCCGGCTATCGCAATGTCAGTGAGGTTTCGGAGGCCGGCGAATTGGCCTGGCGCGGCGGGATCATTGATCTTTTTCCCAGTGGCAGCCCCTCGCCTTACCGCATTGAACTCTTCGACAGATTAGTGGAGAGCATCCGCGCCTTCGACCCGGAAACCCAGCGTACCCTGCAAAAAGTCGAGCGGGTCTCTCTGCTCCCGGCGCGGGAGGTGCCGGTGGACGCTGCCGCGCTGCAGGAATTTCGCAGCCAGTTCCGCGCCCGCTTCAGCGGTGATCCACAACGTGCCGAGATATACCGGGCGGCCAGTCGCGGACAAGTACCCCAAGGCGCCGAGCATTATCTCCCGCTCTTTTTTCCCGAGAGCAGTCATCTGCTGATGCACTTTCCCAAAGACGGTGTCATCTTTCTGCCCCCCGGCCTGGAGGCATCCGCCCGGCATATTCGCGAGGACTGGCGGGAGCGCTACGAGGAACGGGCTCATGACACGGCATATCCCATACTGCCACCCGACGAACTGCTCCTGCCCCCCAGTGAATGGGAGGATGTCCTGCGTGGTCGGGCTCTAGTATACGGGCAACAGGAAGGCGACGCGGAGCATCTGCCGACTGCACCCCTCCCCGGTCTCCATGGCAGCCCGGAATCGCCACTGGCCTCACTCGATACCTTTCTGCGCCACCTGCCGGCAGCAGGCCGGGTCATCCTCGCCGCTGAATCGCCGGGCCGCCAGGAAGCCCTGTCAGAACGGCTTGGCAAGAGCGGACTGCTCCCCACCCGGGTTCAGGACTGGCCGGAGTTTTTGGCGGGTACGGAACGGATCGCCATCACCGTGGCGCCCCTGGAACGCGGCTTGCTCATCAAGGAAAATGGCCTGGTCAGCCTGGCGCTGGTCTCCGAGGCGCAAATTTTTGGTGATCGCGTCTTTGCCCAGCGGCGCAGCACCAACGCCCGGCAGCGCAGCATTGAAGGCTTGGTCCGCGATCTCGGCGATTTACAGCCGGGTGACGCCGTTACCCATGAGGAATACGGCATCGGCCGTTTTCAGGGCATGGCCACGCCCTTTGCCGCGCAAGGCGACATCAATGAATACGTGGTCCTGGAGTACGCCAACGGCGATCTCGTCTACGTCCCGGCGGATCATCTGGATCGCATTGCGCGCTATGTCGGTAACGGTGCGACGGAGCCGGTGCTTTCCCGCCTGGGCAGCAATCACTGGGAAAAAGCCAAGGCCAAGGCGCGGCAAAAGGCCATTGACGCCGCCAGCGAACTGCTGGATATCTATGCGCGCCGCGCGGCGCGCACCGGCCGGGCTTTTGCCGCACCCGATGACGCCTACTGGGAATTCGTGTCCCGCTTCCCCTTTGAGGAAACCCCGGATCAGCAGCAAGCCATCGACGCCGTCATTGCCGACATGACCAGCCCCCACCCCATGGACCGCCTGGTCTGCGGCGATGTGGGCTTCGGCAAAACGGAGGTGGCACTCCGCGCGGCCTTTATGGCGGCGCACAGTGGTGCGCAGGTGGCGGTGCTGGTACCCACCACCCTGCTCGCCCAACAGCATTACGAGAATTTCCGGGACCGCTGCGCCGGACTGCCCCTGCGGGTGGAAGTGCTCTCCCGTTTCCAGAATGCCAAAATGCACAAGCAAGTGCTCGCCGCCGTGGCCGCCGGGGAGGTGGATATCCTCATCGGCACCCATCGCCTGCTGCAAAAGGATGTCGCCTTCCACGACCTGGGTCTGCTGATTCTGGATGAGGAGCATCGCTTCGGCGTACGCCAGAAAGAGCGAATCAAGGCACTGCGTGCCGAGGTGGATATTCTCACGCTGACTGCCACCCCTATCCCGCGCACCCTGAATCTCTCGCTGGCCGGCCTGCGTGACTTATCCATCATCGCCACCCCCCCCCAGCGCCGCCAGCCGGTACGCACCTTTGTGCAGATCTGGGATGAAGCGACAGTGGTCGAAGCATGCCAGCGCGAACTGCATCGCGGCGGCCAGGTATATTTTCTGCATAATGAGGTGCGCGACATTGAGCGTATGGCCAGCACTCTGCGCCGCCTGTTACCGGAAGCGCGCCTGCGCGTGGCCCATGGCCAGATGCCCGAGGGCGAACTGGAAGCAGTGATGCTGGATTTTTACCATCAGCGCTTCGATATCCTCCTCAGCACCACTATTATCGAGTCAGGTATCGACAATCCCCACGCCAATACCATCCTCATCAACCGTGCCGACAAATTCGGTCTGGCCCAGCTCCATCAATTGCGTGGCCGGGTCGGTCGTTCCCATCAACGCGCCTACGCCTACCTCTTCACCCCGGACCCCCGCGCGATGAGCGACGATGCCCGGCGCCGCCTCGATGCCATCCAATCTCTGGAAGATCTGGGCGTTGGCTTTGCCCTGGCCAGCCACGATCTGGAAATCCGTGGGGCGGGAGAACTGCTCGGCGAAGAACAGAGCGGGCATATGGATGAAGTCGGTTTCACCCTCTTCATGGAATGGCTGAGCGATGCGGTGGAGGCCATTCGTGCCGGACGTGATCCCCGCAGCCTGGAAGAACAGCGTACCAGTGGCCCGGAAATCCATCTCAACACGCCTGTGCTGATACCTGATGACTACCTGCCCGACGTGCACTTGCGCCTGCAACTTTATAAACGCCTCAGTGACGTGCGCAGCGATGCCGCTATCGGTGAGATCATGGTGGAGATGATCGACCGCTTCGGGCCCATTCCTGCACCGACCCGCACCCTGCTCTGCCAGACCCGGTTGCGTCTGAGTGCCATCCAGATCGGCATCGAACAAATCGACGCCGGTCCCGCTGGCGCCCGCCTGCAATTTGCCTCCGAAAATCAGGTGGCCCCTGAAAAAATCATCCAACTCATCCAGCAGCCTCACAGTATCTACCAATTGGACGGCGAACACCGGCTGCGCATTCGCCGCGATCTACCCGACGGCGAAGCGCGCTGTCAGGAATTATTGCAACTCGTTGACCAACTAAGGATTCAGCCATGAGCAGCACGCGCCTCGCTATTCTCAGCCCCGCCTCACGCGGCCCCATGAGCCTGCCAGCTAGCATGGGCCAACTGGTGGCGGATGTGGAAAGCCACCAGGAACTCTGGGGCTGCTGGCTGCAAAGCTGGAATTTGCCGGTCACCGTTAGTGAAATCGCCCCATTCCTCGACGAACTCGCGCGCCAGGCGCTGCATCAGGAACGAGAAGTGATCTGGGCTCCTATGAGCAGCGCCAGCAGTGCTGTACGTCTGGTGCTGCATGGTGCGGCACAACCCGAGGCACTGCGCCGGACACTGACCACCCTGCATCTGCAAAGCCTTATGCCGGGCCGCGTGCTCCATTGCCAGGGAGACGATCTGGCCCTCGTCCTGCACGGTCCCAGCGGCCCCTTGGGCGCCAGCAACCACCGTCTCATTGAAGCTCTGGAAGGCGTCTTTCTGGATGTTGCCGTGACTCCTCTCTGGGGCAAGGGTCATTTCCGATTATTGCTGGCCGATATGGACTCGACCTTGATCGGCATTGAATGCATTGACGAAATGGCCGACCACCTTGGTCTCCGGCGGCAGGTCGCCGCCATCACCGAGCGCTCCATGGCCGGCGAACTGGATTTTCAAACCTCCCTGCGCGAGCGGGTACGTCTGCTGGCCGGTACGCCAGCGAGCATCATCGATACCATCATCCGTGAGCGCTTGCGGCTCAGTCCCGGTGCCCGAGAACTGGTGGCAGCGGCTAAGGCCCAAGGGCTGGAGGTCGGTGTCGTGTCCGGCGGCTTTACCCAGTTTACCCGCCACCTGCAAGAGGCGCTGGACCTCGACTACGCCTTCGCCAATACCCTGGAGATCATCGACGGGCAAATCACCGGCCAGGTGCTCGGAGACATCGTCGATGCCACCGCCAAGGCCGATCTCCTCGACCTGCTGGCCATCAGTCTGGGCACCGATGCCAGCCATTGCATCGCTATTGGCGATGGCGCCAATGACCTGCCCATGATCCGCAAGGCGGGCGTTGGCATTGCCTACCATGCGAAAGCCGTCGTCCGCGCTCAGGCGGATTTTCAAATTCGCTATGGTGGTCTCGACACAGCATCTACCTATCTCGGCTGGGACAACGCCTGAGATCCGCACGCCGACAGCTGCCATTTGATACTTGATTTTGTTTTAGACCATGTCTATACTCAGCCCATGTTCAGCACAAGGCGATCGAATGCACATCGGCAATGGTGCCGCAACTGTAGCATAAACAGGAGACTGAGATGAAACTGACCAGCATAGAAGGCCAAAGCGTTCCCCAGGTCGTATTCCGCACCCGCGATGATAATCAGTGGCGCGATGTCAGCACCGACGAACTTTTCAAGGGCAAGACCGTGATCGTGTTCTCCCTGCCCGGCGCCTATACCCCAACTTGTTCCTCCAGCCATCTGCCGCGCTACAACGAACTTGCGCCGACCTTTCGCGAAAATGGCGTAGATGACATCCTCTGCATGTCAGTGAATGACGCCTTCGTCATGGATGCCTGGGCCAAAGAACTGGCTGTCGAAAACATCCACCTGATTCCCGATGGTAATGGTGAATTCACGGAAGGCATGGGCATGCTGGTGGACAAGAGCGAACTTGGCTTCGGCAAGCGTTCCTGGCGCTACTCTATGCTGGTGAAGAATGGCGTCATCGAAAAAATGTTCATCGAGCCCGACAAGCCCGGTGACCCTTTCGAGGTGTCTGATGCGGATACCATGCTCCACTACCTCAACCCGGAGGCACGCGACCCCGAGTTCATCACCGTCTTTACCCGCGAAGGCTGCCCGCATTGTGCCCGCGCTAAAGCACTTTTGAAGAGGCACGGTATGGCTTTTGAAGAGATCAAAACAGGTATGGGTACCGGCGTCAGTTCGCGGACGATTCGCGCGGTGAGCGGACGTTCGACTGTGCCGCAAATCTTTATCGGCGGCAAACACATCGGCGGTGCCGACGATCTGGAGAATTACTTCGGCGGGAAGTAAAGTCTTAACACCTACTCCAGGTGGTTACCCGCTCTACCCCCCCGCAAAACGGAGACGTTATGACGCAATCCTATGATCTCATTGTTATCGGTGGGGGCAGCGGCGGCATCGCCATGGCCAACCGCGCCGCCCGCTATGGGGCAAGCACCGCGCTGGTCGCCGCCGGTCCATTGGGCGGCACCTGCGTGAATGCAGGCTGCGTCCCCAAAAAAATCTTCTGGAATGCCGCCCACCTTGCCGGGCAAATGAAAATGGCGGAAGAATACGGCTTCGATGCCGTAACACCCCGCTGCCACTGGGAACTCCTGAAGCAGCGGCGTGACGCCTACATCGAGCGACTCAATGACCGCTATGCTCAGGGCCTGAATGGTAATGGCGTTACCTTGATTCGCGGGCATGCCCGTTTCTCCGGCGCGCATCAGGTCCGTGTGGATGACAACACACTAGAAGCCGAGCATATTCTGATCGCCACGGGCGGACAGCCGGTCTGGCCCGACATTCCGGGTGCCGAACTGGGCATCACCTCAGACGGGTTTTTTACCCTCGAAAAGGCGCCGCGCTGTGTTGCCGTGGTCGGCGCGGGTTACATCGCGGTAGAACTCGCAGGGGTACTCAACGCGCTCGGCAGCGACGTTTCTCTGGTTATGCGTCGCAAGCATTTCCTCAATGATTTCGAGTCGATGCTGCGCGAAAATCTCATGGATGCCATGCTCCATCAAGGCATCAATCTCCTTGCCCAACGCCAGGTCCGGGAAGTGGAAAAACGCGCCGATGGCTTGTGCCTGCACTTTCAGGACGGTGACTGCCTCGGTGGGCTGGACGCCATCATCTGGGCTATCGGCCGCCGCCCGAACAGCGCCGACCTTGACCTCGAGCTCGCGAACATCGCCGCTGCCCCGCAGGGTTTTATCCCCGTGGATGCTTTCCAGAATACCCAGGCATCCGGCATCTATGCTGTTGGCGACGTCACCGCTGGCCCGGCACTCACGCCCGTCGCCATCGCCGCCGGGCGTCGTCTCGCCGACCGCCTCTTCGACGCCCAGACAGCGCGTCATCTCGATACCCATCTGGTACCCACCGTGATCTTCAGCCATCCCCCCATCGCGACCATTGGGCTCAGTGAGGCAGCTGCCCAGGAGCAATACGGAGAAGAGGCGGTCAAAGTCTACCAGACAATCTTTACCCCAATGCTCCGCGCCTTTTCGGCGGAACCGGAAAAAGCCGCGATGAAGCTGGTCACGGTGGGCAGGGAGGAAAAGATTATTGGCCTACATGCCATCGGTGACGGTGTGGACGAAATGCTTCAAGGTTTTGCGGTAGCCCTGCACATGGGCGCGACCAAACAGGATTTTGATGACACCATTGCCATCCATCCCACCAGCTCCGAGGAATTCGTCACCATGCGCTGATGGCTTCCGCGATATATCGACAGAGGGGGATGTCATCGACACGAGCCATTGGATTACTTTTTGTGATGCAAATGGTTGAGCGCTTCTGGTCCCACGGAAGTAGTACAACTGCACTGCCGACTGTCCGCGAGCAAAGGCACCGCATTTTCCAACACTTTTCGCACCCGCCCCATTCCCTCGTGCATGACCGCATCAATAGCTTCCATGGTGATCGGTTCCGCCGACTTGCCCGCCGCCGGATTGACCACCAGCGACAAGGGCGCGTAGCACAGACCGATTTCCCGTGCCAACACCGCTTCCGGAGCCCCGGTCATCCCCACCACATCTCCACCGTCCCTTTCGATACGGCGAATTTCGGCGATGGTTTCCAGGCGCGGTCCTTGGGTAGCCGCATAGGTACCACCGTCAATAACCACGATATCCGCAGATCCCGCCGCCTGCAGCAGGCGCTCACGTACCTGCTGACAATAGGGCTGAGAAAAGTCGATATGAACCACCATGCTTTCCCCACCCTCAAAGAAGGTGCTGGGACGCCCACTGGTGTAATCAATTAGCTGTTCAGGCAGACAGAGGACGCCTGACTGCATGGCAGCAGTGATTCCACCCACCGCCGCCACCGCAATAACATGCGTCACACCGACATGGTGCAGCGCCCAGATATTGGCGCGATAATTGACCCTGTGCGGAGGGATCGTGTGCCCATAACCGTGGCGTGCGATAAAAACGACTTCTTGCCCACCCAACTGGCCAAAAGTCAGGGGGCCAGACGTCTCCCCGAAGGGGGTGCGGATCACCCGACGGTTGCGAATCTGCAAATTTTTGAGCTGAGTCAGACCGCTGCCACCGATAATGCCCACCACACCCATCAGCCGTCCTCCGGCAGAACAAAAATACCCGGTGCGTTCCGCCCCAGGCCGCGTGCATCCAGCCCGTAACCGAACACAAAGCGGTCCGGCACTTCCAGCCCCACATAGTCCACCTGTACATCAATCGCGCGAGGACGGACTTTCCGCACCATCACCGCCGTATGAATGGCCGCAGCGCCCTCCGCCTTGCAGTATTCCTGCAAGGCTTGCAGGGTGACGCCCTCATCAAGGATATCGTCCACCAGCAAAACCACAGCACCTGCCAGTGGTTCTTTGGGGCGCGTACGCCACTGCAAGGTACCACCACTGGTTTCCGCACCGTAGCGACCGACTTGTACGCAGTCGAGTACCAGGGGAAAATGCAGCTGAGGCATCAGTTGACCGACCACTACGACGGCACCCGTCAGCACACAAAGCAACACCACCGGACGCTGCGGCGACAAATGTTCTAGGTCTTTATTAATGGCAACGGCCATCCGCTGGATGGCCGTCTCCACCTCTTCCGCGCTAAACAGATGCTCAGCGGGCCCTAAATGGGTAGGTGTCATAATGGCGTTAGTAGGTAAAGGTAACCACGTCGTCGTCCATGGCCTGCTCAATGACATAAGCACCACCGACGATGTCCTGGATTTCGGGAATCAGGTCTTCCTTGGTGCATTCCCACAATTCAAGGGTCGGAGTGCAAACAAAGAATTTCACACCCGCCTCATGGGCATCCTTGATAAAGTCATAAACACTCTTGGGGCTGCCCGGCATAACAAACATTTTTTCCGCAACACCCTTCTTGGCCAGCTCGCCAGCGCGTGCGGTCAACACAACTTCAACCTCAAAGTCCATCGCGGCAGCCACTGTTGCCTGAAAGAAAGGCGCACCCAACTCCTGGGGGTTGGATGGATCAGTGTTCACCATAACCATCAACAATTTATCAGCCATGTATATCTCCTTAAAAAATTCGGCCCGCCCATCATAGCCGTCCCAGTCCGGCGCCGCGCCATGAAATGATTGATTACACCATAAAAAGTCACGGGACCATATCAAGCATTCTTAGATATCGGTTTCCTGTGCCTCAATACGGCGCGCCCGGCTGGCCCGGGTCAGGATATCCCGCTCCTCTGCCAATGCTCGCTTGGCTACCTGAATAGCCTCCAGCAGATCCTGGCGTTTGGACTCGACCAAGTCACTGCCCGCATCCATCAGGCGTGCGGTCTTTTCCTGGATTTCATCAATGAGCACACCGATACGTTCTTCGGCCAGCGACTCCATATTGCGCAGGCGATCCCGTCCCTTATCCATAGCGCGACGCAGTTCCTGGCGCGTCTCTGCACCACTGGCCGGGGCAAGCAGCAGGGCGCTGACCGCGCCAATCAGCACGCCAATAACAAAACCTTCTGCATTCTTCATTGTCGTCTCCTCGCTGTTTCCAGCTAATGTTTCCGGGAAAAATAACGCCATCCTGTGCGTAGCGCTCGGTACCACAATCCTAGCTCATGAACCGGCCGAACCAGGGCATCCGTCGTGTCCATGATCTCCTCACTGAGATACCTGAGAGTGGAATCCACCCGCCCCATCTGTATTCGCCCAGTCTGGGTGATGTGTTTGATGTCCGCCAAGGCTACCTTGATATCAAACACCAGCGGTCCGACGTCCTGTTCAACCCTGGCCAACAACCTTTCCAGGCGCAGGTGGACCCGTATCAGCACAGCCGTTGTCACCGCGATGATCAACAGAATAATAATCATGACAATAGCAATGATGGTTACTCCCGCACTGACACTCATCCTTTCCCCCAGAGCCTCCGTATATCGAAAGCAAATCCCTTAACGCAGAAAGAGCAAACACATCAATTATAACCCCATGGCCCACCCCGCCATCTTGCCTTATTATAAACTGCACCTGCAGCCTGGGTAAAACCGTAAGTACCGATGTGACGCGGTGGCTTTATCAGAATGCTAATACATGCCCCATCACGACCATTCCGGCGATACTCAGCAATCCCAAGGCCACTCTGCTCCAAATCTTGCGAGCACCAGTCAGCACATATCGTGGATGTCGGTAGCGATAAGTTTGCCAGCCCCCCCAGAGCAGGCCCAGCCATAATCCGGACAGCAACCAGGCCCCAAACACATCACTAGGCCAATCTACCCCCAGGATCAGGCGACTCCAGGAGATGGCTGCGACCAATACCGCAAGCAACGTCACCATCGCCAGACGCAGGCCACGATGCCGCACCATAACAAGGAGGTACAAAGCCAAAAGGCCATAGACCATCACACTGAGGCCCACGTGCCCGCTTGGGAACGCAGGCAACAGCATTTCTGTCGCCGTCGGAGGCCGGGCACGTGCCGTAGTCACTTTTACCAACTGAACGAGCACTGCGAATACTACGGCGCCTGAAACCAGCAGAATGCCATCGAAAAAACGCCATGCAGCGAAGCAGGCAACCGCCATCACTGCTACCAGCCAAGGCAGAAAATCTGGGCCGCCAAGCCGGGTCACCCCGACCCAGAACGGTTGCCAGACAGGGTCCCGGGACTGTAGAATCTCCGCCTCCCAACGGGCATCCAACAGCGCCCCCCGACGCAAGAGCACACCCGCGAGAAAATCACCAGCGTAAAGCCAGAGCAACGCTGCCACCCCCAAGCCGAGCAGCAGTAAAGTCAACAGCTCCCAGCGTTGTGGTCCGCGCAAATTTCAAAACCTTGTATGAAAGCGTCGCCACAACAACAACGCGGCAATCAATACTGCAGCGATGCTCAGCACCAGCACCGCCGCCGCGCCATAGTCCTTCGCGCGCGCTACCAGGGGGTGATATTCCGGGTTTACCAAGTCAGCCAGAGATTCTACGGCGCTGTTGAGCAGCTCTGCCGCCAGCACTGCACCCATGAGCAAAATACCAACCCCCCACCAGATGAGCGATGCCTGAGTCCAGTACAGAAGAATCACGCCCACCACAACTGCCAACAACTCTGTCCGAAAACTGGCCTCCTCACGGGCAGCGACCCACAGCCCATACCCCGCAAAAAAGGCACGCCGCCAGAGTGTACTGTTTTTTTTCACCAGCCCCCCTGTTCGCGCAGAGATAAGGGTTCGCCGTCGCCGACTATAAAGTGATCCAGCAAGCGCAGGTCAACCAGTTGCATGGCCTGATCCAGACGCCGGGTGAGGGAAAGATCCGCCACACTGGGTTCCGCCACGCCGGAAGGGTGATTGTGCGCAACGATGAGGGCTGCCGCATTCAACTCCAGGGCGCGCTTCAGCACTTCGCGAATATGCACGGTAGCGCCGTCTATGGTCCCCAGGAACATCTCCTCAAAACGCAGCACCCGATGGCGATTATCCAAAAAGATCACAGCAAAAACCTCACGGCAGCGGTCGCGCAAAGTGGCAGACAGATACTGTCGCACCCGCTGCGGCGAATCAAGGCTGTCTCCTCGCTGCCATTCCTCGGCGAGATGACGCTTACCCATTTCCAGCACCGCCTGCAAGAGCGCGTATTTGGCATCCCCGAGCCCTTTGTGCACACAAAAATCTTGATGAGACGCGGTAAGTAATGCCCGCAGGCTACCAAAATTCTGCAGCAAGTCCCGGGCCAGATCCACCGCACTTTTACCCACCACACCCACCCGCAGAAATATCGCCAGCAGCTCTGCATCCGACAGAGTCGCTGCCCCTTTTTGCAACAGTCTTTCCCGCGGACGTTCGTCCGTTGGCCAATCAGTGATGGCCATACGCTCCCTCCTTCCCTTACACTAGGAATGTGATGATGGAAAACGTATTCAACACGACAGAGCCCCTCGCTGGCAAACGAATTCTTTTGGGTGTAGGTGGCAGCATCGCCGCCTACAAGAGCCCGGAGATCGTGCGCGCCCTGCGCCAGGCAGGAGTAGAGCTGCGCGTGGTCATGACACGGGGCGCTGCTCAGTTTGTAACGCCGCTCACTTTGCAAGCCGTGAGTGGGGAGCCCGTGCGTAACGACCTCTTTGCCGCCGCCGAAGAGGCTGCCATGGACCACATCCGCCTGGCACGCTGGGCCGACGCCCTCCTAATCGCACCCATCTCCGCCAATGGAATGGCTCGTCTCGCCCAAGGCTTGGCCGATGACCTGCTCAGTACCCTCGTTCTCGCCAACCGTGCGCCGCTCTTTCTCGCACCCGCGATGAACAGTGCCATGTGGGCACACCCTGCGACGCAGCGCAATGTCGCCCAGTTGCGGGCGGATGGCGCCCACTTTTTGGGTCCTGACAGCGGCAGTCTCGCCTGTGGTGAGGAAGGTACCGGACGACTGTTGGCACCAGAGCGCATGGTGGGTGAACTACGTCTCGCTCTGGCCAAGAAAACCCTGCGTGGGCAACGCGTCCTCATTACCGCAGGGCCAACCTGGGAGGCGATCGATCCCGCTCGCGGTCTAAGCAATCGCGCCAGTGGCCGTCAAGGTTTTGCCATCGCCCAGGCCTACGCGGAAGCAGGGGCGGATGTGTTGCTGATTACCGGCCCAACCCATGAGCAAACGCCGCCGGGAGTAAGCCGCCAGGATGTTCTCTCTGCACAGGACATGCTCGCGGCCTGCCTGCAGGCACTGGACACGCCCACGGATATCTTCATCGCCAATGCTGCCGTCGCAGACCACAGGCCGAGTCAGTTCAGCGCGTATAAACTAGGCAAAACGGATATCGCAAACCCTTTGCCTCTCAGCATTAATCCCGATATTGTCAGCATGGTCCATCAGAACCCTCGGCGACCACGCTATATAGTCGCTTTTGCCGCCGAGACCCACAACCACCTCGCCGCCGCAAGCATCAAGGCGCAGCGCAAGGGGGCGGACATCATCGTAGTCAACGATATTAATTCTGCCGATATCGGGATGGGTGCTACCGAGAATGCCTGCAGTATTTTGCAGGGCGAACGGGTACTGCAGATCCCCCGTTGCAGCAAAATGGATCTCGCGCGCCATCTGGTGTGTCACCTCAGCACGTTTTTTCCACCTTCCGTTACGGAGTCCGAAGACCTTACATGAACAATCTGCAAATTCGCATTCTTGATCCACGCATCGGCCAGGAATGGCCCCTCCCCCATTATGCCAGCGCCGACGCCGCAGGCATGGACCTGCGCGCCTGCCTGGACGCCCCGCTGCAACTGGCTCCCGGGCAGGCAGACCTGGTCTCCGCCGGGTTTGCCATGCATATTGGCGACCCGCAGGTTACCGCGCTGTTACTGCCGCGCTCGGGTCTCGGACATCGCGGCCTGGTACTGGGTAATCTGGTCGGTCTCATTGACGCGGATTATCAGGGACCACTGAAGATTTCCCTGTGGAATCGTGGCACTACAGAGATAGTCATTGAACCAGGTGAGCGCGTAGCGCAAATGGTGCTGGTGCCGATTATTCGCCCGAACATTACAGTGGTTACCCGTTTTACCACGAGCGAACGGGGCGTCGCAGGCTTTGGCAGCACCGGACGTCAGTAGACGCCAATATGTCAGGAGCCGTTATACCGCCAAGCTTCTCCGCATATCCTAAAAATAGTTAATAAAAAACCGGCCTCGCGCATCAGGCCGGTTTTTTTCAGAACCATCTCTGACTATTCAGTAGTGGCTGCTTGCCGATCTACAAGCTCAACAATAGCCAACGGCGCATTGTCACCAGCCCGAAAGCCGTACTTAACAATACGCAGATAACCGCCTGGACGCGCCAGATAGTGTGGGCCGATATCATCAAACAACTTGACCACCGCCTGGCGATCACGCAAACGCGAAAACGCAAGGCGCCGCTTGGCCACTGTCGCATCCTTCGCCAGCGTGATCATCGGCTCCGCAAAACGCCGCAGCTCTTTCGCCTTGGGTAACGTGGTAACAATTCGCTCATGATGAAACAAGGATACCATCATATTGGCAAACATCGCCTGCCGATGACTACTATTACGATTTAACTGTTTACCACTCTTACGATGACGCATAACCCCATTCCCTCTACAAAATTTCTAACGTTAACTGCTGATAGAATCCGCATCGGCAGTTCGCCCAGGCACCGGTGGCAAATTCTCCGGCGGCCAATTGTCGAGTCGCATCCCCAACGTAAGGCCATGCGCCACTAAAACTTCCTTTATCTCGTTGAGAGACTTGCGTCCGAGGTTCGGTGCTTTCAGAAGCTCCTGCTCCGACTTCTGAACCAAATCTCCGATGTAAAAAATATCCTCGGCTTTCAAACAGTTCGCCGATCGTACCGTAAGCTCCAAGTCATCGACCGGGCGAACCAACAATGGCGTAAGACTCTCATTGGCCTGCGCCTGCAACGCCGCGGGTATTTCCTTCGCTTCCGCACCGGCTAACACACCGAGCTGACTGCGGAAAATACGGGAAGCCTCTTGCACCGCCCAAATCGGGTCGACCACGCCATTCGTCTCGACATCGAGTATCAGACGGTCCAGGTCAGTACGCTGCTCTACCCGGGCACTTTCCACCAGATAGCTTACGCGCAGTACAGGACTGAAACTCGCGTCCAGGGCCATCACGCCGATGCGCTTTTCATGACTCTGTCGACGCGTGGCTGCTGCGTCATACCCCCTGCCCTCGTCAATACGCAAATGAAGCACCAGTTCAACGTCACGGGTTAAAGTGGCAATCACTTGATCCGGATTGGCGACCTCAATGCCGTGTTCAGATACGATATCTGCACCCGTCATTTGACCCGGGCCACGCTTACGCAGCGTCACCACCGCGTCTCCGCGCCCATGCGCACGAACTGCCAACATTTTCAAGTTGAGCAGAATATCCACGACATCTTCCTGCACCCCTTCGATGCTGGAATATTCATGTAACACCCCTTCAATCTCGACTTCCGTAACCGCCGCACCTTTGAGAGACGATAACAACACTCGGCGCAACCCACTACCCAAGGTGTGACCAAAGCCACGCTCCAAAGGTCCGAGGGCAATACGCGCACGGTGTGCTGAAACTTCTTCCACATCGACGCCCTGCGGACGCAACAGCTCTCCTACCTCAGTCATAAGCGTTCCTCAACCCCCGGTCTTACTTAGAGTACAACTCCACGACGACCTGTTCGTTCAAATCCGGAGCGATATCTTCTCGCACCGGTACCGCTTTGATAGTGCCCTTGAGTTCGGCAGTGTCCATACTCACCCATTCCGGAAAACCACGGCCAGCCACAGCCTCTACCGCAGAGACAATACGCATGTGCGCCCGAGCCCCTTCCGCAACGCTCACCACGTCACCGGCGCGGACCTGATAAGACGGGATATCCACACGACGTCCATTCACCAAAATGTGACCGTGGCGAACCACCTGCCGCGCCTCAGCGCGAGAGGCTCCGAACCCTAAACGATAGGCCACATTGTCAAGACGCAACTCCAGAAAACGCAGTAACAACTCGCCGGTAACGCCCCGCGTCTGACTGGCACGCTGGAAATAGCGACGGAACTGTCCTTCCAGTACGCCATAGATACGACGGATTTTTTGCTTTTCACGTAACTGACCGCCGTACTCACTGACACGTCCGCGTCGCTGCCCATGCTGCCCTGGGGCGTAGGCTCGTATACTCACTGGACATTTATCAGAAAAACACTTCTCGCCTTTGAGAAATAATTTTCCACCTTCGCGCCGACACAAACGACAACTCGGACCGGTATATTTAGCCACAGATAACCTCCACCTAAAAATTAAACACGCCGCTTTTTAGGCGGACGGCATCCGTTATGGGGAATCGGCGTCACGTCGCGAATGCTCGCAATACGGAAGCCGATAGAATGAAGCGCACGTACCGTACTCTCTCGACCCGGTCCCGGTCCCCGCACTTCGACATCCAGATTCTTAACACCATATTCCTGCGCCTTTTTGCCCGCATTTTCCGCTGCCACCTGTGCAGCAAAAGGTGTACTTTTACGCGAACCGCGGAACCCCGACCCTCCAGAGCTGGCCCAGGTTAAAACGTTACCCTGACGATCACTGATCGTGATAATCGTGTTGTTGAATGACGCATAAATGTGCGCGACACCATCAAGAACGTTTTTTTTGACCTTCTTTCGCACACGGGAGTTTGCTTGTGTTTTCGCCATTGTTAGAATCTTCCTGCTTAACGCGTAATGGACTTAGCGGGACCCTTGCGCGTACGCGCATTGGTCTTTGTCCGCTGGCCGTGAACGGGAAGCCCGCGGCGATGACGTATGCCGCGATAACAACCCAAATCCATCAGACGTTTGATATTCATGGTGACTTCGCGGCGTAAATCGCCTTCCACCAGGAACTTCGCAACCTCTGAACGTATGCGTTCCAGCTCAGGCTCGCTGATATCCTTGACTCGCATATCAAAGGCGATTTCCGCAGCGCTCAAAACATACTGCGCACGCGCCCTACCAATGCCATAAATATAGGTCAAGGCAATTTCTATTTGTTTATTGTTCGGAATATTTACACCAGCGATGCGGGCCATCCGCAATTCCTCCAAGAGACTGAGTGGGTTGACCCCACAGACCAAACCGTTTCGTCTGCCGCCTTAACCTTGGCGCTGTTTATGGCGGGGCTCAACACAAATCACGCGAACCACACCATTACGACGAACAATTTTGCAGTTACGACAAAGCTTCTTAACCGACGCACGAACCTTCATGACTATCCCCTATTTGGCACGATAAATGATGCGACCCTTGGTTAAATCATAGGGCGTCATCTCTACGGTAACCTTATCCCCAGGTAAAATGCGAATATAATGCATCCGCATTTTTCCGGAGATATGTGCATTAACGACATAACCATTTTCCAAGCGCACCTTGAACGTCGCACTTGGCAAATTCTCTATTACCTCACCCTGCATTTCCAGGGTATCTTCTTTCGACATTTAGCCTGCTGCCCCTACCGCTTTCACGATTCTAGAGAATACTTCATCGGCTTCGCCCTCCCCACTCACCAGGCGATAGGTTGGTCGTTCGTGATAATAAGCGATCAAAGGCGCAGTCTCCGCCTGATAGACAGCCAGCCGTTTACGAATTATGGCAGGTTGATCATCATCACGTTGCAACAACGCACCCCCACAGAGATCACAGACCCCATAAGCCGCGGGTGCGTGGTAGCGTATGTGGTAGATCGCCCCGCATTTCGAACACACCCTGCGCCCGGAGAGACGTTCCACAATTCCTTCGTCGTCTAAATCTAAATGCAGCACCGCACCGATTTCATCTCCATGCGCAGCCAATAACGTATCAAGCGCATGTGCTTGATGAATGGTCCGAGGAAATCCGTCGAAGACCACCCCTGCCGCTGCATCTGGAAGACTTAACCGCTCCCCAACTATACCGATGATAATCTCATCACCCACAAGCGCGCCAGATTCCATTACGGCCGCCGCACGTAGTCCGATTTCTCTACCGGACTGAATCGAGGCGCGGAGCATATCACCAGTGGACACATGAGGCAAGTCCATCAACTGAGCAAGCCTCTGGGCTTGGGTACCCTTACCGACACCAGGCGCACCAAGAAAAATCAGATGCTTTGCCACTATCACCGCCCACTTAGAGGGTTTTTACGAATCAACCCTTCGTACTGATGCGTCAACAGGTGACTCTGAATCTGCCCCATCAAGTCCATCATCACCACTACGACAATCAGCAGACTGGTACCACCAAAATAGAACGGCACGTTGTACTGAACAATGAGAAACTCTGGTAGCAGGCAAACCAAGGTCAGATATATGGCGCCCCAAAGCGTGAGCCGAGTAAGGATACGATCCATGTATTTCGCCGTATGTTCACCAGGGCGGATACCCGGCACAAAGGCTCCCGACTTCTTCAAATTATCTGCGGTGTCCCGAGGATTAAACACCATCGCGGTATAGAAAAATGCAAAAAACACTATCGCCGTGGTGAATACGACCACATACAACACCGAACCTGGACTTAAGGCCTGTCCAACGCGCGCAAGCCATTCCATTCCCGGCACATTAGCGAACCACCCAGATAATGTTGCCGGCAAAAGGATGATGCTAGAAGCGAAGATCGGCGGAATTACGCCTGACATATTCACCTTGAGCGGCATATGCGTGCTTTGGCCCCCATATATCTTGCGGCCTACTTGGCGCTTTGCGTATTGGATGGGAATACGTCTCTGCGCACTCTCCATAAATACCACAAATCCGGTCACGCCAAGCGCAAGGACGAAAAGAGCTACCACGAAAAGCGGCTGAAACTGCCCGGTTTTGGTTAGCTCAAAAGTTGTCCCTATAGCCTCGGGGAGGCCAGCGACAATACCCGCAAATATGATCATGGAAATGCCGTTACCGATCCCCCGCTCCGTAATTTGTTCTCCAATCCACATCAAAAAGACTGTGCCGCAGGCGAGCGATATGGTTGTCGTGAACAGAAACAGTGGACCTGGATCAATCACCACAGGAAGATGTCCGGCGTGCATTTTCTCAATCGCGATAGCGATTCCCAAGCCTTGCATCAGAGCAAGTATGACCGTGCCATAACGTGTATATTCCGTTATTTTTCGCCGCCCCGCCTCCCCTTCTTTTTTTAACTCTTCCAGCTTCGGGAAAACCGACCCTGCCAACTGGAATATAATCGATGCGCTGATATAGGGCATGATCCCTAAAGCGAAAACTGTCAGACGGGAAAGCGCGCCACCTGAGAACATGTTGAACATGCCCAGGATGGTTCCCCGCTGCTGATCAAAGAACGCCGCCATGGCGGCCGGATCGATTCCCGGCACCGGTATATGCGCTCCAACACGAAAAACGAGGAGCGCGCCCAGCAGAAAAAGAATGCGGTTACGTAACTCATTGATCTTTCCGCCACCCTGCGCGGCGCCGCCAATGCTACGTAACCCGGCCATTAACCTTCTACCTTTCCGCCGGCGTTTTCAATGGCTGCGCGGGCGCCAGCGCTTACGCGCAGGCCACGCACAGTCAAAGCCTGCGTGACTTCGCCGGTCAAAATAACCTTAATCGCATCCGGCGTGCCACGAACGATGCGCCGAAGCAGCAAGCCTTCAATATCTACCACGCCGTCAATTGCCGCGGACTCCAGTTGAGACAACGTCACCTCAACGACGCGCGCTCCCAATGCGTTACGAAACCCGCGCTTGGGAATACGCCTTTGCAAAGGCATCTGCCCACCTTCGAAACCCACCTTATGGTAACCACCGGAGCGGGCATGCTGACCTTTGTGACCACGACCAGCTGTTTTTCCTAAACCGCTTCCGATACCACGTCCAACGCGGCGACGGTCTTTTTTCGAACCCTCTGCGGGCGCAATCGTATTTAATTTCATCACAGCTCTTCCCACCGAAGTAGATAGGGGATTTTATTGACCATTCCACGAATCTCCGGGGTGTCCAAACGCTCTACCGAATGATTTGTATGACGCAGCCCTAATCCCAGCACGACACGACGATGCTTCTCAGCGACGCCAATCAGACTTTTTACCAGAGTAATACGCAAATGCTTACTCATCGTGCCCCCCTTCACCGCGGATTTCTTTCAGGCTTTTTCCACGTTTCATAGCGATAGCTTGAGGACTAGCCAGTTTATTAAATGCATCAAAAGTCGCGCGGACGACATTGATAGGGTTATTGGACCCAAGCGATTTAGCCACCACGTTCCGCAGCCCTACCGCCTCACAAACCGCACGCATCGCGCCGCCGGCGATGACGCCGCTACCTTCCGGCGCCGGCCGCAGAATGACGCGCGCGGCACCATGGCGCCCCTCTACCGGGTACGGTATTGTACCGCCCTTCATCAAGGGTATACTCGTCATCCAACGACGGGCCTGGTCAGTCGCCTTTTGAATCCCCGCCGGGACCTCTTTAGCCTTTCCACGGCCGAAACCAACCTTACCGTCTCCATCGCCCACCACCATAAGTGCCGCGAAGCCGAACTGCCGTCCGCCTTTAACCACCTTAGAAACGCGGTTGATATGAATAAGTTTTTCCTGCATTCCATCGTTGGGCTGCGTGTCGCGATTTTCCCGTGCCATCTTAGCTCTCCATCAGAACGACAACCCGCCGTCGCGGGCTGCGTCGGCCAAAGCTCTCACCCGACCATGGTAACGATACCCGCTCCGGTCAAATGCCACCTCCTTAACGCCCACGGCCAGTGCCTTCTCTGCAACCCGTTGCCCGATAGTTGCGGCGGCTGCAACATCTGCGCCGCGTGGCATTTGTGCGCGAACTTCACCCTCTAGGCTCGATGCCTGCGCAAGAACCTTTCCCTGGCTGTCATCAATCACCTGGGCATAAATATGCTTGCCCGAACGAAAAACACAGAGCCGTGGTTTGGCCTGCGATGCAATGCGAGCCCTGGTTTTACGGGCCCGACGGAGCCTCGACGAATTTTTATTCATAGTAGTAAGCCTCAGCCATTATTTCTTTTTCGCTTCTTTACGTCTAACATTTTCACCGGCGTAGCGCACACCCTTACCCTTGTAAGGCTCCGGAGGACGATAGGCGCGAATATCTGCAGCAATCTGACCAACTTTCTGCTTATCGATGCCCCGAATGACGATTTCCGTCTGTGTCGGTGTTTCGATGGTGATATCGTCAGGCACCAGATAATCCACCGGGTGGGAAAAACCAAGACTCAAACTGAGCGTTTTACCCTTCGCTTGGGCCCGATAACCGACACCGATAATTTCCAATTTTTGTTCAAAGCCGTGTGAAACACCGTGTACCATATTGTTCAGAAGCGCCCGCATCGTTCCCGCCTGGGCGTTTTTGTCTTCCGCCCAGGTCAGTGACGCCACACCGGCATCCATCTGCAATTCTACAGCGGGGTGAAAAGGAACGGAAATCTGGCCTTTTGGACCTTTCACCACCAGCCGGTGTTCCGCAATATGGACTTCGACGCCCTTGGGTATAGACACTGGCTGTTTCGCTACACGAGACATTTTCGTCCTCCCCTTAGGATACAACGCAGAGAACTTCACCACCGATACCCGCAGTACGCGCCGCGCGATCAGTCATAATTCCCTGAGAAGTCGAAATAATTGCAATACCGAAGCCATCACGTACTCGTGGCAAATCTTCAGCACCACGGTAAACACGAACGCCAGGCCGACTGACCCGCCGAATCTCCACAATGACACCGGCACCCGCGTAGTACTTCAAAGTTAGGTTAAGAACGGGATGCCCGTCTAACACATCTTCTTTCACATCCAGGATGTAACCCTCTTCCATCAACACTCGCGCAATGGCGCGTTTCAGCTTGGAAGCAGGCATCTGCACTTTCGCCTTATTTACCTGTTGCGCATTACGAATGCGCGTCAGCATATCAGCAATAGGATCCGTCACGCTCATCGTGTTTCCTCACCAGCTCGCTTTAACGATACCGGGAATCGACCCAGCCGATGCGTGCTTACGAAAGCACAAACGGCAGAGGCCAAACTTCCGATAGTAACCGCGTGAACGCCCGCACAATTTGCACCGGTGATACGCACGCACCTTAAATTTCGGAGTCCTCTCAGACTTCGCGATCAATGATTTCTTTGCCACGCGTCAAACTCCTTCAAGACCGGAAGGGCATCTTGAAGGCTTTCAAAAGCCCAAGGCCCTCTTCATCATTCTTGGCGGTGGTAGTAAATACCACGTCCAACCCGCGCAAACGATCGATTTTATCATATTCAATTTCAGGGAATATGATCTGCTCTTTCACGCCCATCGTATAATTTCCACGCCCATCAAACGACCGCGGTGAGAGACCGCGAAAGTCTCGAATACGGGGAATCGCCACACTGACCAGGCGATCCAAAAACTCATACATAACGATCCCGCGCAAGGTCACCATACATCCTATCGGATAGCCATCGCGGATTTTAAAAGCCGCTACAGACTTTCGTGCACGCGTGACCACCGGTTTCTGACCTGCAATCTTGGTCATATCGCCAACAGCCGCCTCGAGAATTTTTTTATCGCCGACTGCCTCACCCACACCCATGTTGAGCGTGATTTTTCGCAGTTTCGGAACTTCCATAACGCTGCTGAAGCCGAAATCCTGCATCAGTTTGGGCGCAATGGACGTTTTATACAACGAATGCAAACGTGCTTCCATATTATTTCCCTTGCTTAACGGCGGCCAACAACTTCGCCGTTGCTCTTAAAAACACGTACCTTCTGGCCGTCCTCAAGTACCTTATAACCAATTCGATCCGCGTTGCCAGTCGCAGCATTAAAAATTGCCACGTTAGATACATGAATTGGCGACTCTTTTTCAACGATACCGCCAGCTTTGCCCATGCGATCAGGACGAACGTGACGCTTTATCATGTTCACCTTTTCGACCACCACTCGTGATTCTTCTCGTAACACTTTGAGCACTCTACCGCGTTTGCCCTTGTCTTTACCGGCAAGAATCACGACTTCATCATCCTTACGTACCTTCAACATGGTCATCCCCTACAGCACTTCCGGCGCCAATGAAATTATCTTCATAAAGTTAGCCCCGCGCAGTTCGCGTGTTACCGGGCCAAAAATGCGAGTACCGATAGGTTGCAGCTGGTTGTTTAAGAGCACCGCTGCGTTACTGTCAAAGCGAATCAAAGAACCGTCTTCTCGCCGCACACCCTTACGCGTGCGGACGACGAGGGCATTGTAAACATCGCCCTTTTTTACCTTACCGCGCGGGACAGCATCTTTGATACTCACCTTGATAACATCGCCGATATCCGCGTAACGCCGGTGTGATCCGCCAAGAACTTTAATACACATTACTTCGCGGGCACCACTATTGTCTGCAACGTTCAGCCTGGTCTGCATCTGTATCATGCGTTATCCCCTTCCACAATGCCCTCGGCAATCACTTTCACCAAACGCCAGCTCTTAGTTTTGGACAACGGACGACATTCTTCGATTTTCACCGTGTCCCCGATACGACAGGCATTTTCCGCGTCGTGGGCATGAAACTTCTTGGATCGACGAATATATTTTTTATAGAGCGGATGTTGAATACGGCGTTCAACATTTACCACAATGGTCTTATCCATAAGGTTGCTGACTACCGTACCAACCAAACTACGTGGGTTTTTCGCCTCGATCATGCGTGCACTTCCTTCTTCACGGTGATGGCTGTCCGCACGCGAGCGATATCACGACGTACCGTGCGCAAACGCGACGTTTTAGCTAATTGCCCAGTTGCGTGTTGCATACGCAACCTGAACTGCTCCTCAAGAAGAAGCATCAATTGCGCCTGGCAACCCGCCAAATCAAGTTGTTGAACTTCCTGAGCTTTCATCCCATCACCCGTCTACTCACAAATATCGTCTGTATAGGAAGCTTAGCTGCACCCAGCGCGAACGCCTCACGGGCAACCTCTTCAGTCACACCTTCCATTTCATAAAGCACTTTGCCAGGCTGAATCAATGCCACCCAATATTCTGGATTGCCTTTACCTTTTCCCATGCGTACCTCGGCCGGCTTTTTACTGATCGGCTTGTCCGGAAAAATACGTATCCAGATACGGCCGCCGCGCTTTACGTGGCGGCTAATAGCGCGGCGGGCCGCTTCGAGCTGACGGGCCGTGATACGACCGCGAGCAACGGCTTTAAGACCAAACTCGCCAAAGCTTACTTTGTTCCCACGAGTAGCAATGCCACGATTGCGACCTTTGTGTTGTTTACGAAATTTTGTACGTTTAGGCTGCAGCATCGGAAACTCCCGTCACTTCTGGCGGGCAGCGGCCGTTTGCGCCGTGCTCCACTCCAGGATTTCGCCCTTAAAAATCCACACCTTTACGCCGATTATGCCGTAGGTGGTGTTGGCTTCCGCGAAACCGTAGTCAATATCAGCGCGCAACGTATGCAGCGGAACGCGACCCTCCCGATACCATTCGGTACGGGCAATTTCTGCACCGCCAAGACGACCGGCGCAGTTGATACGCATGCCTAACGCACCAAAACGCATGGCGTTGGTGACCGCGCGTTTCATCGCGCGCCGAAACATAATGCGGCGAACGAGTTGCTGCGCAACACTCTCAGCTACCAACTGCGCGTCCAGCTCGGGCTTACGGATTTCTTCCACATTAATATGGACAGGAACCCCCATACGCTTCTGCACGTCATGACGAAGTTGTTCAATATCTTCGCCTTTTTTGCCAATAACAATGCCGGGTCGGGCGGTGTGCACGGTAATACGCGCACTGCGCGCGGGGCGCTCAATAATAATGTCAGAGACTGCGCCACCGGCAAGTCGTTCACGGATAAACTGACGGACCTTGATGTCCTCCAATAATTTCTCTTGGAAGTCGCCTTTACCATACCACCGGGAATTCCAATTCTTAATGATTCCCAGACGCAGTCCGATTGGATTGGTTTTCTGTCCCATATGTTCCTCAGTTAACTCTCTGCGACGACAACGGTGATATGGCTGGTGCGCTTGAGTATCCGCGAGCCGCGCCCTTTCGCTCTAGCCGCAAAGCGTTTGAGCACCGCACCACCGTCAATCATGATCTGCTCGACAACCAGAGTGTCGACATCAGCGCCTTCGTTATTCTCGGCGTTAGCAATAGCAGACTCCAGGCACTTGCGAATCGGGAGCGCGGCCTTTTTCGTGGTGAAGCGCAGGATTTCCAGCGCTTTACCCACCGGCTGTCCGCGTACCAGATCAGCGACAAGACGCGCTTTTTGCGGGGACATCTGAAGACCTTTTAGCACTGCTGACGATCTCATCACACTCCCCTTTAGCGCTTAGCTTTCTTGTCGGCAACGTGACCCTTGAAGGTCCGCGTCAGAGCAAATTCGCCGAGCTTGTGGCCAACCATATTTTCGTTCACAACCACCGGAATATGCTGGCGGCCGTTATGGATGCTAATGGTTAATCCAATGAAGTCAGGTGTAATCGTCGAACGGCGCGACCATGTCTTTATCGGACGACGGCTGCTGCTCGCCTGAGCACTCTTTACTTTACGGTCCAGATGTTCATCAATGAACGGACCTTTTTTAATCGAACGTGGCACGTGAAATCCCCTTAACCACTAACGCGAACGACGACGCACAATCATATTGCTCGTACGTTTGTTTCTACGGGTACGATGCCCCTTAGTCGGCTGACCCCACGGCGACACCGGATGACGACCACCAGAGGTGCGCCCTTCTCCTCCACCATGCGGGTGGTCCACCGGGTTCATCGCGACACCACGAACCGTTGGCCTTACACCACGCCAGCGCGTCGCACCGGCTTTACCCAATTGGCGGGAGCCATGCTCTTCATTCCCAACCTCACCTATCGTAGCGCGGCAGGATACATGAATTCGCCGTACTTCGCCAGAGCGCAAGCGCACTTGGGCATAAACTCCGTCACGGGCCATAAGCTGAGCAGATGCACCAGCAGAACGAGCGATCTGCCCACCCTTACCTGGCCGCATCTCAATGTTGTGCACCACGGAACCGACAGGAATACCGCGGAGTGGCATGCAATTACCCGGTTTTATGGGCGCCTGCTCAGCGGAGAGCACCGCATCACCGACGGACATGCCCTTTGCAGCGAGAATATAGCGACGTTCGCCGTCAACATAACAAATCAATGCAATGTGAGCCGACCGATTGGGGTCGTACTCTAAGCGCTCTACCTTACCAGGTATGTCCACTTTATTGCGTTTGAAATCTACCAGACGATAGTGAGACTTGTGTCCACCGCCCTGATGACGCCGAGTAATACGCCCACGATTGTTGCGACCGCCACTATGGGACTGTGACTCAACAAGAGCCGGATACGCATTTCCCTTGTGGAGGCGTGAGTCGACTGTTTTTACCACGAACCGCCGTCCCGCAGAAGTCGGCTTGGTTTTAACTAGTGCCATGTTTTATCCCTCCTCCTCAGGCGACGCCGTAATCTATGCTGCTGCCCTCGGCAAGCCGTACATAGGCCTTCTTCCAGGACGAGCGGCGGCCAATATGGCTACCCATCCGCTTTTCCTTACCCGTATAGTTACAAGTCTGAACAGAGAGAACCTGAACCTCAAAAAGTTTTTCGACCGCCGACTTGATTTCCAACTTAGTAGAATCGCGCGCGACCTTAAACACAAACTGATTCGCCTGCTGCTGCACCATCGTACTCTTTTCACTGATAATAGGCGCCAGCAAAACAAGATACTTACGCTCAGCGTTCATCCGTACACCTCACCTAACCGAGCTGCCGCCTCGGTATCCAGCAACACTCGACCATATTGGAGCAGATCTGCAGGCCCGATATCTTGCCAACCGGCGATACCCACTCTCGGGAAGTTTCGCAAACCTAGAAAAAGATTTAGCGGCACCTCACCCATAACGAGCAGGAAATTATCACCACCCGCACGGCTCAACCAGTCTTTTGCCAGGCGGCTACGTGGCTCAGCTAGATCTTCCTGTTGAATAATCTGCAGACGGCCTTGTCGCAATAATTCCGCTAGTGCCGTACGCATCGCCCCAGCCCACATCTTCTTGTTAACTTTTTGCGTATAGTTTTCGTTTCCACCAGGAAATGCTCGTCCACCCCCACGCCAGATCGGGCTGCGAATACTACCAGCGCGCGCCCGCCCCGTACCCTTCTGTTTCCACGGCTTGCGTCCACCACCACGCACTGCCGCCCGATTCTTCTGGACGGCGTTCGCCGAACGCATACCGGCCATCTGGGCCACCACAACCTGATGTAACAACGCCTCATTATAAGGCACTGCGAATACACCATCAGCGACCTCGACATCGCTACTTTTCCCGGTGGTTACTTCCAAGCTTTGCACTTGCATTATTTTTCTCCTAACCACGCACGGCAGGACGAACAATCACGTCCCCGTCACGGGCACCGGGAACAGCACCCTTAATCATGAGCAGACGACGATTCAGATCAATACGCACCAACTCCAGATTGAGCGTTGTGACCTGCTCGGCACCCAAATGCCCTGCCATTTTTTTGCCCTTGAATACTCGTCCAGGCGTCTGGCGACACCCGATGGAACCAGGTGCGCGGTGCGCCCGCGAGTTACCATGGCTGGCCCGATTACTCCGGAAATTATGGCGCTTGATGGCACCAGCGAATCCTTTGCCTTTGCTAACTCCAGAAACATCCACGCGCTGGCCTTCCGCAAAAATGTCGAGGCCAATGTCCGCACCGCAGGCATAAACAGCATCATCCGCCATACGAAACTCTCTTAAAATTCGCCCCGGGGCTACTCCGCTCTTGCGAAAATGTCCCGCCAAAGCAGCGGTTACCCGCTGTGGACGGCGTTCACCGGTTGCCACCTGCACTGCCTTGTAACCGTCAGTGGCGATATCTTTAACCTGTGCCACCGTATTCGGTGCCACATGAATGACGGTTACCGGCAGCACACGTCCGTCTTCTGTGGCGATGCGCGTCATACCAACTTTCCGTCCGATCAGGCCCATTACCATTGTATCGTCCTTTAAATAATTACAGCTTGATCTCGACATCTACACCGGCCGCGAGATCAAGCTTGATCAGGGCATCCACTGTCTTGTCGTTGGGATCCAGAATGTCGAGCAACCGCTTGTGGGTACGCTGTTCAAATTGATCACGTGCGTTTTTATCGACGTGCGGCGAGCGTAAAACCGTAAAGCGTTCAATTTTTGTAGGAAGAGGAATTGGCCCACAAACACGCGCACCGGTCCGGCGCGCCGTTTCAACGATTTCCGCAGCAGAAATATCAAGCATGCGAAAATCATACGATTTAAGGCGAATGCGAATTTTAGAGCTGTCCATTACTCGACCACCTTTGAGACCACGCCAGCGCCAACGGTACGGCCGCCTTCGCGGACTGCGAAACGCAGACCTTCTTCCATCGCGATCGGTGCAATCAACGCCACCTTAAACAGAATGTTGTC
>Ga0172379_10001799_pt1 | contig 40927 bp, 42 predicted proteins | sample GrowelOW334metaG_FD_119756 | JGI IMG/M metagenome (GOLD analysis project Ga0172379, IMG submission 119756) | Groundwater microbial communities from an aquifer near a municipal landfill in Southern Ontario, Canada - Groundwater well OW334 metaG | ecosystem: Environmental > Aquatic > Deep... | reverse complement strand
ATACTTGGTGCCCAGGAAGGGACTCGAACCCCCACGCCTCGCAGCGCTAGTACCTGAAACTAGTGCGTCTACCAATTCCGCCACCTGGGCAGGCGCGAAACGAGGCGCGAATTCTAAAGGAAATACCCAGATTGTCAAACAAGCCGCATAACACTCACAAGCTTTCAAAAATACGTCGCGCCGATCCGCAGTTCGAGCGCGAAAAGGCGCAGTACGAGCATCCGCTGCCAAGCCGCGAATACGTCCTGCAAACGCTGGCGGCGCAGGGTGCACCGCTGGAGTTCGGGCGTCTGGTCGAACTGCTCGATGTCCAGCCGTTCGAGGTGGAATCCTTCCAGCGACGGCTGGGGGCGATGGCGCGCGATGCGCAGTTGATGCAGAACCGGCGCGGCGACTGGCTGATCCCGGACAAGGCAGATCTGGTGCGCGGCCGCGTTGCCGGCCATCCGGATGGCTTTGGTTTCCTGATCCCTGACGAAGGCGGTCCCGATTTGTTCCTGTCCGCCAAGGAAATGGACAAGGTGCTGCATGGCGACAAGGCCATCGCCCGGGTCATCGGTGTCGACCGCAAGGGGCGGCCGGAAGGCAAAATCGTCGAAGTCACCGAGCGCGTGAACCGGTTCGTGGTCGGGCGTGTGGTCGAGGAGCATGGCGTGCGCTTTGTCGTCGCCGAAAACAAGCGCATTAGCCAGGACATATTGCTGGCCCCCCCGGAGAAGGGCGCGAAGAAACCGCTCAAGGCGTTGTCCGGACAGGTGGTGATGATCGAACTCATCGAACAGCCGACCAAACACGGGCAACCCATCGGCCGCCTGATCGAGGTACTCGGCAACTATGCCGACCCCGGCATGGAAATCGAGATCGCGCTGCGCAAGCACGAACTGCCCTACGAGTTCTCGATCGGGGCGATGGCCGAAACGCGGAAGCTGCCCGACGCGGTGCGCAAGTCGGACTGGAAGGGCCGCGAAGACGTGACCGGCTTGCCGTTGGTGACCATCGACAGCGAGACAGCCAGGGATTTCGATGATGCCGTGTTTTGCGAGCGCCAGGGCAAGGGTTTCCGTCTCGTCGTGGCGATTGCCGATGTTTCGCACTATGTGACGGCGGGTGGCGCGCTCGACACCGATGCCTATGGGCGAGGCAATTCGGTGTATTTCCCGCGGCGCGTGATTCCGATGCTGCCGGAGAAGCTTTCCAATGGTTTGTGCTCGCTCAATCCGCAGGTGGAACGATTGTGCATGGTGTGCGACATGGCAATCAGCGCCACGGGCGCGATCAGTCGCTACCGCTTTTATCCGGCGGTGATGTATTCACACGCGCGGCTGACTTACACCGAGGTTGCCGCGGCCCTTTACGACCAGGATGCCGACACGCGCGCCCGCCTGGCGCCTCTGCTGCCGCACCTGGAGGCACTGGACCTGCTCTATCGGCAACTGGCCAAGCAGCGCGTCAAGCGCGGCGCAATTGATTTTGAGACCACCGAAACGCGGATGATCTTCGATGACCACGGCAAGATCGAGCGCATCGAACCCTACGAGCGGAACGAAGCCCATCGACTGATCGAGGAATGCATGCTGGCAGCCAACGTCTGCGCCTCGGAGTTTCTGCGCGAGCGCGAGCAGCCATCCCTCTACCGTGTGCATGAAGGCCCGACGCCTGAGCGTCTGGTCAAGCTGCGCGATTTTCTTGGGACCTTCGGTTTCCAGCTTGGCGGCGGCGATGAGCCAAAGGCTCAGGACTACGCCAAGTTGCTGGAAAAGGTCGGCCAGCGGCCGGATCGGCAACTGCTGCAGACGGTTATGTTGCGATCATTGCGTCAGGCCATCTACAGCCCGGACAACGTCGGTCACTTCGGTCTGGCGTACGAAAGCTATACGCATTTCACTTCGCCGATCCGCCGTTATCCCGATCTGCTCGTTCATCGTGCCATAAAGTCGGCGCTGGCGACACGGCAATACGAGCCCGGCAACTGGGAGGAAATCGGCCTGCATTGTTCCATGACCGAGCGCCGGGCGGATGATGCGACGCGCGATGTCGAGGCCTGGCTCAAGTGCTTCTACATGAAGGACCGCGTCGGCGAAGTCTTCGACGGCAGCATTTCGTCGGTGGTGCCGTTCGGCATCTTCGTTGCGCTGGACGGAGTGTTCGTCGAAGGTCTGGTGCATGTTTCCGAACTTGGCCAGGACTATTTCCATTTCGACGAGAAATCGCATGCCATGGTTGGCGAGCGCAGCGGCAAGCGCTTCCGCCTTGCCGACCGGGTCAGGGTGCAGTTGACGCGGGTCGACATGGAAGCCAATAAGATTGATTTTCGTCTGGCCGACGTGACGCCAGCGCGCGGCAAGACAAAGCATTGACATGGGCTCAGCCCGCGGCCACGCTTCACCTAAGCTCGAAAGGCAATTTTGATGTACTCCGGAATTCTTGATCTTCCCTGGTGGGGCTATGTTCTGGTCACACTGGCGCTGACCCACGTCACCATCGCCGGCGTCACGATCTTTCTGCATCGGCATCAGGCGCATCGCGCGCTGGAACTGGGTTCCGTTCCCAGTCATTTTTTTCGGCTCTGGTTGTGGCTGACTACGGGGATGGTCACCAGGGAGTGGGCGGCGATTCACCGCAAGCACCACGCCAAGTGCGAGACGGCAGCGGACCCGCATAGCCCGCAGGTGTTCGGGCTTAATCGCGTGCTATGGACCGGGGTGCTCCTCTATGTGAAGGAGTCACGCAATGCCGACACCATGGAGCGCTACGGTCATGGCACACCGGATGACTGGCTGGAGCGGAAGCTGTATGCCCGGCCGTACAAGCTGGGCGTCGTGTTGATGCTGGGCATTGACGTCGCCTTGTTCGGCGTCTGGCCGGGCGTGCTGATCTGGGCCGTGCAGATGGTCTGGATTCCCTTCTGGGCGGCCGGCGTGGTGAATGGCATCGGCCACTTCTGGGGCTATAGAAATTTTTCTTGCGCGGACGCCTCGACCAACTTTTTCCCGTTCGGCATTCTGATCGGCGGCGAGGAACTGCACAACAACCATCATGCGTTCGCCACTTCAGCCAAACTGTCGAACAAGTGGTACGAATTCGATATCGGCTGGTTGTATATCCGCCTGATGGAGATGCTCGGTCTGGCGCGAGTGAAGAAGGTGGCGCCGAGGCCCCGGTTGGGTGCAATCCGCCCGGCCATCGACCTGGACATGTTGCAGGCGGTAGTGACGCATCGCTACGACGTGCTGGCAAAATATCTCAAGACCCTGCGCCAGCTTGCCGCCGAGGAATTTGATCAACTGCGGGTCGATGCCCGCGAGGGCCGCATGATGAAGCGGATGTTGGGTGAAAATGACGCCGCGCTGCCAGCGCCACAAAAAGAGCGCCTGACGGCCCTGCTGGCGCGAAGTGAGGCCCTCACCAAGGCGTATGCCATGCGCGCCGAACTGGAGGCGCTGTGGGCCCGTTCTTCAGCCTCGCATGACGAGTTGGTGAAGCAGTTGCAGGAGTGGGTTGCCCGTGCCGAGCAAAGCGGCATTCGTCAGTTGGAGGAATTTTCACGGCGCCTGCGTTGCTATGCCGTCTGAAAAGCGGTGCGCTAGGCAATAAAAAACCCGCCAGTGGCGGGTTTTTTGTTTGGAAGGTTGCTGAATTACTTCAGCTTCACTTCCTTGTAGGCGACGTGCTTCCTCGCCTTGGGGTCATATTTGAGAAACTCCAGCTTTCCGGGGGTGGTCTTCTTGTTCTTCGTCGTTGTGTAGAAGTGTCCCGTACCTGCTGTGGATTCCAGCTTGATCTTTTCGCGTCCGCCCTTGGCCATGATATTTTCTCCTGATTAGACGCGTTCGCCGCGCTCACGCAACTCGGCGAGGACAACGTCGATGCCCTTCTTGTCGATGGTGCGCAGGCCGGCGTTTGACACGCGCAGACTGACCCAACGGTTTTCGGTTTCGATCCAGAAGCGGCGGCTGTGCAGGTTAGGCAGAAAGCGACGCTTGGTCTTATTGTTGGCATGGGACACATGGTTCCCTACCATCGGGGCCTTGCCCGTCACTTGACAAACGCGAGACATGTAGTACTCCTGAAATGCTGATTTCGCAAAGCGCGCTAGTTTACCAAACAATCACCCCAAAACTCAATCCTTTTGTCAAATCAAGCCGCGTTCAGCGAATGACAGTGGTTCTGTGCTCCCCGTCACGATGAAATGGTCGAGGAGCTTTACGTCGATCAGAGCCAGGGCCTGCTTTAGTGATGAAGTGAGCACTTCGTCGGCACGCGAAGGCTCGGCGAGACCGGAGGGGTGGTTATGGGCGAGGATCACCGCGCCGGCGTTATGCACCAGCGCCCGTTTGACCACTTCGCGTGGATAAACGCTGGTTTGCGTCAGCGTGCCACGAAACAGTTCCTCGCTGGCGATCAGCCGGTTCTGGGCATCCAGCCACAGGGCGACGAAGACCTCGTGCTGCAGGTTGCCGAGGGAGAGGCGTAGCCAGTCGCGGACCGCTTGCGGCGAGGCCAGCGCATCCTTCGTCTTGAGCGACCCGGCCAGCGCGCGGCGGGCAAGTTCCAGTGCGGCGGCTAGTTGGGCGGCTTTGGCGGGCCCGATGCCGGGCAGGCAGGCGAGATCCTTGGTACTGGCGGCGGCAAGGCGGGCCAGGTCGCCATCGAAGCTTGCCAGCAGTTCGCGGGCCAGATCCACCGCACTTTTGCCGCGGGTACCGACGCGCAGAAAAATCGCCAGCAGTTCGGCGTCCGATAGCGCTGCCGCGCCTTGCTGGGCCAGTCGCTCGCGCGGGCGTTCCGTTACGGGCCAATCGCATATGGCCATGGTTTAGAATCCCCGCTTGATTGCCGATTGGCGGGATTTTAATGTCATGAATGAATTTCAGGGCAAACGCATTGTGTTGGGCGTGACCGGTGGCGTGGCGGCCTACAAGGCGGCCGAACTGGTCCGCCTGCTGGTCAAGGCCGGCGCGCAAGTCGATGTCGCCCTGACGGCGGCAGGCGCGCAGTTCGTCGGCGCGGCAACTTTCCAGGCACTCACCGGCCGCCGCGTCTGGCAGGCGCTGTGGGACGAGCGCATGGATAACGGCATGGCGCACATCGATCTCACGCGCGGCGCCGCGGCCTTGCTGGTGGCCCCGGCGACGGCGGACTTTCTCGCCAAACTGGCACACGGCTTTGCCGATGACCTGCTCTCCACACTTTGTCTCGCGCGGGATTGCCCCTTGCTGGTGGCCCCCGCCATGAACCGCCAGATGTGGGTAAGCTCGCCCACGCAACGGAACGTCGCCCAACTGCGTGCCGATGGCGTGAGCATTCTCGGCCCCGCGTACGGTGAACAAGCGTGCGGTGAAACGGGCGCGGGACGGATGCTGGAAGCCGCCGAACTGTTCGATGACCTGTATGCCTCCCTGCAAGCCAAACCTCTCGCCGGCAAGCGCGTCTTGCTGACCGCCGGGCCGACCTTCGAAGCCCTTGATCCGGTGCGCGGCCTCACCAACTCGAGTTCGGGCAAGATGGGCTTCTCGTTGGCGCGCGCTTGCGTCGAGGCGGGCGCAGAAGTGACTCTGATTGCCGGTCCGGTATCGCTCGCCACGCCCCGCGGGGTGCGCCGCGTCGATGTGCAGAGCGCCTTGCAAATGCGCGAGGCGGTGATACAGGCATTGCCAGGGCAGAACGTGTTCATCGGCGTCGCTGCCGTGGCCGACTACCGGCCAGGGCAGGCGGCCGCGCACAAGATCAAGAAAGGGCCCGCCAGCCTTACGCTGGAACTTGAGGCCAATCCCGACATCCTCGCCGAAGTGGCGGCGCTGCCCGATGCGCCGTTTTGTGTCGGTTTTGCCGCCGAGAGCCGGGATCTGGCGGCCTGCGCGGAGGGCAAGCGCGTGGCAAAAGGCCTTCCGCTGGTGGTCGGCAATCTGGTGCAGGACGGACTGGGCGGCGACACCAACGCGGTGACCCTGTTCGATGCGGCCGGTGCGCATGTCCTGCCGCCCGCGGACAAGGGCACGGTGGCGCGCGGCATCGTCGCGCATATCGCCAGCCTGATGGGGAGGCAGCATGGCCAGCATTGACCTCAAGATTCTCGACGCCCGTCTGAAGGACAAACGATATGCGCCGCAATACGCCACCCCTGGGTCGGCCGGCATCGACTTGCGGGCCTGCATCGAAATGGCGATAAAGATTCACCCGGGCGAGACCATCCTGATCCCGACCGGCATTGCCATTCATCTGTCCGATCCGGCTCTGGCGGCGATGATCCTGCCGCGCTCCGGCTTGGGTCACAAGCACGGTATTGTGCTGGGCAATCTGGTCGGGCTGATTGATTCGGACTACCAGGGCGAGATTTTCGTCTCAACCTGGAATCGTGGTCACGAAAATTTCACTCTGAACCCACTGGATCGCCTGGCGCAACTGGTGGTGGTGCCGGTGGTGCAGGTGGCCTTCAATGTCGTCGATGAATTTTCGGCCAGCGACCGCGGCGCGGGCGGTTTCGGCAGCACCGGGCACCAATAGCAGAACCCGGGCAAGAGCGGCGAGTAACAAAAAGCAAACCCCGCCGCAGCGGGGTTTGCTTTTTGATGCGGGATGCGGCAATCAGGTCGACATTTCGGTGAGGATGTTCTTCAACCAGCTTTCGGCATAGATTGCTTCGACTTCGGAGAGGTCGGGAGAGACGGCGACCGAGCCCGCTACTCCCTCGATGGCCTGCTTCTCCGCATTCACCTTGTAGACGCCTGTCACACTGACGGCTTCCTTGGCCGACAGGAAGCTGTAGCAGGTGTTGATGGCGGACATTTCGGTGATCTCCTTGCCGTTCATCATTGCCACGATGTTGGTGGCGCAGACCTTGGCTTCCGAGTTGGCCGAGTAGCCCGACTTGGGCATGGCGCCGGCGATCGAGGAATCGCCGATGACATGAATGTCCTTGTGCAGAGTGGACTCGAACGTCGTCGGATTGACCGGGCACCACTTCTTGTCCGCACCCACCAGGCCCGCAACGTGAGCGATATGACCGGCCTTCTGCGGCGGGATGATGTTGATGACGGCGCCCTTGACTTCTTCTATGCCCTCGATCATGACGGCCATTTTTCCGGTATCCACTTCCGTAACCTTCTTGGCCGGACGGTAGTCGATGAGGCCGTCGTAATGCTTCTTCCAGCCCTTGAGGAACAGGCCCTTCTTGGAGACGATGTCCGGGTTGGCGTCGAGAATGATTACCTTGGAGCCGGGCTTGTGCTGCTTGAGGTACATCGCGATCATGCTGGCCCGCTCGTAGGGTCCGGGCGGACAGCGGAAGGGCGCCAGGGGGATCGAGATGATGACGTTGCCACCCGGCTTCATGGCTTCCAGTTGCTTGCGCAGCAGGACGGTCTGCGGTCCGGCCTTCCAGGCATGGGGCATGATTTCCGGCGTGGAGGCGATGTCGTAACCCTTGATCTCGTCGGTACGGAACTCGACGCCGGGAGAGACGACGAGGCGGTCGTACTTGAAGACGCCCTTGCTGGTCGTCACGCTGTGGCCGGCGGCATCGATGCCGGTGACTTCGGCCTGGACCACCTTGATGCCATAATTTGCCGCCAGCTTGTCGTACTTGATGGTCAGCGACGTCAGGTCCTTCATCAGTCCGCCGATGTAGAGGTTGGAGAACGGGCACGACACGAAATGGTCGTTGCGCTCGATCAGCGTTACCTCGATGGAGGGATCCATCATGCGGACGTACTTGGCGGCGATGGTACCGCCGTAGCCGCCGCCGATCACCACCACCTTGCGCGCGGCGGGGGATCCCGGCTGCGTGGCGCAGCCGGCAAGCCCGGCGGTTGCGGCGCCGGCGCCGAGGAGCTTCAGGAAATTTCTGCGTTCCAGAGTCATATTCATTCCTCCCTTATTTAACGCTGGCGTAAAAGTGCAAGAGGGCTTCGAGATCGGCCTTGGACATCGGCTTGACCTTCTCTTCCATCTTTTCCGGCATCTTGCGCTTGCCCGACAGGTAGTCGGTCATCTGGATCTGCAGATACGGCAGCCACTGGCTGGCCATCGCGGGAGTGTCGTCCTTGCCTTCCTTGCCGTCCTCGATATGACAGCGGCCGCAGTTGGCTTCCTGCAGGCTGGCGCCCTTGGCGATCTTGGCCTTGTCGAGAGTCTGGTCCGTGGCATGGAGTTTCTGCTTGGAGAAGAACTCGCCCATGGCGGCGATGTCGGCGTCGCTGTAACCCTTCGCCAGGCGGCCCATGACGGTTGCCGGACGTGCGCCGCTCTTGAACTTCTTCATGGCGTCGACGATGGCTTCCTTCGACTGACCGGCCAGACTCGGCATGCTCGGACCCGCGCTGCCACCGTTGGTGCCGTGACAGCCGGCGCAGGCATAGGACAGCATCGTCGCCGAGGGCGGTGCGGCCTGCGCCATCGCGGATATAGCCAGGACGCCTGTGGTCAGCGCCCATCCACTCCACTTCATCGTCATTTTTGTCTCCTCCTTGGTATTGATCGAAGTACTGCTCGCGAAACCCCTTTTGGCGCTTTATTGCTTTTGTATGTCGATGTAGTTCTTCACGCCCGGATTGGGCTTGTCCAGACCGAACTGATAGCCCAGCGAAACATAGTGGAAGCGGGCGTTGGTGAAGTCCTCATGAATAGCGAAGCCAAAGTTATACACCTTGTCAGCAGTAAGGGCATGGTCGCCCTTGCCGCCGCCGGCCAAAGTCCGTTCGAAGGTCACGACCCACTTGTTGCCTTCCTTCTTGCCTTCCGCCTTGAGCAGAGCCTTGCCGCCGTCCATGTGACGGGCCTCGGTGACATAGCCGTCTACCGGCGCCTTTTCGCCGCTGCGGTACTGGATCAGGTCCATGAACTTGCCGGAGGCCAGATCGCCGTTCTTGATGTGCTTGGTGGTCTTGTCGTCCTTGGCGTCCTTCATGGTGCGCAGATCGCTGTGGCAGGTTGCCCAGCAGCCATTCAGTTCGGCGCCTTCGACCGTGCCGCCGCCATCGAACATCATGGTCAGCTTGACTTCGTTCTTCGCATCCAGCTTCTTGGTGCCGCCCTGGGGGGCAACCCACTCGAAACGAAAATAGATCTTGCTGCCATCATGCGCGGCCTGAAACGTTACCGGGATCGAGCCCACCTTGCCGGCGGGCGGCGTGGGCTCGAGAACGGTCTTCGAACTGCCGACCGGCTTGCCGGCCACGATCTTGCCGCCAATCTCGTTGGCATCGCCCTCGTGGCACTTGGCGCAGCTGCGCTTCTTGTCAACGATGTCGGGTACCGCCGAGTGGTCAGGCTTGTTCATCACCCACTCGAGAGAGGCCTGGCCCGGATAGAACAAGGTCATCTTGCGCGGGGGAACCTTGCTCCAGTCCGGCGCTGCGAAGGCGCCGCCGGCGACCAGCGCGCCGATTGAAAATAACGCAATCTTCTTCATCTTCAGTTTCTCCCAATGATCTGAAAAAATGTCGGCAGCAAACTGCGCGTAGCCTGTCAGCTGTCCTTCTTGGCGGTTTTCGCCGCTTCTTCCTGCTCCAACAAGTGATGCACTGGCTTATGGGCAATGCCCTTGTGGCAATCGATGCAGGTCTTGCCGTCCTCCATGGCACCTTCGTGCTTGACCACCGAACGGTCCTTCTGCTTTTCCGGATCCATGGTCTCGAACTGGTGGCAGTTGCGGCACTCCTTGGAGTCAGCCGCTTTCATCTTCTCCCAGACGCGCTTGGCCATTTCCAGGCGGTGGGCTTCGAATTTCTCCGGCGTATCGACCGTGGCCCTGATGTGGCCGATGACATCGCGGGCGGCCATCAGCTTCATGGTCAGCTTGCGGGCGTAATCAAGCGGGTGTTTGCTGCCGGCAACGTGACAGTCGGCGCAGGAAACCGTGGTGCCGCTGCGGTTCTTGTAATGCACCGTTTTTTTCAGCTCTTCAAAGGGAATGCTCATCTCGTGGCAGGAGAGGCAGAACTCGGTACGGTTGGTCCATTCCATCCCGGTGTTGAGGCCACCCCAGATGATGATGCCGCCGACCACGCCGATCACGATCATGCGCAACAACGAGCATTTCGGCGGGTTTAGAAGACAACTGAAAAAGCCGTCCTTGCATCCAGTTTTTGGGGCTTCATCTGCCATTGTTCAAATCCAAATGATTCGTCAGCCGCGAGCGGCACAACGTTTGATTTCGAGTCAATGGAAATGGCAAGGCGCGCAGAGCATCGGCCCAATGCGATACGCCGGCTCTCAATGAACTGGCGCCTGCTCCCCCTTACCCATCTCCTCCACTGCAACGATTGATTAACGTCACTATTGTCTGTAGGGGGATTATTGCAGGGCGGCCAAAGCCGGTAAATGAATTTATTATGATCTACGGATCAAGAGCGTTTCTATCAGCGGCCGCTAATGCTGTCGCCGCAGGATGCTGATCCGGAGGCGATTGGGGGCAAGCGTTTTGCCACCGTGTCGCCAGCGCCGACCTTCTGTTAGATCAACCCAGCCAGCGCATCAGCGGCGGCATCAGCCATGGGAGCAGCACCGCAGTCGGCAGGCCGTTCATGCCCATCATCGGGCCGGGCACGGGCAGGGCGACGAACCGGGTGGCGGCCTCGCCCGCCAGTTGAAACGGCAACAGCAGCGTGATTGCATTCAGCATGGCGGCTTCTCCAAAAAAACGGCGCCCTTCTCGCGTCGGGCGCCGTGTCCACCGTCCCGCCAGCGCCGACTTCTGCCGGCGCGGCTGGCCCTCCTTACTCCATGGCTTCGTATAAAGGCAGCGTCAGGAACTCGGGATAATTGTCAGCGAGCGACATCTCTTCGAAAATCTTCGCCGCCTGGTCGTAGGTTTCGGTCTTCTCGCCCTGGGCGGTGACGGTGGCCTTCACTTTCGCCAGTTCCTCGGGAATGAAGCCGCGCACCATGTCGGCAGTGACCTTGCGGCCGTCATCGAGCTTGCCCTTCGGCGACACGACCCACTGCCACACTTGCGAGCGGCTGATTTCGGCTGTGGCCGCATCTTCCATCAGGTTGTGGATCGGCACGCAACCGTTGCCGGCGAGCCAACTGCCGAGGTAGTGGATGCCGACGTTGATGTTGTTGCGCACGCCGACTTCGGTGATCGGCTGTTCGGGCTGAAAGTTGAGCCAGTCCTTGGGGCCGAAGTTCTCGTCGCGCTGCTTTTCCCACTGGTTGGGTCGCTCGCCCAGCACCTTCTGGAATTCTTCCGCAGCAATCGCCACCAGACCGGGGTGAGCCACCCAGCCGCCGTCGAAGCCGTCGTTGGCATCGCGCGTCTTGTCGTGACGGATGCCGGCCATCGCCTTCTCGTTGGCCACCGGGTCATTCTTGATCGGAATCAGTGCGCTCATGCCGCCGATGGCTGGTGCGCCTCTCTTGTGGCAGGCCTTGACCAGCGCCAGGGCATAGCTGCGCATGAACGGAACTTCCATGGTGATGGCGCCGCGATTGGCGAGGCAGAAATTCTTGTTGCGCTTGAATTTCTTGATGCAGGAGAAGATGTAGTCCCAACGTCCGGCGTTAAGGCCCGCACTGTGCTGGCGCAGTTCGTAGAGGATTTCTTCGAGTTCGAAGGTGGCGAGGATGGTCTCGATCAGCACCGTAGCCTTGATCGAGCCCTGTGGCAGTCCGATCTCGTTTTGCGCCATGATGAAAATGTCATTCCACAGCCGGGCTTCGAGGTGGCTTTCCATCTTCGGCAGATAGAAGTAGGGGCCGGCGCCGCGGGCGATCTGCTCCTTGGCGTTGTGAAACAGGAACAGCGCAAAGTCGAAGACGCCGCCGGAGACGCGCTGGCCGTCGATCAGCACATGCTTCTCGTCCAGATGCCAGCCACGCGGACGCACCTGCAGGGTGGCGATCTTGTCATTGAGTTTGTATTCCTTGCCGGCTTCGTTTTTGAACGACAGTTCGCGGCGAATGGCCTTGTAGAGATTGATCTGGCCCTGAATCAGGTTGTCCCACTTGGGGCTGTTGGAGTCCTCGAAGTCGCTCATGTAGGAATCAGCGCCCGAGTTGTAGGCGTTGATGACCATCTTGGCTTCGACCGGGCCGGTGATCTCGGTGCGGCGACGTTCCAGCGCTTTCGGCAACGGCGCGATCTTCCAGTCGCCTTCGCGGATGTGCCTGGTTTCGGGCAGGAAGTCGGGCATCTCGCCGGCATCGATGCGGGCCTGGCGGGCGACGCGAGCGGCAAGCAGTTCCTTGCGGCGCGGCTCGAAGGCGCGGTGCAGTTTGGCGACCAGCGCCAGCGCTTCGGGCGTAAGAATCTTCGCGTAGTCGGCGGTGATGGGGGCGTTGATTTGAACGCCGGCGGGCAGGCTCATGAGGGACTCCTTGATGTGGGTTGCAGCAATGCATGAATTGTATTCTTGCCTATTCGGATACAGAAGCTATGATTCGATCAATTGATTGTTGACCAATAGTATCGAATGGATCAGTTCAAGCAGATTTCTGCCTTTGTTGGGGTCGCAAGTCGCGGCAGCATGTCGGCTACCGCCCGCGCCGAAGGGGTGACCCCGGCCATCATCGGGCGCCGTCTGGATGCGCTGGAAGAGCGCCTCGGCATCAAGTTGCTGTTGCGCACCACACGGCGGATTTCGCTCACCTTCGAGGGAGCCGCGTTTCTCGAGGACTGCCAGCGCATCCTGCGGGAGCTGGCGGATGCCGAAGGCGCGGTGAGTCTGGGCGGCATTCGGCCCGGCGGGCATTTGAAGATATCGGCCCCAGCGGGTTTCGGTCGGCGTCATGTGGCGCCGTTGCTGAGGCGGTTCATCGAAGACAATCCCGACGTCACGGTACGGCTCGACCTGTCCGACCGTCTGGTTGATCTGGTGGATGAGAACGTGGACTGCGCCATACGTATTGGCGACTTGGCGGATTCGAGCCTGATCAGCATCCGGCTCGGCGAAATGCAGCGGGTGGTGGTTGCCAGCCCGGACTACATTGCGAAATTCGGCGTGCCGCCAGCGCCGACTTCTTTGGCGGAGCACAACTGTTTGTCGCTGCGTCAGCAGCGCGGCTGGACGCTGCGTGTCGAGGGCGAGGTGCGGACGATAAAGGTCAGCGGCCGCTTCGAGTGCAACGATGGCGCGGTCCTGCATGACTGGGCGCTGGCCGGCAAGGGCCTGGCCTGGCGGTCGCTGTGGGAAGTCGGGGCGGATGTTGCCGCGGGGCGCCTGGTGACCGTGCTGGATGAGTTCGCCGCGCCACCGGTGGGTATCCATGCCGTGGTGCCGCAGCGCAGGCATCTGCCGCTGCGGGTCAGGCTGTTCATTGACTTGCTCAAAGTGACGTGGCGCGATCCAGCCTATTGGGCCGCCTCGGCAGGCGTCTGATTTTCTCGCGGGGCATCACGGCAAAGCCTGCCGCAGAAAGCCGTCCAGTTGCCGGATCCAGTCAGCCCTGCCAAAGACGAAGCCCTCGTTATGCCCGCCCGCAAGCTCGATGAACTGTTTTGGCTGCCGGGCGGCCTCGAATAGATGCTGGCCATGAACGAAGGGAATGATATCGTCATCGCGACTGTGGATCACCAGTACCGGGCAGGCAATCTGTGGCAGGCGCGCCAGGCTGTCATAGCGGATGCGGGCCAGCAAGCGTATTGGCAGCAGCGGATACAGGCCGGCTCCCATGTCGGGCACGGAGGTGAAGGTAGAGGCCAGCACCAGCGCAGCGGGACGATTTCCAGTCGCGAGTCGCGCCGCCACGCCACCACCCAGCGATTCGCCAAAGAGAACGATGCGGCTGGCAGGAAATCCGAGCGTTTGCGTGGCATGGCGCCAGGCAGCTTCGGCGTCCAGATAGGTACCTTCTTCCGATGGGGCTCCACTACTGAGACCGTAGCCCCGATAGTCAATGATGAGTGTGGCCAGACCCAGATCGTGGAACATGCGCAGATAGTCGAGCCGGTGACCGATATTCCCGGCATTGCCGTGGAAGAATACGATCAAGCCGCGCGCCTCGCGTTTCGTGTCCGCTGGCACAAACCAGCCGTCGAGGGTTTCGCCATCGGCGGTGGCGAGTTTCAGCGGGATGTAAGTCAGACCGATGTCGGCCGGATTGGCGCGAAAGCCGCGATCGATCTCCGGCAGGAACACCAGCGAGGACTGCCGGAAATAAATCAGGGCTGTCAGACCCAGATAGACCAGCAGAATAATCTGGAGTGCCGACCACAACATCGAGGAAACCTTCCTGGGAAGCCGAGCGGTCATCAATGGGCCAAATTCAACCGGGCAGTTCGTAGACGAATCACATCACCACTCTACCCCACAAAAAAAATGCCGCGCCGGTTTCCCGGCGCGGCATTTACTGGCTCTTGCGACTTGCTGCTTACTGGAACTGCTCTTCTTCGGTCGAGCCATGCAGCGCGGTGACTGACGAGGTGCCGCCCTGAATCACCGTGGTGACATCGTCGAAGTAGCCGGTGCCAACCTCCTGCTGGTGCGAGACGAAGGTATAGCCGCGGTCGCGTGCAGCGAATTCCGGCTCCTGCATCTTCTCGACATAGGCTGTCATGCCGCGCGCCACATAATCCTGAGCCAGATCGAACATGTGGTACCACATGTTATGGATGCCGGCGAGCGTGATGAACTGATACTTGTAGCCCATGGCGCCCAGTTCGCGCTGGAATTTGGCGATGGTGGCATCGTCGAGGTTTTTCTTCCAGTTGAAGGACGGCGAGCAGTTGTAGGCCAGAAGCTTGCCGGGGAACTTGGCGCGAATGCCTTCGGCAAAGGCCTTGGCGAACGCCAGATCCGGCGTGCCGGTTTCGCACCACACCATGTCGGCGTACGGGGCGTAAGCCAGGCCGCGGCTGATGGCTTGGCCGAGACCCTTCTTGGTCTTGTAGAAGCCTTCCGAGGTGCGCTCTCCGGTGATGAAGGGCTTGTCGTTCTCATCGACGTCCGAGGTGACCAGATCTGCGGCCTCCGCGTCGGTGCGGGCGAGGATGATGGTCGGTACGCCCATCACGTCGGCCGCCATGCGCGCGGCGATCAGCTTCTGCACGGCCTCCTGTGTAGGTACGAGGACCTTGCCGCCCATGTGGCCACACTTCTTTACGGAGGCGAGCTGGTCTTCGAAATGCACGCCACCGGCGCCGGCGCGGATCATGGCCTTCATTAGTTCGAAAGCGTTCAGCACGCCGCCGAAACCCGCCTCGGCGTCCGCCACGATCGGCACGTGGTAATCGATATAACCCTCGTCGCCGGCGTTCATGCCCTTGGCATGCTGGATTTCGTCGGCACGGCGGAAGGAATTGTTGATGCGCTCGACCACCTTCGGTACGGAATCCACCGGATACAGCGACTGGTCGGGGTACATCGCGGCGTAGGAATTGTTGTCGGCCGCGACCTGCCAGCCGGACAGGTAGATGGCCTTCATGCCGGCCTTGACCATCTGCATGGCCTGGCCACCGGTCAGGGCACCCAGGCAGTTGATGTAGGGTGTGTTGTTGACCAGATCCCAGAGCTTCTCGGCGCCGCGCCGGGCGAGCGTGTGTTCGATTTGGAAGGAGCCGCGCAGTCGGACCACGTCGTCGGCGCTGTAACCGCGCTTGATGCCTTTCCAACGGGGGTTTTCGGCCCAGTCCTTGGCCAGGGCGGCCGCTTGTGCTTTGCGATCAGTCATGTTCAATCCTCTGAGGGTTGTTGTCGAAGGGGATGCTCCAAACTGGAGCATTGACAACAGTATAAAGAGGATTCTGCGTTGCAGCAATAGTCTTATATAAGACTAGCTAAAATTCTTTATTGTTATTTAACAGGCTATTGGACAACTAATTCCGTAATGCGGTAGGCGCTTTGGGATAATGAAACGCTTGTTGTGTCCGTTGATATATGTCTTATATAAGACATGGACTAATGCAGGGGATTGGCGCTCACAATTACGCCATCTTCGTCCGCGTACAGCCATTCGCCAGGAGTGAAGACGACGCCGCCGAAACTCACCGGAATATCGGCCTCGCCGACATTCCTCTTGACGGTCTTCATCGGGTGGGTGTCGATTGCAAACACGCCGATGTCCATTTCGCCGATGGCGCGAGAATCGCGAATGCAACCATAGACGACCAGGCCCGCCCAGCCGTTCCTGACCCCCAGCGCGGCGAGTTGATCGCCGACCAGCGCCCGGCGCAGGCTACCGCCACCGTCGATCACCAGCACGCGACCTTCTCCCGGGGCTTCGAGCGCCTTTCTGACCAGCGAGTTGTCTTCAAAAAGTTTCAGCGTCGCGATGCGGCCATGAAAGGCGGCGCGGCCACCGAAACTGCTGAACATGGGTTCAACGACGCGCACATTGCCTTCATGGGCGTCGCAGAGATCAGTGGTGAGCAAGTCCATGGTTCGACGGATACGTTCAACGACGGCTGTCGCCAAGGCTCACCCGGTCGGCCGTTTCAGCGTGCCTAAATTGCAGACGCAACGGGCGGTGTGCTGGCCGTTTCTTCGAACCTGAGCACGACTTTCTCATGCTCGTCGAGGTCAATGGTCACGCGACCGCCGTGCACCAGCTTGCCAAACAGCAACTCGTCGGCCAGCGCCGAGCGGATCGTATCCTGAATCAGACGCGCCATCGGTCGTGCGCCCATCAGAGGATCGAAGCCCTTTTCCGCCAGCCAGGCGCGCAGGGTGTCGGTGAAGATGGCCTCAACCTTCTTCTCGTGGAGTTGACCTTCGAGCTGCATGAGGAACTTGTCCACCACGCGCAAGATGATTTGGGCATCGAGTGCGCGGAACGAGATGATGGCATCCAGTCGATTGCGGAACTCGGGTGTGAACATGCGCTTGATGTCCGCCATTTCATCGCCCTGGCTCTTGTTGGCGGTGAAGCCAATGCTGGCCTTTTGCAGGGCCTCGGCTCCGGCATTGGTGGTCATGACGATCACCACATTGCGGAAATCCGCCTTGCGGCCGTTGTTGTCGGTCAAGGTGCCGTGGTCCATGACCTGCAGCAGAATATTGAACACCTCGGGATGAGCCTTCTCGATTTCGTCCAGCAGCAGCACCGCGTGCGGCTTCTTGGTGACGGCTTCGGTGAGCAGTCCGCCCTGATCAAAACCAACATAGCCGGGGGGCGCGCCGATCAGCCTGCTGACGGCGTGGCGTTCCATATATTCGGACATGTCGAAGCGGATCAGTTCGATCCCCATGCCGTAGGCCAACTGGCGGGCTACCTCGGTTTTGCCTACGCCCGTGGGGCCGGAGAACAGGAAACTGCCGATAGGCTTCTGTGGATCACCAAGCCCCGAGCGGGACATCTTGATCGCCTTGGCCAGGGCATCGATCGCGGCTTCCTGGCCGAAGACCATGTTCTTCAGATCGCGGTCAAGATTCTTCAGCGCCGAACGGTCGTCGGCTGAAACGTGCTGCGGCGGGATGCGCGCAATCCTGGCGACGATCTCTTCAATTTCGAGCTTGCCGATGGTCTTCTTCTGCTTCGATTTTGGCAGGATGCGCTGGGCGGCGCCGGCCTCATCGATCACGTCGATCGCCTTGTCCGGCAGATGGCGGTCATTGATGTACTTGGCCGCGAGTTCAGCCGCGCTGGAAATGGCGGCGGCGGAATATTTGACGCCGTGATGTTCTTCAAAACGCGACTTGAGGCCGCGCAGGATCGAGACGGTTTCATCGACCGACGGCTCATTGACATCGACTTTCTGGAAACGACGCGACAGCGCATGATCCTTCTCGAAGACGCCCCGAAACTCGGTGTACGTGGTGGCGCCAATGCACTTCAGCGCGCCCGACGCCAAAGCCGGCTTGAGCAGATTGGACGCGTCCATCGTCCCGCCTGATGCCGCGCCGGCGCCGATCAGCGTGTGGATCTCGTCAATGAACAGGATGGCGTTCGGGTTGTCCGCCAGTTGCTTGAGGACACCCTTCAGACGCTGTTCGAAGTCGCCGCGGTACTTGGTCCCGGCCAGGAGTGCGCCCATGTCCAGGCAATATACGGTCGCATTGGCGAGAATCTCCGGCACGTTTCCTTCGACAATGTGGCGGGCGAGCCCTTCCGCGATAGCGGTCTTGCCAACGCCCGCTTCACCCACCAGGAGCGGGTTGTTCTTGCGGCGACGGCACAGGGTCTGAATTACCCGCTCCAGTTCCTTGTCGCGACCAATCAATGGATCGATCTTGCCGGTCAGCGCCAATTGATTGAGGTTCTGGGTGAAGTTCTCCAGTGCACCGCCCTTTTCCTGCGTCTCAATTTCAGTCTCCGCCGGCTCTTCCTTGCCTTTGAGTTGCGGTGTCTTGGTGATGCCGTGGGAAATGAAGTTCACCACATCCAGCCGGGTGACGTTCTGGCGCTGCAGGAAGAAGACGGCATGCGAGTCCTTCTCACCGAAGATTGCCACGAGCACGTTCGCCCCGGTGACTTCTTTCTTTCCCGAGGATTGCACATGCAGGATCGCGCGCTGGATTACGCGCTGGAAGCCGAGCGTCGGCTGCGTATCAATTTCATCGCTGCCGGCTACGGTTGGCGTGTGTTCATTGATAAAAGTCAGCAATTCCTTGCGCAGGCCTTCGCTGTCGGCTGCGCAGGCACGCAGGACTTCGGCGGCGGACGGGTTATCCAGCAGCGCCAGCAGAAGATGCTCGACGGTGATGAATTCGTGGCGCTTCTGCCGGGCTTCGACAAACGCCATGTGCAAGCTGACTTCGAGTTCCTGGGCAATCATCAGTTTTCCTCCATCACGCAAGCCAGCGGGTGCTGGTGCTGACGTGAAAATTCGCTCACCTGCTCAACCTTTGTCGCCGCCACATCGTGAGGATACACTCCGCAGGCACCCTTGCCTTCACGGTGCACCTTGAGCATTACTTGCGTCGACTGCTCGCGCGACAAACCAAAAAACTTTTCCAGCACTACCACGACGAAATCCATCGGAGTGAAATCGTCGTTGAGCAGCAATACCTTGTACATCGGTGGCGGCTTGGTGCGGCTCTGCTCCGGCGCCAGTGCAGCGCCACCCTCCTGTCCGACTTGCTTGCGTGTAACCATGACTGGATTCTAATGTGATTCCTGCGCAGTTCAACACCACGAAAAAGAGGGGAATAGGGCGTCGATGGCACCGTATTTTGGGATGATTGCCCAATATGCAAGAGTCAGGCATGTGCGATGCAACATCGAAAGTTGTTGACGTTGCTTGACAATGTGCGTAAAACGCCGAGGGTGTTTAGTTCAAATTCCCCGCAGTGACCTACGGTCGTCTCACAGTCTGTCGAATTGCAGCTCCTCTGAATCGCCGCTTGGCCCCCTCTGCTATTCCGAACTTGAACTTCAAACATGCCCCGGCCGGGGTGCGGTGTTTTGCAGCCCGCAGCGGTGGCCGATTCGTTCGTTTTTGATTAAGGAAAAAGTTACATGGCAACTGGTACTGTTAAGTGGTTCAACGACGCCAAGGGTTTTGGTTTTATTACCCCGGATGACGGCAGCGAAGATCTGTTCGCGCATTTCTCGGCCATCAACATGGCTGGGTTCAAGTCCCTGAAAGAAGGCGACAAGGTGACTTTTGACGTGGTGCAAGGCCCCAAAGGCAAGCAGGCGTCGAACATTCAGAAGCCTTGATGTCCTCGATCTTTTCGGCACCCGGGTAATTCCGGTTCCGGAAAACCAAAGCCCGCCGAAAGGCGGGCTTTGTTTTTTGTTGCGGCCGATTGCTTTGCGGCTTACATGCGATCAATCATTGCCTGGCCGAATGCCGAGCACTTCACTTCCTTGGCTCCTTCCATCAGGCGGGCAAAATCGTAGGTGACGACCTTGTCGCCTATGGCCGCTTCCATGGATTTGATGATCAGGTCCGCGGCTTCTGTCCAGCCCAGGTGACGCAGCATCATTTCGGCGGAAAGGATCAGCGAACCGGGGTTTACGTAGTCCTTGCCGGCGTACTTGGGCGCTGTGCCGTGAGTCGCCTCGAAGACGGCATACAGATCCGAAATGTTGGCTCCCGGGGCAATACCGATACCGCCAACCTGCGCTGCAAGCGCATCGGAAACATAGTCGCCGTTCAGGTTAAGCGTCGCAATGACGTCATACTCGGCCGGGCGCAACAAAATCTGCTGCAGGAACGCGTCGGCGATACAGTCCTTGACAATGATGCCGTTGGGCAACTTGAGCCACGGTCCGCCGTCGATTTCCACACCCTTGAATTCGTTTTTCGCCAGGGCATAGGCCCAGTCACGGAAGCCACCCTCCGTGTACTTCATGATGTTGCCCTTGTGCACAATCGTTACCGACTTGCGCTTGTTGGCGATGGCGTAATTGATGGCGGCGCGCATCAGACGCTCGGTGCCTTCGCGCGAAACCGGTTTTATGCCAATGCCTGAGGTGTTGGGAAAGCGAATTTTCGTCACCCCCATTTCCTCTATCAGGAACTTGATGAGCTTCTTGGCTGGCGCCGACTCGGCTTGCCATTCGATGCCACAGTAGATGTCTTCCGTGTTCTCACGGTAGATCACCATGTCGGTCTTGCTTGGATCCTTGAGTGGCGAGGGAATGCCCTTGAAGTAGCGCACCGGGCGCACGCACTGGTACAGGTCCATCTCCTGCCGCAAAGCGACGTTGAGCGAACGGATGCCGCCGCCTACCGGCGTGGTCAGCGGTCCCTTGATGGAAACCGAATATTCCTTGCACGCGGTGATGGTTTCCGCAGGTAGCCAGACGTCAGGCCCGTACAGGCGGGTAGCCTTTTCTCCAGCATAGACCTCCATCCACGAAATCTTGCGTTTGCCACCGTAAGACTTCTGAACGGCGGCGTCCACCACCTTTTGCATGACCGGTGTGATGTCCACGCCAATGCCATCGCCCTCGATAAAGGGAATGATGGGATTGTCTGGAATTGGCTGGCCGGGGATGATTTTCTGGCCTTGTGCGGGTACCTTTATAAGGGAAGTGCTCATGCCTGCTCCGTAATAGTGTGTTGAGAATCAAGAGGAAAGCGCGATGGATCGGCGCTAATTATCCTCCAAAACCCGCCGTGCTGCAGGCGTGGCTGGTGTCAGGCGACCGCCATGCTGGCTGGTAGAATCGAAACGGTCGAGATTACCGAGACTTCTTACATGTCCGCTGGCGCTTCTGATGACCTGATTGCCGAAGCCATCGCCAACGTGCTTGTCGATGGCTTCAACAAGCACTATCGCCGCTTTCATGGGAGTTCGGCGCTCGCCAAGCAGCGCTTTGAACAAGCGCGTTGGCAGGAAGGCCAGCAGGCGGTCAGGGACCGCATCCAGTTCTATGATGATCGCGTCAGGGAGACCACAGAGAAACTGCATCGCGAGTTCAATGCCGACAGTCTGAGCGACGCCGTCTGGCAGCAGGCGAAGCTTCAGTTCATCGGCCTGCTGACTAACCACAAGCAGCCCGAACTGGCAGAAACTTTCTTCAATTCGGTGTTCTGCCAGATATTGCACCGCACCTATTTTCGCAACGATTTCATTTTTGTGCGGCCCGCGGTGTCCACCGAGTACATCGAGTCTGACCCGCCAACCTATCGGTGTTATTACCCGAATGAGGCTGGTTTCCACGCTTCGGTTCGCCAGGTTTTCGTTGATTTCGGCTGGGCGCTGAAATTTGACGATCTGGATCGGGATGTGGATTTCATCTTGCGCAGCATTGAGTCTCATCTCGGCACCCTGCCGGCGCGCGAGGCCAACCTCCAGATACAGGTTCTCAACTCGGCCTTCTATCGCAACAAGGGAGCCTACGTGATCGGCATGGTGGTCAATGGCGCTCTTGAGTACCCATTTACCGTCCCCGTACTGCATTCGGCGAAAGGCGAACTCTATCTTGACACGATCCTCCTCGACGCCGGGCGTATCGGGGCGCTGTTTTCCTTGTCGCGCGCCTACTTCATGGTCGACATGGAAGTGCCTTCCGGCTACGTACAGTTTCTTCGTTCGATTCTGCCCAGCAAGCCGCGCTCGGAGCTTTACACCATGCTCGGGCTGGGCAAGCAGGGCAAGACCATGTTTTTCCGCGATCTGATCTTCCATCTGCATCATTCTGCAGACCAGTTCATCGTTGCGCCTGGCATACGCGGGCTGGTCATGCTGGTCTTTACTCTGCCGTCCTACCCTTATGTGTTCAAGGTCATCAAGGATGTTTTCGGCAGTTCGAAAGAAGTTGATCACGATACGGTGCGGCGCAAGTATCAACTGGTGAAACAGGTGGATCGTGTCGGGCGCATGGCTGACACGCTGGAGTTTTCCAAGGTTGCCCTGCCCCGCAGGCGTTTTTCGCAGGAACTGATTGATGAACTGTACAAAGAGGCGCCGTCGCTGATGGAAGAGGATGGCGACGACTTGATCATCAAGCATCTGTACATTGAGCGACGCATGGAACCGCTCAACCTGTATCTTGAGAAAGCCGAGAAGGCAGGTCGCGCCGATCAGGTGGATCAGGTCGTGCGCGAGTACGGCAACGCCATCAGGGAACTTGCCATCGCCAATATATTTCCAGGCGACATGCTGTGGAAGAACTTTGGTGTCACGCGCTACGGTCGTGTGGTGTTTTATGACTACGACGAAATTGAATACATGACCGACTGCAAGTTTCGCCGTATTCCGCCGCCGCCAGATTTCGAGGCCGAAATGTCGGGTGAAGTCTGGTATTCGGTGTCGAGGCTGGACGTATTCCCCGAGGAGTTCAAGACCTTTCTGCTGGTGTCCGACAAGATTCGCGATGCCTTCATGCGCCATCACCCCGATCTGTTTGACGCGGAGTTCTGGCAGAACACGCAGGAGCAGATTCGCAAGGGTGCGATGCAGGACTTCTTCCCCTACCCCGAATCGCAACGCTTCTGTAATGTCTTTGGCAGTGGTTGTTCGGTTTGAGCCGACTCATACTGTTCAACAAGCCCTATGGCGTGCTGACCCAGTTTACAGATGCCGCTGGGCGACCCACGCTGGCCGATTACATTCCAATCCCCAGGATATATGCCGCCGGCCGGCTGGATGCTGATTCGGAAGGTCTGGTCGTATTGACCGATGATGGAGCCTTGCAGGCGCAGATTGCCGATCCCCGTCACAAGCTGGCAAAGCTGTACCGGGTGCAGGTTGAAGGCCTGCCCACAGATGACGCCCTGCAGCAACTCGCGGCCGGGGTGGACCTCGGCGATTTCCGTACGCGGCCGTGTCAGACGCGCTGTATTGCAGAACCCGAGGACCTCTGGCAGCGAAGCCCACCCATTCGGCATCGCGCGGCGATTCCCACCAGTTGGTTGGAACTCGTTCTGCGAGAAGGCAAGAACCGACAAATCAGGCGCATGACGGCACGCGTCGGGTTTCCTGCGCTACGGTTGATTCGCTGGGCCGTGGGTGACTGGTCCCTGGAAGGACTTGCGCCGGGGCAATGGCGCGAACTTGAAATACCGGGTCAACCAGATGGAAAGCAGCGCGTTAATCTAGCTAACGCCTCGAGAAACCGCGGTGTTAACAACATCCTACCTATACACAAACGAAAGGAAACACCATGAACAAGCTTCTCGCGACCTTGGTTGCTGGCCTGATCGCTACCTCCGTTTTTGCCGCTGATGCTCCGAAGGCCGCTCCGGCTACGCCTGCTACCGCTGCTACCCCGGCTGCGCCGAAGGCTGCTCCGGCTACTGCAGCTACTCCGGCTACTCCGGCTACCCCGTCTGCCAAGGCTGCTGACGCACCGAAGGCTGAAGCTGCTCCCGCCAAGGCTGAAAAGAAGGCCAAGAAGGCCACCAAGAAGTCCAAGAAGGCCAAGAAGGCTGACGCAGCAAAGTAATTTCCGCAGTCCGGGATAGAAAATGGCAGGTTCCCTGCCATTTTTTTTGGCTGCAGATTTAGGACTCGTAGTTGATCCGTTGATCCAATGGCGATGATGATTTCTCTGTTGAGGGAATCGTGCTCGGATTTCAGTGCCAGTCTTGTTGTTGCCCAGGGAGATTGATCGTGTTTATCAGGATAGCGCTGATGGCGACATTGCTGGCGGTCGCTTTGCCGGGGTGGGCCCAGCAGTCGCAATTGCCACTGCTCGAATTGTTTGCGGGAATGCATCGCGTTGAAGCGGAAGTTGCCGCTACGCTCGATAGTCGCGCGTCTGGACTGATGCAGCGCACCATCATGGCGCCTCAACGCGGGATGCTGTTCGTGTTTCCCGAGGTCGCCAAGCACTGCATGTGGATGCGCAATACGCTGTTGCCCTTGTCGGTTGCTTTCCTTGACGAAAAAGGCAGGATCATCAATGTCGAGGACATGCAACCGAAATCCGACGACAACCATTGTGCGGCGAAGCCCGCGCGTTACGCACTGGAAATGAACCTGGGCTGGTTCAAGAGTCGTGGTTTGGGTGCGGGATTTGCCATCACGGGGATCGACAAAGCGCCTTCGGGCCGCTAAAACGCAGTTTCGGTGGAGGCCGACGTCGGCCTTATCGGCGTTAAGCGTAGCGGCCGTAACGAAAACTGAGCCGGGCGCTTGGCGCTGGACGCTCCTTCCCGCATACGCGTCGTCGGTACGGCGCGTTTTCAGTAGTGGGGCGGGATCTCGTCGCGCAGATTGCGTGGTTCGCTGGGAGCCGTCGGCTGCATCAGCTGGTACAACTCACGAATCTGTGCCTGCAGCAGATCGATTTGCTGCTGCTGGCGAAAGACAGTGCGATTGAGTTCTTCCAGGTGATCTTCGCTGAGGCCAAGCTTGATTTCGAGTTCGGTGATTCTGGATTCCATGCTGATTCCCCAGTCATCCAATAGCAAAGGGCGCCTCTTGGGCGCCCTTTGCCGATTTACCAGATCAGTGTTGCAACTCCGTCTTGATCAGGCGAAATTCTTTGCCGCGAAGTCCCAGTTGGCCAACGAGTTGAGGAAGGTTTCAACGAACTTGGGCCGGGCATTGCGGTAGTCGATGTAGTAGGCGTGTTCCCACACGTCGATGGTCAGCAGCGCCTTGTTTTCGCTGGTCAGCGGTGTGCCGGCAGCGGAGGTGTTCACGATATCAACCGAGCCATCCGGCTTTTTCACCAGCCAAGTCCAGCCGGACCCGAAATTGCCTACGGCGGAGGCCTGGAAGGCCTTCTTGAATTCGTCGAAGCTGCCCCATTTCTTGTTGATTGCATCAGCCAGGGCGCCTGTCGGCGTACCGCCACCGCCTACTTTCATGCTGTTCCAGAAGAAGCTGTGATTCCAGACTTGAGCTGAATTATTGAAGACACCTCCGGCGGGGGCCTTCTTGATGATGGCTTCAAGGCTGAGAGTTTCGTACTCGGTGCCCTTGATCAGATTGTTGAGGTTGGTCACATAGGCTTGATGGTGCTTGCCGTAGTGGTATTCAAAAGTCTCCTTCGAGATGTGCGGGGCCAGTGCATCCATCGCGTAGGGCAGGGCGGGGAGGGTATGTTCCATTTTGGTTCTCCTGTTGCTTGGGGTGGAGGGCAGTAAAGTTGACTATTATAGTCAAGAATATTTCAGGTGGCAATTGGCCGATGGTCGGCGGTACTCGTCAGGATGCTGGCCTCCGCTCCGCCGTGCGCCAGATAGAGGCTTACGATCTGACCTGTCTGCAAGCTCGCGGCATCGGTTACCAGGTGGCCGTTGGCGTCACGCACAATCGAAAAACCGCGGGCCAGCGTTGCTTCGGGATTCAGGTGAGCGAGCGCCGCCGCGATGCTGCCGAGCGTACCCAGCCGCTTCTGTTGCTGGTGGCGGATGGCGGCGTCCAGACGTTGTGCCAGCAATCCGATTTGTCCACTACGACTTTCCGTACGAGGAATGGCGCGGGCCAGCCTGAGGGCGGCACGGTTCAGGCGGTCCCGATGGCGGCGCAGGCCATGGGCCAGCGACACATCGAGTTGCGAGCCGAGCAGGGCAAGTCGGTCTCGCGCTTGCGCCACTCGCGTCGCCGGATGAATCAGGCGCAGTGAGAGGTGATCCAGTTCCTGCTGCTTCCGGGCGATCCGGTATTGCATGGCGCGGCCCAGCGCGGCTTTCAGGTCTGCAATTTCGCCAGCCGCCTCGTGCCATCCCTGCGTAGCAATTTCGGCCGCGGCGGTGGGCGTTGCGGCGCGCAGGTCGGAAACATAATCGGTGATGGTGGTATCGGTCTCGTGGCCGACGCCGCTGATGATCGGCAGGGGGCTGGCGACGATCGCCCGCGCCACGACTTCTTCGTTGAACGCCCAAAGGTCCTCGATGCTGCCACCACCGCGCACGATCAGCAGCAGGTCGCATTCGTTGCGCTGGCCCGCCATGACGATCGCCTTGGCAATCTCTTCGGCGGCGCTCTCGCCCTGGACCAGCGTCGGGTAAAGGATCGCCGTGAGATGCGGTGCGCGGCGCTTGAGGGCCACCAGCACGTCATGCAGGGCAGCGGCGCGTGGCGAACTGATGATCCCGATGCGACGTGGAAAGCGCGGCAGTGGCCGCTTGCGCGCGCTGGCAAACAGGCCCTCGGTTTCCAGCCGCGCCTTCAATCTGGCGAAAGCCTCGAACAGCCGCCCCTGCCCGGCGCGACGGAGGGCCTCGATGTTCAGCTGGAAGTCACCGCGCGGTTCATAGAGCGACACCAAAGCACGCGCTTCCACCTGCTGTCCGTTTTCCAGCCGCCACGGAATCGATTGCGCGCGCGAGCGGAACATCACGCAGCGCGCCTGGGCAGTCTCGTCCTTCAGAGAGAAGTAGACGTGGCCCGAGGCGGCGCGGGTCAGGTTGGAAATTTCTCCAGCCACCCAAAGCAGCGGGAACTCTCTTTCCAGGCTCTGGCGTGCAAGCCGGTTCAACTCACTTATGCTGACGACAGCGGCGGGATCGAGCATGGACTGGGCGGATTGGACCAAGGAACGGAGCGTTCGAAAATTCTACAGCATCCACACGCTACGGCGGCCCGCCGGACAAGCGCCGCAAAGCCGTGCTCCAGCTGGCGGCTCTGTATAACTCTATGATTAGATTGGTGGTTGCTGTTGCTCCGAAATTGCCCGGAATGGGAAAAGTCCTGTCGTGAGCCTTAGTTAGCTCGTTCGCCAGATGATGATCCACAAACTTACCCACAGATTCTGTGGATAAGCTGGCCACTGTTTCCGTCCCTTGAAGCAGCAGTAATCGGCTGCTCTGAAGTCACGGGCAGTTCGGGCGCTTTATGCAATATGGTTTTCTGCGCCGTTTCGGATTTTTGCGGTACATCCGTTTGTATTGCCGAATCGGCCCACTCGGGCTAAAGTTCGCGCTTTCCCGCTTACCGGAGTCGTCCTCGTGTTTTCCATCCTTCAGGCTGCCGGCTGGCCGATTTGGCCTCTGCTGTTCGCTTCCGTCATAGCTGTGGCACTGATCATCGAGCGTGCCACGACCCTGCGTCGCACCAAAATCGTTCCTGCCGGATTACTGCAAAGCGCGGTCGCCGACTACCGCCAAAGCGGAATCTCCGATGCTCAACTGGCTCGCCTCGAGGCGCATTCGCCGCTGGGTCGCGTACTTGCTGCCGGCATGCGCAACGCCAAGAGTTCGCGCGAAATCATGAAAGAGGCGATCGAAGAGGCCGGGCGCGGCGTGGCGCATGATCTCGAACGGTTTCTCACCACTTTGGGAACTATCGCCTCGATTGCGCCCTTGATGGGACTGTTTGGCACCGTGGTCGGCATGATCGAGATTTTCGGCTCACCGACTTCCTCCGGCAACAATCCACAGGCCTTGGCACATGGCATTTCGGTGGCACTCTACAACACCGGGTTCGGCTTGATCATTGCCATTCCGAGCATGATCTTCTATCGTCACTTCCGGGCGCAGGTCGAGGGCTTTCTGGTCGACATGGAACAGGAAGCGGTGAAACTGGTCGAGATCCTGCACGGCGAACGCAAGTAAGGACACGGAGCGATGAACTTCCAGCGAGGGCGGCAGCGCGAAGAACTGGAGATCAATCTGATTCCGATGATCGATGTGCTTTTGGTGATCCTTATCTTCCTGATGATCACCACGACGTATTCGAAGTTTTCCGGACTTGAGATCAACCTCCCCACCGCCGATGCGCCGCAGAACAAGGAACAGCCGAACGAAATCAATGTTGGCGTGACGGCCGCGGGCGAGATCACGGTCAACAAGACGGCGCTGGGCAGTCGCGACATCGAATCGATTGCCGCCGCAATGAGGCGCCTCACCGGTGCCGGCATGGAACCGGTAGTCATCATCAATGCCGATGCCAAGGCCGCGCATCAGAGCGTCATCGATGTCATGCAGGCAGCCCAGCAGGCCGGACTGTCGCACATTTCCTTTGCCACCCAGCAGGCGCAACGCTGACGCCGGCGGACTGGCCGCCATCTGGCGGCGGCGCGGCCCGACGGCCTGCCTGCTGCTTCCCTTTTCGCTGCTGTTCGTCGTGCTGGTCGCCCTGCGGCGAGCCTTGTACCGTGCCGGGCTGTTGCACCGCGAACGTCTGCCGGTGCCGGTGGTTGTTGTCGGCAACATCACTGTTGGCGGTACCGGCAAGACACCGCTGGTGATCCACTTGGCACTGGCTCTGCGCGTCCTCGGGCAGCGTCCGGGAATCGTCAGTCGCGGCTATCGAGGTGACACGACAGATGTGGCCGAGGTGATGCCCGGCAGCGATCCCGGCGTAGTGGGTGATGAACCCTTGTTGCTGGCCCGGCGCAGCGGCTGTCCCGTATTTGTCGGCAGAGACAGGACGGCAGCGGCCCGCGCCCTGCTCGCGGCGTATCCGGAATGCGATGTGATTGTTGCCGATGACGGGTTGCAGCACTACCGTTTGGTCCGCGACGTCGAGATTGCCGTGTTCGATGAGCGCGGAGTGATGAACGGTTGGTCCCTCCCCGCCGGGCCTCTGCGGGAGCCGGTCGCGCGCCTGGCGCAGGTGGACGCGGTGGTTCTCAACGGAATCACCGTCTCGCGGGCGCCGACTCTCGATCGACCCGTGTTTGTCATGCGCTTGCTCGGCGATAGTTTTCATCGTCTCGATGATCCACGGCTGACATGCAGCGCTGTCGACCTTGTGGGCAAGAAGTTGCACGCTGTGGCCGGCATCGGTACTCCGCAGCGCTTCTTTGATCGGTTGAGCGAGATGGGACTGAGCTTTGCCGAGCACGCCTTCGCCGATCACCACAGCTTTCGAGTGGAGGATCTTGCTCTTGCGGGCGACGCGATTCTGACGACGGAAAAGGATGCCGTAAAATTGGCCGGACTTTCGTTGCCCATACCGGTCTGGGTGTTGCCCGTGACGGCCGAAGTAAGCCCCGACCTTGCCGAATTTGTTTTGGAGAAGCTCAATGGACATCCGTCTGCTTGAAATACTCGTCTGCCCCGTCTGCAAGGGGCCGCTGGAGAACCGCAAGGCTGCCTCCGAACTGGTCTGCAAAGCCTGCAAGCTGGCGTATCCGGTCAAGGACGATATCCCGGTGATGCTGGAGGATGAGGCCCGGCCGCTGGGTGCCGAAGAAGTCTGATGGGCTTTCGCATTGTTATCCCCGCGCGCTATGGCTCGACGCGCCTGCCGGGGAAGCCCTTGGCCGACATCGGCGGCCAGCCGCTGATCGTGCGTGTGGCTGCGGCCGCACGGCGCACACAGGCGGAGGGCGTGTGGGTGGCCACCGATGATGAACGGATTGCTGTAGCGGTGCGACAGCATGGCTTCGACGCTGTGATGACAAGCGCGGATCATGTCAGCGGGACCGACCGTATCGCCGAAGTGGCCAACCAGTTGAACTGGGACGACGCGGACATCGTGGTCAACGTGCAGGGTGACGAGCCGCTGCTTGACCCCGCCTTGATAGAGGCCGTGGCCCTGGCTTTGCGCGGCGATCCCGATGCGGCGATGGCGACCGCAGCCCATCCCTTGACGACGCCCGATGATTTCTTCAATCCCAACGTGGTCAAGGTGGTATGCGATGTGCGTGGCCGCGCGCTGTACTTCAGCCGTGCCCCGATTCCCTGGGATCGGGATCGGTTTGCGGGCACGCGTGATGTGCTGCCCGCCGATCTTCCGGCACAGCGTCATATAGGCCTGTACGCTTATCGCGTGAGTTTTCTGCGCCGCTTCGGACAACTGGCCGCTTCCCCTCTCGAGCGCTGTGAGTCGCTGGAGCAGTTGCGTGCGCTTTGGCACGGCTATCCGATTCAGGTCGTCAGCGTCGAGCATCCGCCGGCGCCGGGAGTCGATACGGCCGAGGACCTTGAGCGCGTGCGCCGACTGTTTGACGCCGACAAGGATTCGGAGTAAGTTTTGCTCGGCCTACAAAATTAGAAAAACACTGTTAAATCATTGAGATAAACTTTATTTTGGAGGATAGCTATGAAATTGATTCTGTTGGGGGGACCTGGTGCCGGCAAGGGAACGCAGGCGGCGTTCATTACCGGAAAATACGGCATTCCACAGATATCCACGGGCGACATGTTGCGCGCGGCAGTCAAAGCCGGCACTCCAATGGGTCTGGCAGCAAAGAAGGTCATGGATGCGGGTGGCCTGGTATCCGACGACATCATCCTCGGCCTGATCGCCGAGCGTTTGAAGCAGCCCGACTGTGCCAAGGGCTTCCTGTTCGACGGATTTCCGCGGACCCTCCCTCAGGCCGAAGCCCTGCGCGCTCAGGGCGTCAAGCTGGACTACGTGCTCGAGATCGACGTCAGTGACGAGGAAATCATCAGGCGCATGAGCGGTCGTCGCGTACACCCCGGCTCGGGACGCACGTATCACCTGGTGTTCAATCCGCCCAAGGTTGAAGGCAAGGACGACGTCACCGGCGAACCGCTGATTCAGCGCGACGACGACAAGGAGGAGACAGTCAGGAAACGTCTCTCCGTGTATCACAGCCAGACCCAACCGCTCATTCAGTACTATTCCAAGTGGTCTGCTACCGGTGCCAAGGACGCGCCCAAGCACCGCAAGGTTTCCGGGGTCGGCTCGCTTGATGCGATCAAGAGTGCGGTGTTTGCCGCGCTGAATTGACGAGTCCATAGGCCCTAGCGCCACAGCGGGAGTTTTCATGTCCACTCACATCCGACGCATAGCTGTCTGCACCGGTGGTGGTGATGCCCCGGGCCTCAATGCCGTCATACGAGCCGTGGTCATCGCTTCCGCCAATCGGGGCTGGGAATGCTATGGCATTCATGACGGCTTCAACGGCATACTTTTCCCCGAACGTTATCCAGAGGGCGGTGTGTACCGACTGACGCGGGAAAGGGTCCGCGGCATCGGGCATCTGGGCGGCACGATCCTGGGCACCACCAACAAGGGCAACCCGCTGCATTTCCCGATGAAGATGCCCGACGGCACAATGAAGGATATGGATCGCACGGGGGAGATCCTGGAATTTTTTGCGAAGCAGGAACTCGATGCCCTGGTTTCCATCGGCGGTGACGGCTCGCTCACCATTGCCAATGCCCTGCATCAGAAAGGGCTGCGCGTCGTCGGCGTCCCCAAGACCATCGACAACGATCTGGACAAGACCTTCACCACGTTCGGCTTCGATTCAGCCGTAGCTTTTGCCACCGAGTGTCTGGATCGCCTGCACAGCACTGCAGAAAGCCACCAGCGGGTAATGGTAGTCGAGGTCATGGGCCGCTATGCAGGCTGGATCGCACTGCACGCGGGCATCTCCGGCAGCGCTCATGCCATCCTGATCCCAGAGATTCCCTTCGATGTGGACAAGGTGGCTGCCAAGATCCGCGCGCGGGACGCCGAGGGCAGGATGTATTCGATTGTTGTGGTCGCCGAAGGTGCCGAGCCCATCCATGGCCACCGGGAAATCCTGGCACCTGCCGAGATAGGCCACGCCGAGCGCTTGGGCGGTGTCGGCGAGCGCATCGCGAAGGTACTCGGGGAGCGGACCGACAAGGACGTCCGGGTCGTCGTGCTGGGCCATCTGCTGCGCGGCGGCAGCCCGACGTCATTTGATCGCCTGGCGGCCATGCGCTTCGGCACCGCCGCGGTCAGAGGCCTGGAGGAGGGTCGGTCAGGCGTCATGGTGGCCCTCGCATTTCCGAACGTGAACTACGTGGCGCTGGAAGAGGTGGCCGGTCGCATGAAGGGTGTTCCCCCGGACTGCGATACGCTGCAGACCGGCAGGGATCTGGGGATCAGCTTCGGCGATTGAACTGCGCGGGTTGGCGCGCAGACCGCCTACCTCGACATGGCTCTGCCTATGTGGCGGGGTTCAGGATTTTGTCGACCTTGTTGAGCCGCAAGCGGTAGGCATCCGGCAGGCCGGAACCCAGCAACGGACGCAGATACATGCGGAACGCATCGGTGACGTCGGTGCCGCTGTCGGCAATGAACTCGTCTTCCATGACGCGCGTCTTTCCCGCCACGGACTCCAGCGGCACCAGCTGGTAATCCACCGAGTAAAAGCCGGTGCGCTTGATCGCGACCGAGCCGTCGCGGTCACCCCACATCGCGTATTGCACCGCCTTTTCGCCAACCTCGCGGGCCTCGCGCTGATCGACGTCCGAGACGCAGCCGATAAATGAGCGCTGGAGATAGCCGAGCGTATCGCCGCGTACGCGCTTGATGCCCAGACTGTTCTTGATTTCGTCACACAGGAGGTCGGCCAGGGCGCCGGTACCGGAGAGTTGCACGTTGCCGTGGGCATCCCGCTCGACCTGCGTCGTCAGTCGAGTGATGATGGGCGTGCCCTGGTTGTCATGAATCCCTTCTGACGCCGCGATCACGCAGCGGCCGTACTTGTCGTAGGTGGTCTTGACGTCCGCCAGAAATCTTTCGACGCTGAAGACGCGTTCCGGAACATAAATCAGGTGCGGGCCATCGTCCGGAAATTTCTTCCCAAGCGCCGCCGCCGCCGTCAAAAAACCCGCGTGGCGGCCCATCACCACCGCCAGATAAACGCCCGGCAGCGCGGTATTGTCCAGATTGGCGCCCATAAAGGCCTGCGCGACAAAGCGGGCCGCCGATGGAAAGCCCGGCGTGTGGTCGTTGCCGACCAGGTCATTGTCTATGGTCTTTGGAATGTGGATGCAGCGCAACGGATAGCCGGCCCGCTGTGCTTCTTCGCTGACGATTCGTACCGTGTCGGAAGAATCATTGCCGCCGATATAGAAGAAGTAGCCGATGCCGTGCGCCTTGAGAACCTTGAATATCTCCTGGCAATATTTCAGGTCAGGCTTGTCGCGCGTCGAGCCGAGCGCCGAGGAGGGCGTGTTGGCCACCATTTCGATGTTGTGGCTGGTTTCCTGAGTGAGGTCGAGGAACTCTTCGTCAACGATGCCGGAGACCCCGTGATAGGCACCGTAGACCAATTCGACATTGCGGAACTTGCGGGCCTCGAGGACGACGCCTGCCATCGATTGATTGATGACGGCCGTCGGCCCTCCACCCTGAGCGACTAGTACTTTCCCGCGTGGCATGGTCCGGCGTTCCCCTTGGTTGATCAGACTCGATTGATGATCGGGCATGTGAGTAAATCCGTGTTCAGCGTTGAGCCAAGCGGCAACGAAGCTTCTTTTCAAAGTCTACTATATTCGGCATTGCGCGCAGTCGGCATCCATCAACCGGATTTGTCCATCAACAGATTTTGGCGTTGGCGCTCCGCGTTTGCGCATACTGACGAAAACAGACAAGGCGGCTCGCATCCGGGGCAGCATCCCAACATCCTGCCAGCGCCGAAGAACCTGTTAGGTTTGAAACAACACAAGTTCTCGTGCTTTCGGCTACGCCGTTCGGATGGCGTGATAAAATTAATCGTTGAGTTCATTAATTAATCAGGGGGGTTTTATGTCGGCAGGACTGATGTTTGCACTGATCTGTGCGGTGGCGGCAATCGCTTATGGCTGGATCATGAGCCAGTGGATTCTGGCGCAACCGGCGGGTAACGACCGCATGAAGGAAATTTCCGCGGCGATTCAGGAAGGTGCCCAAGCCTATCTGAATCGTCAATACACCACGATCAGTATTGTCGGCGTCGTGCTTGCGATAGCCATCTGGATCTTCCTCGGTACGACCACCGCCGTCGGCTTCCTCATCGGCGCCGTGCTGTCGGGTGCCGCCGGTTATATCGGCATGAACGTTTCGGTGCGAGCCAACGTGCGCACCGCTGAAGCGGCGCGCATCGGCCTCAACGAGGCGCTCAATGTCGCCTTCAAGGGCGGCGCCATTACTGGCATGCTGGTGGTGGGCCTCGGTCTGCTCGGTGTCGCCGGTTACTACGCCGTGCTGAAAACGCTGGGCGGTACTGGCGCCAGGATGGAAGACATCATTCATCCGCTGGTGGGCCTCGGTTTCGGTTCCTCCCTGATCTCGATCTTCGCCCGTCTCGGCGGTGGCATCTTTACCAAGGGCGCCGACGTTGGCGCCGATCTGGTCGGCAAGGTCGAAGCCGGCATTCCCGAGGATGACCCGCGCAACCCCGCCGTGATCGCCGACAACGTCGGCGACAACGTCGGCGACTGCGCCGGCATGGCCGCCGACTTGTTCGAGACCTACGCGGTGACCACGGTGGCGACCATGCTGCTGGGCGTACTGCTGTTGAAGGTGAATCCGATCTTCGCCGAACAGGCAGTCATTTATCCGCTGGCCTTGGGCGGCTTCTCGATCATCGCCTCGATCATCGGCGTGATGTTCGTCAAGGCTTCGCCGGGCGGCAAGATCATGAACGCCCTGTACCGCGGCCTGATTGTCGCCGGTGTGCTGGCGCTGGTGGCCTTCTACCCGATGACCACCTGGCTGATCGACGATCACCTGCTGGATAGCGTGCTGGGCATCAGCGGCGGCTCGCAGATGCGTCTTTACGGTGCGGCTGTTGTCGGCCTGGTGCTGACCGGACTGATGGTCTATATCACCGAGTACTACACCGGCACCGAGTTCAAGCCGGTGCAGCACGTGGCACAGGCCTCTACCACCGGTCACGGCACCAACATCATTGCCGGTCTCGGCGTATCGATGAAGTCCACTGCATGGCCGGTGCTTTCCGTCTGTGCCGCGATCTGGGCTTCCTACACCATGGGCGGTTTGTACGGCATCGCAATCGCCGCCACCTCCATGCTGTCGATGGCGGGCATCGTCGTCGCGCTTGATGCGTACGGTCCGATCACCGACAACGCCGGCGGCATCGCCGAAATGGCCGAGCTGCCGGCTTCGGTGCGCGCCATTACGGACCCGCTCGACGCGGTAGGCAACACCACCAAGGCGGTAACCAAAGGCTACGCGATCGGTTCCGCCGGTCTTGCCGCGCTGGTGCTGTTCGCTGACTTCACGCATGGCCTGGAATCGCTCAGGCCGGGCATGAAGTTCGCCTTCGACCTGTCTGATCCGGCAGTCATCATCGGCTTGTTCATCGGCGGCATGGTGCCTTACCTGTTTGCCGCGATGGGCATGGAAGCGGTCGGTCGCGCTGCCGGCGCCATCGTTGTCGAGGTGCGCCGCCAGTTCAAGGAGATCAAGGGCATCATGGAAGGCACGGCCAAGCCCGAATACGGTACCTGTGTCGACATGCTGACCAAGGCCGCGATCAAGGAAATGATGATTCCGTCGCTGCTGCCCGTCGGCGTTCCGATCGTCGTCGCCTTCGGCATGAATGCGCTGATGGGTCCCGGTGCCGGTGTTCGGGCGCTGGGCGGCGTGCTGATGGGTACCATCGTTACCGGTATCTTCGTCGCCATCTCGATGACCACCGGCGGTGGTTGCTGGGATAACGCCAAGAAGTACATTGAAGACGGCCACTACGGCGGCAAGGGTTCCGAAGCGCACAAGGCTGCGGTAACCGGCGACACCGTGGGTGATCCGTACAAGGATACGGCCGGCCCCGCAGTGAATCCGCTGATCAAGATCATCAACATCGTTGCCTTGCTGATCCTGCCTTTGGTAGCGTGATTCTTCGCGACATGATTGAACAAGCGGGCAGCCTGCGGGCTGCCCGTTTTTTATTGGTACTGGTCGCATTGGCGGGATCCGCCAGAGCGTGGGCCCAGGCCGAGCAACCGGAAGCGGCCAGCGACTTTGTGCCACGACCGGCGGTGCTCAGCGCGGGTTTCATGGTGGTCACCGCAAATATTTACGCTACCGATGCCGCGGCCGAAATTCTGCAGCTTGGCGGCAATGCGCTGGATGCGGCGATCGCCGCACAATGGGTGTTGAACCTGGTCGAACCGCAATCGTCCGGTATCGGCGGCGGCGGATTCATGCTGCACTGGGATGCCACGCGTCATCGGGTGTCCGCCTGGGATGGCCGCGAGACGGCTCCCCGTGCCGCCAGCGCCGACTTTGCGCAGCACGCAGACGGCAGCTTGGCGAAGTTTTCGGAAGTATTGGCAACGGGCAAGGCCGTCGGTGTACCCGGTCTGGCGGCCATGCTCGAAGCCGCGCATCGCCGCCACGGCAAGCTGACCTGGGAGCGGCTTTTCCGTCCGGCGATACGACTGGCGGAAAACGGCTTCGCGATCTCGCCGCGCCTGCACCTGCTGTTGCGCGACGACCTGTTGCTGCGCCGCGATCCGGCGGCACGGGCGCTCTACTATCGGGAAAACGGGGAAGTCAGACCAGTCGGCGAAATCCTGCGCAACCCCGAGTTGGCTGCCACCCTGCGTGCCATCGCGACGGGCGGCGCGGCTGCATTGCATGAAGGCGTAGTGGCCGGGCGCGTTGCCGCCACAATAGAGCAGCGTGGCGGCGCGCTGACGGCGGCGGACATGCATGGCTACCGGCCGCGGCAGCGCAATGCGGTCTGCGGGCCGTATCGCCGGTGGCGTATCTGCGGCATGCCACCGCCTTCATCCGGCGGCATCAGCGTCCTGCAATTGCTTGGCCTGCTGGAGCGCACCGGCTGGCCTGCGGACGATCCCGCCACAGCGGATGGCGCGCATCTGTTTGCCGAGGCCGGGCGACTCACCTACGCCGACCGGGCGCGCTATCTGGCCGACCCCGACTTCGTTTCGGTGCCACAGCGAGCGCTGCTGGCGCCCGAGTATCTCGACCGGCGGGCACGTCTGATGGATCCCCGGCACAGCATGGGTGTCGCGGCGCCGGGAGAGCTTCCCCAGCGCCACGCGCAAGCGGACGATGATGCGCCGGAACTGCCGGCGACCACGCATGTTTCCATTGTCGATCGGGCGGGCAATGCCGTGGCTCTCACCAGTTCGATCGAAAGCGCTTTCGGCAGCCGCATTCAGGTAGGCGGTTTTCTGCTCAACAACCAGCTCACCGATTTTTCCTTTACCGCCGAGCGCGACGGCAAACCGGTCGCCAACCGACTGGAGCCTGGCAAGCGGCCTCTGTCTTCGATGGCGCCCACGCTTGTCTTCGATGCCGGCGGACGGCTGTATGCGGTTCTCGGGTCGCCCGGCGGCGGCAGGATCATCAACTATGTGGCACGGACCCTGGTCGCGCTGCTCGACGGCCGGCAGGGCCCGGCCGCGGCGCTGGCCCTGCCTCATGTCGGCAATCGCAACGGCGCCACGGAAATCGAGCGCGGCCGCGTGCCGGAAGCGCTGGCGCTCGAGCTGGAAAGGCGCGGTCATATCGTGCAGCGCACCGACATGACCAGTGGTCTGCACCTGATCGTGCGTAGTGCCGGCGGCTGGGTCGGCGCGGTGGATCCGCGCCGCGAAGGCGTTGCCCGCGGTGACTGATCAGCCCGCCTTGCGGCGGAAATCGCGCAGCCGGAAACCGAGCAACCACAGCGTCGCGAAGTAGCTGGCGATTCCACCCAGCACCACGCCCGCCAGCCGCAGCACGCGCTGCCTGCCGCTCATCGTCAGCCACGCAGCATCTCCGTCGGCGGCAAACCACAACACGCACCCGAGGACGATCAGCGCGGCAAGGAGCTTAAGCATGAAGCTTCCCCAGCCCGCCAGAGGTTGATAGACGCCACGCTGCCGCAGACCGCGCCAGAGCATGCCGGCGTTGAAGCAGGAGGCCAGGCCGATCGACAGGGCCAGGCCGGCATGCTTGAGCCAGCCGATGAAGGCGATGTTCATCATCTGTGTCAGGGCCAGCGTGATCAGGGCGATCTTCACCGGCGTGCGAATGTCCTGTCTGGCGTAGAAGCCTGGCGCCAGCACCTTGACCAGGATCAGTCCGGTCAGGCCGAGCGAATAGGCGACCAGCGCTTCGCGGGTGCGCAGCACGTCGGCGGCAGCAAACGCGCCGTATTGAAACAAGGTGGACAGCAAGGGGGTCGCCAGCATCGCCAGGGCCAGGGACGCGGGCAGGGTCAGCATCAGGGTGAGGCGCAGGCCCCAGTCGAGCAATCCCGAAAAATCCTCGGTCCTGCCGCCGGCATGCGTTTTCGCCAGGCTCGGCAGCAGAATCGTGCCCAGCGCCGCCCCCAGCAAACCGGCGGGGAACTCCATCATCCGATCCGCATAGTAAAGCCACGAGACGCTGCCGCTCTCGAGGAAGGAGGCGAAGATGGTGTTGATCAGCAGGCTGATCTGCGACACGGAAACGCCCAGCACCGCCGGCGCCATCAGTTTGAAGATTCTTCGCACGCCCTCATCGCGCCAGACCAGGTCGAAGCGCGGCAGCATGCCGATCTTGGCCAGGGCAGGAAGCTGGATTCCAAGTTGCAGCGCGCCGCCGATGAAAACGGCCCACGCCAGCGCCACCACGGGTGGGTCGAACCAGGGCGCGGCGAAAAGTGCCATGCCAATGAAGGAGATGTTCAGCAGGACCGGTGTGAAGGCCGGCAGGGCAAACCGGCTCCACGTGTTGAGGATACCGGCGGCCATCGCCACCAGCGACATGAACAGGATGTAGGGAAAGGTGATCCGCGTCAGTTCGACGGTCAGCTGGAATTTTTCGGCATCGGCGGCAAAGCCGGGGGCCGTGACGGCGATCAGCAAGGGCGACGCGGCCATGCCCAGCGCGCTGACGGCGATCAGGATCAGGAACAACACGCTGGCGACGCGATCCACCAGGGTCTTGGTTTCGACTTCGCCGCGACGGTTGCGGTATTCGGCGAGGATGGGGACGAATGCCTGGGAGAACGCACCTTCGGCAAACAGGCGGCGCAACAGGTTGGGCAGGCGGAAGGCGACGAAGAAGGCGTCTGTCATCATTCCGGCGCCGAAGCTCCTTGCAATGACGAAATCGCGGACGAAACCCAAAATACGGGACAGCAGGGTCATCCCGCTGACGGTGGCCAAAGCACGGAGCAGATTCATGCCGGTATGGTATCCGGGATGTGGCCTGCAGAAGCCGCTTGCAATGGGCAGAAGACCCCCCTATAATCCTGCCCTTTCCCCAGATCTACCGGATATCGATATGGCCAATTCCGTCCAAGCCCGCAAGCGTGCCCGTCAAGCAGTCGAGCAGCGTGCTCACAACATGAGCCAGCGCTCAACATTGCGCACTGCCATCAAGAAGGTACGCAAGGCGATTGATGCTGGCGACAAGAGCGCCGCGCAAGCCGTCTTCAAGGAGTCGCAGTGCGTAATCGACTCGATCGCCGACAAGAATATCGTGCACAAGAACCTCGCCGCACGCCAGAAGAGCCGCCTCTCGGCGGCCATCAAGGCACTCTAAGTCCGCGGCGGCGCCCGGCGCCCCAATCAAACAAGGCTGCCTTCCGAGGCGGCCTTTTTGTTTTTTATGCCCCCGTCCCTCTGGGCGGGGACATAAGGCCGGCGTTAGGCTCCACGCTCGATTTTCTGCTGTCTTGTCGAAATCACTGTTGGCATAAAGGATTTTGAAATACTGATCTAAATTAGAGAAATAGGTTGAGTTCGCCGAAATCACTGCATATAATCATCGGACTTCATTGAAGTGAAAGGGGTTTCATGCAATCCCATCAGTTCATAAAATATGCATTCAAAATTCGCACCCGCCTTGGCGTGGTTGTGGATAATTTAATGATTCACGGTCGCGATGAGCACGAGGCTCAACACAAGCTGCGGCAGGTCTACCACGATTGCCAGATCATCGAATGTATTTGCCATCACGGTAGCGTTCGCGTACCGGTAGCCAGCTTCGAGGAAGTCGCAAACCTCATTGTGCGCTGAGGTTTCGTCGAGCTTTCGCTCGACACCGGCCGTCAGACGAATCGCGCGGTGCGCAACTCGTCCATCAATGCCAGATAGTCCTGCGCTCCCCGGCTGGTAGGGCTGTGGGTGAAAATATCCAGGCTCACAGATGGTGCCTCGGCGATCGCCACGTTTTCCGAAATCACTGTTTCGCACAGTTCGGCCCCGAACTGCTGGCTCAGCCGTTGCTGGATGTCAAAGCTCATTTTGCGGCGTCGATCGAACCGCGTCAGCAGGTAGCGGCGTTCAATGCGTCGCTTGAGTACCGGTTCCAGTGCCTTCAGGGTGTGTTCGATCTGCAAGGCACCACGCATGGAGAGGTAGTCCGACGATATCGGCACCAGTATCCGGTCAGAGGCGAAGATCGCGTTGAGGGACAGCACACCCAGAAATGGGCAACAGTCGATCAAGGCATCGCTTTCGCCGCCCGAAGTTTCAAGCGCCTGCAAGCCGGTGTTGAGCCGATTGAGAATGGCCGGCCCCTTGCCGAACAGGGAATCGACCTTGATCAGTTCCGCGTGGGCCGGGATCAGACGGCCCACTCCATCCCAGATCACGGTCAGTTCTTCGAGCGGCCGGTTGTCCTGATAGAGCGCGAATACGCTGTTGTGGGCTTCGCCCAGCGCGTGGCCGTGGATGGCCGTCAGGTGTGCCTGTGGATCAAGGTCGATCAGCAGCGTGGGCGTGGAATCCCTTGCCAGAGCCGCCGCGAGATTCAGCGCAGTGGTGGTCTTGCCGACCCCGCCCTTCTGATTGAAAATCGCCATCCTCACCGCTCGATCCTCCGGCTTCCTGCTCTGTACAGGGGCTTATTTTTCACTTAGTATAGAGTTGTTTTCAAGCACGGCGGCCGCGTTGCTCTTCGGCCGCCGTATGTTTTTTTGCGTGGAGCTTTTCGCGGAGTGCTTTCATGCCGCATCTGATGAATACCTACGGGCGGCTACCGGTCGCTTTTACCCATGGTCAGGGTTGCCGGCTGTTCGACGAGCAGGGCAAGTCCTACCTCGATGCCCTGGCGGGAATAGCGGT
>Ga0172379_10001798_pt1 | contig 40930 bp, 17 predicted proteins | sample GrowelOW334metaG_FD_119756 | JGI IMG/M metagenome (GOLD analysis project Ga0172379, IMG submission 119756) | Groundwater microbial communities from an aquifer near a municipal landfill in Southern Ontario, Canada - Groundwater well OW334 metaG | ecosystem: Environmental > Aquatic > Deep... | reverse complement strand
TCGATGAGTTTCGGGAATTCCGGCGCCGCGCGGCTCATCGCCGCATCAGCCTCGATGCCTGAAAAGGTCGCGTACACGTCGGCATTCGTGTCGCCCGCGAAGCTCGCGCCGCCCTCGAACACGAGCAGCCGGGCGCCGGCGATTCCTATCTTGCCGCTCGCGCGAAGCATGCCGGCGGCAAGCTCGAAGCGGGCCGTTCCGCTGTCGAATTCGAGATCGAACGCGCTGAAGTTCTTTATTTTTAGAAAGCCCGTGATTCGGGGCGTGAGCGGGTCGCCGGTCAGTTTTCCTTGAGCTGCTACCAGGCCGCCGAACCGCAGGAGACGTTCGGTTTTTGCCGCCTCGCGCAGGAATTTCGGCGGCGCGCCCTTGAGCAGATTTTCAGTTTTCCATTTCAGGTCGAGCGCGTCTGCGCGCCGGCTGTTGATGTGTCCGGAGATATGAAACCGGATTGAGCCGAAGTCCGCAGAGAGAGATATCTTCGCCGGGCCGGTCCGTTTAGCTGAAGGCGGCGCGATGCCGCCGTTGATGTTCGTCAGGGAGAAATCGACCGGTTTACCGCCGGCGCGATTGATTTTCACGTCTATCGATCCGTCGCGGACGGAGATGCGTTCGCAATCGAATGTCCGCTGTCCGGGGTAGGGGAGCGGCGCCGGGCCGAACAGTTTGTCTATCGCGTCGGCGACGCTGTAGTCGCCGGCTTCCGAGCGTTCGACGCGGATTGCGGGCCGCTCGAGCCTGACATCGCCGAACCGCAATTTGCCGTTCAGCAAAGCCGGGAATGACAGCGGCAGAAGCAATTTAGGGATAGAGACTGAAGCCGGATCGTCCGGCGCGTCTCCGGCGACCCGTACGCCGCGCAGATAGAAGCCCGTGAAGATCGTTCCGCCGAAACCGGCGGCGACTGTTTCTCTGCCGGTCCGCTGTTGCGCCGCCAGAAGCGCTGCGGCCGCGGCGCTGCCGGCGCGGGCTTTGACGGCGAAATTCAAAACAGCCGCGCACAAGGCGGCGGCAAGCAGCGCGACAGCCGCGAGTTTTGCAAAGCTCTTGAAGCGATCCGGACCCGGATCGTCGAATTCGAAGCCGTATAGTTCCACGCGGGAATTATAACCCGTAACAAGCGGTTTTTGTCACTGCGTCGGCTTTTCCGGGCAAAAAATGAACGAAACGGGCGGCGAATGGATTTATGAATGAAAGTTCGCGAGGCTGGGAGCGCGCGTGTCGGAGCGCGGGACAACAGGATTCGGGAATGGCGGTCTTTGTATGACTGTTTACTTAAAGCCGCCTTAGTGGCTATGATAGAAAGGGTTGGACGCAGTTAAAATACTATTTAACGGGGACTGCATCATGAAAAAATTGTTCAGTGTTTTATTGATCGCGCTGTCGGTTTCGGTTTTGGCGGCGTCGGCTAACGCGAAGGATATCCTGAGAGTGAAGGACGGGCAGTTCTATCTCGACGGGCAGCCCTTCCGCATAATGTCCGGGGAAATGCACTACGCGCGCATTCCGGAGGCGTACTGGCAGGACAGGCTGCTGAAAGCTCGCGCGATGGGCCTGAACACGGTTACAACCTACGTGTTCTGGAATGTTCACGAAACCCGGCCCGGCGCGTTCGATTTCTCCGATCAGCGGGATCTCAAGCGGTTTATCAAGCTCGCCCAAAGGAACGGCCTCCGCGTGATTCTGCGCATCAGCCCTTACGTCTGCGCCGAATGGGATTTCGGCGGGCTTCCCTCGTGGCTGCTCAAGGACAGGGGCCTCAGGATACGGTCGATGTATCCCGGCTATATGAGCGCGGTTAAAAAATATATGATTCGGCTCGGCGAGGAAGTCGGCGATCTGCAGAGTACCCGCAACGGGCCGATTATCATGGTTCAACTCGAAAACGAATACGGCAGCTATGGCAACGACAAAAAGTACATGACAACGCTTCGGGATATCTACAAGGAAGCCGGTTTCGACGTTCTGTTCTCGACCGCAGACGGGCCGGAAAGCTACATGCTCGAAGCCGGCGCTGTTGACGGAGCGATTCCGACCGTGAACTTCGGAGCCGGGGCGGAGAACGCTTTCAAAAAGCTCGCGGAGTTCCGAACCGGCATCCCGGAAATGACAGGCGAATACTGGGTCGGCTGGATCACGCACTGGGGAGACCCGCGCTGGATGGACCAGTCGGAAGAACGCCAGAAAAAGGAATTGAAATGGCTGCTCGATACCGGCAAGTCGTTCAACCTCTATATGTTCCACGGCGGCACGAATTTCGGGTTCACCGCCGGCGCGAACGATTTCGGCGGAAAATATGCCGCCGACGTCACAAGCTACGACTACGGCGCGCCGCTCAGCGAGTCGGGCGAGATCACGCCCGAATACAAATGGATGCGCGCGCTGCTCGTGAAATATCAGAACAACAACGAAAGCGTTCCGGAACCGCCGGCCCCGCTGCCTGCAATCACCATCCCGGACATCAAATTCACAAGCGTCGCGCCGCTCTTCTCCAACCTGCCAGACGGGAAGGAAGCCTATCAGCCCGAGCCGATCGAGATGTTCAACCAGTATTCCGGCTACGTTCTCTATCGAACGAAACTCATAGGCAGAAAGTCCGGCAAACTCACGATTCACGATCTTCACGACTACGGCTACGTCTACCTCGACGGCAAGCTGATCGGCGAACTCGACAGGCAGAAAAACGAGAATTCCATAAATATTCCGGCGTCCGAAAACAAGAGCCCGACGCTCGACATACTCGTCGAGGCGCTCGGCCGAGTGAACTCCGGGCCGCTGATGATCGACCGGAAAGGCATAACCGATTTCGTCGAACTTGAGGGAATGACGCTGATGAACTGGCAGGTGTTCTGCCTGCCGATGGACGAAAAGCAACCGGGCTCGATGCGGTTCGGCAACGCGCCGGCGACCGGAATGCCGGCCGTGCACCGCGCGACGTTCGAGCTGGCCGAAACCGGCGACAGTTTCCTCATGATGGACAAATGGAACAAGGGCGCCGTGTGGGTCAACGGCCACAACCTCGGCCGCTACTGGAGCGTCGGGCCGCAGAAACATCTCTTTGTTCCCGGCTGCTGGCTGAAAAAAGGAAAGAACGAAATACTCGTCTTCGAACTCAAAACGCCCGAAGACCTCACGATATCCAGTTCCTCAAAATGGCCCTACAAGTACCAGCAGGTTTTGTTCTGAGGAGGGGAGGCGTATCCGCTTTGCGCGGATATTCACCCATGACGTCCTGTCTGCAATGGATTCCCGATCTCCGTCGGGAATGACGCTCTTTTTTACGTGGCGCCAAGAAATGATATAACGCTGTCGCAAATATTTAAGATAATGAATGCGGCGTTCTATACAAATAGAGAATATGGCGACTTGATGTTCCATTTTGGAATATCATGTAAAAGAGCAGATGCATGAAAGAAGAACACGTCGTGTTACACGTTCTGCTTATAACTCCTGCCTCCGCACGATCAAACGCAAACAGTTTGTCGTTGGAATCGGGATATGTTAAACTTTGTAGCCATGAAACAGAAAGAACTGTCATTAAGCAAGGGTTTGAACCGGCTGTTGGCGAAACCGGTGGCGGGCCGGATGATCGGGAAGATCAAGATTTTCGGGCCGATCGTGCCGGGGAGCGCGCCGGTTTCGCAGTTTCGTGGCGTGAGTTCCGACCGCATTCTGCAGAAGATAAAGTGGGCGCAGGACCACGGCGTGCGAGCGCTGATATTCGAAATCAACAGCCCCGGCGGGAGCGTTCTGCCGAGCAAGGAGATTGCGGACGCGATCAAGCGCCTGAAGACGCCGACGGTGGCGTGGGTGCGCGATATGGCGGCGTCCGGCGGCTACTGGATTGCGAGCGCATGCGACCGCATCGTCGCCGACCCGTGCAGCGGCGTCGGCAGCATCGGCGTCATCTCAATTCATCTCGAATTCTCGGAACTGATGAAAAAATTCGGCGTCGGATACGAAGGTTTCAAAACCGGCGACTATAAAGACATGGGCGTTCCGTTCCGGAAAACGACGGCTAAGGAAAAGGCGTCGATTCAGGAGCACATTGAGAAGATACATAAGATGTTCGTGGATTCGGTTGCCGAGAACCGCGGGCTGGACGCGAAGCGTATCGCGAAGCTGGCGGACGGGCGGCTGTACCTCGGCGAAGAAGCAAAAAAGGACGGTCTCGTGGACAAGCTCGGCGGTCGCGCGGAAGCGATCAAACAGTGCGAGGCGCTGGGCAACTTCAAGCACCTGATGGTGGCCGAGATCGAGGACTTCCGCGAGGAACTTTTCTTCATGATGAGGTCGTTCATGTCCATGGCGCCCGGAGAGATCGGCCGCGGCATAGCGGGCGGAATATCCGACCTGCTTTCGGCGGGCCAAGGCATTAACTTCAAATAAGGCCCCGTATTTCCCGGATAATATTTTCCCTATACACCATGCGGCGGGTTTATGTTATAATCTCGCAAACCTGTTTAGACCGGATTGGGCCTCTGGCGCCGTATCCGGACTAAAACAACGAAGGAGGCGGCGAACATGGCTCTCGATTTCAGCAAAATGCAGAAAATTATTGAAGGCAAAACAAAAACGATATATCAGAATCCGGACGATCCCAAGACGGTCTACATGGTTTTGCGCGACGACATAACGGCCGGCGACGGCGTGAAGCACGACGTGATGGAGGGCAAGGCGCTTATCGACTGGCAGACCAACCGCGACATCTTCGAGTATCTGAATCGCAAGGGCGTGGTGACGCACTACATCTCCAGCCCGGAGGAAAAGGTTTCGCTCGTTAAGAAGCTGGACCGGAAGATCAACATCGAAGCCATCTGCCGGCGGGTCGCGGCCGGCTCGATATTGAAATGGGGCGGCGCCGCCGAAGGAACGCGCTACGACCCGCCCATCGTCCAGTTTCATTACAAGGACGACCCGCTGCACGACCCGATGCTCGACGAGGCCTATGTCGACTACATGATCCGCGACAAGAAGGCGTTCGAGTACGATTCGATGCGGAAGATGAACGTTGAGATATTCCTGCTGCTCGAAGCGGCGTTTGCGAAGTTCGGCGTTCAACTCGTCGATTTCAAGCTTGAATACGGGATCATCGACGGCGCCGTGAATCTGATCGACGAAGTGACGGGCGGCTCTCTGCGGCTCTGGCCGTACTTGAAGGAGAACCCGAATCTGAACCAGCCTAACGTGCTGTCCGAACTGAATCCGGCCGGCCGGCTCGACAAGGACACCTACCGTATGGGCGAGGACCTGAAATCGGTCGGCGACAAGTTCGCGCAGATCGCGCAGATCACCGCCGGATTTAAAAACCTTTGAAGAAGTTGCGAGTAGCGGGAACTTAGGGAAAAGATGTAACTGCCTGGCTTTAGCCCGGCAGACATTTCAGATGCCAAACATAGGGGCGGACTCAAAATCCGCCCCTTTTGCATTTAAAGTCAACTACTAATCAGCGTTTTCACTGTCTGCTGTCTACTTTATGCTGTCTACTGATTTTAGTGAATCGTGGAGCCGTCCTGATGGAAGCTTCCGACGGCCACATCTTCGGTGGCCATGATGGAGAAAACTTCAGTCAGATTCAGAACGGAAAAAATATTCAGGTTCTGTTGCGACAGGCCGATTATGTGGATGCCGCCGACGACGGGATTGACGATTTTCTGGCCGTAAATGAGCGAGCCGACCCCGGTGCTGTCAATGAAATCGACGTCGGAAAGGTTGAGGACGATCTTGTTATGTCCGAAGCTGATCAGCGATTCGAGGCGCACTTTAAGCAGGGGCGCCGAGCGCGAGTCCAGATTCCCGCTGATGTCGAGAATCACCACATCGTTTGCGTTGCGCTGCTTAATTTCGAAGTCCACCAGGCCGCCTCCAAGCGATTATTTCTGTTTTCACCACACTTTAATTATATTAAAAACGCCGCCATGTCAACAGCGACGCAATCTGTTCCCTCGCGAACGAACGCAAATCAGGCGTTTTCATTCGGGCGCAATGTGAATTCGAACGCTTTATGTTGCCGTTTTTGTCCGAATCTTCTATATTGAATTCAGGCAAAGCGTGACCGAGTTAAAATGCTCAAGGAGAAACGAAAATGGCTCGAAATGCAATGAGGCGTATCGGTGAAGCTCTGATTTTGATTTGCGTGGCCGGGCTCGTAACGGCGGCGCAAGCGGTTCCGGAGAAAAAAATCAACGAAATCAGGCGCCCGCTTTTCAGCGCTCCGGCCATTGTCCGCCAGGGCGATTCCTTCGACATCGTCCTCAAGATAGAGGGGGACAAGAAGCCCTCGCGAACCACACTTGTCGCCGTGGCGGATTCCTACTCGGCGGTCGGAATAAAACTGACGGAAGATGGCGCGGGGCAGGATGGAATAATCTACAAGGCGGCTGTTCCCGCGAACGCGCCTGAAGCGCTCTACGATCTGCGCATTCTCTTCACCGACGGAACGACCGATGCGCAGCTCCATTCGGTCAAAATCATTAAGGAATTCAAAAAGGATTACGATTTCGTTCACCTTACCGACATCCATTTCAACGATCCGATCAACGACGGGAAAGACAGCAATCTGGCGCGCATCAAACTTTTGTACGAAATTGCGAAAGTTAACCCGGAATTCATTCTGTTCGGCGGCGACCTCATGCTGAACCCGGTGACTTACGACAGGGACTATCCGACCGGCTACCAGATTCTCACGGAATACGTGAAATCGCCTATCTTCATGGTTCCCGGAAACCACGAGCAGTACATCGACGGTCGCCCGAGCCCGAAACTCGACGGCCGCCCGTACTGGGAATCCGTATATGGGCCATACTATCAAGCATTCAATTACGGCAAGCTGCACTTTGTCGGACTGAACACTTTCGATTATGCGGACATCTGGCGTGACAGATACGACGAGAAACTCATCATGATCGGCACGGCGGCCAACGGAAACGTCGGCCCCGAACAGTTCGAGTGGCTGAAGAAAGACGTCAAAGCCGCGACAGAAGCCGGCGAAACTCCGGTGTTCTTCACGCATGTCCCGATCGGCATGCTGCAAGGCGGCAAGAAACTCGGCTATGCTCCGCCTGCGGTTGTAAAAGGCCCTTCTCTTGATACTTTCCTCAAATTCATGGAAGAATACAAAGTCCCTCTGGTTTTCGTCGGCCACATGCACATGAACTACGATAACAAAAAACTTACTCCAGTCACCACCGAGATCATGACACAAGCCGCAGGCACAGGCGGCTACCCTGCCGGAGAACACGACATGTTATGGGGCTTCCGCATCGTGCATGTGCGAAACGGCGAAATAACCGGCTCTGAAATCAGGCAGATAAGCCACGAGTCCTCGCAGCCGTAACAGCGCGGCGTGAGTAATTCGCCGGAGTTTCCAATTTAACGACATGGTCAAATCTTGTTTGCCCTATATGAGCGGTCTTGTCGTTTATGGAACCATGCGCATGCCGCTGTTGTTATAACCGTGTTAGGATGCAGTTGGGAGGTGTTGAACATGAAAACAATGTTAAGAGAAAAAGAAATGGCGCTCGAAAGTTATAAACACGGCGAATTCGTAAAAAAACGAAACAGCAAAGGTCTGGTTTCTTTTTTGTTACGCCTGCGTTAGGCGGTCTTGACCCTTTAATTTTGTGCCTATAAAGGTTTGCCTTAAGACTGTCGTAAAGAGATATGATTTTAAGCGGTTATAGTTTTTTGATTCTACATTATTAAACAGACATTTTTTGCATTCGGAAACTAAAAGGTTTTCCACATCATCGTATTCCATCAAAGCGTAAAAAGCGATGCAAATTTTGCGCGCAAATTCCGGGAATTATCTTTTGCTTGCAGTTCCGCCTTCGATTGGGGTATAGTAGTTAGCGTTAGCAGGAATTTTCGGGTTGCGCATTTCTATCATCTTGGTCCATTCATCCGTCCCGGCGATAAATTGTTTTTGGTTAAGCAATTTGAGGCGGCATTTTCACGAAGTGTCCTCAAAAAGCAATTGCTTGAAGTTAATTCAGACAACAAGGAGGCGACTCGGATGGCGCTGCAAGGAGTTCGAGGCAAGGTCGGCATAATCGGGTTCGGAATGAACAAGTTCGGGCCCGGCGATCCGACGAAGGATTATAACCATCAGGCCGCTATCGCGTTCTCGAAGTGCGTGAAGAACGCCGGAATATCGCCGGACGCGATAGATATGGCGGTTTACGGGCATTACAACCCGCTGTTTCGCGGCCAGATAATGGGCGATATTTACGTGAACGAAACGATAGGGTTCGAGCTGAAGCCGACTCTGCGAGTCGCCGCGGGCGGGGCGACCGGCGCCGCCGCGCTCGATGCCGGCGTCACCTATGCGCTTTCGGGACGCGCGGACACCGTTCTCGTTCTTGGGTTCGAAAAATGCAATGACACATACAATTACGAGACGGGCGAGGGCATTTCCGAAGCGTTGAAGGCGATCTCGTTCTCCGCCGACACGATCTGGGAGGAGCCGCTCGGCGTCACCGCTGCGTCGAATTACGCGAACACTGTCAACGCGTTCAAGGCCGCGCATGACGGACACCCGACAGACGCCGAGGCGTCGCGCATCGCCGCGGAACACCATAACAACGCGCTCCTCGTTCCGGAGGCGCATTGCTACGGCCAGAAGGAATACACGCCGGAGATGGTGATGGAGTCGCCGCTGATCAGCGAACCGTTCCGCCGCATGCACAACTGCCAGATATCGGAAGGCTCGGCGGCCGTGCTGCTGATCACCGAACAGAAGGCGAAGGAACTGGGAGTCGCCGACCGCGTGGCGTGGATCACCGGAATCGGCTGCTCGACAGACACCGGCATCGTCGGCCTGAGGCCGATCGTTTCCGAATATAAAAGCGGCGTGATCTCAATGCAGCGCGCCTACAAAACCGCGGGCATCACCAAGCCGCGCGAACAACTCGGCACGATCGAAATTCACGACCCGTTCGCGCATGTCGTTTACATGGCGATGATCGAGATCGGGATCGCGGAGACCTGGCAGGAACTGAGCCGTCTGTACGAGGAAGGATTTTTCTCGCGCGGCGGGCGGCTGCCTGTCAACCTTAGCGGCGGGCTGATCGGGATGGGGCACCCGGTGGGCGCGTCGAACATAGCGCAGGCTGGATGGCTGTTCCACCAGCTCACCGGACAGGCGGGCGCGGCGCAGGTCAGCTTCGCGGACAAACCGAAAGTGGCCGCGCTCAAAGGCATGGGAGGCCCCGGCGACTGCTATTGCTATGGAGCAATCTTCGAATTTTGAGAGGATTCTCAAAAATGCTTTTCTCGCTTTTCCAAAAGCTTTTGCAAGGCGCCGAATGAAGAAGGGGATTATTAGTAGATTATTGAGGCTCGAAAAAAATCTGACAAGCGGAGCGCGCAAAGTCGCGCGTAGCGTTAAAAAGTTTGAAAGGATTCTTAAGGAAAACTTTTCAAAGTTTTCCTTAAGCCGATAAATCAACGAGAAACAGGAGGCGAACGAAATGCCTTTAACCGAAAAAGCCGTGGAAGCGATAGCTAAGAAAAATCTGATAGACGTGGAATTAGTTAAAAAAGCGCTCGGGTCCGAACTGAGCGGCGCAGCCGCGCCGGGCGACCCGTTGCGCGTTCCGTACCGTGTCGGCGTCACGCTATTGCGCTCGATGTGCCACGCCTCGCGGTTCTTTCGCGAACTGCGCGACAACGGAGTCTTCATCGCCGGCAAATGCCCGGCATGCGGACACGTTTTGTTCCCGCCGATGAGGCCCGTCTGCCTGCGCTGCATAAAGAAGGGCGAACTCGTGGAGTATGAAATGTTCCCGCTCGGCGAGGAAGTGCAGGGGACCGTTCTTTCTTGGAGCCGCCTCGTGCGCGGCACGTCGAAACATGTCGGCCGCGGCGAACTGTATCCATCGATCATACGCGTCGACGGCGCCGACAATGCCGAATGGCAATACGTGCTTCCCACGGAGGGCAAAGAGATCGCAGTCGGCTCTCGCGTCACATCCGTTCTGCTGCCGCTCGAAGAACGCACCGGCGAAGTCAACGATTTCGCGTTCAAGCTGATTTGAAAATATTGGGCATGATTTTGCAGGCGCAGATTTGAAATCCGCGCCTTTCGCGCCTGACGCCGATCAATACGCCGCTTCATTATTTTTCTATGAAACAGTTCTCATAATCATGATATACTGTAAAAATTATATATGGATGCCGCTGAGCATTCATCTGCGACTTACTAAGTTCGCGGAACGGGTGACATGACAGATAAAAACATTGAAGGCTTTCAAGGCGCCCCGGAAGACGACGGCAGGCTCGATCGTGAGTTTGTGCGCAAGTGGCTCATCAACTTCCAGCACGAGCTGGTGATGAAACGCTATGACAGCGTCCCTCATGGCGAGCACCTGCGCGATCTTTTCGTCAAGTATCTGTACCCGGATTATGCGCACCGCGCGAACTATGAGGCGCGCAACGAACTGTTCCGCTGGGCGGCGAAGGTCTATAAGAGCGGGAAAATAGACCGCCTTCTCGGCGCCGCGAATTTTCTGTTCCACCGCTGGATCGAAGCGCTAAAGACCGAAAAGGAACTTCCGTTCTATATCGACGCGGTGATAGAAAGCTACGACCTCACTTGCGAGATCGACGAGAAGATGGTCGACGCGATTCGCGAAATGGCAAAGTCCGAGGCGGACCTGAACATGGAGATCTACAAGCGCGCGTTCAACATGTGTTCGACTCGCGAGCAGCGCTACAAGCAGGTCGAGAACCTTGTCGGCGCGGGCGAGTACGCGAAGGCGATCATAGAGGGCGGCGGGCTGATAGATTTCCTTATCGAGCGGCTGCCGATGATACCGTTGCTGTCACGCAACCGGTTCGTCGGGGCGCTCAACGAGGCCACCGGCATGATCAAGGCGGCCTACCGCGCGTTCAAAAAATCGCGCGGACACCTCGATGACCTGCGCGACACGATCCGCACGCTCGAAATCGGATTCATCGACGAAATGCTCGGCCCTCCGGAAACTCCGTACACGCCGCCTCCGTTCGCGACCGTGCCAAACATGCTGAAAAAATGATAAAAACAAAAAACAAGATTATCGCGCCCGTCTGCGAGGCGGGCATTGTTGAGGGCTTTTTCGGCCCGCCATGGACCCACGCCGGCCGCCGCGCGCTCATCGCCGAAATGCCGCGCATGGGTTTCTCGACTTACATCTATGCCCCGAAAGACGATCTCTGCCACCGCATACAATGGAACCGGCATTACTCGCCGGACGAGTTCGCGCGGCTGGCGTCGCTGATTGGTCTCTGCAACAGCGTCGGCGTCGATTTCGTGTGGGCTGTCAGCCCAGGTCTTACAATCCGCCATGCGAAGGACGCCGATTTTGAAATCCTCGCCGATAAATTCGGACGCATCGCCGACAAGGGCGTCCGCAGTTTCGCTCTGTTTCTCGACGATATCCCGAAAGAACTTATCAACAAAGCCGACCGCGAACGTTTCGCTTCGCTCGCCGACGCCCACGTCTATATCGCAAACAGGCTCTACGAACGCCTCATGCGCATGCGCCCGGACGCTCGCCTGTTTTTCTGCCCGACCGACTATTACACAATCAAACCGACTCCATATTTGTTGACTATCGGCGAAAAGCTGCATCCTGATATCAGCGTGTTCTGGACGGGGCCGAAGGTCGTTCCGCCGGCTATAACAGCGGCGGATGCCCGCGCCATCACAGCCATTCTGCGCCGAAAACCGCTTCTCTGGGACAATTACCCGGTGAACGACTACAACCGCCGCAAACTGAATCTCGGGCCGCTTCGAGGCCGCGATCCTAAGCTGCCAGGCTTGCTCGGCGGTTATTTCGCCAACCCGATGAACGAGCCCCGGGCGTCTGCTATTCCATTAATGACGGCGTCTGATTTCCTTCGCGACCCCGCCGGATACGATCCGGACGCGTCGTGGCGCCGCGCTGTCCGGACGATGGCGGGAGGCGACTCGAAAACCGCCGCCGCGCTCGCCGAGTTCTGCGACGCATGGCCCGCGGCTCTGTTTCCGAATGAGCCGCTATGCGGGTTGGAACGCGCAGTCGAAGCGGCGCGAAACGGAAGTCCCGCGGAATTGAAAAAGAAACTCGACCGCGCGCCCGAAGCATGGAGCGTTATCGACGCCGCGCCCGCGCTGAAGGAATTTGTCGCCGAGACGCAACCGTTCGCGAACGGCCTTCTGCTTTATGCCGAAGCGGCGAAACTCGCTGTCGGCCTGCGCGGGAAACCCGCCGACGGCGCACTCCGGGCGCGTCTCGTAAACGCGTTCTTCAAAGCGAATCAGACAACGATGCACCCGGCAAGGCAGTCGCTGCGCCAATTCATTCTTGAAACTCTCGAACGTTAAAAGAATCCAATGATATGACTTTAGACCTGACAAAATACGGGCCTTACAGATCGGCGCATGAGATATACGAGCATTTCCGGCGAATGCTGGACGGCGCGCCGGGAGTCGAGGAATTGAAACTCGGCGAGACTTGGAAGGGCAGGCCGATATATGCGTGGGGCGTCGGCGGCGGGCCCGGCGCGCCGTCCGTTTTGTATTCGTCAGGCTGCCACGCGATTGAATTCATAGGCCTCGAACAGAACGCGGCGATTGTCGAGAAGCTCGTAAAGGAGCGCGCCGGCCTGTTGGAGAAAACGCGCGTTTGGTTTCTGCCTGTAATGAACCCGGACGGCCACTACAAAGTGATCGGACAGATACGCAGGCGGCGGTGTCCGCTCGTGAAAACCAATGCGCGCCGCGTGGACCTCAACCGCAACTACCCTGTCGGATTCCACGAACCGCACAAGGGCGGCATTATGGCCGGCAGCCATAGGAAGATAATCAATTATCACGGGCCGAGCCCTATTTCCGAACCGGAGTCGAAAGCGCTCGAAAAACTTGTTGACATAGCGAAACCGTCTATCGCGCTTGCTCTGCATTCATTCGGCGGAAGCGTCCGGTTTCCTCCCTGCCACACTGATGTGAAAGCGCCCGATCACGATCTTATGATGCGAATGGTCGTCGAAATGGCGAAGCGGCAACCGGCGCCGTACGAGGTCGGCCCTGAATTCGAACTTTACCGCACATACGGCGATATCAATGACTGGTTATATTACGACAAAAAGACGCTTTCATTTCTTATGGAGATCGGCAAATTCGGGATAAAGGCGCAGCCGCCGCAGAGCTGGTGGAATATCTTCATGTGGACCAACCCGCCCGACGTTCGCGAAACCGTCGCCAACAACACAGACGCGTGCCTCTACCTCACCGGACAGGCCGCGGACGGCGTCAAAGCGTCTATCGCTTAATACTGAACATTTTTGTATTCCGGAACATTCAAGGAAGCTTATCTATGGCAGTTTCATCTCGACGGCGCCGCAGAGCGTCGCGGCGTAGGCGGCGTTGTTGCGCGTGTCTATGTGAACGCTGCGGACGCCGCGGCCGACAAGCCACGTCTTCAACAGTTTGCCGTCGCGCAACCGAACGAGGTTGACGGTTCCGGTGAGGAAATTGCCGGCAACCATTAGTCCAGCTTTTTCATCGACAGCAATGTCGCGAACTGAGAACCCGGCGGGATAGGTTCGAACGGTTTTAAGGGTATCCGCGTCGAGCATCAATATTTTCTGAGACATGTCGAGTCCGACGAGCAGGTATTTGCCGCCGTCGATTACGCGCACGACGTTCGGGTGGCTGTCGAACTCGCGCGTGCGCGTCACGGCTAATGTGTCCAGGTTGAGTTCGGCGATAATGCGCGGGCTGCCGAGCGCGGGGTAGGGGCAGATATATGCGGCGCGCCGGCTTTCGTTCACCTCGATACGCATGATCTTGTGGCCGAGAATTTCCGGGCCGGCGAAAGCGCCTGATGCATCGGCGAAGCGGTTGAAACCGGCGTCGCCTATCCTATAGAAAAGAACGCGCGCATACCGGCCGAGAGTGAGCGCCTCGTTTGCCGTTCTGTCGAGCGCCATGTCGAAAATCTGATAGCCGATCCATGGCGGCGTAAGAATTTCCTTTTTGATTTTGAAAGTCTTCTCGTCGACAATCACGAGTTTGCTGTTCGGGTAGAGACCGTAGACAGGCACGAAAAGAACGGCTGAGCCGCGGTCCTCGCGGAAGCGCATCGCGCCGAATCTGCCTATATGAATGGAGTCGGGTTTGCCGCCGTGTTTCAGCGGGACGCGGTAGAAGTTTTCGCTGTAGTCGGATGCTGAATAGAGATAGTCGCCGTCATAGGAAGTGGCGACAGTGAACGAGCGGAACTTGTCGAGAATGACGCGGACGCCGGAGCCGGGTTTTGAGATGCCAGAGCATTCGGGAGGCCGCCGGTGAAAGTTGATCTGAGGAAGCGAGATTAAAGTGACGGCGAGAAGGAAGAAAGCCGTTCTGAACTGGCGAAAGAACCAGTCGGCGCCCGGAACTGATTTTCTCAACGCATCGGCCGGTCCTGAGCCGGACTCGACGATCAGAAAGATGATAATGAAAGCGATATATAAGAGATCGCCGCGCGCGAAACTCAAAAGAGGCATAGAGACTATCGGCGGTATAAGCAGCATGACGGCGGCTGCGAGCGCCAAGGCGCAGACCGCGCGTAAAACGAAACTGTTCAGATATCTGACGCAAATATTTTGAATGAGCCCGGCAACGGAAAAAAGCAGAAGAAGCAGAAGGAAAACTTTACGTTCGCCGAGGAATCCGAGAGTGGCGAGCGAGAGCAATCCAGCCCAAAGAGGGGCGTAAAGCGCCGCAAGGATGGCGTTAAGCGTTCTGATTGACGCGAGAGAGTCGCGCGCCCGCGCGCCGGAATTTCTGTTCGCGAGAAAATGGATGGCGAGCATCAGCAAAGAGGCGAGCGCCGCGACGCCGAGCCATGCGATATAGAGGCGGAACCAGAAGTCAGGAGTGAATGGAATCAAGCGGTTGAAAATGAATTTGAAGCTGTCTGAGACAATCCAGCCGACGGGGAGCGGGCAGGCGGCCTGATCGCCGCAGAGAGCGTAGTTTGCGAATAAGAGAACGAAAAAAGAGGCGATGACGGTCGCGAATCCGCGGAATAGAATGAAACCCGGCAGCTTTGCGATCGTTTTTTTCAAATGCATTGGAGAGCGCTGTTCACCATGCGTTTATTTTGATATTTTTGCCTGCCCGCTATAAGAACAAATGAAATATTCGGCGTCGAATGTTAGTTGTTCATCGATCATCGCGCGGATCTGATTGCCGGCGGCGGAGGCGGCGCTTCCTGCGGCGAGACGATGAATGAGGAAGTCGTGCCTCCGATATTAGAATGGTAATCGCGAATAGCGGCGGCGATGGTGATAGTGCGCGGAGCGTCGTTCGTCGGCCAGTCGCGAAGCGTGCGTATGAATTGGATCAGGTTCACGCTTTTAATAGTGGTTTCATTCACTTTCGTAAAATAGCTCGTTATGTTTTGAGCGCTGCCGGAGTCCATTTTCATTGTGACCGCGAGAGAGCTGAACTGCATCGGGTCCTGACTGGAGTAATTGAGTTGGACATAAAAGGAATCGGTGGCGAAAGAGATATCGGGGATCGTTGAATTAGGCGCCGGGGCTGAAAGGGAAAGTATGGGCGCAATGTCAGTGCCGCCGCGGCCGCCGCCGCCTCCGCCGCCGCATCCGGAGGTTAAAAGCGCGACCGTCAGGAGCGCGGCCCCTGCGCATCTGAATAATCCGATAGTGAGTTTCATGTTTTTGCGTATCCTCATCGATATAGTCCTATTTCTTCAAAATCACTGAGCAGTCCGCGCCGGCTTTCAGGAAATAGCCGCGCCATGGTTCGAGCCTCGCGCCGGAAGCGAGAGGCGTATAACTCGCGCCGTCGAACAGGAACAAGTTTTCGGAGACTAAACCGGCCGCGCGCGCGGCGCTGAGCGCATAAGAGACGCCGCCGGAAACGACAGAAATATTGTCGCTCCATGCGAGAGGCGCGTCGAACGGGTTGCCGATCAGATTCCAGCCTTTTTTGAGCGGAACGGAGATTTGTTCGTCTTCCGCCACGGCGGAGCCGGGGATGGAGATCGACGTATTTTCCGCGACATATATCCAGTAGCCGAGTCCCGATTGAATATCCGCCTGATCGGCCGGATAGAATTTGCCGCCGTAATACTGGTGCAAGTTGAGAATTGGCAACGATTTGCCGAGCAGGGCGAGCGCGTTCGCGACATCCGGCTCGATGGGAATCGATACGAGGTTCCAGCCGGCCTCAAGAGTGTGAGTCGCGGTGACTCGCGGCGCCTGCAGCCTGAGCGCTTCAATCTTGAAATGCCTTGGAGCCGCGTTCGCAGGCGCTATGTAAGAATAAGAGTTTCGCGCGGCCATATCGATGCGTTCGCCGGTGTCGAGGTCGACAAGGGTGAAAGAGTATTTATCAGAGGGAAGCGCTGAGTTGTCCCAGGAGATCGTGACTGATTCGCCGGCTTCGCTTGTGTCTGCGTTGAAGAGCCAGTTTTGCGACTCGCCGGCGGTTCTTGAAGATGCGCGGAAGTCGGCGGCGTAGCTGCCGGGATTCACGGGCCAGTCGCCGTGCGGGAAATAGAGGCGAGTGAAGGCGGCGTTGGGAGAAGGCGGCGGTTCCGGGGCGTCATAGGCGTCGGAAGCGTCTGCGGCGAAATTGGAAGCGCCGATAAAATTGTCGGGATCGGCGGAATGTTTTGCGGCGGCGGAGATGCGGATCGAGTAATCGAACGCGGGCATGACAACGCGCGCCATGCCGTCCGGCAGACCGGCGCCGGGGGCGAAAAGCAGGCTGACGTCAGCCGGAGCGTTGACAAAATAGCCGGTTTGCGGCTGCATCTGCGTGTTGATATCGTTTACGCTCCATGAATTTGTAGCTGGATTGAAGCTGTATATCGAAGTCGAAATCAGATTCATGCCCGCCGCGGTTGTGAGATCGTAAGTTCCGGCTCCGTTGCTGACACGCACCTGATTCCATGGGAAAGCGCGGTTGAAGGGGCAGCCGATCTGGTTCCAGCCGCTCTTCAGTTGAATAGAGGAATCCTGAGCGGTGTTGGCGGCATTCGCCTGATAAGAGTAGGGGATGGCGCCGGAGAATGATTTGATCCAGAAGGAAGCGCCGGCTCCGATGTTGCCGGGCGAGCGGTATTTTGAGAGCGTCGGATCGTCCGTCGCAGTCGGGTCCCAGCGAAGGATTTTATAAGTGAGATTTTCGCCGAACAGAGAGACGGGGTTTGCGTTCGGCGGCGAGGCGGGCAGGCTCAGGAGAACCCATTCGCCGGCGGGAATCGAGCCTGTGATGGTGACAGTGTTTTGGATAGTGAAAGTTGTTGTGACGGTTGTCAGGCCGTCGAGCGTGTCGCTGACGGTGAGTTTAAGCGTGTATTGTCCCGCAAGGGAAGCGGTGTCCCAGACAGTGAATGCTCCGTCGGAAACCGCGTTGGTTCCGGAGGCGATCTGGCGCCACAAAGTCGGCGAAGAGCCGGGCCCGTATTCGAGTTTCCATTCGGCAAGCGTGAGGTCGGTCGCCGATCCCGAAATGGACACGGAATCCGAGACAGTGGCGTTCTGAGCGGGCGAGGTTATGGCGGCGGCGGGCGGGAGTAGATTGACGGAGGCGCCGTTTGAGCTTGTGACGCCGCTTTCGAGTCCCGCTGAATTTCTTGCTTTCACATTGAAAAAATAAGTTGCGCCGTCTGATAGCGAGAGGGAGGAGACCAGGGCCGAGCGCGCGGTTGTGCTTGCCCAGTCCGCAACGTCGGTCGCTCCGGCAGTTGTGCCGATGGAATAGATGTAAACGAAAGGCGTGTTGGTTTCGGTTGAAGCGGTCCAGTTGGCGCTGAGGGAAGATGCGGAAGTAGTGGCGCGGATGTCGGCGCCGGGGCCGTCGCTAACAGATGCGATGTCGCCGGGAGGCGATGCGTCGACAGTCTGGCCGTCAGAGATTGCCGGGCTTGATTGAAGGCCCGACAAGCTTTCAGCCTTGACCGAGAAATAGTATTTTCTGCCGTCGGTGAGCGAGAGGCCGGTCAGCGAGACGGAAGTGGCGGGGCCGTTGTCGGTCCAGTCGGACACGTCTATTCCGCCGGGCGTTGTTCCGATTGAGTAATAATATTTAGAGATCCCGGAATTCGGGGCGGAAGAGGCGGTCCAGTTGGCGGAGAGATGATCGTTGAAGCGGGTATAAGAAATGTCGGCGCCAAGGCCGTCGCTCACAATGACGGGGGTTGGGTGAGATATGTCCACCTTCTGGCCGTTTGAAGCCGCCGGGGAGGAGAACAGGCTCGCGCCGTTCAAAGCCTTCACCGAGAAATAATAAGTCTGCCCGTCCGTGAGAGTCAGTCCGGCGCGGGTTACGCCTGTGGCGGCGCCGATGTCGGTCCAGCCGGCGATGTTGGTTCCGCCGGGCGTGGAGCCGATCGCGTAATAGTATTTAGCGATTCCGGACTGCGGGTCGGACGAAGCGGCCCAGTTGGCGGAAAGCATCGCGGCGCTGGTTGTGTAGCTCACGTCGGCGCCTGTTCCGTCGTAAACGGCGGCGACCTGCGGGGGTTGCGTAACGTCAATTACGGCGCCGTTCGAATTGGTGGGAGCCGATTCGATGCCGGCGTTGTTGACGGATTTAACAGTGAAATAGTAAGCGGCGCCTTCCGTGAGGGAAAGTCCGGATTTTGTTACAGAGAGGTTCGCGCCGTTGTCGGTCCACGGAACGATGTCGGTTCCGCCGGGGGCGCTGCCGATGGCGTAGAAATATTTGGCGATGCCGCTCTGATCGTCGGTCGCTGCGTTCCATTTTGCGGAGAGAACGGCGGTGGAGGAAGCGTAAGCTGCGTCGTCGGGCCCGGGGCCGTCAAATACATAAGGGATCAAATCCGGCGCCGTGACATCGATCATCAGTCCATTCGAGCTAATCGGGGCGCTCATCAGTCCGGAGTTGTTTTCCGCTTTGACGGTGAAGTAATAAGACTGTCCGTTTGCGAGGCCCAAGTCGGTTTTTGTCACCGAGACATCCAAGGCGTTGTCGGTCCAGCCTACGGTGTCCGAGCCGCCGGGCGACGTTCCGATCGCGTACCAGTATTTATTAATGCCGCTCTCCGCGTCGAAAGAAGTGTTCCAGTTCGCGGAGAGGCTTGTGTCGACGGTTGAGAAAGCGGAGTCGGCGCCGGTTCCGTCGTTGACTGCGGCAGTGTTGCTGGGAGGCGTGACATCAATTTTCTGACCGTTGGAATTTGTCGTGGCGGAAAAAAGGCCGGCGCCGTTTTCAACTTTTACAACGAAATAATAGGAAGTGTTTTGAGACAGGGTCAGTCCGGAGCGGGTAACGAAAGCGTTCAGGCCGTTATTAGTCCAGCCAATGGCATCCGAGCCGCCGGGCGTTGTTCCGATCGCATACCAATAGGCGGCGATTCCGGATTGCGCATCGGAGGATGCGGGCCAGTTCGCTGAAATGCTCGCGGAGGAGGAGTTGTAGGCGATGTCGGCGCCAACGCCGTCGCTTACTGACGCAACGGCGGCGGGCGGCGTGGTGTCAGCCGTCTGGCCGTTTGAATTTACAGGCGTCGATAGCAGGCCGGCGCCGTTTTCCGCTTTAACGGTGAAATAATAGGCCGCGCCGTTCGACAGCGTCAGCCCGCCTTTCGTGACGGATACGTTCGTTCCGTTATCGGTCCAGCCGACGACATCAGTTCCGCCGGTGGTTGTGCCGATAGCGTACCAGTATTTTGCGACGCCGGTGTGCGGATCCGTGGAAGGCGTCCAGTTGGACGAGAGGGTTGTCAGCGAGGTGGCGAAGGCGATATCAGCGCCGGTTCCATCGCTGACGGCCGCAACGTCTGCCGGCGGCGAGACATCGACCATCTGGCCGTTTGAATTTACAGGCGTCGATATCAGGCCGGCGCCGTTCTCCGCTTTAACGGAGAAGTAATACCTTGTTCCGTCCGCGAGAGTCAGGCCGGTTTTCGTGACGGACACGTTTGTTCCGATGTCCGTCCAGTTCAGGGTGTTTGTCGCGCCCGCGGCGCTGCCGATCGCATACCAGTATTTCGCCACCCCGGATTCCGCGTCGGACGAAGCGGCCCAGTTTGCCGAGATTTGCGTATTGGAGACGGTTTCAAAAACGATGTCGGCCGCGGTTCCGTCGTTGACGGAAGCGACGTCGGCGGGCGGAGTGATGTCGACTTTTTGCCCGTTCGAGTTGACTGCGGCCGCCTGAAGTCCGGCTGCGTTCTCGGCTTTAACGGAGAAATAGTAAATTGTTCCGTTAACGAGAGTCAGGCCGGTTTTCGTGACTGATACGCTCACGCCGTTATCGGTCCATCCGACAATGTCAGTTCCGCCGGCGGTTGTGCCGATCGCATACCAATACTTCGCGACGCCGCTTTCGGAATCATCGGACGCCGTCCAGTTGGCGGAAAGTTGCAGGGCCGTCGTGGTGTATGTGACGTCCGCAGCCGTTCCGTCGGAGACGGAGACGACGTCGGGCGGAGTGATGTCGACTTTCTGGCCGTTGGAGACAGTGACGGTAGATTGAACGCCCGCCCAGCTTTCCGCTTTGATCGAAATGTAATATACGGAGCCGTTGGCAAGGCTGAGGCCGGTATGCGTGTAAACCGTGACATTGCCGATGTCTGTCCAGCCGACAATGTCGGTCAGGCCGGGAGCGGAACCGACGGCGAACCAGTATTTAGCGATGCCGCTGATGCCGCCTACAGACGCGGTCCAGTTCGCGGAGATGCTTGTATTGCTAATGTCGTAGGCGGTGTCGCCGGCGATGCCGTCGTTGACAGTCGCGGGCGCGCCCGGCGGAATCGTGTCGACCTTCTGTCCGTTGGAAGTCGTCAGAGTTGTCTGCAAGCCGGCGTTGTTCTCCGCTTTGACGCGGAAATAGTAAATCTGTCCCTGGACCAGAGTCAGGCCGGTATGCGTTACCGAGGTGGCGAGCCCGTTGTTGATCCAGCCGCCAGAGACGGTCATGCCGCCGGGAGTCGTGCCGATCGAGTACCAGTAATTTTTTATGCCGCTTTGAGAGTCGGTGGAGGGAGTCCAGTTTGCTGTGAGCTGAGTAGTCGATGAAATGTAATCAATATCGGCGCCGGGGCCGTCGTTGACGGTTTCGATGTCGGTTGGGTATCCGATGTCAACGAGGATGCCGTTCGAGTTTACGGGGGCCGAGACGAGCGATGCGTTGTTTTCGACTTTCACGGAGCAGTAATAAGTCAGGCCGTTTGTCAGAGTGAGACCGGGAACGACGACGATAGCGTTTAAGCCGTTGTCGGACCAAGGGACGATGTCCGTGCCGCCGGCGGTTGTTCCGAAAGCGTACCAGTATCTTTTTGTGCCGCTCTGCGGGTCCAGGGAAACGGGCCAGTTGCAGGCGAGCTGCGCGCCGTTAGTTGTGTACGACCTGTCGATCCCGTCGTTGGGGCCGTCGTTCACAGTCGCGACTGCGTCCGGGGCGGTTGTGTCCACCATTTGGCCGTTTGAAGTGACGACGGCGGTTTGAAGGCCGGCGTCGTTTTCCGCTTTGACGCTGGTGTAATAAGTCGCGCCGTTCGCGAGCGCGGGCGCGAGAGTGATCGAAGTGTTCAGGGCGTTGTCGGTCCAGGGCGCGAGTTGAGTTCCGCCGGGAGTCGTGCCGATCGCATACCAGTATCTGACAACGCCGGTTTCGCCGTCGGTTGTGGCGGCCCAGTTGGCGGAGATCGAATTGTCAACAGTGATGTAGTTCACGTCAGCGCCTGCGCTGTCGTAGACATAAGCGATAGCGGCGGGAGGCGTGGTGTCGACTTTCTGGCCGTTTGACGTGGCGGGATTCGAGAAAAGTCCGGCGTTGTTTTCGGCTTTGACGGAGAAATAGAAGATGAAGCCGTTCGGAAGGTTGAGGCCGGTTTTAGTGACGGAAACGTTGAGCGCGTTGTCGGTCCAGCCAACTACTTCAGAGCCGCCCGGCGAAGTTCCGATCGTGTACCAGTATTTTTTAATGCCGCTCTGCGAGTCGGCGGACGGAGTCCAGTTGGCGGTAAGCTCCGTGTTGACGGTGGTATAAGTGATGTCGAGGCCGGCGCCGTCGAAGACGGCGACGATGTCCGGGGGCGTTATGTCAACTAACTGGCCGTTGGAACTTGTGACGGCGGACTGGAGGCCGGCTCCGTTCTCAGCTTTAACGGACATGTAATATGTTGTGCCGTTAATGAGGCCGAGCCCTGTTCTGGTAACGGAAGCGCTTGTCCCGTTGTCTGTCCAGTTGACGAAGTTGTTGGCGCCGGGCAATGTTCCGATCGCATACCAGTATTTTGCGACGCCGCTTGTCGGGTCGGAAGATGTTGTCCAGTTAGCTGAGAGTTGCGAGTTGTTAGTCGTATAAGTAATGTCGACGCTGGTTCCGTCTTTGACCGTGGCGATGTTTGACGGCGGCGAAATGTCTATGGTGACGCCGTTGGAATTTGTGGGAACTGACTGAAGGCCGGCGGCGTTTTCCGCTTTTACCGAAACGAAATAAATCTGTCCGGTTGTAAGAGCCAGCGCGTTGATAGCCACGGAAGTGGCGGCGCCGTTGTCGGTCCAGGTTCTGATGTCAGTGGCGCCGGAGGTTGTGCCGACGGCGTACCAGTATTTCACGACGCCCGTTTCCGGGTCCGAGGAAGCCGGCCAGTTGGCGTTGAGAGTGGTGGCGGAAGGCTGGAAGGCGATGTCGGCGCCGGTTCCGTCATTAACAGAAGATATCGTGACCGGAGGCGTAATGTCAACCTGCTGGCCGTTGGAGGAAGTCGTAAGGATTGACTGCGCGCCTGCGTTGTTCTCCGCCTTGACGGTGAAATAGTAAACGATGCCGTTGGCGAGGCTGAGGCCGCTTTTGGTGACGGAAGTGGCGAGGCCGTTGTCGGTCCATGCGGCAATGTTCGAGCCGCCGATTGTGGTGCCGATCGCGTACCAGTATTTGGATATGCCGCTTTCCGAGTCGCTGGAAGCGGTCCAGTTTGCCGAGAGTTGCGAGTTAGTGGTTGTGTAAATGATGTCGAGGCCGGCGCCGTCGCTTACAGTGGCGATGTCGGCGGGCGGAGTTGTGTCGACTTTGATTGCGGCCGAGGTTATGACCGCGGACTGAAGTCCCGCGCCGTTCTCGGCTTTCACGCTTATGTAATAAGAAAAACCGTTCGTGAGGGCGAGGCCGGTTTTTGTCACGGATGTGTCGGCGGCGTTATCCGTCCAGCCTGTGATTTCGCTGCCGCCGGCCGAAGTTCCGATTGTGTACCAGTATTTCGCGACGCCGCTTTCTGTATCCGTTGACGGCGTCCAGTTCGCTGAGATCTGGGTTGTGGAAGCGCTGAAGGCGAAATCGACGCCGGTTGCGCTTCCGCGATAGATCGTCGCAATGTTCGCGGGGGCGGTCGTGTCGACTTTCTGGCCGTTGGAAACGGTCGCCGAGGGCTGGTATAAACCCGCGTTGTTCTGCGCCCTGACGCTGATGAAATAAGTTGAGCCGAGAGTGTATGCGCCGGCGCGCGTGACGGATGTTCCGGCGTTGTACGTCCAGCCGGCGACATCGGCGGCGCCCGCAGTGGAACCTATCGCGTACCAGTAGCCTATGATGCCGCTGTGCGGATCGCTCGAAGCGGTCCAGTTCGCGGAGAGCTGATTGTTAACAATTGTATATGAGACGTCTGCGGCGGTCCCGTCGTTAACTGATGCGACGGAAACCGGTGGCGTAGTGTCGACAAGCTGTCCGTTGGATTTGATTACGCTCGTCCAGAGGCCCGAGCTGTTCTTCGCTTTCACGGCGAAATAGTAAGTCACGCCGTCGAGCAGCGAAAGTCCCGTATGAGTGACGTATGCGTTTGTGCCGTTGTCCGTCCAGTCGATGATGTTGTTGGCGGAAGTGGCGGTGCCGATGGCGTACTGATAAAGGGCGATGCCGGTCTGCGGGTCGCTGAAACCGGACCAGTTGGCGGAGAGCTGGGTTGAGGAAGTCGCATAGGCGATGTCGGCGGCGGTTCCGTCCCTGATAACGACGGCGCCTGTCGTCGGCGGGGAGCTGTCGATGATGAATGAATTTTCGTTGGAAAGAGCGGACAGCTTGAAGCCGGTGGCGTCGACCGCGGCGACCGACCAGTAGTATGTGCCGTCGCTGGCGATATTTACTGAGCGGGAAGTGGCTCCGGGTCTGTTGTTGCCGGGGTAGCCGGTATAAAAGCCTGAAATAACGTTGTTGGCGCCGGAAGAGGTGCCGACTTTAATGTAATAGCCGAGCATATTGCCGGGCGTGTGGTCGTCGGTTGTCGAGTTCCAGGAAAGCAGGATCGGACCGGGAACGGTGTTGGAGGCGGCGATGAGAGTCGGTTTCTGGGGCGCAAGGTTGGACGGGTTGAGATTATTAATGTAGAGTCGCGTTCCCTGAGCGGTTGTGTTGGCGGAAACGAAATCGAGGTCGCCGTCGATGTCGGCGTCGAGCCATGTCACGGCGGCGGTGGCGTCTGTTTCGGTTGTGGCAAACGCCTGCGTAAAAACGTCTCCCACATCTTTTTTGTAAACATAATTTGCCTGTGAGAAATTGCCGATCAGGAGGTCGAGGTCGCCGTCGCCCTCGTAATCGCCCCAGGCGACCGATTTAGTCGTGAACGACGATCCTGACGTCCACGCGAGCGAAAAAGTTTCGTCGCCGTTGTTTTTGTAAACGCGGTTTGCCTGATTGTTATTTCCGACTGCGAAGTCTGCATAACCGTCGCCGTTGTAGTCGCCGAATGCCACGCATTTTGTCTGGTCGGTTTCGGCTGACTGCCAGACTTGCGTGAAAGTTCCGTCTCCGTTGTTTTTGTAAACAATTTTGCTCTGTGTGTAATTGCCGGTCAGCAGGTCCGGGCGGCCGTCGTTGTTGATGTCGCCGAGAGCGACGCTTTCCGTGCTCTGGACTGTAGTGGTCCATGCGAGAGCCGTCCAGGCGAACAGGCCTGTGTTTGTATAAATTTTGGAGGCAGATCCGAAGTTGCCGGCGACAAGGTCGAGGCTGCCGTCGCCGTTGACGTCGCCGACCGCGACCGAGTGAGTCGGATCGGAAGCCGGAGTCGACCATACGGCGGTGAATGTGTTGTCCGCATTGTTTCTGTAAACGCGGCTTGACGATGAGTTGTTGCCTGCGAAAAAGTCGAGCCAGCCGTTGCCGTCGAAATCGCCGACCGCGAGGCTGAAAGCGTCGTCGCCGGGAACAGACACCGTCCACGCGCTTGTAAAGCTGTTTCCGGCGTCTTTCGTATACATCCTTATGGAACCGTTGTTGGCGACGAGGATATCCTGTCTGCCGTCGTTATTAAAATCTCCCCACGCCACTGCCTGAGATGTTTCGAGAAATGTTCCGACCCAAGGCGCGCTGAAATCCACGGCGCCCGCTTTTACGCCGCCGATTAAAACAGCCGCGGCCGCGGCGAACAGAATGATTAGAATCTTATGCGATCGCGCGCCGCTTCCGCGCGCAATCGGGCGCGGAGTATCCTTATCGGAGTATCCGTGTTTTGTTTTTTTCATAATGTGGCTCTTTGTTTTTCCTAATCTTTATATATTAATAAAAAACGCCGCACTTTTCACTTGCGGCGCCCGCTTCAATGTTTGAATTCCGCGCCTATCTCGAAGTACTTGTCGAAAGTGTTCTGTGAAATATTATCAATCGACTGATTTTTAGTGAACTCGTAAGACATTGACACCAGCGAGGAATCGCCGTACTCCTTCACGAGTTTCATTACGCCGCCGGCGACGCCGCCCCCGTTTTGTTTCGTCGTCGAGAAATTGCCGTTGAATTTATAACCGAACAGGTCTCCGAGATTCCAGTCCAGTTTGTGCATAAGCGCCCTGGACATCGCGGCGTCTTTCGGCTTGTTCACGCCGCGCTCGACAGTGTATGACGCGTTCCATTTCTTTTGTTTGAAAACGAAAACGCCGGTGTTTTTCAAGACGTTGTTCAGCGTCAGGCTTTCGGTCGGTATTATATTGCGGCTTTGGTTTCTCGTCCGCGAGAGGGAGTATTCGAACGACGCCGCCGCGCGGATTTTTTTTGTAAAGGGCTGTTTTACATGATATGTGATTTTATCAGTAAATGTTTTGTTCACCGACTGGCTTGTGATGCCGCTGATGGTGGAAGATGAATTATCGCTTTGATTGATATTTTCGCCGATCGAAAGTGTTTTGGAAAGCTTGTATAAGGCGGTGTAGTTATTAGAGATCGACCGGGTAAGCTGCACCGGCGTCAGATAAGAGGAACTGGAATTCTCGTTAAGAGTGTACTGTTGAGTGAGAGCGAGCCTGTTTTTCATATAATTGACGGGCGTGCTCACCGAGAGCGTGTAATTTGAAGTTGTTTTCGGATCGGCGGCGGTCGGCGAAACGGTGACATTTTTGTTTATGTTGACGGAAGTTGCGCCGGGCAGAAATTTGATGTTTTTATGGTCGACATTGAAGGCGGCCTGACGCTGGGCGGTTTTCCCGGCGTTTTCGGAGAAGCTCACTTGATTTTTTCCGTCGAATTTCAGCCATGAGAAAACTGCGTATTGAAACTTCATTTCGCGGCTTGTCGTTCCGAAGTCTGTCTTCAGGCTGGAAGAAATGTTTTTGTCGTCGGCCATGGAGAACGTATAGTTGAGCTTCGCATCCGGCGTTAATTGGTAGCTTGCTCCGAGAGTGCGGGTGGATTTTCTGACATCCGAACTGGTTGCGCCCTGAATGTTGCGGTTGCCGACGAATTGGTAGCCGGCTTCGAGGTTGAGCCGCTTCGAGACCGGCGAGATCACTTTCAGTTCGGTAACGATTGTTTTCGCGACAGAGCCGTCGAGGTAGTTGCGGTTGGCGGACGTAATCTGCGATGCGTTGACAGTGATTTTATCGCTCGGCTGATATTTCGCTGTCCAGCTTTGCTTTCGCTCGACAGACTGCGAAATAGCGCCGGGATTGATCGAACGCGAGGAATTCCTGTCTATCGCGTAGCCAGCCGAAAACCGCTTGGACGGAGACCAGCCGACTGTCGTTTTCTGGACATTATTTATGCTTGTCGATATCGAGGCGCCGGAGCCGTTGTTGGACTTATTTATATTTTTGTTAAACGCGACATCGAAGCCGAACATTTTCGCCGAATAATTCATCATGCTGCTCGAAGTGAGTTGTTTCTTCATCTGCCTGTTGTACTGGAACTTGCCTTTGAAGTCTTTCAGAACGCCGACAGATCTTCCGCCTTCGACATAGTAGTTGGACCAGCCGGTATAAGCAGAGTTGTTCACCATCCAGCGCTGGTCGCTGAGCCTGTTGATTCCATAGACGCCGAGAGTCGCGGTTTTGAGAGGGAAGATTTTATCGAGCGGCTGCCAAGCCGCGAAGATGCCTTTGTACGGTTTGCTCGGGCCGGAGGGCTGCTTCGCCGCGGGCTGCGCGGACGGCTGAGACGCCTGTTGCTGAGAGGGCGCTTTTGACACAGGCGCGGGTTTCACTTTTTCCGCGGGATTCATCTGGTCGTCGGGCGGTATCTCGATTCCCTTAGGATGATCCTTGGATTCGTTCAGGCCGATAGTCAGCGCAAAACCTGTCGACGGCGCCAACGGCAAAAGCACTATATTTGTTATGAGTGAAATCAGTAAAACGGCGATGAACCGCTGTGTCCGTTTATTGTGTTTCAGAAGTTTGTAAATCGGGCGGCAGGAAACGGAATAGGGTTTTTGTTCGGAAACCACGAAATTTGACGAATGAAAAACCGGCGGCAACAATTTATGGATATTATGGCGACGGCAAAATTTCATCATTATCGCTTGTTATCAATTCTTTTTTTGGTTTTCGAACCATTTTTTTCAGCGCTGGCTTCTTGCTCATGATTTTTGAGTTGAAAACCAATTACAGATTCAATCATTTTCGACCATCCTCCATGTTCCCGAAAATTCTAATTTGGGATTATATTGCAAGAAGCATGCCATGATGGATGGTTTAACCTTTGTTAACATATATATTGGGTTTCTCCAGATAAAATACAAAAACCCAAATGTAACTGCAATTTTCGGCTGTAAAGAATTTTGCAGAAATAGTTTATCCCTCCAGCCCATAAACAAGAAGCGTAACGCCGCGGTTACACTGTAACTTCAGCCGGACAATTTTATTATCAGTTTGCATCAGGTTTCTTGTCATGATTGTCTCCGGCAAAATTAAGTATGCGGAAATATATCATTTCTTCGCGTCGTCTTTTTTCTCAACGCTTGTCTCCGGTTCTAATTTTGTGAATGGGCCGGCTGCTTCCGACCGGTTGCTGATGTTTGTAGAAGTGTCGTTCGCAATCACGCGGTACCAGTATGCTTTCCCGGAGACTGCTGTGTTGTCGTCGAATTCGGTTTGTGACGGATTGAGAAATGAATCGCCGCTGACCGGGGCGAAAACGCCGGTTTTCATCTCGCTGCGCAGGAGCTGATAGCCGGCGATATCGTCTTCCGCATTCGGAGTCCAAGTGATTTGGATGCTTTTTTCGTTTGGAATGCCTGCTACGCCGGAGGGCGGGGCGGGCGGAACGAAGTCGCGGGGCAGGGCGACCACTATGCTTGATCGGTCGCTCTCGTTGTCCGCAGCGTCGAACGCGGTCAGGAAGTACCAGTATTTTGTTCCGTTTTTCACGGTCGAGTCATCGGCGGCCGTTTTGTCTTTCGGGATGTCGTCGCCGGTTTTAACGAAAGCTGCTTTGTCGGCGCCCTCTTTATCGGTTCGGTAGAGGCGGTAGCCGGCGAGGTCTTTTTCGAGGTTTGCCGGCCAATTAAGTGTGACTTTCCGGTCATCCGCTCTCGCGAAGAGGCCGCCCGGAAACTCCGGCGGGATCGAGTCCGGCGCGGTGACCATGATCGGCGTCGACTGTTTGCTGACGTTCAGGGCGACATCCAGAGCCGCGAGCGAATAAAAATAGTTTTCGCCGGGGATGACGCCGAAGTCCTCATATTTCCCAGTCGTTTTCTCGATAACTGCCGTGTTGATTTTTTCCATTTTATCAGCGCTCGGGCCGCGGAAGAGATAGTAGCCGTGAAGGTCTTCCTCTTTATTCGGCTGCCAGGTAATAAGGATCATGTTCTTGCCGGCTGGTTTGCCCTCGACCTGAATCGGCGAAGAAGGCGGCGTTTTGTCGGGGGGCAGCACTGAAGCGGCGGCTGATTTCTTGCTGGCGTTGCCGGACCTATCGATCGCGGTCAGCCGGTAAAAGCGAGCCATCCCTTCCTTGATCGTTTCATCAGTGTATGTGACAGTGTCCGGGGCGAGCGGTTTTTCGTTCATCTTCGTATAATCATCCTCGCCTTCCTGCGACACGCCCATATAAATGTCGTAGGAAGCGAGGTCTGGTTCGAGGTTCATGGACCAGGTGACGACCGCTTTCTTGTCCTGAAGCTTAACGTCGACGTTCGACGGAGGTCTCGGAGGAGTCAGGTCCTTGGTGGCGGCTTCAAGCGTTTGAGTGGGCGGGCTTGTATTGCCGACAAGGTCGCGCGAAACCATATAGTAGTAGTAGGTTTTTCCGTTTTCGAGCAATGTGTCGTGGTAGGCTTTCACATCTTTTTCCCTGTCTGTCAGAACTGAGATGACCTTCTTGTTGGCCGGCGCGAACGGGCCGTCTTTTGATTCCGAGCGATAGATATCCCAGCCGATGCCGGCAAAGTCGTCCGGCGGCTTGTTCCAGTTTAAAACGACGTTTCCGTCGCCCGCTTTCAGAGCGAATCCGGCCGGCGCCGGAAGAACTGCGGTTTTAACGACGGCCTCATCAGGCCCGAAGGTTTTGATTTCCTTGCCGCCTTCGTCAAGCAGCGCGATTTTGTATTGGTATGTGGCGTCGGCCTGAACGTCTTTGTCTTCGTACAGCCTTCCGAGGATCCGGTTCAGCTCGATTGAAAAAATGGACATGATATTGTATCTGCCCCTGTCCTTGGGGTAGTCGGCGAAAAGCTCGTCGGCTGATTTAAGGTTGAAAGCTTTAAAGAAATCCACCGCGCCGTTGCCGAGCGTTTTAGTGATTTCGTCCGGGTTAGTGATAGGCAGTATCGGTGTTGCGTTCAGAAGTTTGAAGTCAGCCGAGCCTTTATCGGCGCGGTAGACGTTGAATCCGGAGACCCCGTCCGTGGGCAGGCCGAAAGCGATCACGAGGACTTTGTCCTTCGCTGGAAGCAATGTCATGTTCAGATCGCTTTTCTGGCTTTGCGCGAGGGCGGCCGTTCCGATCGCCGTGAGCAGTAGCAGAAATGGAACCAAGCGTTTTGTCGCCATTAATAATCTCCGTCAAACAGTTTTTATCGTTGGGGCATGTCATGCCCCTCAAAACATAAAACTGGCGGCGCGCCTCTTGAAAGCGGGCCGCGGGATTCGGCAAATATACGCGGGGCGGGCATAATGCCCGCCCCGCTTATTTTCAGTTTTCGTTCTTGCCGGCGTGCACGCCGTCCTTGTCTATCCTCAGATAGACGTCGCAACTGCCGCAGATTTTGAGCACGCACACCGAGAGCGACAATCTGCCTGTGAAGTAACTGGAATCAATGTTTGTCGGCACAATTTTCAGTTCGGCCCAGATGTCGCCGGAGACCGACGCAATCCAGATGTCGAAATGCAGCCAGCCATGGAAGGATGCGTAAATCGTGAACTGGCGGTCGATCTCGAACTTGAAGTCGAACCCGGCGTTGACGAATCCGAGATCGATGCTCACTCCGCAGGAGAATTTGAAGCCCTGAGTGCCGACGTACAGGTTCGCATAGCCGACCTGGAAGATGTTGAAAATCTTCGCGGCGCAGTTCGCGGTTATATAGAAGTCCGTGGGTGACGCATAGATATTCACCTGCGCGTCGAGCCATAGAACAACGCCGTAGATCGGGTAGTTGATATGCGCTGAGCCGGTCAGCGTCGCTTTTGGAACGTCGAGCGTGATAACCACCTGCGCGACCGGGAACAGCCCGTTGAACGCTGAAAGCTCGCCTGTTATTTCTATGATGCCTGTCGAATTGACTTTAAGGCCGACCGTGCCGTATAGCAGGGCCTTGTCGCCGAATGCTATCCCGCAGCGCATCCGGAATTCGAGGAATTCGGGCGACTTCTGATAGGTTATGCCGCCGCCGATCGAGTCGAGGAATATCCCCGGGAACAGCGGGATGGACAGCCCGTAAACGTCAAGATCGATCGAGAACCCGTTCGGGCTGAACTCGCCCTTGGCGTGAAGCCCCTTGTTGGCGAGAAGAATCGTGCCCTCGACCTTAAATACGCTGTCGATGTAACTCATGCTCATGTCGACCACGTATGCTTTGTAGTCGACATAAATGCGGATGCCGGCGAGTTCGACCTTTCCGGATTTATAAATCTTGAGGCCCTGAACGCTCACGCCGCCTATCTGCGGGAGGCTGATGCCGCCGGAGATCATGAAGAACGGGTCGGATCCCGAATCGTCTATCACGAACTGCGTGATTTCAAGTCCGAACCCGGCGATCTTTATTCCGCCGGTCACCATTCCTATGCTGAACTGCAGCTTTTGTGTGATCTTGAGATTTTCAAAATTCAGAGAGAATCCTGAATTGCTTACGCTGATTGTGAGCGACCCGGACATGTTGACGAAGAACGCGCCGTCCTTCGAGCCGAAGTTGACTTTTGTCAGCTTGAGCGGGAAGCCGTGTTTTGTGTCCGTGAGGGTCGTTGTCGGGACGGTCGTGTTCGACGTGTCCATCGCGCCGCCGCCCGCGCCCGCGCTCGCCAGCGAAATTCCCATATTGCCGAATTTGATCGACGAGTCGATGACGCTTGACGGCAGTTTCAGTTCGCCCGAGAAGCTCAGATAGCGGGTCGTCAGGTCGAACGAAGCGGTCGAGATCACGATCTGGAACAGTTCGAGATTGACTGTGACCGCCGAGGCCAGCGCGAGCGAGCCGCCGGAGATTTTTCCGTCCGAGCTTATGACGAGGTCGTTGAGGTTGAACCGGACGCCGAGCGGGGCGGGCAACTGGAGATAGCCCGACAGCTTCAGCGAGTTTTCGATGATCTGCAGCTTCGTAATGCCGATGAAGTCGCAGTATGGAATTTTAAGCGGATTGCTTTCCGAGATGTTGAACGTGGCCGAGAGCTTGCCGCCCTGCACCTTGAGTTCGGTGAATTCGAGCGTGCTGCCCGGCATGAACGTGATCGAGCCTTTCAGCGAGACCGAGACCGGCTGCTGCGGAAGCTTAGATATGTTGATGTTGCTGATTCGGAACGTGACGCCGAAGAGCGAGAATTCCTGAAGCGCGGAAAGCGACAGGTCGCCGCCGAACTCGCCGGTGGAGGATACCTTGAAATTCGTGAACGTCAGTTCGAGGAACGGCGTCGGGATGGTGAACACGCCGCTGAGAGATGCCGAGAAAGTGCGTTTCCCGTCCGGCGTCGCCGGGGCGATGCTTTCGAGAAGAACCTTGTTGAGCTGTAGCGAAAGGCCGAACAGTTCGATCTTGTCCGAGAGAGCGAGCTCCGCGGAGATCGAGCCGTCTTTGATTTTCAACTCCTTGCAGAGCAGTTGCATCGGAGTCCCGATCAGCCCGGAGAAGTCCACCGAGATGTTCGTGATCGAGAGCTCGAGCGATCTGCCGGCCGCCGCCGCTCCCGGGTCGCCGCCGCCTTTCCCGCCGGTGATCTTGAAAACTATGTCGCCCTGAAATCTGAGCATCACGCCGGCGAGATTCAGGTAGGGGTCGCCGATCGCCTTGAGCTGCCCTTCGAGGTTGCCTTCGGAAGAGCTGAACTTGACGACTTGGAATCCGCGGTCGAAAACCGTCGCGGAACCTGCGAACCCGAACGAATCGAGTTTCTTGTTTTTAATAATGAGCGAGGCTGAATCGATTGTGATCTTGGCCCAGCCCATGAAGGTCATCTCGAAGAGCGACGCCTGTCCCTGCGGCGGCATGACGTTAAGCGTAAGGTCGCTCACTCCGGTTTTAGTCACCTGAAGGCCGTCGACGTTGACGTTGATCTTCTTGTCGCCGATGCTGATCTCCGTTCTCATATAGAGTTGGAGCAGCGTGTCCGGAACGACCTTCGTTTTAGCTATCTTCAACGGGTTCGGAATCGTGATCGCATCGATATAGAAGTTGAACCCGGCGACTGTCAGCGGAGTCGTTGATTTATTTTCAAGAGATATCATCGACGGGTCGGTGAGTTTTTCCCACGCCTTCGCGGCCGCCTGCTGAACGCCCTCTTTAGCCTGCGACGCAGTGACTGTTTTTGCCGCCTGCCACGCGCCCTCCGGGTCGAACTGCACTCCGTCGAACGCGAAAGTGTAGGCGAATGGCGCCGGGATTTCGATCTTCCCGCCGAGCGTCATTATGTTCTGGTCAATCGCGAGATGATTAACTTTAAGATACTGGAACCAGGAGAAACTGAACGGCTTGCTGTCGGTTACGTCGAAAATGGCGTCCACCTTGCCGCCGGCGATTGCGAGCGAAGTGAAGGGCAGGGTGTCGGCGCCGAAGTTGAACGCGCCGCCGGCTTTAACCGTGAACGCATTTTCCCCGGATTCGAATGAGATCGTATTTATCGTTACGCCGACTCCGAACATTGTGAGTTGCTGCGGAGTTGCGAGCGCTATGTCGCCTTTGAATTTGCCGTCCGAGTCGATTTCGAGGCCTGTGAAATCGAGGTTAAGACTGAGCTGGTCGATCGTGACCGTTCCGTCGAGCGTCAGTTTCGTGAACCGCGCGCCGCCGGTAGCCGGCGCCTCGGACAACAGCGCGAAATGTTTGACGCTCAGCCCGACTCCGAGAATGTCGATCTTTTGGAGAACCTGACCCTCGGCTGAGATTTTGCCCTTGGCGAGTTCGAGGTTGGTGATTGTGATTTCGCCGGTCGCGCCGGGGATGATTTTCGCGAGTTGTATGGCCGCCTCGCCTATGATTACGTCGAGCCCGTTTGCGGAATCGTAAGTGAAATTGATGTCGCCGCGCAGGTCGAGCCCGATCTGGCCGAGTTGCATCGGCGCTCCGCCGGTGATGCTCGCCGTGCCGGTGATTTTGTCTGCCGTCACGCTTACGTCTTTTAGCGCGATTTTTGTTCCGAAGATGTCTATAGAGCCGCTGAAATCGAAGGAATCGAATTTCTTATCTTTAATTATCGCGGTTCCCGAGGTGAGCGTCAGGATCACGCCGCCGAAGTCTTTGGACAGAAAATTCTCTTTGCCTTCCATCGGCTTCAGAGCGATTGTGGCATTTTTCATGCCGTCTTTGGTTATCGGAATCGTAGTTTCGGTTTGTATCGTTTCGCTGCCGAGATTGACCTGAAGAATGATGTTTAAATTAAGGTATGGGTCTACGCCTTTTTCAATAATTTTTTCTAATATGATGTCGTCCGGGGCGATCTTCGCCTTGAACGGTCCGAAGGTGATGTCGGGCATTGTTATGCCCTTCATGCTGAACGTTGTCTCGTGGTCGATGCTCATCTCGTTTACGGTGAGGATGGCGCCGGCGCCGAGCGCGGAGCTCAAGTCCATGCTCCCCTTGCCCTTGAGCACAAGCTTGTCGTTCAGCGCCTCGATTGTGCCGTCGTCGACTTTGAACTTGAAGCCGAGGACGTCAATCTCCTTTGTGACCGCCTGAGCCAGCGCGGCTTGGGGAATCACCCCCAGCAGCATGAATGCCAAAACGTAAATCAACAGTTTGTAGGTTTGTTTCATGTTATCTCCGCACTTTTTTCCGGTTTGTCCGGAAACATCGAACAAAAACATTTTGAAACTCCCGGATGATGAACATCCGGTATTTTATCAACTGCCTGCGCAAAGCCGCCTTGCGAACGCAAGATTCGTTTCAGCGGCTCATTACACCTGTCACTGAGCCGCGGCGGCGGGTATCCAATCCTTTTTCTCGCCGATACTGTAGTCGAACTCGGCGCCGCCCGGCGCGTACCCGAAGTAGATGTAGAATTTGAAAATCTCTTCGGGCGTCGTTGTTACGTAGCCGACCGCTTTGAGCGTCGGGCCGTCTTTCGCGTAGTCGAAATAGATGTCCGTTATTCCGAGCTCGAAGAATCCGACCTTGCCCGTCTGCGGACTGCCAAGCTTAACCGTCGCTTTTATGCCGCCCTGCGAGATGCCCGCGCCGTAAAAGAAGAACGGCCCGATTCCCGGCAGACTGTCCGTTCCCGCGAACGACACTTTGCCGTCCGCCGCGATCGAACCGTCCGTGCCGATGAGAATCTTGCTCAACGCGATTGAGAGCGGCCCGCGCTCGAATTTCTTATCCAGAGTCAGCGCGATTATGCCTCTCGTGAGTGTGTTCAAGCCGTTCTTTTTCTCGATCTTCAGGCGTTTGAACTGAATCGTCATGTCTTCATCGACGACAGGCAGCTTGAAAGCGCCTTCGCCGGAGTAAGTAAGGGTCGACGGGTCGTAGGCGGCGTTGACGCCCGTAACGTGGACCGGGCCGACCCAGAAGTCATCGATCTTCGTCGCCTGCTCCTCGCCTTCGGTCACTGTGAAAGTCGCTATGTTGGAATCCTTGACCTCATTCATAGTCGCGCGGAACTGTAGCTTATGCTGGCCGGTGAGATCAGCAGGCAGCGCCTGCTCGGCGACTATCTTATTTTCGCTTATAATGTCTTGGCGGAATCCTTTATAGAAGTCGTCGTCGAGCAGCCATACGCCGGACAGCGTTCCGGCTCCGTTAACAGAGATTTCCGCTTTCGCGACATAGCCTTTTTTCACGTTTATCGAATCGCCGTCTCCGGGCGCCAATATCTTAACGTCGGTGACCGCGAACTGCTCTTCCGATGATGCGTTCGTTATCTTAATCGGGACTTCAACGACCGTTTTGATCTGGTTGTGAGAGTCATCCTGTCCAGTATATATATACTTCATTATTATAATCGAGGTGGCTTTCCCGCCGAGCGCGAGATTTAGAACCCGAACCGGAATGAAGAAGTTGATCTTTTCGCGGGTCTCGCTGCCAGCCGCGAATTTCATGCTTATCTGTTCAATGGGGTCCGAGATTTCGGCGCCGCCTGGGATCTCATAGCTGCGCTGCAACTGGTCGTATGTGACGCCGATTCCGTTTGATTCGCGGAACGCCACTTCTTTCACCGTCGTGAATTCCTTGCCGGGGTCGGGCGCCGATATGACGAGCGACGGCACGATATTCCCGTATGCGTCGAGCGTGAAGAGCGGCTGGTTGTCCATGCTGATGACCGAGACGTTTGCCGTCGTGATCGCGAGAATCCCATCCGAGGCGCCGACGGCGCTGACAAGTCCGGCGGCGTTTGCGCTTCGAACTGAAATAAAGTAATTCTTCCCGACCTTGAGCGTCAGAGAGCCGTCGGAAACTTCTTTGTTCAGGCCGGCGCTCGTCCAGTTCTTGACGTCCGTTCCGCCGGCGGCGGTTCCGACCGCGTATTCGTACTTGACTATAGGAGATTCTGAATCCTGAGAAGACCACACGGCGTGCAGCGGCTGGCTGAAGTTTGTCCTGTCCCCGTCGTCGTTTACAACCGGTTTAGACGGCGCCGTCGTGTCTACCGTCGTCCCGTTGGACGATCCGGCGCTTCCGCTGATTCCAGCCGGATTAACTCCGCGCACCGATATGTAATACTTCGCGCCGCCCTGCAGCGTCAGGTTGTTGACGGTTACGCTCGTGTTCAATGCGTTATCCGTCCATGCGACCGTATTCGTCTGCCCGGCCTGCGTTCCGATAGCGTACTGATATTTAGTCGCTCCGGATATCGGCGCCCAGTTGGCCGAAAGCGTGTCGCCTTTGCTCGTGTAATCTATGTCCGCGCCCGTCCCGTCGCTGATGAAGGCGGGCGGGGGCAGGAGCGTATTGTCGACAGTGACCGCGTCGGATGAGCCAACCACGCTTTCGAGTCCGGCTTTATTTAGCGCTTTCACGTTGATGTAATATTTCGAACCGTTCGAAAGAGTCAGTCCGGTGATATCCGCCGAAGTGTTTGCTCCGGCAGAGAACCAATCTTTAACGTTATTCTGCCCGGCCGACGTCCCAACTGAAATCAGGAAATCAGCTATGCCGGATTCGGCGTCCGCGGCGTTCCACGACGCTTCGAGCGCGCTCGTCGAGCTTGTGAACGCTGCGGGGGTGAACACCTGCGGAGCAGTCGGCGGAGTGGTGTCCGCCATCGCGCCGTCGGATTCGCCAGCGGCGCTGCTCGTGCCGGCCCGGTTCTTTGCTTTAACCGAAACATAGTAAACCGTTCCGTTAGTCAGCGAAAGACCGGTCATGGTGAACAAAGTTGAGGATGTGTCGCTCCATGTTGCGATGTCCGTTCCGCCGGGGGTGGTTCCTATCGCGTATGAATATGTCGCCGCGTATAAAACAGTGTCCCAGTTGGCGGAGATTGCGTTGTTGACAGTTATATAATTTTTGTCCGTGCCGGTTCCGTCGCGGACGACCGGCGCGTCGGGCGTGATCGTGTCGAGAGTCGTTTGCGTGTCGCCGTTGCTGTTGTAGTCGGACTGGTTGCCGGCGATATCTTTCGTGCGGCAGCGGAAGTAGTAGACGTGCGTGTTCAGGCCGGAGAAACTGCCTGCGGAGAGGGTTGAAGTCGTGATCCAATCCGTCCACGCGCCCGCCGCTCCGTCGCGGAACTGCACGTCGTAAACGCCGGCAGGTCCGGACACCGGGTCTGTCCCGGTCCATGATACGTTGAAGCTCGACATCGGCTGATATTGAGCGAGCGGCTGAACCGCGCAAACCGGTTTCACCGCGTCAACGATAATTCCGTTGGAAACGCCCGCGGCGCTGAAAACGCCGGCTCCGTTCCTGGCCTTCACGCTGATGAAATATGTCGAGCCGTCCTGCATGCTCGCCGAAATCGTTCCGCTGACGGCGGCTCCCTTGGATGTCCAGTTAACTATGTCTGTTCCGCCGGCGGTTGTTCCGACAGCGATCTGATAATCCGCGATTCCCGATGCGCCGGCGGTCGCGGACCACTGAGCTTTGAGCTGGGTCAGGCTGTTCGTGAAAGCGCCGTCGTCGGTTACGGCCGGCGTTGTAGGCGCGGCCGTGTCGACCGAAATCCCGTTGGAAATTCTGCCTGCTCCGGGAGTTCCTGCGTTGTTGCGTCCGCGCACCGTGAAGTAATACTTGCTTCCGTTCGCGAGCGCGAGGCCGCTCTTGGTGACTTTCAACAAGGCGCCGGCGTCGGTCCAGTCCAGCGTGTCGCTCGCGCCGGGCGTCGTTCCGATTTTGTAATCGTATTTCGCTGCGCCGGGGACCGCCGTCCAGTTTGCCGACAGCGTGTCTGTGGAAGCCGTGTAATTCTCGTCGGCGGCGAGGCCGTCATTGACGGTTCCGGGCGCGGCGAGAAGCGTGGTGTCGACTGTCGCGCCGGAGGATGAGCCGACCTCGCTCCACAGCCCTGCCGGATTCGCGGCTTTAACATTAATGTAATAAGTGTTTCCGTTGGCGAGCGAGAGGCCGGAGATCGTTGCGGATGTGTTTACTCCGGCGGTGAACCAGCCTTTAACGTCCGAGAGGCCGGCAGCCGACCCGACGGAAAGTTGATATTCCGAAATCCCCGAGTCGGTATCGGAGGCGGACCATGTGGCGTCGAGCGCGCTCGTCGAACTCGTGTAAGCAGCGGGCAGGAACACCTGCGGCGTTGTCGGCGCCGTCGTGTCGACTTTGATTCCGTCCGACGTTCCGACTTCGCTGTAAAGCATCGCATTGTTCCGCGCCTTTACCGATACGTAATAGATAGTGTTCTGTGACAGGCTCAGCCCGGTTTTAGTGAATGACGTGGCGGCCGTTTCGGTCCAGTTGAGAGCGTCGGTTCCGCCGGGAGTCGAGCCGATCGCATAAGAATAAGCCCCCGCGGATTGGAGCAGCGCCCAGTTCGCGGAGATAGAGTTTGCGGATGAAGTGAAATCTATGTCGGCGGCGGTTCCGTCGTTCACGACCGGTTTGCCGGGCGTGATACTGTCGACCGTCGCGCTCGTGTCGCCGTTGCCGGCGGGGTAGGCGGACCAGTTGCCGGCCTTGTCCTGCGCGCGGCAGTGGAAGTAATAAGTTTTGCCGTTCACGCCGTTGTAATCGAAAGACGTGAAAGAGGTCGAGCTTCTCCATGCCAGCCAGTTGCCGGTTGTGCCTTCGCGGGCCTGAACGTCATAGGCGTTGATTCCGGAGCCGGAGTCCGCGCCGCTCCAAGCCACGGTGAAGGTATTTGTGGGCACATACTGCGGAAGCGCGGATACCGCGCATGTCGGCGCCGTCGTGTCGACGAGAATGCCGGAAGTCGTCGCCACGTCGCTCCAGACGCCGGCGCCGCTCTTCGATTTTACTGAGATAAAATACGTGCCGCCTTCTGTGAGCGATGCGGCGATTGTTGCGCTTAAGCTCGCTCCGGCCGAGGTCCAGCCGAGCGTGTTCGTTCCGCCAGCCGTGGTTCCGACCGCATACTGGAACTCGGCGATTCCGGATATTCCAGCGGCCGATGTCCATGAAGCCGGCAGGTCCGTCGCGCTCTGTGAGTAAGCGCCGCCGTAAGTCACGGCCGGAAGGCCGGGCTTGTCCGTGTCGACGGTTATTCCATCGGCTGTTTTGCCGACGCCGGCGACATTCGCGGCGTTTCTCGCGCGAATTGTGAAATAGTAGGCCGTATGGTTTGTAAGAGTAAGCGGCGTGACGGTCGCGGTTGTGTTCGCGTTCACGCTCGTCCAGTCTTTGATGTTTTTAGCGCCTGGCGTCGTGCCGATCGCATATTCATATTTCGCGGCTCCGGGCACCGCCGTCCAGTTGGCGGACAGTGTTGTCAGCGACGAAGTGAAGTCCACGTCGGCGGCTGTTCCGTCGTTAACAGTGGCGGGACCGGGCAGCAGCGAGGAGTCGACAGTCACGCCGATCGACGATCCGGCGGCGCTCACGAGGCCGGCCGCGTTCACGGCGCGCGCGTTGATAAAGTACGTCGAGCCGTTTGTCAGGCTAAGCCCGGAGATGACCATCGAAACATTTGTTCCGGCGGAGAACCAATTCTTAGTGTCCGACAGGCCGGCGGCCGTTCCGATGGATAGTTGATATTCGACAACTCCCGTTTCCGAGTCCGTGGAAGTCCACGAGGCGGAAAGGAAAGTGTTCGAGCTTGTGTAGGCGTCCGGAACTGAAACAACAGGAGTCGTCGGGGCCGTGGTGTCTACCTTAACGCCGTTGGAAATGCCGACGCCGCCGTAGAGGTTCGCGTTATTGCGCGCCTTGACCGCGATGTAGAATGTGCCGCCGTTGGCGAGGGCGAGTCCGCTTTGAGTGAACGAGGTGAGCGCTGTGGGGGTCCAGCCGAGCGCGTCGGTCCCGCCGGGCGAGCTGCCTATCGCATAGAAATATTCAACAGCGTTGTCGAGCGCCGCCCAGTTTGCCGATAGAGTGTTGCCGGATGTGGAGTAAGCGATGTCGGCTCCCGCGCCGTCGTTGACGGCCGGAACGCCGGGGGCCACGCTTGCGACCGTTGAGTTTGCGTCGCCGTCTCCGCCAGGGAAGACGGACCAGTTGCCCGCGTTATCTTTCGCCTTGCATTGGAAATAGTATTTGTTTGTGTTCGAGCCTGTGTATTGCGCGGTTGAGAGGCTTGTGTTCGTAAGCCAGTTTGCCCATGAGCCGGCGGCGCCTTGTTTCACCTGAATTACATACATCGGCGGCAGGCCGGAGCCGGCGTCGCTTCCGGACCAGTTGACCGTGAAAGCGTTCAGAGGCTGGTATTGCGGGAGCGCCTGCACGGAGCAGGTCGGGGCGGTTGTGTCGACGAGAATGCCGCCGTAAGTCGCCGCCGCGCTCCAGATTCCGGCTCCGCTTTTCGCCTTGACCGATATGTAGTACGTGCCGCCTTCGGACATCGACGCGTTGATCGTCGCGTTGGCGCTCGCGCCGGCTGACGTCCAGCCGAGGGTTTGCGTTCCTCCGGATGTCGTGCCGAGAGAGTACTGATATTCCGCGATGCCTGAGATTCCGGCTGAATAAACCCACGATGCGGCGATGGAACTTGCGCTTGTGGAGTAGTTGCCGTT
>Ga0172379_10001797_pt1 | contig 40931 bp, 34 predicted proteins | sample GrowelOW334metaG_FD_119756 | JGI IMG/M metagenome (GOLD analysis project Ga0172379, IMG submission 119756) | Groundwater microbial communities from an aquifer near a municipal landfill in Southern Ontario, Canada - Groundwater well OW334 metaG | ecosystem: Environmental > Aquatic > Deep... | reverse complement strand
TTGCGGTTATGGTTTAGTGGTAGAACACGTCCTTGCCAAGGATGAGACGGGAGTTCGATTCTCCCTAGCCGCACTAAAAGTCGTGGAATCAACAACTAAAAATTTAAGCAAAAGTTTAATTTTAAAAATCCCTAAAGAGGTTTCACATGTAACAGACACACTTGAAAAAGCTGGTTTTGAGGCTTACTTGGTGGGGGGGTGTGTTCGTGATCTTCTAATGGATAAAGAACCAAAAGATTGGGACATTACAACTAACGCCAAACCAGAACAAATTATTGGACTTTTTGAAAAAACTGTTTATGAAAATACTTTTGGAACAGTTGGGGTATGTGTCCCATTCTTTGACGATACTCAGGATGTTTCTCGTGAAACATTGGAGGGTAACGTTTCACAAGAAACATCAAAATATAAGATTATTGAAGTAACTCCTTATAGAATTGAGGCAAAATATAGTGATTTTAGGCATCCAGATGAGGTAAAGTTTAGTGATAGCTTAGAAGATGATCTTAAAAGACGTGATTTTACGATTAACTCAATGGCGCTTAGTCCTAAAGGACAGCTAATTGATTTGTTTAATGGTATAAAGGACATTAAGGATAAGACATTAAAAGCGGTAGGGAATTCAGATGATCGTTTTACTGAAGATGCTCTGCGTATGTTGAGGGCTGTGCGTTTTTCTTGCCAGCTTAATTTTTCTGTGGCGTATGAAACAACGGAAAGTATTTTAAAAAATTCAGATTTAATAAAAAAAATATCTGCAGAAAGAATTCATGATGAGTTTATAAAAATAATTATGTCATCAAATCCTGCGAGTGGAATTGTGATGTTGCAAAAATTTAATTTGTTAAAAAATATAATTCCAGAATTAGAAGAAGGAATAAATTGTGAACAGTCAGGGGAACATATTTATGATGTGTGGAATCATTTACTATACGCTCTTTCACATGCTGCAAACAAAAATTGGCCTTTAGAAATAAGGCTTGCAGCCCTTTTTCACGATATTGGTAAGCCAAGAGCCAGAAGATTCTCCGAACCCAATACTTTTGCTCGGGATATCCTGGCAAGCCAACGTCACCACTCGCAAAAGTATGTGGGCTCGGACAATTTATCTAAAAAGAAATATACTTTTTATGGTCATGAAGTTGTTGGTGCGCGAATGGCAAAAAAAATAATGGAGAGATTGAAATTTCCTAAAAAAGAAATTGAATTAGTTGAAAAATTAATACGCAACCATATGTTTTTTTCTGATACAGAATTAATTACACTTTCAGCTGTACGAAGAATTATTACCAAGGTAGGAGTGGAAAATATTTGGTTATTAATGAATGTCCGTGAGTGTGACAGAGTAGGTATGAAGAAAAAAGAAACTCCTTATAGACTTCGAAAATATTTTGCCATGATAGAAGAAGCTCTTCGTGACCCTATCTCGGCTCGTCAGCTTAAAATTAATGGGGAATTTATGATGAAAGAGCTAGGGATTAAACCTGGGCCTCGGATGGGATGGATTTTAAATGCTTTATTGGAAGAAGTTTTAGATGCTCCAGAAAAAAATATAGTAGAACATTTATCAGAATTGGCGAAATCTTTAAATATGCTGGGGGATAATGAGCTTAAGGTTTTAGGGGAGCGGGGGAAAGAAAAAAAGGAAAAAATAGAAGAAGAAGAAGTAGGGAAACTTCACGAGAAACACGGAGTAAGGAAATAAAAAATATTTTTTAGTAGATTTCTTGTTGATAACAAGTTTCACAATAAACTATTTCTGGTCGATCAGGGGAATAAGCGGTTTCAAATTCATTTTTACATCCATTTTTCATGCATTGTCGATGCCAAAGTTGGCGAGGGTTGCGTTTTTTCATTCTATCGTGATGTCGACACTCAAAATCTTTATGTGGTAGAGGAATACTCATTCTTTTATAGAAATCAAATTCTCCTTTTGTAATACGGAAATTCTTTTTACAATCTTTACAGACTAAAACTTGATTTAAAATATCCTCAGTAACTTCTTCTATGGTCTCTGGCATATTTTCTTCTTTGATTGTTTCTTTATTGTATGTACCAGTTGTTTGATCTTGCCATTTAAAACCTTCTTCCTCTGCTTCTTTTTTTGTGATTGGATAATAATCATAACCAAGAGTTTCATTAAAACCAAAAGGAGCGAGTTCTGGCGGAAAAAATTGTCCGTAAGTTCTTTCTGTTTTCATTTGTTCTTCAATTTGTTTTTTAGTTTTATCGTATTCTTCTTTGCTGTATTCTTTGTTTAGAATCATGTATTGGCCCTTACGTATGGCATTGCACCCGATAGCACTTGTTAGATTATGGCAATTTTCAGAGTATTCCACTTCATTTGAATAAAAAACAAAAGCGCAATTTTTTGATTTACTACACTGCAAAATTCCCATCATGTTATAGCAAAGTTCATTTTTTGTATAAAAGTTGTTACAATCCATGCTATCTATAGAATCTTCGGTGTCTGCAACATAAGAGCAATTTTTTGTATCAGAGCTGTCAAAAATTCTTACCCCGTCATGGCTGTTATAGATATAGTCACCGGTTACGTTGTGGCATTTAATCTGTGAAGAATATTTGACCATTATTTTGCTTTTTAATTCCGCGTATTCCTTTTTTGCCTGCTCTATACTTTTGTAACTAGAAAAAATTTCCTCTTTCTTTTTATCGTATTCTTCTTTACTGTATTTAACATTCAATATTGCATTAGAAAGATTTCTACCGTTTACACAGAAAATACAATTATTTGAATTACGCATGTTGTAGCAAAAAAGAAGATCACTTGATTCTTGGCATTGTTCAGAATACATACATTTAAAACATTTTCTAGTATCTATACACTCATAACATAATTCTGAGTCATATATAAAAGCACAGTCCACGCATCCTTTAGAATGCTGTAATAATCGGCCGTATAAACAATCTTCATTGTAATCGGCAGCAAAGATTAAATAACAATCTTTGTTTTCCGCAGCACCATTTGTATATTCACTTCTTACTGAATTTATCATCATCAAAGCGAGTCTGGGCACTTTTTTCTGTAACTCTTGATACTGCTCAAAAAATGTTTTACTTGGATTATAATCTTGAGCGAAGCTTTTTGGATCCCAGCTGTCGCTCCACCAACAATCATGACAATAAATCGTAAATGGTGTTTTGTCGGGGTATAGGGAAATAATATCTTTCTTACATAAGTCACATTTTCTTTTATAAAAAGTTCTTTCGTTGCGAAAAGTTAAGCGTTGCATTATTCGGCAGTCCGGACAATAAAGAGGAGGAACGGTTTTTGCTTGTTCGTAAAAAACAAGATCTTCCGGTCTTATTTCAAAATCTTTTTTACAAGTTTTGCAATTTTTTTGCATAGATTATTAATCCGCAAAGTGACCCTTGGTGTCTTCTCCAAAAAATGAGTGATGAAGTACTTTTAAGATATTCTCAAAAAGTTTAGTGCTATACGAAGATAAATTAAAAATAACAGCTAGAGTAAAAAAGGCAAAAGAAAGACTTATACTAAAGAAGCAAAGGGGGATAGCAATGAATGCAAAAAATACTGGCACTAGAGTACGAATAGTGCTTCCTCGAATTTCTCTTTTTGGAATTTCAGGATTGATAATGTGTTCTGAAAAGAACACATATCTTCGCATCCAGTATAAGGTGAGGCCGATTAAGATTGTATGGACACCAAAAATTACAACAGCTAGTTCATTTTCACTATGTTGTCCAAGGATACTAGCAGAAAAAGGTATCAAACTTATGAGCATGAAAAATAATGCATTAATGTTAGTGAGCATGGAGTCCACGTTTTTAGCGTAAATAGAAACGAAAAAATGGTGTGCTCGCCAATAAGTGAAAAGCAAAGCAAAACTTAAAACATAGCTCATTAATACTGGGAATAATTTTTCAATTTGCAACCAAAGATCTAGGTTGCTTATTTCTCCCCAAAGAACAGGTACTTTTATGTCAAAAACGAGAATCGTCATCACGATAGCGAATATGCTATCGGAGAGTTGATCTAATCTTGTGTGGTTCATACTTAAAATATAGCATGTTTTAAAAAATATTTGCAATATAAACTTTTCTTCGGTACAGATTTTTTGAAGCTTAAAAAATCTTGAAGTTCTCGGCTCGACAGCCTCGAAACCCCTGCAAAAAGTTATATTTCAAATATTTTTAAATTTCTAGCCAAATAGGGCAGTGGTCGGAGCCATAATAATCAGATAACATTCCAGTGGATTTTATTTTTGGTACTATTTTTTCATCGGCAAAAAAATAATCAAGACGCCAACCGACATTTCTATCTCTAGCGCGAGTTTTGATATCCCAATATGTATAGGCGGCAATTTTTTCTGGATAAAACTTTCTAAAAACATCAACAAATTTATTTTTTATCACTTTATCAATCCAAGCACGCTCTATCGGTAAGAAACCAGTATTTTCAACATTAGCTTTTGGTCGGGCGAGGTCAATTTCTTCGTGGGCTGTATTTACATCTCCACAGAAAATTACATTTTCGCCATTTCTTCGCAACTTCAAGATAAATTTCAAAAAAGCTTCGTAAAATTCTAATTTATATTTTAATCTATGTGGTCCTTGGCCACCATTTGGGAAATACCCGCTAATAATGGTGTAATTTTTTAATTTTACACCAAGCAATCTTCCCTCATCATCTAATGACTTGATACCCATACCATAAAAAATTTCCCTCGGTTTTTCTTTGGTATAAATTGCCACTCCACTGTATCCTTTTTTAATTTTTGGATGCGAAAAGTAAGAATAATATCCAGAAACATTTTGTACCTCGGGAGGCAATTGTTTCGTAGTAGCTTTTGTTTCTTGTAAACATAAAATATCTGGCTTGTTCTTAAACAGGGGAGTAAAAAATCCTTGTTTTGCTGTCGCTCGAAGCCCGTTGGTATTCCAAGAAATTATTTTCATATTATTTTTTATTGTGAAATTTTTTATGAATATCACGCAAGTGTTTGTCGGTCACATGAGTATAAATTTGAGTAGTATTGATGTTGGCATGACCGAGCATTGCTTGGACGGAACGTAGATCAGCACCATTTGAAAGTAGGTCAGTGGCAAAACAATGTCTTATCACGTGTGGGGTTACTTTTTTTGATATGCCAGCGATGGTGGCATATCTTTTTACAATTCTTTCAATTGAACGCCTAGTCAGACCTTCACTTCTTGATACTTCATCTTTGACTTTTACAAAAAGAGCATCAGACATATCTTTCCTCAAAGCTAAATACTCCTTCACCGCCCTTTTTGCTTCATCAGATAAAAAAACTACTCGGACCTTGCCACCTTTTCCACGAATTGAAAATTCATCTAGGTGTAAATCTAAATCATTTTTTAATGAGCACAGCTCAGAAACACGCAGGCCGGTAGAAAAAAGCATTTCTAAAATTGCTTTATCGCGATATCTTCTCTCTAAATTTTTTTCTTTATCTGGAGCAAGTAAAAGCCTTTTTAATTCTTCTTGGGAAATAATATCAATTTGCCTTTCATTGATTTTCGCAAGTTCTATGTAATCGGCTGGCAGAGAAACAATATTTCTTTTAGTTAGGAATTTAAGAAAAGTTCGCAGAGCAATTAAATAATAATTTTGTGTTTTCTTTGTGACAGTATTCCCGGTAGCGCGATTGTTTCCGGTTGATTGACGATTAAGCCAAATTCGGAAATCTCGAACCTTGGTGTCCGTAATATCTTTTGGGTCAGTAATTTTTGTTTGATTAAGGAATACAGTCAAATAATGATCATAGTTTTCTACTGTTCTGATCGCGCGTCCTTTTTCTATTTCAATATATTCCAAAAACTCGGTTTTAAGCTGTTTGAGAGAGGCCATATTGCAATTATAACAGTTTTGTGTTAATATTGTGAGTATGTTAGCTACTAAGAAAAAGCAAGCAGTTATAAAGAAAAATCAAATACACGAGAAAGATACAGGCTCCCCAGAGGTACAGGTAGCTGTTTTGTCTATTCAGATTTCAGAATTAGCCAAACATTTAAAGAAACATAAAAAAGACAATCATTCTCGTCGAGGGTTGATCAAAATGGTAGCTGACAGACGTACTCATTTGAAATATTTGGAACGCAAAAGTAAGCCTCGTTACACTGCTTTGATGAAGAAAATGGACCTTGTTTAAGAAAAGTTTAGAAAATAGTTTTCTCTGGTGCTATACTATAATATATGACAGTTATAAAACATAAAGAACAAAGAGTTGGGGTTTTTATCGATACTCAAAATTTATATCATTCAGCACGCAATCTATATCAAGCACGAGTTAATTTCGGGGCAGTTTTAAAAGATGCAGTAGCTGGAAGAAAACTTGTAAGAGCGGTGGCCTACGTTATTACTACTGAAGCGGGAGATGAGAAGAACTTTTTTGAAGCACTTTCTAAACTTGGCATTGAAACAAAAACAAAAGACTTACAAATATTTGCCGGTGGTGCAAAGAAAGCAGATTGGGACGTAGGACTTGCGGTAGATGCTATTAAAATGTCTCCTCGGTTGGATTCAGTCGTAATTATTTCTGGAGATGGAGACTTTGTTCCTTTAGTAGAATATTTACAAACTATTGGGGTGCAAGTTGAAGTTGTTTCATTTGGTAAATCAACTTCTGGGAAACTTCGTGAGGTGGTGGATGATTTTGTGGATTTGTCTGAAAATCCTAGAAAGTATTTAATGGGTGGAAAATAAAAAGTGAATAATAAAGGTTCATTGCAATTTTATGTAAAAATGCTACTATATCCAGTAGTTTATTAGATTTTATTAGTTAATCAGTTCGCGTTTAGACATATAGTAGTGTTCTGTTAATCAAGAACAATACTCCAGTCTGGATACGAACTAATGTAATTTTACAAAATATCAACTTTCTTCCGGTACAGAATTTTCAATAGACATTTAGTCTTAAAAAATCCTGAAGTTTAGAGCTCGTCAGCCTCGAAACCCCTTCAGAAAGTTATATTTTGTAAAATTATAAAAAATTTTATGCAAAAAAAAGAATATAGTGTAGAGATAGGCGGAAAAACATTAACGGCTATTTTTACTGATTTAGCGGAACAAGCACACGGTTCAGTCTTATTAAAATATGGAGAAACAATTGTGCTCGCTACGGTTTGTATGTCTCACGACAAACAAAAAGGTTTAGGTTATTTTAATTTAACAGTCGATTATGTAGAAAAATTTTATGCAGCTGGAAAAATTTTAGGTTCACGTTTTGTTAGAAGAGAAGGTAGACCTTCAGAAGAAGCCATTCTCGCTAGTCGAGTGATTGATAGGACCCTTCGTCCACTTTTTGATCAATCAATTCGTCACGCAGTGCAAGTTATCGTGACGGTTCTTTCAGTAGATGATAATGATCCAACTATTTTAGCAGTCAATGCAGCTTCTCTCGCTTTAGCTGTTTCTAATATTCCATGGAATGGACCTATTGGTTGTGTACGTATTGGTAAATATGATAATGATAATCTAATCATTAATCCGGCACAGTCTTTACGTATAGACGAGGATACTCAATATAAATTTGACCTAACTGTTTGTGGGAAAGATGGAAACATAAATATGATTGAAGCATCTGCCCGTCAGAGTAAAGAAGAAGAATTGGAAGAAGCCTTAGAAAAAGCAAGTGTTGAAATAACTAAACTAGAAAATTTTCAAAAGAAAATAGTGGAAGAGATAGGTACAGAAAAGAGAATTATTGAGAAAGAAATAATTTCTTCCGAATCAGTAACTTTATTCAATGAAAATATTTTACCAAAAATGGAGGAAGCACTTTTTGGCGAAGTAGGAAAAAAGAAAATTGATGAGTTGCATAATGTTTGGAATAAAATGGTGCAGGATAAATTCAAAGATCGAGATGATTTCTTCTTAGAAGATAATTTATTTGATGATACGGAAAATGAAATCTTACACAAAAAAGCAATAGAAGAAAATAAACGAGCCGACGGAAGAAAGATGGATGAACTTCGTGACCTATATACTCAAGCTGGAGGATTATCAAGTAAATTACATGGTTCAGGAATTTTTTATCGTGGAGGAACACATGTGCTTTCCGTTCTTACCTTAGGCGGTCCTGAAGATAGAAATCTAGTTGATGGTTTACAGTTAAAAGTAGATAAAAGATTTATGCATCATTATAATTTTCCACCTTACTCTGGGGGAGAAGTAGGAAGATCAGGTTTTACTAATCGTCGGGAAATTGGACACGGAGCTCTCGCCGAAAAAGCTTTGGCGATGGTTTTGCCTTCAGTCTCGGAATTTCCATATACGATGAGAATTGTTTCTGAATCAATGGCTTCAAATGGTTCTACTTCGCAGGCTAGTATCTGTGCTTCAGTTCTTGCGCTTATGGATGGTGGAGTACCAATCAAAGCCCCCGTTGCTGGCATCGCGATGGGCTTGATGTTTGAAAATGATACAAAGTATAAAATTTTGACTGATATTCAAGGACCCGAAGATCATCATGGTGATATGGATTTTAAAATTGCTGGAACGAGGGAAGGAGTTACCGCTATCCAGCTCGATGTAAAAGTAGAAGGGGTGCCGATAAAAATATTAGGGGAAGCAATGAGACAAGGTAAAATTACACGAGTAGCTATTATTGATAAAATTGAAAAAGAAATTTCAAAACCACGAGAAAATATTTCTCCAAATGCACCGAAGATTTTAATTATTAAAATTAATCCTGAAAAAATTGGTTTAGTGATTGGTGGTGGAGGAAAAACAATAAAAGAAATTAAAGAGAAATCTGGTGCAGAAATAACTATTGAGGATGACGGAACAGTATATTTGACTGGAAAAGATGGATCAGCCGAAAAAGCGAAAGAAATAGTTGAAGAAATGACTCATGAATTTAAAGTGGGTGAAATATTGAAAGGTGAGGTTATGAAAATTCTTGATTTTGGAGCCTTCGTGGCCTTGAATCCTTTTACGGATGGGATGGTGCACATTTCTGAAATGGCGCCATTTCGTGTAGAGAGAGTATCAGATATAATAAAGGAGGGGATGATTGTCCCAGTAAAAGTTATCTCTATTGATAAAGAAAGAGGTAAAATTGGTTTATCTATTAAAGAAGCTGATAAAGATTTTTTTAATGGAGGAAAAAAATAATAAAACACAAAAAGTATTTGCGGAAACTTATGCTGAAGATATGGCGGAGGTAATTGAAAGTAACCAAGAGGGCTTAGTAAAAAAAATAATTCATGGTGAGGAAGAGCAAGAACAGGAAAAGAAAAATTTATCTCCAGAATCAGCTAAAAATAAGTTTTTCATACTAGGTAGTGTTTTGCTTATAATATTAGCTTTTTTTATTCTAGTTTTTTTCTTTTTAAAAAAAGACGAGAATATAGTTGTAGTGGAGAAGCAATTTATTCCTATTATTTTTAATGATCAAAGCACTTTTCTGGAGATTTCTGGAATGGACAATAAAGGAATAATGCGAACTGTTTTGAGTGAAGTTAATAATACAAAAGTAAAAGGAGGAGGGCTGGAAGGAATTTATCTTACAGAAAATAAGCAAATTATAGGGCTGAGACGATTCATTTCTTTAATTAAGAGTAGTTTTATTCCAAGTGACAATCCGCTTTTTATTAAGGATGATTTTTTAATGGGAGCAGTTTTGACCGGGTTGAAATCTACTTCACCTAATGCTGGCGATTTCTTTATCTTAATTAAAGTTCGTTCTACCGCTGACATTTTTGATGCGTTGCGTGTGTGGGAAGGAAAAATGTTTTCTGATTTAAGTGGATTTTTTGGATTTACTCTTTCCAAAGAAACAAATTATCTTTTCACCAAAGAATTTCAAGATGGTATTGTAGAAAATAAAAATGCCCGTATTCTTTACGGCGAAGATGGAAATACAGTAATGATGTATGTTTTTGCTGATAACAATTCTGTTATTATCACAGACTCTCAGCCTGTCGTGCACGAAATAATGCTTCGTCTCGCTTCTGCTCAAACAAAGCAATAGGATTTATTTATATTTTCTCAATTTTTTCCCACGGGAGACTTTTTTTGCCAAAATGGCCATAAGTGGCAGTTTGTTTAAAAATTGGTTTACGAAGGCCAAGTTTTTCTATTATAGCAAGTGGTTTAAAATCAAAATTATCCCGAACAATTTTTGACAAGTCTTCGCCTTTTTCATTTTTTGCTTCGATCATTAGAGGCTCAGCCATGCCGATAGCATAAGCTACAGATACCCATATTTCTTTCCCATAACCATTTGCAACAAGATTTTTGGCGACAAAACGTGCCATATAAGCACCTGAACGGTCAACCTTCGTAGCGTCTTTCCCGGAGAAAGAACCACCACCGATTGATATTTGTGGTCCATAATTATCAATAATTAATTTTCTACCAGAAAGTCCAGTATCTGCATCAAACCCTCCTAATGTCCACTCTCCAGCGGGATTAATTATGTATGTATCAGCCTTGATTATTCTTTTGACTAACTTTAAAAGTTCTTTATTTTTTGTATTTTGAAAACTAGCGACCACCGTTAACACTTTGCCATCTTCTATTGTCACTTGCGTTTTGCCATCATGTGGATAGATGGCAAATATTTTTTGGCATAAATTACGAGCTAAAACATATTCAAGAGGTAAGTAGTGAGGAGTCTCGTTGGTAGCATATCCTTTCATTATTCCTTGATCTCCAGCTCCGCCATTATCTACGCCATGTGCGATTTCTGGACTTTGTAAAACAATATTAATTATTATTTTATAATTTGGTCCGACAATTTTTCTAACTAACTTTTCTATATTTGGATTACTTTTTGAAGTTATTTCACCGTTGATGGTTATTAAATTGTGTCCGCCCATTACTTCGATTGCGGTTCGACTTTTCTTATCATTTTTTAAATAGACGTCTAAAATACTATCGGCGATAAAATCACAGATTTTGTCAGAATGTTTTGGGCTTACAAATTCAGCTGTTTTTTTCATAAAAAAATTCCTGATAATACAGGAAATATAACGACTAGTTATCTTTCCCATTTTGGGTTGGAGTTAGCACCTTGTTTTTACAGGTTGCTGTGGGGTCATTGAGCCAATTCTCTACCACCACTCTTGATAAAGCTATTTAATTGTAAATTTATTGTAACATAAAATTACATAAAAATACAACTATTAATAATGGGCTTGCCACCACACCTATTTTGGTATCGCTTTTTCTTTTGCTAACTAGGTCATTTTTATAAATAAATTTTTACAAGAATATAAATATGGGGTAATAATTTTATTGAAAAGCAGAATAATACCCAAATAGGTGTGGGGGCTTGCTAGGAAAAATTAAAATGTTATCATGGTGGCATGTTAGACAAGAAAAAAATTAAAGAAAAATTAGAAAAAGAAAGAGATGTTTTGCTTGAGCAGATGAAAGATATGGGTAAATTAAATGAAGAGACAGGAGAATGGGACGCTACTCCGGAAGAATTGGATTTTCCGGAAGCTGATGAAAACGACAAAGCTGATAGATTTGAAGATTTTGAAGCTAGAAGTTCTGTGATTAGAACATTGGTACCAAGATTAAATAGTATTTTAAAATCATTGAAAGGAATAAATAGAGAATCTTTCGGGAGGTGTGAAGTTTGCAAAAAAGATATTGAAAATGCACGCTTGGAAGCAAATCCTGCAGCTCAAACTTGTAAAAAACATTTAGAGAACTAGTCTATGAGTTTCTCCAGAGTATATTCTGCGCAGACGCATTTACTTAAAGGTAAAATTGTTACTGTAGAAGTTGATATTACAAAAAATACCTTACATTCCTTTACTCTTGTTGGACTTCCAGATAAAGCAGTGGATGAATCGAAAGACCGTATGAGTTCAGCTTTGAAGAATTCTGGTTTTAAGTCTCCTAAAAGTCAAAATCAAAAGATAGTTATATCTCTATCTCCAGCAGACCTTAAAAAAGAAGGTCCATATTTTGATTTGGCTATTGCTCTCGCTTATTTACTTTCAGCTGAAGAAATTGATTTTGATCCGAAGGGAAAAATATTTTTAGGAGAACTTTCTTTAAATGGAGAACTTCAGCCTATTAAAGGAGTGTTGCCACTCACCGAACAAGCCAAGCGACTTGGTTATAAAGAAATATTTGTTCCTTTTGTGAATGGAGAAGAGGCAGCGCTGGTGAAAGGAATTACGGTATATGGGGCAAAGACATTAAAGCAAGTAATCGACCATATTTCTAAAATACATTATGATAAAAAAGGGAAGCCTATAGAAAAAGAAACTCCGAAAATTTTTCCACAAAAACCAACAGAGATAATTCATAAAAATACAATTCATGATATAGATTTTTGTGATATCAGAGGACAAGAGAGCGCAAAAAGAGGATTAGAAATTGCGGCTGCTGGTGGACACAACATTGCTCTTTCTGGACCGCCTGGTACAGGGAAAACTATGTTAGCCAGAGTGTTTTCACATATTTTACCAGAGTTAGAGAATGATGATATTTTAGAAATTACAGGAATTCATTCCATTGTAGGGTTATTAGAAGACACATTGGTCACAGAGCCACCATTTCGTGCGCCACACCATACGGCAAGTTATGTATCTATGATTGGAGGGGGAACAAATCCAAAACCAGGAGAAGTGACTTTAGCGCATAGGGGCGTACTTTTTCTAGATGAATTTCCAGAATTTGAAAAAAGAGTTTTAGAGGCACTTCGTCAGCCACTCGAAGATAATATTGTTTCTATTTCTCGAGCACGAGGGTCGGCTATTTTCCCTTCGAATTTTATTTTAGTTGCTGCGATGAATCCTTGTCCTTGTGGGAATAAGGGCAATAAAGATAAAGTTTGTATTTGCAAACCAAATGATTTAGAAAGATATGCCCGTCGGATTTCGGGTCCGATTATTGATCGAATCGATTTATGGGTTACTGTTGGAAATGTGGATTATAAAAAATTAAGTGATGAAGTTGTGAGAAGCGAGAGAACACACACAATAAAAGATCGGGTAAAGCGAGCACGATTGATGCAAGAAAAAAGATTTAAAAATTATAAGAGAAATATAAAAACTAACAGCGAGATGAATGTAAAAGATTTATCAAACTTTGTGAAACTTAAAAAAGAAGTCAGAAATTTATTAGATGATTCTGCGGAGCATCTAGCTCTCTCTGCTCGGGCATATCATCGAGTCATTAAAATTGCTCGAACGATAGCTGATTTAGAAAATTCTGAAAACGTGGAAGAAAATCATATCCTTGAAGCAATTCAATATAGGCCAAAGGTCACACAGTGATCCTGAGTAGGCCGAAGGATGAATAGTTAAAATGCTATAATTAAGACTATGCAAAAAGAAATAGAAACAAGATTTCTGGAGATAAAAAAAGACGAACTTGTGAAACAACTTATTTCACTTGGTGCTATTGATAAGGGTGAAGAAAAATTGGAGGAAATAATTTTTCATGCGGCGGATGGGTCTTGGATTGGAAAAAGAAAATATGTGCGATTGCGAAAAACCAAAGATAAAATAAAACTAACTTATAAAGAAAATAAAGAGCAAACAGTAGACAGTGCTAAAGAAATTGAATTAGAGATATCGGACTTAGATCAATGTTCTAAATTTTTAGAAAAAGTAGGGTTGAAAGCAATGAGGAAATTAGAAAAATATCGTCATACGTTTGAATTAGGTGATGTCACTATAGATATTGATACTTGGCCGAAAATTCCGACTTATGTGGAAATAGAGGGACCATCAGTAGAGTCACTAAAAAATTTTTGCAATAAAATTGGTTTTGATTGGGAAAAAAGATTTGACGGCGATGCAAGAGAAGTTTTTCGACATTATGGTTACGATTTAGATAAAGTTGATATAATTACTTTTAGTGAATTTAAAGAAATAAAGAGTAAGGAATAAAATTATGGAAAATAAAAAATTTGTTATACGTTGCAGAGCTATAATATTTGATGAAGGAAAATTATTAGTTGTGAAACATCCACACGATACAAGTTTTGTTGCTTTACCTGGCGGACATTTGGAATGGGGCGAAAATATTAAAGAAGTATTAAGTAGAGAAATAAAAGAAGAACTTGGTGTTGATCCTGAAATTGGACGATTGCTTTACATAAACAACTTTATGGATGGAGAAAATATTCAATCCATAGAATTTTTCTTTGAAATTCTTAATTCTTCTGAATATAAAAATATTGAGAATATCACAAAAACACACGCACATGAAATTACTGAAACTCTATGGGTAGGTTCTAGTGATCTAGTTACTCTTAGACCTAAAGAATTATGGGAAGATTTTAAAACAGGAAAAATTTTTTCCGACCAAATCAGATATATAAAAAATCATTAATTTAAGTCTTAGAAAAATGAAAGAAAAAAATTATATTGAACATGCGGGTAAGGTTATAGAAAAAGATAATCGTTTTAAACATGTCATGGCTATTACTCTTAATCCTAGATCAAATTTTAAAGATGGGATTGTGAGATGTGTAATTAGTCGTGAAGGCGATCTTGAAATCAAAGGTTATATTGATAGGAGCGAGTTATATAAAATAAAAGGAGATTCACTTGAATCTTTTAAGATTGGGGAACGTTTAAATATTAAAAATGAAAAGGAAATTATCAATAAACTTATTGAAGAAGACGGTGATTTTATTGGGCTGGAAGATCCAGATATTTGGATTGATGAAAAAACTGATTTGATGCATGTTTATTTTACTATTCCAATTATATATGCTGATAAAGAAAAAAGAACGAGAATTCATCTTGGGCATGCGGTCGGAAAAGATTTAGATAATTTAGAGATGACTATTCCAGTTTTGATAGATAGTGATCATTTAAGAGCAAAAGAAGTTTCTATTGCTCCACTTAATAAAAAAGGTTTTAGATACAATCTTTTTGAGTCAAGAGACCACGGAAAAGATATAACTAGTTCAATTATTAATGTAGCAATTGTAAAAGATATGGGGAAAGAGTGGAAGTTTGGCGATACTGTATTTGCTCCACGAGAGCACAACATACCTTGGATTGGAGGATATGCGTCACCTGGTTCGCTGTTTCCTCCTACTTTTATAAATGTAGGAGAAGGAAAAAGGTTAGGTGTTATAAATGGGCGTGAAGTTAGTCAAAAAATTGATAACAAAATTAAATACGGAATGTTCTCGGTTGGATTATTTATTTATGATTACGAAAATGGAAAAATAGACTGGGTCTCTCCTAAACCATTTATCCAAGATAGCGAAGCGAAGATTATCACATTTGCTAGTCAATTTGTCGAAACGAAATTAGGGGAAGGAATTTTATATGCCCATGTGGACGATTCTTTTATTCGAGCATACACATTAAATGCTGATAAGATAAAAGCATTATTGCCAAAATTTAACTAGGTAAAACCTAGTTTTTTAAACCCTTGAGTTATCCACAGGGGAGTTGTTGACAAGTGAACGAGCGTTCACTTATACTATTTACATGACCAAGTCGGGTCAAATTTAGTAAACAATAATAAACAATAAAATGTCACAAGCACAATATTTAAAAATGTTAGAAAGGGAAATACAAAAGATCAATAAGAAGATTGATTTAAAAATTTTACAAGGTGAAAAGTATTTCAAAGAGGCAAGAGACCATAAGCTTCTTTTAAAGAAAGTTCGTTACCACTCTAAGAAAAGTTTTTTCAGCAGGTTATTCAGTTTTTTAAACTCTAGCCGTCGCTATGCGTAACATCTATCAGTCCAAGCTCGAATCTTTTTACTCAGAATTCAAAAGAATGCCGAGTTATTCAGAGATGTTGAAGTTATTCGGTTTCAAATCTAAGAATGCTGTTTTTCGAGTAGTGGAGAAATTAATGGATGTTGGACTGGTGTCTAAAGACCATTTAGGAAGATTAATTCCATCTGAAGCTTTTACAGAGAATATTACCAATGTACCAATGCTTGGTTTTGTTACAGCTGGATTTCCTGCAACCGTAGAAGAAGAATTGGCTGATAGTGTAAACTTGGATGACCTCTTGATTAAAAATAAACCATTAACTTATATGTTAGAAGTTGATGGAGATTCTATGATTGATGCACATATTGAAAAAGGGGACATGGTGCTTGTAGAAAAAACAAATCAAGCCAAAGACGGGCAAATAGTTATAGCCGAAGTGGACGGAGAATTTACCATGAAATATTTTCGCAAAGATGGCTCCAAAGTCTGGCTCGAACCAGCGAATAAACATTATAAACCGATATACCCAAAACATTCTTTAAACATAAATGCAGTCTTAAAAGCCGTGATTAGAAAGTATTAAAATACAACAAAACAAAAACACCCTAAAAGGGTGTTTTTGTTTTTATCTCGAGATAAAATTTATGCAATAGTGTCTTTCAAACCTTTTGCAGGTCGGAATTTTGGAACTTTCTTTGCAGCTACTTTAACTTGCTCTCCAGTTTTTGGATTGCGAGCCATTCTTGCAGCGCGAGCTTTTACAGAAAAGATTCCGAAGCCGGCGATTGAAACTTCACCACCTTTTTTCAAGGTATCAATGATAGCTCCAAACAATGAGTCAACGATTTCTTCAGCCTGTACTTTTGTTCCACCAAGCTTTCCATGTACTAATTCAGCTAATGCTTGTTTATTCATATATATTTTTTAATAATATTTGTAATATTTCGACCATTTGACCTATATATTTACTACCCATTCATTATATATCAAGGGTTTTTTAAGGGCAACCCCCACACCTATTTTGGTATTATTCTGCTTTTTCAATAAAATACCACATTATTTATATTTTTTGTGAACAACTACTTTGTTTTAATGGTTTAGTTGGCAGAATAAAAAGCGATATCAAAATAGGTGTGGGGGCAAGGTAGTTACCCATTAAAAAAGTTATATTTTATATTATTCTATCTAGCGTATTCAATGATTCGTGTTTCACGAATCATTGTGACCTTAATTTCTCCTGGATATTTGAGTTCTTGTTCTATTTTAACAGCCACATCATGAGCCATTAATCTTGCTTCAGCATCAGATATTTTTTCTGGGGTTACAAAGATACGGATTTCACGTCCAGCTTGTAGGGCATATGATTTTTCAACAGCCGGGAAAGCATTTACTAACGCCTCGAGTTCTTGAAGTCTCTTTAGGTAATTTTCTACTGAGTCACGACGTGCACCAGGGCGTCCACCAGAGATTGCATCAGCTGTTTGCACGATAATGGATTCGATCGTTTCATAAGGATAATCTTCGTGATGACTTTTCATGGCGGTAATAATACGTTCATCTGCGCCGAATTTTTGCAAAATACGCATTCCTATTTCAACATGAGTACCTTGTACTTCATGGTCGAGAGCTTTCCCAATGTCGTGGACTAAAGCTCCGGATTTAGCTATCGCTACGTCTGCACCCAATTCTTCTGCGAGCATACCAGCGATGTGTGCCATTTCAATAGAATGCTGTAAAACATTTTGTCCATAACTTGTGCGGAAATATAATCGTCCGATGATGGCAATGATACGTGGGTCGAAATTAAATATTCCACACTCATAGACTGCCTGTTCGCCCTTTTCTTTTATAATTTTATTTATTTCTTCTTTGGCTTTTTCTACAAGTTCTTCAATTTTAGCTGGTTGAATACGTCCGTCTAAAATTAAATTCTCTAGTGCTAATCGAGCGACTTGTCTTCTGATAGGGTCAAAGGAAGAAATGACTATTGAACCAGGTGTGTCATCCACAATCAGTTCAACCCCAGAAGCTCGTTCAAAAGCTCGAATGTTTCGTCCTTCTTTTCCAATTATTTTACCTTTTATTTCATTGTTTGGGATAGAGACCACTGTGGTCATTAATTCAGAAGCAGTGCTAGAAGCTAGGCGTTGAATAGAAGTGGCTAAAATATCTTTTGCTCTTCGGTCTAATTTATCTTCATTTGTATTTTCAAGTTTTTGAATTCTAACTAGAATATCTTCCTCATATTTTTTCTCAATATCTTTTAGAAGTTCATCTTTAGCTTCGACTTCAGTTAATTTTGCTACTCTCTCTAATTCAGCTATTTTTTCTGTTTCTATTTTTGATACTTTTTCTTGGATTTTTTTTATTTCTTCTACTTTAAGTTTTATCTCTTCAGCCTCTTTATTTACTTCAACCTGTCTAGAATCTAGAAATTCGTCTTTTTTAATAAGTCTTTTTTCTGTCTCTTTAAATTCTTGTTCTTTTTTCCTTTCTTCTTCTTTTAATTCTGCTAGTTTTGTTTCTGATATTTTTTTTGCTTCGTCTGTGATTTTCTGTGCTTCTTCTTTTGCTCCGACCATCATTTGCTTGATGTCTATTTCGATAGACCTTCTTTTCCCTAAAGCGATAATTAGGCGAAGGTAATATCCTATTCCCGCACCCAAAAAGAGCGCGATGACTCCGATTAGAATTATTATTGTTATACTCATAAGCCTTGAGTCAGCTTACAAGAACATGCCACTATATTTGTGATTGGATTTCTCTCCAAGAAAAAAACCTAGTAAAAAAGATTTGTAAATTTTCTCTGCCCATACTTTTTCTTGTTTCCCTTGTAAGTTTCATAATATATGAGATATTCCTATGAACCAACTATAAATTAAGCAATTAAAATGTGTTAAATTTGTAAATTTCAACATATAAAGTATAACAAATTATCCATATTTTGTCCATTTATGGTAGAATAATAAAATGCATCCTGGGATACAATCGTGGAAAAATCTTGTAATTTATGCTTTTAATGCTTTTTCCATTCCACTTTTTTTGGAAACTCTTTTTTCACCTTGGAAAATGGATAAAGATACAGGGCCTCATGTTTCTTTTGTTGAGAAAGTTGTTTTTAGTATTTTCTCACGAGTTTTTGGTTTTGTATGCCGTATTATTTTTATAATTATAGGTCTAGTTTTTACTATTATTGTTATTTTAACTTTTCCTATTTTTGTTTTCTTGCCGATTAAAATTAATCGTGATTATTTACAAAATTTAGGAAGTTTCGGCTCGTCTCTTTCGTATGGGGATACTTTTACTTTAAGTGCTCATAGTCGTGATGTCGCTTCGTTATCACAAGAGAAGATCTATGGTAAAGAAAAAGCGTTGCGAATGATTGAAAGGGGACTTTCAAAGGAAAGTAATCACAATGTTTTGCTGGTGGGTGATACGGGAGTTGGCAAGTCAACCTTGATATCATATCTTGGACGTCTTGGGCAGTCGGGCTTATCATTTTCTGGTATTCGTCATCATCGAGTAGTGGAATTATTTACCGAAGGTTTAAGTTTGCCTGATTTTGATAAATGTTTAAAAGAAGCTGCCTCTGCGGGTAATGTGATTCTCGTGATTGAAAATATTCACACCTATGAGTCTTTGTACGAAAGGCTAATTCCATATTTAAATATGCCTCATTTGGGGATTGTTGTTACAACTGATTCATTAAATTATGATCAAGTTTTGAGAAATTATCCAGAATTTCTTTCAAAATTTCAAAAAGTAGAGATAACTGGAACAAACGAAGAAGACACTATTGCTATCATTACTAATGCTACTCGCCTTTCAAAAATATCCATCCAACCTGATGCTATTTTAGAGATTGTTCATTTAGCGGATCGTTTGATAGGCAATCAAAAAGAACCAGCAAAATCTATTTCAATCTTGGGAGAACTTCAAACACTAGGAAAAACTATCACCATTGATGATGTGCGGCAAATTGTATCTGATAAGACTAATGTACCCATAGGAGCTATTGGAGTAGATGAAAGAAAAATATTGATAGAGCTCGAAGTTTCAATGAGAAAAAAAATTATTGGACAAGATGAAGCAGTGAAAGACGTGTCCGAAGCATTAAAACGTTTGCGTACAGGTGTTGCCGATCATGGTAAACCAGCTGGGAGTTTTCTGTTTTTAGGTCCGACTGGTGTTGGTAAAACATATACAGCGAAAATTTTAGCTGAAAGTTATTTTGGTCGGAAAAATTCTATGATTCGTTTTGATATGAGTGAATTTTCATTAGCTTCTTCTGTTACGCCTTTTACAGACAGACTTTCTATGGCTATAGAGGAAGCACCGCTTTCTTTAGTATTCTTTGATGAGCTTGAAAAAGCTAATACTGTGATTCACAATTTACTTTTACAGGTTTTAGATGAGGGTCGTTTGACTAGAGAGTCTGGCAGGGAAGCAAGTTTTAAAGATGCTCTCGTTATTGCTACATCCAATGCTGGTAGTTCTGAGATTATTTCTAATCCAGAAATTGATAAGAAAACATTAATTAATATTTTAATAAAAAATGGCATATTTGCGCCAGAATTTTTAAATAGATTTAATAGTATTATTCTTTTTAAACCACTTAATAAAGTTGAAACAAGGAAAATAGCTTCACTTTTGTTGGCTGATTTTGCGAAACGTCTTTTAGAAGATAAAAAAATAACTTTAGTTATTACTGATGCCTTAATAGATAAAGTTTCTGCGGCTGGTTTTGATCCAGAATTTGGAGCTCGTCCTATTAAGCGTGCCATTGAAGAAATGGTTGAAAATAAAGTTGCAGAATATATTATGGCTGGTAATACAGGAGGTAGTATTAAAATACTCTAAGTAAATATAAACAATAATCTAAAATCAATTAGCTGATTTTTGGGGTGGGGTTTTAGATTTAGTGATTATTTCATCAACGATTCCATATTTCTTAGCTTCTCCTGCATCCATAAAGAAATCTCTCTCAACGTCTTTTTCTATTTCAGGAAGAGATTTGCCTGTATTTTTGGCTAAAAGTTTATTTAAATTATCTCTTGTTTTTAGAATATGTTTTGCAGTGATGGCTATGTCTGAAGCTTGGCCTTCTACTCCACCTAACGGTTGATGAATCATTACTTCAGCATTTGGTAAAATATAACGTTTGCCTTTTTTGCCGGCAGATAAAACCATGGCTGCACCGGAAGCAGCAAGACCGACACAAAAAGTGGAAATATCTGTACGTACATGATTCATCGTATCGACGATAGCCATCGTCGAGGTAACTGATCCACCAGGAGAATTTATATAAAGATAAATATCCTTTTTAGCATCTTCGGATTCAAGGAAAAGAAGTTGAGCGATTATGATATTAGCAGTATGGTCATCTATTGGTCCTGCTAAAAATACAATTCTTTCACGCAAAAGACGAGAATATATATCATAAGCTCTTTCCCCAAATTGTGATTTTTCTATAACAGTAGGGATCAACATGTTTTGATTATATGCTTTTTGGAGTGGAAATCAAGTCTAGAAAATACGAAGAAATACTTTTTTAGGGTACAAATTTTTTTAAGCTTAAAAAATTCTGAAGTTCTCGGCTAGTCAGCCTCGAAACCCCCTAAAAAAGCATCTCTTCGTATTTTTCGACTTTTTTGCTACTATATTAATATGCTTCTTTCGCCATTCTATGACCCAGAGAAATCTTATGAGGAAAATTATCAAAATGGACCTTTTGGGGCTTTTGCTAATGGAGAGATTTTAGAAAATAAAGAAGAACCAAAATTTGAATTTCTTAGTTTTAAAGTAAATTCACCTTTTGGTATTCCTGCGGGACCGCTCATTAATGGGAATTTTATGAAAGCAGCTTTTAATAAAGGTTTTGATATTTGTGTATACAAAACTGTGAGAACACGTGAAAAAAAAGCGAACGAGTGGCCTAATATTTTAGCAGTTAACGTGGAGGGTGATTTAACTATAAACCAAGCTCAAAATGGCTTGACTACAAAAAGGCAATTTACTGAACCATTAGCAATTACTAATTCTTTTGGCAACCCTTCTTATGAACCGAAAATTTGGCAAGCAGACGTTGTTAAACTTGTTAAGTGGGCTAATGAACAAAAAGGAAAAATAGTATGCGGAATGATTGAAGGTACTCGCTGGGATGACAGTTTTACCGAACAAGATTTTTTAAATGATTGGGTTTTAGCTGCTCGTCTTATGAATGAAACAAAAGTTCATGTCATCGAGGCTAATTTTAGTTGTCCCAATGAAGGGAACGAAGTTAAGCGCCTTTTGTGTTTTGACATAGAGCAATCTTTTAAAATTGCAGAGGCGATAAAACAAGAAATTGGTAGTACTCCACTTGTTATCAAGCTTCCTTATTTTGAGGATGAAACAGAATTACAAGAAATGGTTCAAAAATTAGGTAAGATGGTAGACGGTTTTTCAGCTATTAACACTATTCCTGCCAATATTTATGACGAAAAAGGGAATCAGGCTCTTCCGGGTGGAGAGTGGCGTTTGAAATCTGGTGTTTGTGGCACTCCAATAAAATGGGCGGGGTTAGATATGGTTAAAAGATTAAAAAAGTTACGTGACAAAATGAAATATCAATATACTATTATTGGTGTTGGTGGGGTGATTACAACTGATGATTTTTTTGAATATAAAAATGCAGGAGCAGATATTGTGATGTCGGCTACAGGAGCAATGTGGAATCCATATCTTGCAAAGGAGGTAAAAGAAAGGTTAGTATAAGTTTATGAATAAAAAATTACAACAAATAGCATTAGCATTTTACAAACTTAAAGCTATAAAATTTTCCAAGGAAGGGTTTAAATTCAATCTTCATGCAGAGCATCCGGAGGCACCACTCTCTCCTAACTATTTAAATCTTCGAGATGTTTTTCGTGATCCAGAAGTTAGAAAAAATATTGCTCAACAAATTGTACCTATAGTAAAAAAATTAAAACCAGATATTTTGGTTGATTTACCACAATCAATTTCTCCCATTACAACCACTGTTTCAGATATGACAAAAATTCCAATGATTTCAGTACGGTCAGAAGCCCTAAAAGGGGGTCAAAAGGATCATGGAATTAAGCAAAGCATAAACGGTGCTTTTAAAAAAGGACAAAAAGTTTTGATTATTGATGATCTTGTTTCTAGTTATGCCTTTACTAAAACCAAAGCAGTTGAAGTTTTAAAAGAAAATGGATTAAAAGTTATTCCCCAAATTATAGTAGTAGTAGACAGAGAAGAGGGAGGAAAAGAGACATTAAAAAAAATTAAGTACGATTTAATTAGTATTCTAGGTTTTAAAAATATTTTAAATTTATATCTTTCCAAAAAATTAATAACAAAAGAAGATTACGAAAAGTCATTAGCATATAGTAAATTCGCTAAAGATTACACATCTAAATAAATTTTAATGTCAGTTATAGATAAATACAACAAAAGAGCTAGAAAAATAAATTCGCTTCTTTGTGTTGGGTTGGATGCGGATTTTGGAAAAATTCCAAAAGTTTTTTTAAAAAAGAAGTTTCCACAATTTGAATTCAATAAATGGATCATAGAGGAAACGCATCAATATGCAGCTGCTTTTAAAGCTAACAGTGCTTTTTATGAGGCACGAGGGGATCAAGGGATAAAAGAATTAAAAATGACCATGGATTATCTGATTAAAAATTACCCAGACATATTTTTAATTTGTGATTGTAAAAGAGCTGATATCGGTAATACAAATCAAGGTTATGTTGATTCTTTTTTTGATTGGTATGGTTTTGATGCAATTACCATTCATCCTTATTTAGGGAAAGAAGCCCTGCAACCGTTTCTAGACAGGAAGGATAAAGGTTCAATTATTTTATGCCGAACCTCAAATCCTGGAGCTGGAGAATTACAAGATTTTAAAATCAAAAATAAACAACTTTGGCAGATTGTAGCAGAAAGGGTTTCAAAAAATTGGAATAAAAATAAAAATTGTTTACTCGTTGTTGGTGCGACTTATCCAAAAGAAATGAAAAAAATAAGATCTCTGGTTGGCGAAATGACTTTCTTAGTACCAGGGATAGGAGCTCAAGGTGGAGATTTAAAAGGAACGTTAAAAGCTGGATTAAATAAAGTTGGGTTGGGTTTAATCATAAACTCCTCTCGAGGCATAATTTTTTCTAAAAATCCAAAAATTGAAGCTCAAAAACTCCGAGACGAAATTAGAAGTTATAAGAAAAATTAAAAGCAACTCTCATTTTCTTATAAGTTTTCCCCCACACCTTTTGTTTTGCAAACAAAAGGTGTGGGGGTTTTCCACTTTTTTGCTTTTAGCGAAGCTTGCTTATGCTTTCAAAAGTGTTAGTATTATTTTTAATGTATCAAGCGAGATTAAAAGACAAAAAAGGAGAGAATCAATTTTATGTTTTTGTATTTTTAGTTTCCATTATAAATATTTTGTTTTTTAAAACCCCATTTAGGGGTTATTTTTTTATTAATTAATTAACAATCAAAAATGAAAAAAATAAAAAGTTCCTTAGAACAAACATCCTATATCAAAACATCTTCTTATGAGGTAAAAGATGGAGAAATTGATAAAGTTTTGCTTTTATACTCTGGTGGGCTAGATACATCTGTAATGTTGAAATGGATACAAGATAATTATCACGCAAAAGTTGTGACTCTGACGATGAACCTTGGACAACAGCATGATGACTTGAAAGCAATAGAAAAAAAGGCCCTTAAGTTTGGCGCAGTGAAAGCTTATACCTTGGATGTAAGAAAAGAATTTGCAGATAAATATATTGCGAAAGGTATTAAAGCGAATGCTCATTATCAAGGGGAGTATCATCTTTCAACACCCATTGGTCGCGCTATTGTTGCGCAAAAGGCCGTGGAGATTGCTCAGAAGGAAGGAATTAAATGTATCGCTCATGGTTGTACTGGGAAGGGAAACGATCAAGTACGAATAGACGGCTATATTTTAGCTTTAGATAAAAATATAAAAATTATTGCTCCTGTTAGAGAGTGGGGAATGGACAGAGAAGAAGAAATTAAATATGCAGAGCAAAACAATATTCCTGTTCCAGCGACTGTTGATTTTCCTTATAGTGATGATGACAATATGTGGGGAATTACTTGGGAAGGTGGAGAAATTACTAACCCTGGGTTAGTGGTTCCAGTAGAAAAGTTTTTAACTACTTACACTCTTCCTCATAATGCGCCCAATAAAGCTGAGCTGGTTAAATTATCTTTTCAAAAAGGAATTCCAACTGCTCTTAACGGAAAGAAATTACCTTTGCATGAGCTTATAATTAATTTAAATAAACTTGCTGGGAGACACGGAGTTGGAACGACCCATCTCCTTGAAGATCGTTTGGTTGGTTTAAAAAATAGAGGTATTTACGAACATCCTGGAGCGCATGTCATTATTGAAGCTCATAGAAATATAGAGAAATATGTTTCTACGAGACAGTTGAATGAGTTAAAAGAGGCGATGGATATGAAATGGGGCTATCTGTGCTATGGAGCTCTATGGTTTGATCAAACAATGGAAGCTATTAATGCCTTTAATGATTCAGTGAACGAAAGAGTCACTGGAGAGGTTACGATAAGGCTTTACAAAGGAATTACCACAGTGGTGGCGGTCACTTCTCCATATGCACTTTCTTATACCTCTTTCAATAATAACGAAGGATACAACTTTAATGTTAATAATAGTGCAGGCTTTATAGAAATATATTCATTGCAAATGAGATTAGCCAAAGAACTAGATGATAAAAAACTTGCCCGCCATGGTAAAAATAAAAATCCTAAACAATAAGCTTAAATAGATTATGGTGATAAAATAAAACTATGAAAAAACTTTGGGATAAAAAAATGGCAAAAAATAATAATAGTAAAATAGATAAAACTATTGAAGATTATACTGTTGGGGTTGACTACTTGCTTGATTTAGAACTTTTACCATACGACATCGAGGGGACGATTGCTCACGCCAAGATGTTGCATAAGATAAAAATCTTGAATAAAAAAGAATTCAGTGTCTTGCTTCTAGGGCTTCATAAAATTTTATCTCTTTGGAAGATTGGAAAATTTAAAATTGATAAAACGCAAGAAGATGGACATACCGCCATTGAGGCCTTCCTCACAGAGCATTATGGTGAAGTAGGGAAGAAGGTTCACACTGGACGATCTAGGAACGATCAATCTTTGGTGACGACTCGTCTTTTTAGTAAAGAAAAACTTTTTGAAATTAAAAAAGAAGTTGAGGTTTTAATTAAAGAATTAGAAAAACAAATAAAAATGACTGGCAAAATAAAAATGCCAGGCTACACCCATATGCAGAGAGCAATGCCTAGCTCTGTTGGTATGTGGCTCGGTTCTTACTGTGATAGTTTAAAAGATGATCTTCTTTTAATAGAAGCAGCCATAAAAGTTATTGATCAAAATCCGTTAGGTTCAGCTGCCGGATATGGGGAAAATATTTTAGAATTAGATAAAAAATTTACTGGGAAGATTTTAAATTTTAAAAAAGTACAAGACAATCCAATGTATTGTGCTATGTCTCGCGGGAAATTTGAAAACATTGTTTTACAAGCTATTTCTAGTGTTATGTTTGACCTTGGTAAAATTTCAAACGATTTACTTCTTTTTACTACTAAAGAATTTAATTTCTTCACTCTCCCAGATTCATTCAAAACAGGTTCTAGTATTATGCCCCAAAAGAAAAATTATGATGTCTTAGAATTAATTAGAGGCAATGTCGCTATTTTTAATGGTTACCAACATCAAATAGAAAATGTTATTAAAAATTTATTTTCTGGATATAACAGAGATTTTCAATTGACTAAGGAGCCTTATCTAAAAGGCATGAAACTGGCCTTGGAAACTATCCGAGTGACTATTTTAGTTATAAAGGAGTTAGAGGCCAAGAAAACAAATTTGGAAAATGCTTGTACCTCGGAACTTTACGCCACTGATGAAGCATTAAAGTTAGTGAAGCAGGGTAAAAGTTTCAGAGAAGCTTATCAAGAAATAAAAGAAAAATATGTTTAGCATTGAAGGAATTATTGTTAATACTAAAGAACAAAAAAGAAGTCGAATTGAAATCGACCAGAAAACCGGATTAATTGTGAAAGTTACTAAGCCTTCGGGGGTTGCAAACATAGTTTTAAATGATGAATTAATTTTCCCTGGGTTTGTAGACTTGCATGTACATGCACGAGAGTGTGTAGACCATAGTCAAGACTATAAAGAAAATTTCAAAACTGCAGGGCAAGCAGCGATTAATGGTGGGGTAGTCGCATTTATGGAAATGCCTAATAATCCAACCCCACCCATAGACGATAAAAGTTATGCGGACAAAAAAAAATTAACCATAAAGTCGGAAGTGGAAGTAGTGCTTTACGCTGGTATTGGAGAAAATACAAAACCATTACAAAAATTTGTGCCTTATAAAATTTTTATGGGTCCATCTATCGGTGATTTATTTTTTCATTCACTTTTAGATTTAGAAAAAGTTTTAGCTCAATATCATGGGCGTCCTGTAAGTTTCCATTGTGAAGACCCAAAAATTTTAGAAGAGAATAAAGAACAAATAACTCACGAAAAACGTCGGCCACCAGAAGCAGAAGTGAAAGCGATAGATTTTGCTTTACAGATGATTGAAAAATATGATTTACAAGGGAAAATTTGCCATTGTTCAACCAAAGAAGGAATAGAAAAAATAAAAAATGCAAAAATACGCAAAGTTAATGTCGTGGTAGAAGTTTCTCCCCATCATCTATATTATGATTCTGAAATGTTGACAGAAAATAATGCAAAATTTATGCAAATGAATCCACCTCTACGTACTATAAATGATAAAATTTATTTAATAAAAGCTTTATTAGACAAAACAATAGATTTTATTGCCACTGACCATGCTCCACATACTGAAGAAGAAAAATTAAAAGGAATTTCTGGCACACCACAGCTTGATACTTATGGTTCTTTTGTCTCTTGGTTAATGAAAGAACATAATTTTACTCCACAAGATATTGCCAGAGTGTGTTCTGTAAATCCAGCCAATTTTTTAAATCAATTTACTGCAAATAAATATGGAAAAATAGAAGAAGGATATGTGGGGTCACTAACGATTCTTGATTTAAATAAACCAATCATAATTACCAAAGATAAACTTAAAACAAAATGTGGCTGGTCACCATTTGAAGGAGTTACATTTCCAGGGAGTGTAACGATGACAATCGTTAAAGGAATTCCATATGATGAATAAGAAATCCGTCAAATTAATTTTGAAAGATGGCACCCAATTTACTGGCATAAATTTTGGTGCAGAAAAATCTATAGCTGGAGAAGTTGTTTTTGCTACTGGGATGGTAGGCTATCCGGAGGCACTCACTGATCCTTCTTTTAAAGGGCAGATTTTAGTGATGACCTATCCGTTGATTGGAAATTATGGTGTGCCTAAAAAAGAATTTTTTGAATCAGATAAAATCCAAGTTTCTGGCTTGATAGTTTGTAATTATGTGAATACTCCTTCGCACCATGCTATGCAAATAACGCTAAGTGAATGGTTTAAAAAAGAAGGAATTCCTTTGATTGAAATCAAGGATACTAGAGCGTTAACACAGAAGTTACGAGATGAAGGAGTGAGTTTGGGCAAAATAATCTTTAGTGGTAAAAATGTTCCTTTTAAAGATCCTAATTTAAAAAACTTAGTTGCAGAGGTGAGTACTAAAAAAATTTTATCATTTGGGAGCGAAGGAAAAAATATTGTATTGATTGATTGTGGAATAAAAAGAAATATCATTCGCAGTATCATAGTCAGAGGATTTAAAGTTGTTTTAGTTCCATGGAATACGGATTTGACGAAATTAAAATTTTCCTTTGAGGCAGTGGTAATTTCAAATGGTCCAGGAGATCCACAAAAAGTAAGAAATACCATCAATAATGTAAAAAAGATTTTATCTAAAAAAATTCCCATTCTTGGTATTTGTTTAGGTAATCAAATTTTAACCTTGGCCTTGGGCGGAACTACTTATAAGTTAAAATTTGGGCACAGAAGTCAGAATCAGCCAGTAGTACAAAGGGGAACAAATAAATGTTATTTAACAACTCAAAATCATGGTTTCGCAGTTAAGCAGATCCCAAAAGATTTTACAGAGTGGTTTTATAACGCAAATGACAATACCAATGAAGGGATTATCCATAAAAAATTACCAATAATGTCTGTGCAATTTCATCCTGAAAGTTCTCCTGGCCCGCTTGATACTGATTGGATTTTTGATTACTTTTTTAAAAAAGCTGGATTAATGAAATAATATGTTAAAAAATAATAAAAAAATAAAATTATTTAAAAAAATATTAATCTTAGGTTCTGGCGCCTTAAAGATTGGTGAAGCTGGCGAATTTGATTATTCTGGTAGCCAAGCAATTAAGGCTCTTAAGGAAGAAAAAATTAAAGTTATTTTAGTAAATCCAAATATTGCTACATTCCAAACTTCTAAAACATTAGCTGATGAAGTTTATTTTTTGCCGGTGAATGATTTTTTTGTAGAAAAGGTTATTAAGAAAGAACGACCTGATGGGATTATGTTATCTTTTGGTGGACAAACAGCTTTAAATTGTGGATTAGAACTTGAAAAAAAAGGTATTTTAAAAAAATATAGAGTAAAAGTTCTCGGTAGTCCAGTTTCATCTATTATTTTGACCGAAGACAGAGAAAAATTTGCCAAACATTTAAAAAGCATTGGCATCCCTGTTCCTGCTTCGGGTTGTGCCACTAATTTGAAAAAAGCCAAAGAAGTGGCAAAAAAAATTGGCTTTCCTCTTATGGTTAGAGCAGCTTTTGCTCTGGGTGGACAAAAATCTGGAGTTGTTTCTAATCTAGAAGAATTAGAAAAAATTGTTCTAGGCGCTCTCGCCGTATCTCCACAAGTTTTAATTGAAAAATACTTACATCATTTTAAAGAAATTGAATATGAAGTAGTGCGTGATGTGTTTGGAAATACAGTAACAGTGTGCAATATGGAAAACATAGATCCACTTGGAATTCATACTGGAGATTCTATTGTGGTGGCGCCTAGTCAGACATTAAATAATGAAGAATATCACAGATTAAGAGAAGCAAGTGTCAAAATTGTGGATAGTTTGAAAATAGTTGGTGAATGCAATGTGCAATTTGCTCTTAATCCACAACCTCAAAATGATAAAGTTGATTATTTTGTGATTGAAGTAAATGCGCGTTTATCTCGTTCCAGTGCACTTGCTTCTAAGGCTACTGGTTATCCTCTTGCTTACGTTGCAACTAAACTTTCTTTAGGTAGAAATTTACTTCAGATAGAAAATAAAATTACCAAAGTAACACAAAGTTTTTTTGAGCCGGCGCTTGATTACGTTGTTGTAAAAATGCCACGTTGGGATTTGACGAAATTTTCTGGAGCTACTTCGCACATCGGTAGTGCGATGAAGTCAGTGGGGGAAGTCATGGCAATTGGTAGAAGTTTTGAGGAAGCTTTAGAGAAAGCAGTGCGGATGTACTCTGGTGATTTTGAAAGTATAACTGACAATGGTTTTGTTAATAAAAAGGAGTTAGAAAATTTTTTAAATATTCCGACCCCAAGAAGAATTTTTGCAATTGCTAATAGTCTTAAAAAAGGAATTACCATTGAGAAAATCTATAAAATAACTGGAATTGACCCTTGGTTCTTGTTTAGGATTCAAAATATTGTAAATACAGAAAAGATTTTTTTAAAAAGAAAAATTTTAGACAAAGAAACAATTTTGAATCTAAAACAGACTGGTTTTTCAGATAAAAAAATTGGTCAGTTGTGCATGAAAACAGAATTGGAAATTCGTAAAATTCGAAAAAATTTTGGAATTTTACCATCTGTTTTTGCTATTGATACTTTGGCTGGGGAAGTGCCAGCTAAAACAAATTATTTATATCTAACTTATCATGGGAATCATCATGATGTGTTTGCACTTGGTCGAAAAGCGATAGTTGTTTTAGGGAGTGGGCCTTACCATATTGGTTCTTCGGTTGAGTTTGATTGGTCCTCGGTAAATACTAGTTTGGCATTAAGGAAACACAAAAAAAAGTCTATTGTTATAAATTGTAATCCAGAAACTGTTTCGACTGATTACGATATGTCTGATCGCTTATATTTTGAAAATTTATCTTTTGAAACAGTGGCGGATATTTTTGAATTTGAAATTGCGGGTGGATTAATAATTTCTGTTGGCGGGCAAAGACCGAATAATCTGGCAAAAAAACTTTCCTTTGCTGGTTTTCCTATTTTGGGAACAAAAACAGAGAATATTGATCGAGCCGAAGACCGCAATGCTTTCTCAGCGCTTCTAGATAAACTTAGAATTTTACAACCAGAATGGCAAAGTTTTACTTCAAAAAAAGAAGCGGAAAAATTCACAGAAAATTATGGTTTTCCTGTTCTAGTTCGTCCTTCTTATGTACTTTCTGGGGCAGCAATGCGGGTATGTTACAACAAAGAACAACTGCATGATTTTATCAGTAAAGCAGCCATTCTTTCTCCTGAATATCCAGTGATTATGTCCAAATATATAGAAAATGCCAAAGAGCTTGAATTTGATGGAGTAGCACAAAACGGAGAACTTATCATTTATGGAATTTCCGAACACGTAGAAAATGCTGGAGTACACTCAGGCGATGCGACTATTGTTTATCCCACACAGAGAGTTTATGCTTCGACTGAATTTCAACTAAAAGAGATTTCTAAAAAAATCATCAATGAACTTTCTATTACAGGACCTTTCAATATTCAATTTTTGGTAAAAAACAATATACCTTTTGTGATTGAGGTTAATGTGAGAGCGAGCCGTACTTTTCCGTTTCTTTCTAAAGCAATGAATACTAATTTCCTTGACATTGCGGTGGATAGTTTTTTTGGAAAAGCAAAAATGCATAATTTTATATATCCAAAAAGCGTCGTGGTAAAGTCCTCGCAATTTTCTTTTTCTAGATTGCTTGGAGCTGACCCTATTTTACGGGTGGAAATGTCTTCTACTGGAGAAGCAGCTTGTTTTGGTCGTGATTATGATGATGCACTCCTAAAATCAATTTTGAGCACTAATAATTTTGATTTTAAAAATAAAAATGTAGTGCTTTCTTTGGGGGGAGGATTAAATAAAGCAAAGTTTTTAGAGGCGGCAAATACTTTAATTTCTCTTGGTTATAAAATTTTTGCGACAGACACAACGGCTGAATTTTTTAAAAAACATGACGTAAAATGTGAAGCAATGCGTAAGGCATTTGAGCGTACACCGAATGTTTTAAATGTTATTGGAAGCAAAAAAGTTTCTTTTGTGGTAAATTTAAGCAAACCCGCTAGTGTAATTTTAAACAAAAAAAAGACAGAAGAGAGGGTTGTAACAGATGGTTTTCGTATTCGTCGAGCCACTGTGGATAGTCAAATTCCATTATTTACTGACTTACAATTGGCACGAGCTTTCATTAAAGCCTTAGCGCATTATCAGGTAGAAGATTTAGAAATTAAATCATACAAGGAATATTTAGAGAATTAAAAAATTTATGTCCAATATAATTTCTGCTGGTCAATTTAATAAAAAAGAATTGGAAAAAATTTTAAAACGCACAGCTGTTATGGAGGAACAATGCAAGAATGGAAAAGTAAAAAAACTTCTGAAAGATAAAATTATTGCTTGTATGTTCTTTGAACCCTCAACTAGAACTCGCTTGTCCTTTGAAACAGCTGCACTTAAATTAGGCGCGCAGGTTATTTCTGTGGAAAACGCTATGAGTAATTCTTCTGCTTTTAAAGGTGAATCAATTGAAGATACTGCTAGAATGCTTGGTAGTTATGCGGATATTGTTGTAATACGTCATCCTAAAGAAGGTTCAGTAACACAGGCTACAAAAGTAATTAAAAAGCCAATTATCAATGCTGGAGATGGTAGTAATGAACATCCGACTCAGGCTCTTCTTGACCTATATACAATTAAAAAACATCTTGGCAGGTTGAATAATTTAAATATTGCTTTTGGTTTTGATCCAAAACATTCAAGGACAATTCGTAGCTTGGCATTTTTGCTTTCCTTTTTTAAAAATAATCATTTTACTTTTATTTGTCCCAAAGCCTTGAATCCATCACCAAAATTTTTACAAGATTTAAAAAAAATAGGAACCAGTTTCAAAATTATTGATAATTTATCTAATTTCAATAAATACGATATTTTTTATGCTAATCGTTTACAAGGAGAAAGATTTAAAAACAAAAAAGAATTTGAAAAATACCGTAGAGTTTTAATAATAACTAAAAAACTTGTACAAGGTTCTAAGACTTTAATCATGGATCCGCTTCCGAGAATTGACGAAATAGAAGTGGAGGTTGATTCTCTTCCTAATGCTATTTATTTTGATCAAGCCCAAAACGGCCTTTATCTTAGAATGGCATTATTGTTAAATGTCTTAGATTTGTAGTTTACTGACTCTCTAAAAACTGGAAGATTTTTTCGTTAGTGAGGACGTTCTCGGCATGCATTTGGGCGCGCTCTGGATCAGCGTCTTTATAGTGTTCTAAGATATGTGCAACTTCTTTGGCAACTTCTGCTTCGTCAGGAATTATCTTTTCTTCTTTGGCTATTTCATTTAAGATTAGAGCAAATTTGGCTTTTTTCTCTCCATCATTTCTGAATTCTTTTCTCAAATCAGCCACCGTCTTGTTTAAATGTTTTAAATAATCTTCAAACTTCAAACCCATTTGAGTGATATCAGATTCCATGCGGTATAGAATTTTATCCAACTCAACTTCAATTAAAATTTCTGGAACATCGAGGGTGCTTTCTTCTATTATCTTTTCAATTATTTTTAATCTCGTTTTTTCTTTTAATTGATTTTCTTTTTCGAGTTTTATATTTTCTTTTAATTTGTTTTTAAAATCAGCAATATCTTTAAATGGTCCTAATCCTTTCACAAACTCATCATTAAACTCAGAAAGCTCTGGTTCTGGATGAACATGTTCTTCCCCCTCCTTGTGTTCATGTTCCGCCATATGTACTTTCGGCGCACGAGATTTACGAATATCCATTATTGTATTTTCTAATTCTTCGTCTGAAACTAGAGTACTTTTTTCTGCATCTGTGATTTCTCCTATTACTTTCTTAGCAACCCCTTTGTAATCAGGGAGTTTAATTTCCGGTAATATGGCAGTTTTGATTTTGAATCCTAGGGGATTCTTGCGTGCCAACTTTGTAATAGAAATTTCTGGACGGCTAATCGCATCAATTTTTTCTTCGGCAATTATTTTAGGATAATGTTCACTAAGGGCTAGTTCTGCCATTTCTTCTAAGATGCTAATCTCTGGTATTTTGGACAACATTACATTTTCTGGCACTTTGCCCTTACGAAATCCATCTACTTGAAAATTCTTGCCAAGCTTTTTTAGAGCATTATCAAAATAAGATTCAAAAATTTCAGCATCAATTTCTCCTTCGATTTCCACTTCACTCTTTGGTAATTTTGTAATTTTTATTTTTGCCATTTTAGTTTAGTTTTTCACTATTCATGATTTTTTCTCTCTACGTACGGCCTAGCCGAATTTCTCGATCGAAAAAATCACAAATAGTTTCAATTATATTTACATCAATAAAATAACCAAGAGCAAAGCAACAATGTTTAGAATTTTTATCATTGGATTGATAGCAGGACCGGCTGTATCTTTGTAAGGGTCTCCAACTGTATCACCAGTCACAGCAGCCTTGTGAGCTTCACTTCCTTTGCCTCCGTGATTACCTTGTTCAATGTGTTTCTTGGCATTATCCCAAGCACCTCCACCGGAGGTCATTGAAATTGCCACGAAGAGTCCAGTAATAATAGAACCGACGAGGAGTCCCCCCAAAACCACTAAACCATTTTCTTTTCCGAAAATTAAGATTACCAAAATTGGGGCGAGGACTGGGATTAGGGCTGGTAAAATCATTTGTTTGATAGCGGCACCAGTGATGATTGAAACAGCCTTAGCATAATCTGGCTTGGCAGTTCCTTCCATAATTCCTTTTATTTCTTTAAACTGTCGGCGAATTTCTTCTACAACTTTTCCGGCAGTTTTTCCAACAGCTTCCATGCACAAGGCGCCGAAGTAATATGGCAAGAGTCCTCCAAGGAAGAGACCAACAATTACATAAGGATTACTCAAATCAAAAGTTATATGTTTACCAACTTTTATAATTTCTTCGGTATAAGAAGCAAATAGTACAAGGGCAGCTAAGCCAGCAGAACCAATAGCATAACCTTTCGTCACTGCTTTGGTAGTATTGCCTACGGCATCTAGGGGATCAGTGATATTTCGAACTGAATCTGGAAGTTCGGCCATCTCGGCAATACCTCCTGCGTTATCTGTAATAGGACCATAAGCATCTATGGCTACAATAATTCCTGCCATTGAGAGCATCGACATAGCAGCTACGGCTATTCCATAAAGTCCAGCATAGTGATAACTAATTAATATTCCTAAAACGATTGTGATTAAAGGTAAAGCAGTAGATTTCATGGAAATAGCTAAACCTTGAATGACATTTGTACCATGTCCAGAAACTGAAGCTTCGGCGATAGATTTCACAGGAGCATATTCAGTAGAGGTAAAGTATTCTGTAATGACGACTAGGGCTCCAGTTACCACTAGACCAACTAAAGAACAAATAAATAAATCCATCACTGAGTATTGTCCATTTCCTGACATAAGTAATTTTGTAACAGGGTAAAATGAAATAGCAGCGATAACTCCAGAGGCAATTAGGCCTTTGTAAAGCGCACCCATTATATTTAGATTTCCGTCTTTGTTTGACTTACTTAGACGTACAAACCAAGTACCGACGATGGAAGCAAAAATTGCCATTCCTCCTATAACTAATGGATAAATAATTGCATTTTCAAATCCTATAAAAAGAAGTGAACCTAAAAGCATAGTAGCAACTGAAGTAACAGCATAAGTTTCAAAAAGATCTGCTGCCATTCCAGCACAATCACCGACATTGTCACCGACATTGTCTGCGATTACTCCAGGATTTCTAGGATCATCTTCTGGAATACCAGCCTCTAATTTACCAACTAAGTCTGCGCCAACATCAGCTGCTTTAGTAAAGATTCCTCCACCTAATCTAGCGAAAACAGAAATAAGCGAAGCACCGAAACCAAGTCCGACAAGAGCAGTCACGTCTTTAGTAATTGCATAAAAAGCGGTTACGCCCAAAAGAGCTAAGCCGACGACTAAAAGACCAGTCACGGTACCACCCTTAAAAGCGACGGAAAGTGCTTCATGTATTCCAGTTCGAGCAGCTTCTGTTGTTCGGACATTAGCTCTGACTGATACATTCATTCCTATATATCCTGCTAGAGCAGAAAATACGGCTCCAATTAAAAAACCTACAGCCATTACTAACCCAAGCTTAGGGGTGAGAGCAATAATAACGAAAAGTATTATCGCAATAATACCAATAGTTTTATATTGTTTATTCAAATAAGCACCAGCACCATCTTGGATTGCCTTGGCAATTTCTTGCATTCTAGCGTTACCAGGACTCTTTTTTAAAATTGATTTAGCTAAAAACAAACCATAAACAATAGCGACAAACGAACTAACGATTGCAAACAATAAAAATTGATTCATATTTTTATTTTATTCCCCGTCTTAGCGGGGCAAATTACTTAATAATAAATTTTTGCTTAATTATTCTTCTTTTATACCCTCTACCTTCTCTCCATCGGTGCTCACAACTTCTTTTTCATCACCTTTGATATCTATTCTCCATCCAGTCAGTTTAGCTGCGAGACGTACATTTTGTCCACCTTTGCCGATAGCAAGCGACAACTGGTCATTCGCAACTTCTACGATTGCCTTGTGTTCTTTTTCGTCTATCTCAATAGAAATAACTTTAGCTGGAGAAAGCGAATTAGAAACAAATTGGGTAGGGTTTTCGGACCAAGGGATTATATCAATTTTTTCTCCAGAAAGTTCTGTCGTAATAGTATTTACTCGGGTTCCTTTTTGTCCAACACAAGAGCCAACTGGATCAATGTGTTCGTCATTTGAATAAACTGCAATTTTAGAACGAGCACCTGCCTCACGAGCTACTCCTTTTATTTCTACTACACCACTTTCTATTTCTGGTGCTTCTAGGGCGAAAAGTTTTTCTATAAATTTAGGATGGGTGCGGGAAAGACGTAAGTTGATACCTCTTTGGGTGTCTTCCACGCTAAAAAGATAGGCCCGTACTCTTTGTCCTCGAGTCCAATATTCTCCCGGAATTTGTTCTTCTGCGCCTAAAACTCCTGTTGCTCTATTGAAATCAACATAGACATTACCTCGTTCAACTTTTTGAACTATACCGGAAATCACTTCTCCTTCTTTGGTGCCGTATTCATCTATAATAGAGGTGCGTTCTGCTTCGCGAATTTTCTGAATAATGACTTGCTTAGCTGTCTGGGCGGCGATGCGCCCATAATCCTCTTTTGCTTCCAATGGAAAAATGATTTCATCATTAAGCTCTGCCCCCTTTTTTATTTTTTTAGCATCTTCAAGTAGAATATGATGTTCTCCATTAAAATGTACTCGTTCATCTAAATCCCCCTCAATTTTATCAATATGAGAGTGAGAGGCCCCCTTTTTGTTTTCATGAAAAGGCTGAGTTGATGTATCTAAAATAGCAATACTTTCATCTACCACTATCTTTACTTGAAAGAAATCTGTTTTACCAGTTTCCATATCAAATTTAGCTCGGATTATTTGTCCTTTCTTACCGTAATCTTTTTTATAAGCGGCAGCCATTGCTTGCTCAATAGCTTCTAGTATTTTTGCTTTTGGAATTTTCCTTTCTTCCTCTAACTGTTCTAAAGCCGACTTGAATGTTTTTATATCTAACATATTGTTTGTGTTAATTTCAGCCGAAGGCTGATCCGCCTCTGGCGGAAAGTTTTATTAAAAAAAGCCCTGTTGCTACAGGACTCCTACAAAGAAAGATTACCACAAGTGTTATTTTAATGCAATATCGTTAGAATTGAGTTTTTAAATAAAAATTATAAGTTTTTATAAAAGTTAACCCCCACACCTTTCTTGTTATTATTTTGCTTTTTCAATAAAAGTACCATTATAATTAGAATTTATACAAAAACTAATATTATTAACTATCTTTATATGCAGAATAAAAAGCGATACCAAGAAAGGTGTGAGGGTTATCCACATAGCTTAATATACGCCTTTCTTTTTTTATTCTATACTTAATGGATATAATATAATTATTAAAATCTATGGAAACAAAACAAAAAAGAATCGTGATTATAGGTGCTGTTGTCGTAGCCATTGTCTTAATAGTGGGAGTAGTTTTGATATTGAAAAATAAAACTCAAATTCCTCCCAATAGACCTTTTGACCCTGTTCCGGAAATTGGAAAAATGAATTCTAGTCTTCCCCCTGAACTAGTTGCTGTCAATGAAAGTATTATAACTGGAACTATTGAAAAAATAGACTCGCAGAGTTTACAAGTAAAAATTGACGATGAACCTTTGTCATTTGAAAACATCCCTAAAAATCTTTTTTATCCCGTAGTGTTGAAATTTGATGATAGTATCAAGGTTTCTGTTTTAGCATCAGGTATAAAAGACGAAAACAGCTTAAAGGGAGAACTTGAGAAATTTCAAACTAAGTTTACCCAAGGAAGATTTCTTGTTCAACCAGAGAAAAGCCAAAAGTTTAATATTACTAAAAATACCTTTGTAGTTTCAATCGTAGATAATAAAATTGGAAACAAGCCAATTTCTGATCTGAAAGTTGGAATGAAGATTATTATGAACTATGAAAAAGACATTAATAATGCTTTAACTATAAATGTTCAATAAAAAATATATGAAAAAAACAAAATGGCAAATTTTAATAAAAACTATATTAATCATTTCTGTACTATTTGTTTTTTCTCCGGTAAAGAATGTTCAAGCAGTTGGGCCCACTTGTAGTGGTGGTTTTTCGCAAGTACCACCAGGTGTTTGGTTTTCCTATTCTCCTAGCACGTGGTACAAAGCAGGTGCTCAGCAAGGAAATGCTAATGGGAAAATTCCCTATACTGGCGTAGAACAATTCAATTGGTTCTGTAGTACTCCTGTAACAAGTGCAACTTTTTCATGTTCTGGAGCTTTTTCTGGATCTGGTTCAGCTTCAATGCCAAGCGGTTTTGCAGGGCCTTTTACTTTTGCAAGCTACCCGACTAGTGGTAATCCTATCACCTGTACATTAACTGCGGTGGGACCAGGAGGAACGACAACCATGACTGATACCTTAACTATTACTAATGCAGGGTGCAATCCAGCAACTCAAAATCAGATAATTCCTACAACATTCAATCATTCTACCGGTATGCCTAATTTTCCAGCGGGACCTTTGTGTTCGCCTTGTAGTGCCGGAACTCCAGACCTTAGAGGAGTTGGGCCATTAGGATTTGTTCAAGCTTTTTGTTATCCTCCCGGAGACAGGAGCTTTGAAGGTTATGATTTCTGCGAAGCTTCTCTTTTAAGTTGTGGTCCATATGAGGGAGACTCTTTCACACGCTTGGATTCAACTGGTTTGAGTTATAAATCTCCAACGAATGGAAATGCAGGAGGGCAGGCCTATTTTTGTGCAGAACGACCTGGTGGATGGTTCATGTCTGATTTTACTGCTACTGGTAGTGGGTGGACATGGAAATGTTATTCGGGTAACCCGGGATGTCCGCAAAGTATATCAGTACCTTGTAGTGCCACAAAACTTGCTTGTTCTCATGCTGCTTGTGCAGACGCAGGTTCGCGTTGTTCATCAGAGTCATACATTGATGATTGTGGTAATTCTTGTACAGGAACCTTAACGCCTTCATGCGGAGATCCAAGTACACATTGTGCTGGAAGTTACACGGGCACTTGTGGTGCGTCTTGTACAGGAACCAAAGCAGTTGCTGCACCAACATCAACTACTCCAAATGCAGATAAGACATCTGTAACCAGTGGTGATTCAGTGACTCTCTCTTGGGATTCAACAAATGCATCTTCATGTAAGTTATATAAAAATGGAACATTAACTGATTCATTACCAGCAACAACAAAAACGAAAATCGTTTCTCCAACGACAACCACTAATCCAATTACTGTAACTTACGGAGTAAATTGTTTTAATGATTGTAGTGTTGCTTCAGGCTTGAAAACCGTATCTGTAACAGTCAACCCACGTACTTACAGCTGTACTGGTCTTCCAGCTAATGCTGTTGCTTGGGACGCTGAAGAAAGTACTGGGCTAGTAGGGGCTGATATTAAATGGAAATATTCTAATTCAGACACCTCTACTAAATGCCAATTTAAATGTGATACCGGATATATTTCAAATGGAGATTATACTTGTTCAAAAGGTGATCTCTCAGCTTTGGGATGTACAATCAATTCAGAGCTTAACCCAAATGCAAATAGTTGCACTACAACTCTTTCTTGGAATGTAACAAATCCTGCAGTTGTTCTCGGATCGGGGATAACTAGTAGTACTAACGACAGTGGAGGGACTTCAGCTAACTTTCCTATTATTTCCTCAACTAAGCTTCCAAGCACAGGTACTTTTGATATAGGGACCAAAACAGATGTTGTTATTCCATATCTAATTGAAGGGGTTAATAAAGCTAGAACATTTTATCTTTACAACAATGGTGTAAAGCTTGCTGAGGCAACAACAACTGCTATTGCAAGTTGTGCATCTGGAAAACGTTGGGATGGAAACAAATGTGTTTCTTTTACTTGCTCTCCTTTATGGGGAACAACTCCTATTAATGGTGGTGGTTCGGTTGTTGCAGCTGAGGCAGAATCGGTTACTTATCCAGCCCTTTGCAAATATGAGACACGTGTTTGTGAAGATCAAGGTACCCTACTTGGTAAATTGAGTGGTAGTTATATGTTCGAGAAATGTTCATCAGTTCTAGATCCTGCCTGCTCTCCTATTCACTACAATTGCACCACTGGTGCGACTGTGACTGGGAGTAATTTAAATAGTCCTACTAAATGGACTTGGAAATGTAAAGGTATAAATGCAGGTCCTGATGTTGAATGTTTCCAAAAGAAAAGCCCAGGGGTAATAGAGAATTAGATTATTATATTAATTATGACTAAAAATAAAAAAATTGTAGTGTGTATTGTGGTTTTAGTTATTATTATTTTAATTTTACTTTCTCTTTATTACTTTATGCGACCTAAGTCAGCTCCTCCACTAACC